>JAAUXT010034781.1_pt1 | contig 11689 bp, 11 predicted proteins | sample 7278171 | NCBI WGS metagenome assembly JAAUXT01 (sample SAMN14350112, study PRJNA611818) | marine sediment metagenome | isolation source: surface marine sediment (1.8m) | place: French Polynesia: Moorea | collected 2018-08
AAGCACTTGACCGCGATGGTGTCCAGGTGCACCCGCCGGTGCACCGTCGACATCCGGTTCGCCTTGGTGATCCGGAACAGCGAGGGCTCCTTCAGGAAGTGCAGCACGTCCTGGGGCACCGCGCCCTTGGTCCTGAGCCCGTCGAAGACGTAAACCGCCTCGTCGCGCAGCAGGCCGCGACCACTGTCCGGTGTGACCGCCGCGATCGGCTTGTCGCCGCCCTGGCCCTCGAAGACGTACTCGCGGTAGCCGAGGTATGTGAAGTGGTCGTTGTCCAGCCACTTGAGGAAGGCCAAGCCCTCCTCGATGTCCTCCTTCGGCAGCGGTGGCGGACTTTTCTCGAGCTCGGCTATGATGGTCTGGCAAAGCCCGCGCATCTCCGGCCAGTCTTCGACCGCCGCACGGACGTCTGAGAGCACCCGAAGCAGGCCCGCCTCGACTTCCTCGAGGCGCTCGGGCGGCTGCTCGGATATCTGGATGTGCATCAAGGATTCGCGGACCGCCGTATCCGGCGCCAAGCCGGCCGCATGGTACGCCGAGAGCCGACCCTGGGCGTCGCGCTCGGCCGCCATGATCGGGTGGATGATCAGGTGGACCTCGACGTCGAGCCGGTTCAGTTCCGAAGTCACGGAGTCGACGAGGAAGGGCATGTCGTCGTTCACGATCTCGACGATCGTGTGGGAGGACCGCCAGCCGTGCTCCTCAAGGCGCGGGTTGTAGGTCCGGATCTTGGGCCCGCCGGCCGGGCGCTTCTGGGCGAAACCCCAGATCGCCAGCGCCGCGCCGTAGAGGTTGTCGGCGCTCACATCGGCCAGGTCGACCGGCGGTATATGGGCGTAGAACTGCTGGACGAAATCCTCGACCGCGGCCCGCCGGTCGGGATCCATGCGCTCTTGAACCCGCTTGAGAACCCGCTCCAGAAGGTCGGCTTTCAGCTCTTCTGCCCGTGCGGCCATGATTTCGCTCCCCCGCAGGCGCCTGCCCAAGATCAGAGCACATTAACCATTGTTGCGGATTAGAGGAAGACGATGCCGCGCTGTGACAAACCGGGGTCACAGAGCGCGTCGCGGGCGGCGCTAAACCCGTTTTTAACCGGGCCTAAGCTAGACGTTCGGTCATACCCCGAAAAGCGGAACGCCGCCAGGGCCCATAGAAATCACAAGGGGGGCGAGACCCCCGGGGCCCGCGAAATCAGGGATACGACCCGGATGTTGATGGGCGAAGTCAGAGCCGAACAGTTCATGCGCGTGCTGGCGCCCGACGTCCGCGACTCCCTCTCCGCCGAGCAAGAGCGCGCCATCCGCGCCGCCGCGGAGAAGAACCCTTGGGACAACCACCCGGTCGACCTTCGCTTCAGCCTGCCGACCCCTTTCGGCCGCTTCTACCTGGCCTTGGTCGGCGGCCGCGAGCGGCGCAGCGCCGCGCGCCGGGCCCTGGACCGCAACCGCTTTCCCGCGTTCACCCTCGGCAACCTGATCCTTTTGACCGTCGTCTTCGGTGCGGTCGGCTGGCTGCTTTTCGGCAGCTAGGCGTCCGCCCTCCCTCGCCCCGTTCTCAACGGGGCACCGCAGCAACGTCCAAGATCGAAATCAACAGAAATGGAAATGCGAGCATGAGATCGATTCTTTGCAGTCTGAGGGGCCTGCGCTTCCGCACGTCCCCCGAGGCGAAGCCCGTGAAGGGCCGCTGGACCCTGACCCTGGCCGCCGCGCTGCTGGCCGCCACGGCCGCCTGGCAGCCGGCCCAGGCCGCGGAAATGCCGGAGGTCAACGACTTCGTCCTGACCCGCGGCATGGTCGAGCGCGAGCCGTCCGACCCGGTCGACGGTTTCTCCAGCGCCGATCGGCGCGGCTTTGCCTTCGCCCGGATCAAGAACGCCGGCGAGCCCACCAGCGTCGCCTTCGTCTGGACCCGCGACAAGCATCACCACGCCACGATCCACATGAACATCGGCACCTCGCCGGCCTGGCGGACCTGGAGCAGCGTGAACCTGCAACCGGGTCTCTGGAACGTTCAGGTGGTCAGCGAAGCCGGCCAGGTTCTCGGCCAGAAGTCCTTCCGCGTGATGGACAGGGCCAACAGCGCGATCAGCCAGGTGCCGCCGCGCAAGCCGGCCGCCCCGCAAGCCGGCGGAGGCGTCGACTCCCGCTTCGGCAGCCAATGAGCTCAAGGGCGCGGCGGACCAAGAGCCGCGCCCGCCGCAGCCATCTCCGGCAGGTGCGCCACACGCAATGGCCCCTGCCGGAGCCGGCCGCCGCAATCGCCTCCGGAACATCGCACCGAGAATCGGCACCCTATTGTCGGCCCGAAAACCGGGCGCCTAGTCCTCGGCCGCCTTGGTCTCCGCGTCCCAAGCGAGAATGTGCGCTCGCAGGGAGCCGAAGCGCTCCTCCGCCGCGCCTCCGAACAGCGGGTCCTCGGGGCTGGTGACCCGGCCGTCGAGCTCCTTCCAATCCGCTTCCGACAAGGCCTTCAAGGCCGCCGGGAAGAAGACCTCCTCCTCCTTGCGCATGTGCGCCCAGTAGTGGGCCAGGAAGTCCCGCGCCAGGGAATCGAAGTGGGCGCGCGGGATCTCCGCCTCGGCTAGCACGTCCGAGATCGCGGCACCCAGACGCCGGGTCAGATCGGCCAGGGCGACGTGTTCGGCCTCCAGGTCGCCGAAGGCCTCGATCGCCGCCGGGTCCCGTTGCCGCAGGCGCTCGAACACCAGGTCCTCCTTGGGATGGTGATAGCAGTCGGAGTAGGTCTGGCAGTAGTCGAGGACCCCGCTCAAGACCTCGTAGTCCGGCGTTTCGCCGCGGTCGAAGACCTCCAGCTGATGTTCCAAGACCTTCAGCAGGCGCGCCAAGCTCCTGTGCTCCTGCCGCAGCAAATCGATGATGGCCGACACCTTAATACCCTCCGCTGAACGGTCACCCGGGCCGATCCTGAATCAGATCGCGTCCCTCTCGCTTTGAGCCTGATCAATTTATCGGCCGATTGGCCGAGACGTCGAGCCCGGGATGAACGCGCGGGCAGGCGCCCCTCGAGGGAGCGGCGGCAAGCCGAGGTCTCCCGGGGCGCCACCCTCGGGTCGACCTCCTGGGGTCCGGCCGCGGCGGCCGCCAGCTGAGGTCTAGCGCACTTCCCGATCAGACGCGTTCGCGTCTGGCCGGGAGTCGTGCGCTAACATCCTGAAGTGAGGGCATTACAGGGCCAGATGGATCGCGAAGCGATTCCCTCTGATCGGATAATGCCCTAGCCGCCTAACCGGAGCCTCTGCGCGAGCCTCGCCTGCACAGAAGCAGCCCTCAATCGGCTCCGGGCTCGTTCAGGAACTGGATCTCGACCCGCCGGTTCTGGAGCTGGAACTCGTCCTCATCGGTCGGAATCAGCGGCTTGCGTTCGCCGTAGCTCTCGCTTTCCAGCCGGAGCTTGTCGACGCCGCTTCGCACCAGGTACTGCACCACCGCGTCCGCCCGGCGCCTCGCCAGGTCCTCGTTGTAGGCGGCCGGACCCGCCAGATCGGCATGGCCGGCAGCGAGGATTTTGGCCCCGCTAGTCTCACCGGCCGCTCGAACCACCTCGGCGAGGATCTCTTCCGCCTCTTCGCTCAGACGGTCGGTGTCGACGTCGAAGAAGACGATGAAGGTACCGGGGTTGCCGGGCCCCGTCGTGGACGCAGGTGAAGGAACGACCAGTTCGTCCAGCACCTTCACCGTCACGGTCGGGTCCGTCTCGCCAGGAAACGAGGCCGGCGCTGCGGGTCGGGTCGCAGTTGTGGCGGTCGACGTGGCCGCCTCCAGGGCTGCGAGGACCTGAAAGAACTCGCCCCGACAGGCCGCAATGTCGCTGGAGTCCAGGGATTCCTCTTGCTCTTGGACCCAGCAATCGAACAACACTTGGCCGCGCGCCGCCGTTTCCGGATCGCGCAGGCGGGCACCGCCGTCGAGGGCCGCGAGCAGGCGCGCGCGAGCCTCGGCCAGACCTTCGGCCTCCCGCTCCGGCAGTCGCCGCGCGTCGAGCGTCTCCGGCAATACGTCATCGCCCTTGGCCGAGGCGATCGCCCGCTCGGCAAAGGAATCGGAATCCAAGTAGTCGCCCTCGGCAAACTCGCGGCGAGCCAGCTCGACGTAACCGTCGTATAGCTCGGCCTGGAAATCGTCGCCCTCGGGCTGAATCCGTTCCGCGGTCTCGAGGCGCGTGCCGCAGCCAGCAAGAACGAGGCTACTCAGGCAAACAAGGGATAGCCTACCCAGCTTTCGCATCGGCGAAGTCCTCCCAGTGACGCCACTCCCTGCGGCGCCAAAGGTCCGGCAATCGCGACGAAGGCCCAGCCCTCGTCCCTCCGCACCGCAAGTTGTTATGATGATCGGATCGGAAAAATAACCGCGCAATATTCAGATAATTGCGTAGCGTCTATTTCTTCAATTTGCTTCAGCTTGTATGAATTCTGTGACGAATGCCGACCGCAAAGAACCGCAGCCGCATGAGACCATTTTCACAAGGACCAGCGCCGCAAGGCCGGTTACGTCGCGCATGCCGATGTCGTGGCGGATTCGCGCCCTTGGGCGCCGGTTCAATGCTACGAAGGAGAGGCGAGAGGCAGCGCCCGCTAGAGGTCACAGGCCGTCGATCGGGACCGCAGCTTCGCTATCTGGCGTTCTTGCGGGCCTCGGCAATGCTCTTCTGGTAGCGGGCGAAGAGGTCCTTGCCGTCCTTCATGGTGACCAAGCCCTTGGCCTTGATGACCTGCTGGCCGATGCTGCCCTTGACCAGCTTGACCAGGTCCATGACGTTGTCGGCCGCCCGCTTTGCCACGACGAGGTACATCGGGACGACCAGCGGATACTCGCCGGCCGCAATCGAATCATAGCTGGAGACGGCGGCGCCCAGTCCCAAGGCCTTGACCTGGAGGGCCGCCGCCCTGCCGCCCAACGTGATGGCCAGGGCGCCCGGATTCTTTGCAACCGCGGCTTCGACGGCCTTGGAATTCGGCTTCGTGGCGAAACTTTCGTTGAGGACGTAGTTCGGATCCGAGAACAGGATCGAGCGCAGCAGCAGTCCGACACCGGAGGTCGTGTCTTTGCGGACCACAACGTTGATGGACAGGTCCGGGCCGCCCAAGGCATTCCAGCGGGTGATCTTACCCTCCAGAACCGCCCGTAGGTCGGTCATGGAGATCCGGGTGATCGGATTCGAGGGATGCGCGATGACCACCAGCGAATCCCAGCCGACGGTTACCAGCTTGGCACTCCGTTCTTCGGGATCCGCGACCTTGTGCCGCGTGCTGCAGCCCACCTCGGCCCGACCGGCGGCGACATCGCGAATGCCTTGCGTCGAGCTCCCGCCCTGTGGGTCGACCGACACGCCGCTCTGCGCGGTGTAGGCGGCGGCCAGGTCTTCCGCCAGACCGGGCGCCCAGCCATCGCAGCCGGTCCATCTCAGATCGGCCGCCTGGGCAGCCGGTGCCGCAAACCCGATGACGACAGTCGCGACGGCCGCTCGGACGTGATGTTTCATGGCACTCATTGCAAAACCGTTCGGGGCAAATCCAATTGGCCAAGTCCGCCGTTCCCGCTCCCCGCCGAGCGAGAACCGACCAGAGGATTAGGCGCGACTTTAGTCGGCATTTCTTGCGCCATTGTTAATCGTAAAACGGCCGAGGGCGTCGGCCGGGAGGCGTAGCGGAGCCATGATTTCCGACCGGTCGTACCTGCGGCTTCGAAGGCCAGGCCCCAGAAGAGCGAAGCCCCGCCCCGGGGGTCCGGGACGGGGCTTGCGATGTCGGTCGCTGTTCGGCGTCTTACAGGATGTCGTCCGCCGAGTTCAGCAGGCTGGCGGGGATCTCCAACTGCAGCCGCTGGGCGAGCTGGGAGTTGATGATCATGTTGCCGCGCTTGTTGGTGGTCATCGGGATCGAGGACGGCGAGGTGCCGTTCAGGATCTGCAGTGCCGCCTGGGCCGCCCATTCGCCCTGCTCCTGGGCGTTCTTGGTGTAGGCGACCAGAACGTAGGGCGCCATCCAGGGCTGCACCGAGCCGCTGGGAATGCGCGCGTTCTCGCGAACGAAGCGCGCCGCTTCGTCGTCGTTCCAGCCTTCGATGCCGGCGTTGTTGTACATGAACAGCATGTCGACCTCGTCTTGAAGCCGCACGAACTCCTGCTTCCACTGGTCGAAGGTCTTCACGTAGGCGGATTCATCGAAGGTGATGTTCATCTGCTCGCCGTAGTAGGCGTGCTCCTTGTGGGCGGTGCTGGTATCGCCGGTCAGGGAGCCGAGGCTGACGCCGCCCGAGAGCGTCCGGAGGATGTTGACCAACTCGTCGGGCCGCGAGACCTCGACCATGCCGGTCACGTTGCTGGCCGGATAGCCGTAGGGGCTGGCATCCCAGTTGACGCCGGCAAACACGATAGGCAGATCGCCGTCCCTGTAGTGAGGCACCACCAGGTACTTCTGCGCGTTGTCGTCGGTCGCAATGACGACGTCGGGCTTGAACTCCTCGATCAGCGCCTTGGCCTTCATGGCGGCCTGCTTCTTGAACTCTTCGGAGCCGTTGCGCTTGGTGTCCATGCGATGGATCCTGAGCTCGACGTCTTTCTCGGCGAGAACCTGCTGGATCCCCGCGGTGATGCCGTCGCTCCAGGGATATCCCGCATGGTAGGAATCAATGAACAGGACGCGCTTGCCGCCGCTCTCGCCCATCAGGTAGGTGTAGCCGCCGCCGGCGGCCGCCGCACCGATCGCGAGGACGCCCAGCACGATGGCGATGAATTTGCCTTTCATGTTTCCGTCTCCGGATTGAATTTCGAATACCAGGGCGTCTAGTCGTGGAAGTCTTTGGAAATCGGACCTTTCCCTGGTGAGCGCGCCGAGCCTATCCAAGTGTACTTAACTGGCTGTTAAATCTTCGAAGATTGTGCCCAGCCTGCCGCGGGCCGTGCGCCGCAGAATCGCTGGCCTTAAGTGTCGGTCTCAGCTCTACAAGAAGCTTTGGCGTCTACCGCATCGCTTCTCGGATTTTCCCCGGTTCCCCGCGATTGCGAGGCCGGGATGAAACGGCAGAATCTGGGCCGGACGATCCGGCTTTGCGGCACGATCGGGGCTGGCGAGACATCTTGCGATCGGAGGCGGCGAGTGGCGCGATTCGGCCGACACGGTTGGCGCCGCGCGCGAGGCCGCCACGCAAGGGGCATTCCTTCGCAAAGCGCTGACAAAAAGTGTCTTTTTGCCATCGACCGCGCTTTGACTTGACCCGACAGAGGTCTCGCGCTTTTGTCTTGTCAGGTCAAAGACAGAATAGATCCCAAAAGCGCGACAAACTGCGAGCAGATTCGCATCTCGTTAGGGTTCTGAGCGGTAGGTTGCGCCTTCGTTACCGGATTTCCATCCAAGATGGGTCCCACTTGCGAATAGCGCGCGAAGAGGTTCGAGCGAATGTCCGTCAACGTCGGCGACGTCGTGAGGTTCAAGAGCGAGGGCTCGAAGGGCGAACTCGGTCGCGTCTGCAAGGACAACGGCATCAGCGTCTGCGTTCATTTCAAGGCGTCGGGCTGCCTGCGCGTGCTGAAGGACGATCTCGAGGCGACTTCGGGCAAGGCTCCGGAATGCTCGGCCGAATGCAAGGAGGATTGCTGAGGCCGCAAGACCGCCTCGGCCCGGCCCGCTCTTTGGGCCAAGTTCTTCATATCTCATAAAATCAGGTAAAATTTTCGCTATTTAGGTTATCTGGCGATCTCTATTAGTAAAAAGCCGCCGGTTTGATTGTATTTCAATTGCGAACATTCGTTTAACTTAACTCTCGCTTTACTCATTCCCGTGTATATCTCGCGAACGAATCACTGGCTTCAGTAGGCTGGCGAAAAGTCTGCAGGATGCGGCGCGGCCCGCGGGTGCCGCCTGGACGAGGGCGTACGACGCCGGTCGCGATTTCATAGGGGATATGCCTCGATGTTCGGCATGAATAGAAGGGACTTCGGTCTAGGCTTTGCGCTCTTTGTCATCCTGATCGGCGCGGTGGCGGCGGTTTGGTATGGCTTGCAGTTCTTCTCGAACCAGACACTTCGCGAGCTGGCCACGCAGCAGGCGGTTCGCTGGGGCCAGGTGGTCAACGAGAACCTCAGCGATGCCGACGCCACCTTCCAGTACGGCACGATTACCGAGGAAGACCAGTCGCTGATCGCGGCCATCGCAACGGCCGGCGGCGTGTTCCGCTATAAGTTCTTCAACCAGGATGGCATCATCGTCGTCGCCTCGCGCTTCGAGGATCTGGGAACCAAGAACACCAAGCCCTATTTCGCCGCCGAGGTTCAGCAAGGCCGCACCTACGCCACGGCTAAGCAGGAGGAGTTCCGCGAGCTGAAGGATCGCTACGGTGCGGAGCTGCCCTACGTCGTCGAAGCTTACGTCCCCGTCATGAAGGATGGCCGCTTCGCCGGCGCCATCGAGGTCTACGTCGACACCACCGCGACTGCGGACTACCTGCGCGAAAACTTCACGGGGGAAGCGATCCCTTCCGCGCTCGGCGTGATCCTCCTGATCGCAGTGATGGTCGCCTTCATCCTCTACAGCAACGTCCGCGACCGTAACCGTCAGCTGCAGACCATGAAGCGCGCCCACGAGTCGATGTCGCGGGCCGAGAAGGAGGTCCTGCGCCTGAACGAGGAGCTGGAAGGCCGCGTCCAGGAGCGTACCTCGGAGCTGGAGCACGCCAACGAGCTGGCCCGCGAGGCCGCCGACGGCATGAAGCGCCTCAACGAGGAGCTGGAGCGCCGCGTCGAAGAGCGGACCATGCAGATGACCAAGGCCAACGACCAGCTCTACCGCCTGAACGAGCGCATGACCAAGCTGAACGAAAGCCTGGAGCAGCGCGTCCAGGAGCGTACCGCGGAGCTGCAGCGGGCCAACGAAGAGGTCAAGGAACTGAACACCGACCTCGAGCGCCGCGTCGAAGAGCGCACTGTCGAGCTGCAGCAGGCCCAGCACGACCTGGTCCGTCAGGAGCGCCTGGCCGCCCTGGGTCAGCTGACCGCCACGGTGAGCCACGAGCTGCGCAACCCGCTTGGCGCGATCCGGACCGCGATCTACCTGGTCCGCGGCAAGGTCATGGGACACGAGCTGGGCGTCGAGCCGGCGCTGGAGCGCGCCGACCGCTCCATCACGCGCTGCGACAACATCATCAACGAGCTGCTCGACTTCACCCGCTCAACGCCGCTGGCGCTGGAGAACGCTCGCTTCGACGACTGGGTCGACTTCACCGTCGGCGAGCAGAACCTGCCGGAGAGCGTCACCCTGCAGAAGAACCTCGGCCTCGGCGACCTGACCACGGCCTTCGATCACGAACGTCTGCGCCGGGTCATCGTCAACGTCTTCAACAACGCCTGCGAGGCCATGGTGGAGGCGAGCGAGAGCGGCGAGATGGACCGCCCGCCGGTCCTCAACGTCACCAGCCGCACCAACGGCCAGATGGTCGAGGTCGTCTTCGCCGACAACGGCCCGGGGATCCCCGAGGAGACCCTGGCGAAGATCTTCGAGCCGCTGTTCAGCACCAAGAGCTTCGGCGTCGGCCTCGGCCTGCCGACCGTCAAGCAGATCATGGAGCAGCACGGCGGCGGCATCGAGATCACCAGCGTCATCGGCACCGGGACCCAGGTCCGCTTCTGGCTGCCGGTCCGCGAGGTTCAGGAACAGGCCGCTTAAGCACCCAAAGACGAACCCAAGACGAAGGGCCCCCCGGCAGACCCCGGGGGGCCTTTTCTTTGGGTTGCTTCCGGACGGGCGCGGCGCCGGGACGGCGGAGAAGTTACGGCCAAAGCCCGACGACATTTCTATGGCTTTTAGGGTAGTCTGCGCTAAGAATAGGCTCAAAGGCAGCGATGTTTCTGGATTAGGCTTCGCCTGTCTGCGCGGCCGTCCCCCGGTCGGGATCATCGAAACGAGCTGAACTGGTCGATGGTATCGCCTCAAACGCAAGAAGCGGAGGTCTTCCTCCAGGCCTATAGGCGCATCCAGCCCGCCCCCGATCAACTCGCCCGAAAATCCGACCTGAGGCCTGAGGCTTTCATCGCGTGCCTTGGCAACGTGTTTATCGTCGAAGCCAGGGGCAAAGGATTTCAGTTTCGCCTCTTTGGCACCAGAATCGTGGAGGTCACCGGTGTAGACCACACGGGCGACTACCTTCACGATGTCCTGCAGAGCGACGACCACGACCACGTCGCCGCTCTCCTGCAACGTTGCTTGAGTGATCGCCTGGGCATCCTCTCGACCGAGCGCCTCCTGTATCCCGGAAAGGAGTACGTCGAAGTCGAGATCCTGAGAACGCCCTGGTTGGACACGATGGGCGAGCCGCGGTTTGTGGCCGGAACCCTGGCGCGGCTGGAGCGGCCCGGCGATTCCTTCGGAATGAAGGTCAGATCTCTTCGGGACATCGAGATCGTGCGCGACAGCGCGCCACGTCAGGAATTCTCACTTCACGACGGTTCGGAGAACGAGGAAGTCGTCCCACGCGTCGGCAGGCGCTCACGCTAGGCGGCGGCGTAACCGCTTGAGCCGATAACGCCTTCTCGCGTCGGGTCGCGTCCCAGGCCGGTCGTTGACAGTCGCGGCGCGCTTCCCATAGGTTCTGGTCGACGGACCAAGACGGAGAAGAGATCATGCGGGCCCGATCTCAGTTTTTTGGCGCTGTGATTGCAGCGCTCTTCCTGGCGCTTTCCGGGGCGCAAGCGATGGCCGAGAGCCTGGACGAGGAGACTCGACGGCTCGGCTTCGAGGCGGCCGACACGGATGGCGACGGACTCTTGGACGAGGCCGAAATCGCCGCCGATACGGCCGCGGCGTTTTCGGCCCTCGACTCCGACGGCGACTACCGACTCAAGCAGGACGAGGTGCCGGCCATCGATGCCGATCGCTTCAAGGCCCTCGACAACGACGGCGACGGCGAGTTGAGCTTCCCCGAAGTGATGGACGACAAGCTGGCCGATATCGGTGAAGCCGATCAGGACAAGGACGGCGCGCTCTCCCTGGACGAGGTCCGAAACTTCGAGAAATCGAAATAGGGGGCAGCGATGACTGCAATCACCAAAGGCCTTGCGCGGTCCGCTGCGACTCTCGGAGCCGCGGCTCTCCTGGCGATCGCCTTGTCGTCCTGCACCTCGGCCTCCGGCGAAGGCTCCACGGTCGACACGGGCACCATCGGCGGCGCTGCGGCCGGCGGCATCGCTGGCGCCCTGGTCTCGAAGAATCCCCTGGTGATCGGCGGCCTGGCGGTCGCCGGCGGCATCGCCGGCAACGAGTTCATCGACAAGCCGCGGGCCGAAAAAAAGCGAAAGCAGGCCGCCGTGGACCGTCGCGCAGAGCAGCGGGACGAGCAACGGCGGCGCCTCGAGTACGAGCGCCAGTCTCAGCTGCAGGAAGAGGAAGTCCGCCAGCAGATCGAGGAGCAACGGCTCTACGAGGAGTGGAAGAAGGAACGCGTCCGCTCGGGCCAGGACGGCGGCAATGGAGAGTCGGTGGACGTTGCCTCGGCGCAGCGCTTGCTCAAGGCCCACGGCCTCTATCAGGGTCCGGTCGACGGCATCCTCGGTCCTGGGACCGAGGAGGCTGTGCGCCGATTCGAGGCGAAGCAGGGCCGCGCGCAGACCGGCAGGCTGACGCCCTCCCTGGTGTCGCAGATGCGCGCCACGCTCTAGCCGAGGACGCCTGCAAACCCGC
>JAAUXT010132754.1_pt1 | contig 11689 bp, 13 predicted proteins | sample 7278171 | NCBI WGS metagenome assembly JAAUXT01 (sample SAMN14350112, study PRJNA611818) | marine sediment metagenome | isolation source: surface marine sediment (1.8m) | place: French Polynesia: Moorea | collected 2018-08
AGCTGATTCGAGATGTAGATACACACAATTCTCTTTCTTTCGGTGAAAAAACCTGAAAAATATGAACAATAAACGTGAAGTGTGCACCAAGTAACGGGCCCTAATACTACTCACACACACACACACACACACACACACACACACACACACACACACCATTTCGCGCGCTGACAATAAACTTCACACAATTTTCTGCCTCACCTGGAGTCGTGTGTGTGCGTTCACGAGTATTGTGTGTACGGTATGTGTGGTACACACATCATAGAGGGTAAAATTGAGGCTGCAAACCTCGCCATTCGATTCCACATGAACAACGAAACGCCTTTCAAAGGACAAAAGGGAGATGTGGTGTCGGGATCCATCAAGATTTCAAAAGAAAACAAAAATCTGTCAGTTTCCCGGAAATGGGCCACGGACGCGTGCAAATGTTTACGTTCATGTTTTACAGACTACCCCAAGATTTCGACATTTCAAGCAACATAACTGAAAGCTTGATCTCACGAGGAACAAGATGACCCCAAATGCGAACCTACCTCTGCCGATACTGATGCAAAATGACATTTTTTTCGTCAAAACTTGTGACCCATAGAACAAACTGACCCAAACCAGTTCTTGGCTGTTACTTCTTCTCCCTCCCACAGTCGTTGTTTTCGTCTTTCAAACATTTAAGAAAATCAGAAACGTTTTAGAACAAATTAGTCTCGTCAACAAGAGAGAATAGAGACATTGTGGAAAAATTTGTGTGAAAACTTCCAATTCAATTTAGCATATTCAGAGGGAGTAAAACGAATTCCCTTCAGGCTTCCTCCAATGAGCGGCGCGAACCGAGACAACTCCCACTGTCCTGTTGTGGTGTAAACAACAACAGGATTCCTAGTACACTGACCCGAACATACGTGGCACTGAAGTGTCACCAGCAGAAAGGAAACACGAACAGATGAAATTTTGGGCTCCACTTGATCTAAACAAAATGAAGTGAGGACGCACACATTTCTGGCGATGTCTTGAAATTATGAACCCCAAGTTGCAGGTCATATTTTCAGATTTCTTCAGATATTTGAGATATCCTGTAGATCTATCAATCTGGAGTGTCTCGATTCCATTCTGATTAGAAATTCTTTGGTGAGTACCACAGGAAAGTCAGGGTACGCGTCTTGTTCCTGAAGGGAGGAAACGTTCGAACAAAGACAACTTGGTGACTGACGAAAATCACGTCAAAAACTTGAAATGAGGCAGCCACCTTAACCAGTTCAGTGGCGACACCTCAAGTTCAAACTGCGCCGGAAGTGCCACTGTGTGAACACAACCTGGACTTCTTACTCTCTAGAATCGATTTGTCCGACAGAATGAGCATGGAATACGACGATTACCTGGAAGAAGATAAATTGTGAGTTTTCTTGTCCAATGCACAGTAAGCGAGTTGCCCCCTGTTTCCAGAAATGTTCCTGTCGGCAGACCGATGGTTTCACAGATTGACCAACGTTCCAACCACCCAGCCCCACAGCTGGACACTCCAAAGTGGTTCCAGTCACATTTCTTGATGCTGTTTCATTCTCGACCAACAGCATCGATTAGAGTTGCTCTGAACAACAATGCCCAACCCATCCTGTCCTGGCGTCTGATTGTGTGTGTGTAGTATCTTGTGTGTGTGTGTGTGTGTGTGTGTGTGAGAGAGAGAGAGAGGGAGAGAGAAGAGAGGAACCTCCCTTCAATCAAATTACAATGCAAACATCAAATTTCTTCGCACTTTGGAGGTTGGATAAGCCGGACCCAGATGCAAAAAGGCAAGGTTCGAGTTGTTGCACTTGCCTGAAGGATCTACAATTCGAATCTTTGCCCTCCCCCCCCCCACCCCTAACGGGCGTCTTTTTCTGTCACGGGCGTGGCTTTCGCGCAAAACGGACAGTTTTGGGTTCGATCGTTCCCATCCTGAGCGTGCGAGCGGAGAGAAACAGTTGAGAACGGCTTTCAGCATGCTGAAGTGCACAGGGACAGCAACTTGTGCCCACAAGTGTAGCAAATCATTATTTTGTGAATTATGCGCTTCAACGGCTGTTGTGGCATTTGATTTGCGCGCAGATGTGAGTGTTGTGGAAAAACAAACCACGAGCCTGCAATCGAAGCTGCTCGACCAATTCCAAAAAGTTTCAATTTCTGTTCAAAGTGTACGAACTCGTATGTACGAGCTGGAGAAACATCGTCAATTTGAATCAGTTTTCTTGGTTCGAAATTATTTAGCATCATTTCTTTTGCATTTCATTTCTTTTGTGGGCCCACCAGCTGGGTGTGAGAAAGGGATCAATGTCGAGTGGTAGTGACACGGACACTGACGATTCGCGTGGATACGAATATCACCTCGTTTCTACGTTAGACATGGATGAATATTTGACGGACGAAAACAAATTTCGACAGCTGCCCTGGGAAGATGCTATGTAGGTGAAGCGATGAAGCCGTAATTTGCCATTTGTTTCACGCTCTCTGGCTTGACATTTTGGTGCTTTTAGATTGGGTGTAATTTGAGTGACGTACTCGTACTAAGTTTAAGATTTTCCAACCATTGGGTGCATCCGAAACTTCTCACGGTGCGCTGTTGCTGGGTGACAAATGGTGAGGGTTGTGGTCACTGGCTCACACTGGTTTCACGGTGAAAGGCGGGGAAAGGCAGTTTATTGCGAAGATTATAGTTGGCTGCATGTGGTGGCTCGCCGCGTGAGCACTCGCATTGCATGCGAGCCACCGCAACTTTTTCATGGACCCCCTCCTTGTTTGGTGGTGAGTGGACTTCATCCCCGGCCACTGCCTCCACAGATTGTTGGTGGAGCTCTCTCACTTCTCAGAGTTGGTTGGCCAGACCTCTTAGGGTTGGGTGTGTCACCCCGTGTGGGTAGTTGGTGCAGCTATTCCCCTGGTGGAAAGAACCACCCTTCCCGCGGACAAAGATGATGGAACAACCCAACATGTTGTGACCCTCACGTGGATGGTTGAGGTACACCACCACCACCACCACCCCACCTCGGGTCTCCGGATAGCTGCTTGCGCGGTCAAAGGCGGTTTCCTTTGCAAATGACTTCAGTTCAGAGAAGGAAAGTGACCAGACAAATGACGTGAAACTGCCCCAAACTTTCACCTAACTTACTGGGAGTCTTCATAATTATCTGATGTGCTATGTGAAAATAAATTGCATGTTTAGACTTCACACTGCTGAAAACATATAGCTTGCTTTGAAAAACAACTTTCTGTCAATGACAAAACCAGCTTTGCAAAACCAACGCGGCAAACAAAAGTAACCCTTCATGTGTCACAGATTCAAAAGTCAGGCTCCTGTGATGCCCCTCCCCCATTCTCTGTGTGTGTGTGTGTGTGTGTGTGTGTGTGTGTGTGTGTGTAAAAAGCAAAATATAGAAATCTCCATGAAGTGCAAACATTGGGGACGGCTGTTACTTTGCAACAATTTTGAGTTGGTTTTGGCAGGCCTGGGGGTCTTGAGCTCACAACCAAAATCTCGGACAACTAACATGTTTTCTTCTTGCATTGTGCATTGCTTGGAAACTCTGAAAAGGAATCGTGTTGTTTTTCCGTGCAATTCTCTCTCATAACTGTGCAGATTATGTGTATGTGAACGGTGGCGTTGGTAATAGACCCCAGGTCTGGCATGCGCTGCCTTCTTTCAGTGGGTGCACGCTTGATTCCAAAACAGGAAAACCTGTTTCACCAACTGTGCGTGAGATCCGATCGAGAAAGAAACAGGTTTTGAGACGACAACAGTTCTGAGATACACACTGTCAACAGTTTGCAACCAGTCGGTCACTTTGTTGTTCTTCTTGCAGCAGTGCGGCGTCCGGTACAGTGGTTTCTCAAAGTGGAATTGCTGAGGGTGGGGGGATAGCGTGATGTTCACGCGATCTCATTGTTTCCTTCATTTCCCAGGGGCATGACTGTCACTTCTGGCAGCATCTCACTGAAGAAAGACTCGCAGAACCTGATAGGGATCAGCATAGGCGGCGGCGCGCCGCTGTGCCCTTGTCTCTACGTTGTGCAGGTGACTTCTCGAAATTACTGCCGTTGTGCAAACTTGAGAAAAGTGGTGGTGAAATGAATCCATTCGTCAGTTTCATGTGTTGGTGCATCTTTCGTGATTTTGAACTTCAATGCTCATGCCGCAGATATTTGACAACACACCGGCAGCGAAGGACGGCACGTTGGCTGGTGGGGACGAAATTGTCGGTGTGAACGGCCAGTCGGTGAAGGGAAGAACCAAGGTGGAAGTTGCCAGAATGATTCAAAGTGTCAAGGTGAGTGGTTCGGCGCACAATGTTCACAGCTGACACTCAGTCCAACCCCATGCACAGGTCCGAGAGATCAAAACGTGGAAAGGAACCAGTCCAAAAGATGTTCGTTGGTTTTTATAAATTTTCTGTTCACATTTCAGGGCGAGGTTACGATAAATTATAACAAACTGCATGCAGATCCCAAACAAGGGAAAACTTTGGACATAAGTAAGTCCCCAAAATTTCTCATTTCCGAGGTTGTGGGAGTCAAGAAAATTTCCATCGTGCGGAAACTCACGTTGGTTAAAGGTGGACTGAATATATGCTGTTTGATTTTCAGTTCTGAAGAAGTTGAAACATGGCGTTGTGGAGAACATGAGTTCGGGAACTGCAGACGCTTTGGGTTTGAGCAGAGCCATACTCTGCAACGGTACGTGCCTGTGTCTCCGCACTGCAATTTCGCAGCCACAGCCTGTTCCGTGTTACTCTGATTCACCGTATCTGGTTTTTTAGATGGATTGGTGAAGAAGTTGGAAGAATTGGAGAAAACGGCCGGAATGTACAGAGGCCTCATGGACCACACGAAAAGACTCATCAAGGCTTTCTTCGACCTGTCACAGTCACACAAAGGTGAACATCAAAGTTTTCTGACCCGGTGCAAATGCTGAATGAGGAGCGCATTTGGTGCGCGTATCGGCACCTGAAGCCAAAGTTCTCTCTCTCTTCGAAATGTGTCCAACTTATTTTCTCGCACCACTCGTTCTGCAGCGTTCGGTGATGTGTTCGCTGGTATCGGGGTGAGAGAACCGCAACCGAACGCCAGCGAGGCCTTCACGGAGTTCGGTGAGGCCCACAGAGAAGTGGAGCGACACGCCATCAGAATGTTGAAAACCGTCAAACCCGTGAGTTGACACGTTGCCGGACGCTAACAAACCTCTTGTCAATGAAACAAAAACCAATGTCGAGACTCCAGAATGTGATTTTGTGTGCGTCTCCTCATTCGACAGATGATCAGTGACTTGAACACGTACCTCAACAAAGCCGTGCCAGACACAAGACTTACTATCAAAAAGTATCTCGACGTCAAGTTTGAGTACTTGGTGAGTACCACTCACAACAAAACATTTGGTCTGCATGCAAAGCGCCACGGAATGAACGAACGCGTGTTCCAGGGCGCACAACTCTCCCTGGAACGAATTTTGAGCCAAATGTCAATGATTCGTTGTTGCAGTCGTACTGTCTCAAAGTGAAAGAGATGGACGATGAAGAATACAGCTACGCAGCTCTACAGGAGCCGCTGTACCGAGTAGAGACGGGCAATTATGAGTACAGGCAAGTGCAAACGTATTTACCCATCCGCATCACAATGAAACAAACAGCCGTGACTTCGTAAACTAAAGGCTGAAGGAGAGCAAAAAGCAGAAGGCAAGAACAAGCTGCTGTACTTCTGTCAATTGAGACGCCACTCTTCAAATGTCAACAAGTGGTGTCAACTCGTTGATCATCTATCTGTGTGAACCATTCAAATCAGATTGGTGCTAAGATGCAGACAAGACGCCCGGGTCAGATTTGCGAAAATGAGGGCGGATTCCCTCGTGAAAATGGAACTTCTTGATCAAAAACATGGTAGGACATGGCAGTTTGGCACCGAGTGTTTTGTTCTCCACCCTTTCCTTTTCAGTGGAAGAAAGTATTCCTTCTTGACCCAATCGTATTGCAAAAATAGAAAACGCGAGGTGGGTGGCGGAGCTGTGGGCTCGATTTTGTGGCCTTTCTGACTCGCCCTCGTGAACAAGTACGAAGAAGGAATGCTTTATTTTACGTTGTGACTTGGTGTTGAATGTTGTGATGTCGTGCGGTAGGCTTGTGCTGAGGTGTCGCCAACTTGCCAGAACCAGGTTTGCGGCCATGAGGAGGGATGCTCTCGTGAAGATGGAATTGCTCGACCAGAAACATGGTAGAGTAACCACTGTACACGAGACTTGCCCCCTGCCTGTTCCTTCTGTTCAGACCCTTTTCCTTGTCTTTCCACGAACAGACTTGTGTTGAGATGTCGACAGGTCGCAAAGAAAAAGTTCGCCACCATGAGAGCCGATTCGCTTGTAAAGTTGGAGCTACTTGACAACAAGCACGGTATCATTCACTGCTGAGACTCCACAAACTTCAACAACATGCTTGTCTTGCTGAACTAATTTGGGCAATTTCGGTTCTGGACACTTGTGACATCTTGATGTCCTGCTACTCGCTGCGCTGACACAGGCGACCATACAAACAGTGCAAAATCTAACAGAAACATCTTCGATTCGAAAAATCTAAAATGCTTTTCACTTTCGTTTTGTGTCGTGACGTCTTCCTTCACATAGAAGCAATCATTGTTCTCAAGGAGGGTCAAAGAAAGAAAAAAGAAAGAACTGGCTGGCGATTCTCGTCATAGGACTTTTTGTTTCGTTCACTGCCACAAACTTGAGAACACTGGCTGCGTGTTTCGTTCTTGTCTGTGGCAACATTGAGCACGAACACCAAACTATTATAATTATCCATCGTCTGTTTATGAAGTTCTGGTGAAGGTAGATTGTATTTTCTCCCTCACGTGTAAAGCACTCAAGGTGATCGTTTGTGTCGTGCTTGGTGTCAGAAAGAGTTGATAGTTGTCAAAGTGCACGTCTTCTGCTTTGAGACATTTGCCTCATCTCGGCTACCAGTTCTTTTAGTACCTTCAGTATTTTTCCTTTGCAGTGCAAGACATCGTGTTCCAGTTACAGCGGTTGGTGTCAGCGTTGGCGCGATATCACAACGACTGTCACGGCATTCTCAAAACAGCCGATGTCTTCCCCATCGAGGCGAGTTGGTTTTGGGCGAGTTTCGGAATGACAGATGTCTCATATATGACGCACAACTCACGTTTTCAACTCGGTTTCTCTGCACGTCGCAGGTGGACCTGTCTCGGGGCACGTTCACGTACGACACTTCGAACCAGTTCAACGACGGAGAGGATGAGGATGAGGAGGAAGAGGCCGAGGAGGCGCTGCCGTCACCGAGCGGGGACGTGGACCTCATCAGCACCGACTAACCACCGCCCCGTGGCACCGACTCTCAAACTCTCGTCTTCGGTCGGACCGTTTTCACTGCTGTGCGTGGGGCTGAGAGAATGACAGCACCGGGCTCTGCTCCCAGCATTCACTGCGCTGTCTGCGAATCGAACGGTGACCTGGCGTGGGCATTCTCGAAGGATTGATCTGTGGGTTGGTTGAAAAGGACTGAAATGGCCGGTCAATTACGTTCGAGCAGAAAAGAACAATGCTCCGAAGTTGTCCAGAAAACTTTATTTTCCACCCCACGTGTGTCCGTGTTTCAAGTTTTCGACAAGTACATTTGAAGCGACTGTGTGCATCACGAGTGAAATTTTGTGTTCATTGTTGGAATTCTTCACATTCCAGACTCTTTCAGTGCGAACCTACGGAGGTCGGTGACACGAAATGTTTTCCTGTCAAGTGTCACTTTCAGTCGACCATGACAGTTTTGAGTGGGCAAAAATGAGAAACCTCTTAGTCAGATCTGAAACCATTCCATGTTCACTGTGGTTGGTACAGCTGTACTCTTCTTTTCCGTCGATGTTTCTTCGACTGCCTTGTATTGTTTCCGCGCATTCTAGTCTCGAAGGTGCAGCTCTACATTGTTCGTTCCAGTGTTCACGTTGTGTACCTGAGAAGATTTATTGTTTTTGTGTGCAAGAACCTGTCAATACAAGTTACCTGCAATCCAACCATGTCGCTTGAATCTGTCTTTGTTTGATAACTGCAGATACTCAACAAGCGAAAAGGAAATTCACAGGCAAAGCTGAAGTAACCGTTCAGTGCCAAACAGATCATCCTTGAGTGACGCGAAAAAGCAACACATAGCGAAAACCCGTGCGAATTCTCAGTGAGTCCTGTTGCAACTGTGTTACACTCGGTCTGATCCCACTGGAGACAGCGAAAAAGCGTTGCTGATGGTTGTTCGCTGCACAGCGCTCAGTGTCTCCAGCCCACTTCGTGTCCGTCGACCATCTGCGGCTCGAGGAAGCCTCTGAACGATTTCCCGTCGTGCGTCCACCGAGCCCCGTAACCTGGCAGCGATATGTTTTCACGTGACGCAACTTGAGCGAAAAAAATTACACGATTGTTGGAAAACGTGTTTGACCCTCGAATAAGTTGCTGGAAAACAAATTAGCCACCAACCGTTTTCTTGTCTGCATTCTATCACCAAAACATCGTGCTGAAACGGAAAATGAACAATTTGTGAGTCTGAAGTTGGGAGACTAAAATCTGCTGGCGAAGGCGTAAATCGTCAACAAATCAGACTCACTGGAAGGGAATGAATGTTGATCCAAGTGGCTCCATCCATAATTTTCTTCAAGGTTTCGGTGGCGTGTTCGTTTTTCTCATGTTCCTCTGAAGGAAGTGAAAACAGCAATAGAAACACAGGAAACGCCACACTATAATTGAGAGAGTTGAACGGAGCAGGACTCACTTCCAGTGCAAATTCCCCACCAACTGTTGCTGTTGTCCCTGTGATAGTGCTTCGCGAGAGCTCTTGCTCCAACGGTTAATTCCGACTTTGGACTGAAATTACAAAGAAAAATTCTGTAGAAATTGATTCCCTCGTGTGCAAGATTGTCTGAATTTTGTGTTCATCGTGAATTGTGATTTGCGCAACGTGGAATCTTCTCATACTTGTGTTTTTCGTGGAATGTTTTCTCCAACAATAGTCTCGGCGAAGGAAACATCTCAGCGGTTCCGACAGTTTTCCGAATTCCGAGTAGGTCCAAGAGCCCTCTCTTGCCCAGTATCTGAAACAGCGGCAATAAAAACGCATGTGCGCACTCTTTGACGTCTGCAGGGTACATTTACGGCAACTGACACCACACCTTCAGAATGTCTCTCAAACGATGTTTCCTTTCTTCCAACGTCCACGTTTCCCACAGACTTTCCAGGCCTTCCAACATGGGTGTTATGGTCTTGATATTCGCAGCTCTGCAAAATACCGTGAGACTGAACAACTCAGAAGACCTTCATACGTTGTCATGATTTTGTGAAAACTGAACCGAAAAAAAGTCAAACAAGATGTTGCGTATGTCGCCGTGGTTTGCATTGATACCTGAATTCATCGTACGATTTTTCATCCAGCAGATCATACTTTGGCAACTGCAATACCGGACAATTCCTGAAAGTCAAAAGCCAAATCTTTGTGAGACAAAATGTTGACCTGTGGAAATAGCCGTTGTGAAGATTTGCGATGGTGGATGCGAACCTGTTCTCGAACCAGTGTTGAAGCATGTTTCCAAGTTCACGATGGAGGGGTCGAGTTGGAAATCCAAATATTGAAGTCCTGCAGTCAGGCTCTGACCATTCTTCTGAGAGAATTTCATCCAAGTCTTCTTCTGTCAGGAAAGGATCCGGTTGAGTTTTCTCATCTTCCAGGACCTGCAAAACATCGGTGGTTGACGTCGAAGTGAGATCGTTGTGTGGTTTGCCATTGAAACGAGCATTGTTGCCTGCAAATCTGCGTCAACCAGAAATCTACATACCTGCTTGAACAAGGAGGCAATGTCAATGTTCCGTGATTTGTTCATGTTTCTGTATGTTTGATACATCTCCGTGTAAAGGTGAGGATTGTGTCGGTGCACTCGCCGCGCCGCTGTCTTGTTTCAGTTTCACTCAGTTCTCAATTTTGGTGAATGGATTCTACGACAGCGCCTCGTCGTCTTCAATGATGTGAAGAAACGTCGAGCACACAAGCACAAGGATTCAGTGTCGGTGGCCTGGGTGACACCACTGAATCACACCCTACCCCAGTACACAGCGCAACCGGCCGAAAAAGCGCACTGGTTTTGGCCGGCCGACCAACGAACCTGGTCAATCAGATTTGTTTGCGACAATTTGGAGATCAGTGGGAAGTCTTGCGATCCGGTGTAACAAAATAGCCAGATAGTCTAGACTCTACCTCAAATGAGGAGGCTCACCGGCCAGGCAAGGGGTTGCACAACGCGAAAACCAAGTTGCACGATCAGCTCACAACACGAAGGGCAGAAAACAAACAACGTGACATCCTGTGAATCACTCTCCCGAGCTGCATTTCTGCCACCCGACCAACACGGAGCCTGCAAAGATTCTCGGGAGTGAAGAAAATACCAGAGAAACGCACTGTCACAGTTTGACAGCTGCAGACTCGTGAACCGGAAGTAAACAAAACAACTGTTGGACTCAACGCGCGCACAAAAATGGCAGAGGAATCGACAGCAGCATTCACGGTCGTTTTGGACAAAGTTACATTTGTCAGCAAGGTATATTGAACTCTGTTCGGTTGCGCATAACTTGCTGTAAACAGCGGTCACATAAAAAGCACCATCAAGTCAAGCATCAAGGGTGTAGCGTATCTGATACCGGGCGATAATAGGGCTCAGAACTGGATCATTTGGATCCGTTGTGTATGACATTCGCAGACGCACAGGCGCACAAGTTGCTACTGACAGGCCAGTACTGTGTTTCACGTTTTCTCCCAAGTCTGAACTAATTTCTAGAAATTTGTAAGTCGAACGAGCTCTTAAAATGCGTGTCATGGTGAGTGTTCCAGTGGGTGAAGGGTGTTTGGGGGAGGGGGGGGGGTCTGATCTCACGGAGCCAAACGCCGAATTTCAGACTTCACGCATATGGTTGGACCCCACGGGCAAAATAATTTTGTTCAGTCCATGTGTGATTGATTTTGGTCACACGGTTGACCCCTGACTGAAGGAGTTTCAATTATGACCCCTCCTGTTGAGGGAAAAGTTTTAAGTTTCCTTTTCCCCTCCCCCACCTCTGATGTAACAAATTCGTTTGGGTACAGCAGTGGTTCCTGGAAAGCAGGCAACCATGGCCTGTTTGCTGGAACAATGCGGATTGTGAGTGCAATGCACGTTGTACGGTGCCGCGGGCTCATTGATCTTTGGTCTCTTATACGATGTGCAGCGAAGGGACCTTGACAAACACCTGGAGGGGGGAGGGATAAAGATTCAGAGGGACCTGGGGGAAGCTTGAGAAGTTCTACAACCCACTTCCACCACTTTCCTACCTGCCTCCAACACACACACACACACACACACACACACACTCACACAGAGAGAAAAATGGTGCCTGACGACGTCCGCGGTGATTCGAACTATCCCGCAGAAACAGATGCAAATGGCGGTAATGTCAACACCAGGTGCTGCAACTACCAAATTAGTCCCTGCAACTTTTTCTCAAATTTGCACTATAATGGAGCAAAACCATATATGAGCAGATTCAGCATTTACAATATCTAGCAATAATGAGCAATATCCAGCAATATCTGGCACCAGCAATATCTCAAAAGTTAGAAATGCAATTTCCAAAAATTTAATGTGATTGATTTGCAAATAAATA
>JAAUXT010002998.1_pt1 | contig 11683 bp, 11 predicted proteins | sample 7278171 | NCBI WGS metagenome assembly JAAUXT01 (sample SAMN14350112, study PRJNA611818) | marine sediment metagenome | isolation source: surface marine sediment (1.8m) | place: French Polynesia: Moorea | collected 2018-08
ATGAAAACCAACCGCGGGGCGGCGAAGCGGTTCTCGCGCACCGCCACCGGTCGGCTGCGAAAGAACCAGTCGCACCGGCGACATATTCTCACCAAGAAGAGCACCAAGCGTAAGCGGCATCTGCGAGCGCCGGAGCTTGTATCCAGCGTGGATGCGCCGCTCATCCGGCGCATGTTGCCGTACAGCTAGGGGGGAATACCGATATGCCTCGCGTAAAACGTGGCGTGACCGCTCGCGCCAGACACAAGAAAGTCATTTCCCAGGCCAAGGGCTACGCCGGTCGTCGGAAGAATGTCTACCGTGTTGCCAAGCAGGCGGTGATCAAGGCGGGCCAGTATGCCTACCGCGACCGGCGCCAGCGCAAGCGTCAGTTCCGTGCCTTGTGGATCACCCGCATCAACGCGGCGGCACGGGAGCACGGCATGTCCTACAGCCGCTTTGTGAACGGGCTGAACAAGGCCGAAATCATCATCGATCGCAAGGTGCTCGCGGATCTGGCGGTCAACGACAAGACGGCCTTTGCAGCCTTGGCGGACCAGGCGAAAGCCAGCCTTTCCAGCTGACAGCACGCTTCAGTACGGAAGTCGTCCCCAAGCGGGACGCTCCACAAAGACAGCGACAGATACATCTAGGGGAAGGGCCGGCGGGCCTTTCCCCTATTTCGTTTTGACCAGGGGTCATCCGGTGCCGTGGACGACATAGCCAACATCATTGCCGAGGCCGAGGGACAACTGGCTGCAGCAGGCACCCTCGCCGCGCTGGATGCCCTGCGCGTCCGGTATCTCGGCAAGAAGGGCGTGCTCACGGCCCAGCTGAAGCAGCTCGGCTCGCTGCCGCCGGAGCAGCGACCGGCCGCCGGGCAGGCCATCAACCAGGCCAAGCGAACGGTGCAGAGCGCCATCGAGGCGCGACGCGAGGCCCTGCAGCAGGCCGAGCTGGAGACCGCCCTGGAGCGGGAGCGTGTGGACGTGACGCTCCCCGGCCGCGGTCAGGACACCGGCGGCCCGCACCCTGTCACGCGGACCCTGGAGCGCATCGAGACGATTTTCGCCAAAGCCGGTTTCGACATCGCGGAAGGTCCCGAGATAGAGGACGACTACCACAATTTCGAAGCGCTCAACATTCCCGCCCACCATCCCGCCCGGGCCATGCACGACACGTTCTACTTCGACGAGCACACCGTGCTGCGAACGCATACCTCGCCGGTGCAGATCCGGGTCATGGAAAAGCAGAAGCCGCCCCTCCGCGTCATCGCGCCCGGGCGGGTCTACCGCTGCGACTCCGATCTGACCCACTCGCCCATGTTCCACCAGGTGGAGGGGCTGATGGTGGACGAGGCGGTGAGCTTCGCCGATCTCAAGGGCATCTTGGACGCCTTCCTGCACAGCTTCTTCGAAGCGGACTTCAGGACCCGTTTCCGGCCGTCCTACTTCCCCTTCACCGAGCCCTCCGCCGAGGTCGACATCCAGTGCGTCATGTGCGGGGGGAAGGGCTGCCGGGTGTGCAGCCACACCGGCTGGCTGGAAATCCTCGGCTGCGGCATGGTGCACCCCAACGTCTTCGACTACGTGGGCATCGACAACGAGCGCTACACTGGCTTCGCCTTCGGCATGGGCGTGGAACGCCTGGCCATGCTCCGCTACGGCGTCAACGATCTACGCCTGTTCTTCGAAAACGATCTGAGGTTTCTGAGGCAGTTTCGGTAAGCAGTGACTGGTGAGCCGTGAATAGTGACTGGTTGGGAGTGATTTAATAACAAGCGTGGTTGATGCCGGAAGCAGGGAGGCTTGCGGGGATGGGAACGCACAGGGATCTGGAGGTGTGGAAAAGCGCGATTGAGCTCGCTGGCAGCGTTTACGATGTCACCCGCTCTTTCCCTAAAGAGGAGAGCTTCGGACTCGTCGCACAGATGCGTCGAGCAGCCGTGTCCGTTGCAAGCAACATTGCGGAAGGGGCCGCGCGGCACGGGCCGAAAGAGTTCACTCGCTTTTTGTAAGTAGCCCTCGGGTCAGCAAGCGAGCTGGATACCCAAATCGAGATCTCAGTAGCGATCGGTATGGGACAGCAGACAAGGCTGAGAACAGTGCAAGAGGAAACGAGCCAAGTGGCCCGGATGCTCCTTGGCCTCATTCGCTCCCTCCAGTCCAAGAGTCAACACAAGAGCTGAAGACATTGCTGTTATTTCTTGCTGATAACTGCTCACCATTCACTGATCACTATTCACTACTCACTGCAGAATGAAACTCAGCGAACAATGGCTGCGGGAGTGGGTTGACCCACCGGTCAGCACTGACGAGCTTACCGAGCGCCTGACCACGGCGGGGCTGGAGGTGGCCGGCGTGGAGCCGGTGGCGGGCCCTCAGGCGGGTATCGTCGTGGGCGAGGTGCTGTCGGTGGCGCCCCATCCCAACGCCGACAAGCTGCGGGTGTGCAAGGTCCACGTCGGCCAGGAGCAGCCCCTGGACATCGTCTGCGGCGCACCCAACGTGCGCGAAGGCATGCGTGCCCCCACGGCCCTGGTGGGGGCCGAGCTGGCGGGCGGCATGAAGATCAAGAAAGCCAAGCTGCGCGGAGTGGAGTCGTCCGGCATGCTTTGCTCAGGCCAGGAGCTGGGCATCGAAGAGAATTCCGAGGGACTCCTGGCGCTGCCCCAGGACGCACCGGTGGGCGAGGCGATCGGCGTTGTTCTCAACCTGGACGATGTCAGCATCGATCTCGATCTGACGCCCAACCGGGGTGACTGTCTCGGCATTGCCGGCATTGCCAGGGAGGTGGGCGTCATCTATCGCTGCTCCGTGAACCCGCCCGACATGCCCGCCATGGAGCCGGCTGTCACCGATGAGTTTCCGGTGGAGATCACGGCACCGGCCGATTGCCCGCGCTATGTGGGGCGCGTGATCCGCAACGTCGATCCGAGCGCGCCGACGCCGCTCTGGATGCAGGAAAGACTGCGCCGCAGCGGCCTGCGCAGCATCAGCGCCATCGTGGACGTCACCAACTATCTGCTGCTCGAGCTCGGCCAGCCCATGCACGCCTTCGATCTGGAGAAGCTGGCCGGCGGCATTCAGGTGCGGCGTGCAACCCAGGGGGAGGGCATAGCGCTTCTGGATGGCACAGAGCTGACCCTCGACGCCGACAGCCTGGTGATCGCCGACGGCAACGGCCCCGTAGCCCTGGCCGGCATCATGGGCGGACTGTCCACGGCCGTCTCGGAGCAGACCCGCCACATCTTTCTGGAGAGTGCCCACTTCACGCCCACGGCCATCTCCGGCCGGGCACGGCGTTACGGGCTGGCCACCGATTCTTCCCACCGCTTCGAGCGGGGCGTCGACTTCGCCCTGCAGCGTCGCGCCATGGAGCGGGCCACGGCCCTGCTGCTGGACATCATCGGCGGCGAGCCGGGTCCGGTTATCGACGTATCATCGGAAGAGCATCTGCCCCAGCGGCAGGCCATCGGGCTGCGTCCGGAGCGCATCAAGCGGGTGCTCGGCATGTCTGTGGCCCCGGAGACCGTGACGGAGGTCATGACACGCTCGGGCGCCTCAGTGGTGGAGGAGGGAGACCGCTGGGAAGTGACGCCCCCGAGCTTCCGCTTCGACCTGGTCATCGAGGCCGATCTGATCGAGGAGATCGCGCGCATCGTCGGCTACGACAACGTGCCCAGCGTCGCGCCGCGGGCGAATCTCGAGGTGCGCACCGCCACCGAGTCCCGGGTGGAACTCTTCCGTATGCGCCACCTGCTCATGGACCGCGGCTACCACGAAGCCATCACCTACAGCTTCGTCGACCCCGGGCAGCAGGCGAAGATCGATCCGGATGAGCAGCCGGTGAGGCTCTCCAACCCGATCTCCGCGGACATGGCGGTGATGCGCACGACCCTCTGGACCGGCCTGCTCAAGGCGCTGGCCTACAACCAGAATCGCCAGCAGGGGCGGGTGCGGTTGTTCGAGAGCGGCCTGCGCTTCCGGCGCCGGGATGGGGCCACCCACCAGACACCCACTCTGGCCGGAGTGGTGGCGGGCAGCCCCTACCCGGAGCAGTGGGGAAGTCTGCAGCGGCCTCTAGACTTCCACGATGTGAAGGCAGACGTGGAGGCGCTGCTGGGCCTGAGCGGGGAGCCGGACCATTTCACCTTCGTGCCCAGCCGCCACCCGGCGCTGCACCCGGGCCAGGCGGCGACAGTCCAGCGAGGGGATCGTCAGGTGGGCTCCCTGGGCGCCTTGCACCCGTCGCTCCTGAAGGAGCTGGACCTGACCGGGCCGGTGTACCTGTTCGAGCTCGACGCCGAGCTGGCGGCGGCGGGGCGGGTACCGAAGTTCGAGGCTCTCTCCAGATTTCCCGCCATCCGCCGAGATATCGCCATCATCGTGGATGAGGGCGTAACCGCCCAGGCTGTTCGAGAATGCATTGGACAGGCGTCATCTGATGTGCTAAAAAAGCTAGAGTTGTTTGATGTCTATCAGGGGGAAGGCATTGATTCAGGGAAGAAAAGCCTGGCCCTCGGTTTAATCCTCCAGGCTACTTCCCGGACGTTGACCGATACCGAGGTCGATGCTCTGGTGGACAAGGTCGTCGAGGCTTTGGGCCGGCAGCTGGGAGGCGATTTGCGAGGTTGATATGGCGTTAACAAAGGCGGCGATGGCAGAGCGGCTGTTCGAAGAGCTCGGCCTCAACAAGCGTGAAGCGAAAGAGATGGTCGAGGCTTTCTTCGAGGAGGTGAGGGCGGCCTTGGCGGACGGTAGCCAGGTGAAGCTTTCCGGATTCGGCAACTTTGATCTTCGCGACAAGAACGAGCGCCCTGGGCGCAATCCCAAGACGGGACAGGAAATCCCAATTACAGCCCGGCGCGTGGTGACATTCCGCCCGGGTCAAAAACTAAAGGCACGAGTAGAGGCCTATGCTGGATCCATCGAGCAGTAACGAACTCCCCGCTATCCCCGGCAAGCGCTATTTCACCATTGGTGAAGTCAGCGAGCTGTGTATGGTGAAGCCCCACGTGCTCCGGTACTGGGAACAGGAATTTCCCCAGCTCAAGCCGCTGAAGCGCAGAGGCAACCGGCGTTACTACCAGCGCCAGGACGTCATTCTCATCCGCCAGATCCGCAGCCTGCTCTACGAGCACGGCTTCACCATCGGCGGCGCGAGACAGCGCATGGCCGGCGACGACGCCAAGCACGACGTCAACCAGAGCCAGCAGATCATCCGCCAGCTCCGCACGGAACTGGAGGAAGTGCTTAACATCCTCAAGCGCTAGCCCGCGCCTGTCATTTCCGAGCGATTTACAGTACTCTAACAAGCTGTCGCGAGCGCGGACCAATGGCGCCGCTCGACAGGCTCTCATCCCAAGTCCCACCAACAGCGGACTGAATCATCGGGGCGTAGCGCAGCCTGGTAGCGCACCTGAATGGGGTTCAGGTGGTCGGAGGTTCAAATCCTCTCGCCCCGACCAAAATCAATAACTTGCGAGCGATAGAAAAGACGGCTGTCTAATATGGCTGGCGTCGACTTGTCGTTCACTTCTTGGACAGATCACCACACGTCTACGACGTTCTGTACGGCCCATTTGCGACGTCTATGGCTGCCTGCTTAAGCGTTGCAAGGCATTACGCAGCTTGGTCGTGGTATGACTCACTGTAGTCTCTAGGTGTTGACCATATCTGTGCAGCGGCTCTGACCTATACAATCGCCGATGACACGTGCTGTGGTCCCGTCAGGTGTGCTTTCGTGGCTGCTATGTTGCACGGGCGTACGATCGCAGTTGCTGGAAGTTACCCACGGGGCGGCTCTCGGTGCCCGAGTCACTGGATTTTTACGAAACTGCTGGGGAGCGTAGGGTGTGCTTGAATCGCCCCGGGTTTCCCGGAGACTCCAATCCTTGAGAGTATGGAGTCATGAATACATCGAAACGATACTCCCCAGAAGTCCGGGAACGGGCCGTACGTCTGGTACGGGATGCAGAGCAGGCGCACGGCTCGCAGTGGGCGGCGATCCAGTCGATCGCGGCCAAGATTGGCTGTACGCATGAGACACTGCGGCGCTGAGTGCGTCATCTGTGGCGCAGTGTTTCGGGTTCTATGACACACTTGTCCGGCCGTCCGCCGGCAGGAAGTGACGTTAAGCAACTTGCCGTGACTCCGGTTCACGCTCATGCACCGCGACGCGAAAGGCGCTGCGCCAAAAGCTACACGGCGCCGGCCGTGTGTGGCGAGGCCCCATACGGGCCTGTTGGACTGCGCAGACCACCCAACGAAGACGGCCCGGGGCGACGACGCCGAGAGGCAAGGCCTTGCTGGCCGGCGCAACGGGCCAGTTCTGTAGCGACGTCGTTCCAGGGTCCGTATTCGTGTATTAAGCGTATGTCATCAGCTGCCGCAACATGGAGGGATCGGCGTTGATGAATGTCTGTCCGACGAGCAGGTCGCGCCCCTCAGTGAGCGGCAGGCGGGTCGATAGTGCCCGCGACAATGTCTGAACACAGTCGTCACGACCGTCGCCCCGTCCTGCCTGGGATCCGAACGGCATATCCCTACAACATGTCGTGCAATCTCGCCCCGCTCATCTCCCGAGAACGCTTGCCTTGGGGGTTCTTCGGTGGTAGCGTCTCCTGCCATTACTGGAGTGAAGCGGTCTGGCTTTCCCGCCATTCTCAGTGCAGCCGCGGAACACTAAGCTAACGGACACTGGGCACGGTTATGATGACCGCCGCGCGTGAATCTCGTGACGAAGTGCCTGCTGAGATCCTGTCACTCGCTAAGCCCAACTGGTCAGCGTCAATTCAGCTCGCTAATCCTCAACCCGGAGGCGGCCGACGATGTCAGTAACCATCAACTACTCAACCAATGTCGAGGTCAATGGGACGCTTGCCCTCTCGTCCGCCCGAGCAGTAAGGGCGGAGGCCTACGATGAAGTCAACATTACAGTCCCGCCCATGAGCAATGGGGAACCGGGCACCCTTCAGGGCGTGGCGGTTCAACCCGGTGACTTGGAACAAATCCAGTTCCTCCTCATCACCTCATCCGTTCTGGACCCGCTCCTGACCTACACCGTGGTCGGGGGCTCCTCGGCTGTGGCACTGGACTCGGTGCAGATCTTCAGCGGTGAGGGCATCCTGGGTTTGCTCGGATCCAATCCAAACCAGCTCTCGTTTTCCAACGGCACGATCCAGGAGGCCGAGGTGCGGATACTGGTCGGTCGCAGAGCCTCGACCGGGAGTGCCGAGTCTGGCGGCGGTGGGCCTTAACGACTTTTCCGCTCTTCAATCAACAAACCCGAACTGAGGAAGGAACCCATGCCTGTTGCACCAACCTATCCGGGCGTTTACATCGAAGAAGTTCCTAGCGGCGTTCGGACCATCACCGGCGTGAGCACGTCAATCGCAGCGTTTGTCGATTCCTTCGAGCGCGGGCCCCTCGACACACCTGTCCGCGTCCTCGGTTTCCCCGATTTCCAACGCGAATATGGTGGCTTACGGAAGACCAGTCCAGCGAGCTACGGAATCAGCCAGTTCTTTCTCAACGGCGGACAACAGGCCTACGTTGTTCGCGTCGCGAGCGGCGCCTTCGCAACCGCTTCCGTCGTAGTACGGAACGATAACGGTGACGACTTGTTCCGAGCCTTTGCAGGACAGCGCGTCGGCGGCGTATCACGACAGAACCCCGGCAACTGGGGCAACGCCATCCGGCTGGAGTTCGACTATAACACGGGTAATCCGGCCGACGTGTTCTCGGGTCAGGAGGCTGCGATCATCACGCCGGAAGAGTTGTTCAACCTGACCGTCCTGCATACTGCGCGGGATGGCGGACGGCTGGTCGTTCTCAATACCGAGACGTTTCGAAACCTAACCATGCGCCCGGAAGTTTCGCGCAACGCCATCGAGGTAGTCAACGAAAGTTCGCGACTGATTCAGCTCGACCGCGAAGGACTGCCGGGATTGCCGGCGGACCCCATTCCTCCACCTGCCCTTGGCGGCACGCTTGGCGGCAATCTGCCCGCGCCCGCGGCTATTCCGGCCGACTCCAGCAGCTTCGACGTCAGCGTAGGTGGAATTTCCAGAACCGCGACCTTGGCATACGGTGGCGCAGCGCCGACTACCTATGCGGAGCTAAGGCCCTTTCTCCAGGCCGCAATTCGCGCGGCAGGCGAGACGCCCACGCCGGTACCCATGCTGACGGGCGCGACGGTGGAGTTGGTCGACATCGGCGCCGAGCAACGGATCCGCGTGCTCGCCGGGCGCAGCGGGACGGATTTCACCAGTGACGCAACGATTACGTTCGCGAACGACGGCGCGGATAGCACCGCGGCCGACCTCGGACTTGTCGCCGCTGACGTCAACGTCCAGCTTTACGCCCTTGGCGCCACGAACGATGAGGGCTCCCAGCGAGCAGACACCGCATCGGGATTCGGACAAGGTGCCGATGGGGATCCCGCGGACGCCACCGCCCTGCGCGGGATCCAGGACGACAAAACCGGGATGCACGCACTGCGCGACGTGGATCTGTTCAATATCCTATGCATTCCGAGAGCGGCGGCTGCGGATTTCACCGAGACACAGACCCAGGCCGTGTACTCAGAAGCGATCACACTCTGCAACGAAGAGCGCGCATTCCTGCTCATCGACATCCCGGAAGCGGTCAATTCCATAGATGCCATGGAAACCTGGATCACGGACAATGCCACCCTGCGCGACAAGAACGCGGCAATGTACTTCCCGCGTGTCCGGTTTGCCGATCAACTCGATGATTTCCGCTTGAAGAATTTTGCACCCAGTGGAACGATCGCAGGACTAATGGCCCGCACGGACTCCAACCGAGGAGTGTGGAAGGCCCCGGCAGGCACGCAAGCGAACCTGCGCGGGGTCAGCAGCCTGCAGGTCTTAATGGATGACCGGGAAAACGGCGTGCTCAACCCTCAGGCCGTCAACGCGCTCCGGGTGTTCCCCAATGCGATCGTAAGCTGGGGGGCTCGCACGCTGGTCGGTTTCAACAACTCCGGTCAGGATGACCACCGTTATGTACCCGTTCGGCGTGTTACGCTCTTCCTCGAAGAAAGCCTCTATCGCGGCCTGCGCTTCGCGGTCTTCGAGCCGAACGACGAGCCGCTGTGGGCCCAGATCCGCCTGGCAGCGGGCGCCTTCATGAACAATCTGTTTCGACAGGGGGCATTCCAGGGCCAGAAGGCCAGCAACGCGTACTTCGTGAAGTGTGACGCCGAGACAACGACCCAGAACGACATCAACCTGGGCATTGTGAATGTCCTCGTGGGCTTCGCGCCGCTTAGGCCAGCGGAGTTTGTCATCATTCGCATTCAGCAGCTCGCAGGACAGATCCAGACCTGAGCGGTTCCGCGCCGATGACGTGGACGGGTCTATGAGGTTTCTAAATCGCTTCGTACATGAACAAGGAATGCTGACATGCCTCAGTTTACCGTGAATACGCAACGAATCGACCCTTACAAGAACTTCAAGTTTCGAGTCCTGTGGGACGGCCAGGTGGTCGCGGGAGTCAGCAAAGTGGGGGCACTCAAGCGTACCACCGAGGTGGTTAGCCACCGGGAGGGCGGTGATGTCAGCACACCAAGACTTCAACCGGCCGCCTCGAAGTTCGAGGCGATTACCCTGGAGCGGGGCATCACGTATGCCCCCGAGTTCGAGGCCTGGGCCAATCTGGTTTACTCGCACGAAGGCGACGGGGCGGTATCCCTGGCCAACTTCCGCAAGGACATCCGCATCGAGTTTCTTAATCTGCAGGGAACCGTCGTCAAGGCCTATAACGTATTCCGGTGCTGGGTTTCCGAATACCAGGCACTACCAGAACTCGACGCCAACGCCAACGCGATCGCCTTTGAGATGATCACGGTGCAGAATGAAGGCTTCGAGCGCGATCTCGACGTGGTCGAAGTCGCCGAGTTCTAGCCCGGAAATCGCGCCGTCGGACCGACTCGGTCGCTGGCTCCGCCGCGAGACGATACGCCCTCATGATTGCCGTCGAACTCAAACCCGGGATACCAGGGGCACGGCGCGCCTGTCTTCGCCCCCTCTGCGGCACCGATGAGGTGCTGATCGAGCAGGGTGCGCCCCAGGAAACCTTGGCCCTGCTGCAGCAGTTGCTAGTTGATGACGGGGAGGGCGCAGTGGCACCGAAGCAGGCCCGCGATTTGCCGGTTTGCGACGTCGACCGGCTCTTGGCAGAGCTTCATCTTCGTTGCTTCGGCGATCAGATCGAGAGCAGGACACGTTGCCGAGGCTGCGGCAAAGCTTTCGACGTGAGCTTTTCCCTGAGTAGCCTGCTGATGACTGTCAATGAACTTCGCACTCAGGTCTCAGCGGGCTTGGCCGGTCCGGACAATGACGGGGTCTTCCTGGCGGCGGACGGGCGGCGGTTCCGCTTGCCGACGATGCGCGACCTCGAGGCAGTAGCCGGCTTGCCACCGGAAGCGGCAGCGCAACGGATGCGCCAGGATTGTGTTCTCGAAGGCGATCCGGATCAGGATCCGGAGGTGCTGGAAGAAGCCATGGCGGCCGTCGGTCCGGTCCTGGACACCGATCTGGACGCGGCCTGTCCGCACTGCGGAAAGGCGCAGAAAGTCCGATTCGAACTCCAGAGCTATTTCGCCCAGGCTCTGGCCGCCGAGCGGCGGTTCCTGAATCACGAAGTCCACCAGCTGGCGCGGGCCTACGGTTGGCAACGGTCGGAAATCCTGGCCATGACGCAGGAAGACCGCCGGGCACACGTACGTCTCGTCTCGGCGGAGGGCGCCGCCGTGCGGCGGCGAACCACGCTATCGTAGCTATGAGTTACCTGGGGCGTCTCAGCACACGACTTGCGCCCGCCTCCGGGCCTGAATCGGCACTGCGCCCGGTTATTCGAAGCCAGTCACCCATCGCGGCCGTCGACCAGCGGATCGGCCTGACCGACGCCGAATTTGATCCTTTTTCGGCTCCCGATTGGGACGGTCCCGCGGCGTCGCTGGCCGAACAGCCGGGCGAGTCTGCCAGTATAGAGAAGCCGGTGGCCGCCACCCCTCGACCGGATGCCGGGTCGGCCGCCAGCATGACGCCCCCGACCAGCCCGGAACCCGTGGTGGCGGCTACCGCCTCGTCACCAACTGACGGACCAATTTCCCAGCTGACTGCAGACCGGGTGGTCCGAACCACGCCTGTCACCCGACCCGAATCGGTCAAGGCTACGACCCGCGAAGCAGATCCTGCGCCCAACGAAACAGCTCCGGGCCACGTGCTGAGCTCGCCAAACAGGCCACAAGCATCGGCGGGCAAGGATTTAGAGACGCCACCGCGGGCGATCCTCTCCGCGTCAAGGGGCGCACCCGCCCCGTTCACGCCGGGGCAGACCGCTCTCGAGACCGAAGCCGTCGCCTCATCATTGCCGACGGGTGCGGGCTTGGACGAAATGCCTCATGCAGGCCCTGTCCTGCCCACGTCCGCACCGCCGTCGTCGCAAGCGGCCGCCGGCCCAGCAGTGACGACGGCGCGTCTCGCGCCGCCTGTCGAGACCCACGCGCCCCTCCCTAAGCCGTCGCCGGCCAGCGGTGCACCACCGGATCGACCCGCAGTCGAGTCCTTCTCAAGCGAAGACCGGATGACTGGCCTTGGGCCCCCCGCCGCGACGGAGCCGGCGATTCCGCTGGCCGCCGAACACACTGGCTCGCCGACGCCCGCGGTTGTCAT
>JAAUXT010046637.1_pt1 | contig 11682 bp, 3 predicted proteins | sample 7278171 | NCBI WGS metagenome assembly JAAUXT01 (sample SAMN14350112, study PRJNA611818) | marine sediment metagenome | isolation source: surface marine sediment (1.8m) | place: French Polynesia: Moorea | collected 2018-08
ACAAACAAAAATAACTGTCACCACTGTCACAAAAGAGTGACAGTTTCACAAAAATCTCACGTTATGTATGTTACTATCAGAATGATTTTTCCTTAAAAAATTTACTTTTTATAGGAAGTTTCAAACAAAAACATAATAAAAAGTGAAGTTTTGTCTCTCTTTCATGTTTTGGTACATCCTTTCTGGCCATTTTGCTAATATTCCATGAGAAATACATGAGAAATACACTTGCAACTGTCACGCTGGGGGTGAACCACCCAACCAGGAAAGTGCTTTCTTGGACATTGTCTAAGTTAATGTATCTCAGACATTGTCTAAGTCAGGGATAACACAGACATTATCAAAATTAGGGTGTCTGAGTTTGGGTAACTCAGACAACCTGCCCAAGTTACCCTAACTTGGACAATGTTACCCAAGTTAACCCCCCCCCCCACCAACAAAATTTGTTTCAACTTGGACATTATCCAAGTTTGGGCAACTCAGACAACTCAGACATTGTCCAACTTGGACATTGTCCAAGTTAGGGAAACTCAGACAACTCAGATATTGTCTGACTTGGACATTGTCCGAGTTACTCAGACAACTCAGACATTGTCTGACTTGGATATTGTCTGAGTCAGGGTAACTCAGACAACTCAGACATCATCCAGTTTGTCTGAGATACCCTCAGACAATTGTCTACATTACACTGACTCCAAGTTGGACATTGTGTGAGGTGGACAATGTTAAATTTAAACAAAATTTACTGGCAGGGGGGGTAAACTGGACAATGTCCAAGTTAGATATTATCGAGTTTGGGTAACTTGGACATTATCTGAGTTACACCCCATGGTTACAGAAAATTTTCAACTGGGACATTTCCTGACTGTGGCATTGGCAGATTGGGACAAGTGCCGCCTGCCGATGTACGCTGCCCGTGGCTTGAAAGTCCAGTTACCATTTGACTGACAATTGTAGATTGCTTGTGCTGAATCTCCTGTTGAAGAGGTTGCCCCACATTCATTCCTGATGTTCTGCTGTCACGTTCTGGAACTGGCAGAGGTTGCCTGCTCACGTTCTTGTTCCACAGAATTTGTGAGAGCATTTGAACATTTGCTGTGCACAAATGCTTGAGATTCCAGATTCCAAGGTTGGACAAATGCAATTGTTTATGTCAATTCTTTGCAGCTGACGTGCGGTGAAAATGGGCTCAATCGGACCAGGAAGGGGCAGAACACGGGGCCGAGGGACAGGCTGGACACGTGCTCCAGGCAGAGCGGGCTACCATGCAGCTGGTGGCAGGGGAATTCAGTTCGGCGCTTCAGAAAGAGAAGGACTCGGCCGAGGAAGGGGCCAAGACGCGGTGCGCGGGGGAAGGGGCGGCAGCCTCCGCGGCCGTTGGCATCAGGGACCAGACCGAGGACGAGGTGGGCAAACTGCGCGGAAAGACCAGGAACCCAGGTGAGTACCGCAGGTAGAAGCGTCGATGAGAGTCAACCGGCTTTTGTGTTCTGCAGACTGAGTCAGTCAGACGGCAAAGAAGGAGTTTGACCACCCACCTGAGTGCTTCAACCGATAAAAGTTAAATTGTGCAGTGTACGGTTGGTTTGGCGCCTTTGAAACTCGGATGACGAGACATGTTTGTCCACTGCACCTGGACAATGTTTGCCGGGAAAAGATTGCTTCAGATCGTTTGGTCATTTGTTGGATTCTGTCATCGTGAATGAAAAGTTGTGGTTCCTTTCAACGAAACGGGTGTCTCTGAATTTGTGACACAAGTAAAACACATATTGAATGCATGAGTGTGTCCAACAATTTTGCCAACAGAGCCCGTCAACCGATGAGTGTGCACCAGCTAAGGAGCCTGGAGCGCCAATCAACCAACGACATTCTTCTGACCATGATTTCTGAAAAAATGGGGTTCAAAGAGCTTCTGCTCTCGATGAAAGATACCGGCAAGACTGATCTGGAAGATGTCCGAAGAGTGCTCGTCCTTGTTGCGCACGTGACCACAGACTTCTTCTCACCAGAGAATCTGATCCACTTGCTGCAGATGATCTTGCAAACCCAGTTTCTGGGAGGTCCCGTGACTTTGCTGCTGACCAGACGCGCGGATTGTGTGGTGGTAGATAATGTTCTGCAAGTGATCAAGAGTTATCAGGAAAAGCTGCCTTCGAAGTCTCTTACCGTGTTGCCTTTGCTGCTGCCAATGGTGAAGGTTGCCATTGCCCAACTTAGAGAAATCCCACCATCACTGAGAGCAAAACTGACGGAGATAGAAGAAGAAAATCAGAACAACCAGAGGCAGTTTCAAAAGGGTGAATTGAGGGAAGGCGACAAGGCCTCGTCAGAACCTGACGCTCCGAACGATTTTAGACGTCTTTCTGTGATTCCGTTGAGCGCAGACATCCAGCCGGAGTGCAGTCCGTTCGTCAGGAAGAACAGAGTCACAGGGTCCTACAAAGATGCCAACGACTATCTCGACGTCCAGTTCCGTCTGCTGAGAGAAGACTGCGTTCGACCTCTGAGAGAAGGCATCAGAGAATTCTTGAAGAACCGAGTGAGGGGTGAAAACAGACGACTTCAGGACATTCAGGTGTACGAGAAAGCCAGAATCCTGGAACCTTACTGTGGAAGCAAATCCGTCTGTCACCTGATTGAATTCGACGTAACGAAACTGAAACACGTCAAATGGGAGACAACCAAGCGCCTGATCAACGGATCTTTGTTGTGCTTTTCCAAGGATGACTTCAAAACGGCTGTATTCGGAACGATCGCCGAGAGGAACATCGAAGACCTTGCAAAAGGACGTCTCTATGTCCAGTTTGAAGGAATCAACATCCAACTCGTCGATTGCAGTCCCTACGATGAGTACGTGATGGTTGAATCGGGGGCGTACTTTGAATCCTACGTGCACAACCTAAAGGCCCTTGGTGAGTTCAACAATCGGACGCTTCCATTCAAAAAGTACCTTCTCTGCGGTGACGCAGACACCGAAGTGAGGCCGCCCAGATACCTGATCAACAAACCAACGACGTTTGATTTCACCTGTCTCGTCGCGCCCGGTGGAATGTCAAGGCACAAGTACTCGAGCATCAATCCTCTGACTTTGTCAGCATGGCCATCTCTGGAGGAAATGGGACTGGACACGTCGCAGTATCGAGCTGTTCAGACGGCAATCACCAAAGAGTTCTCTGTGATCCAGGGACCTCCAGGAACAGGAAAGACCTTCATTGGTTTGAAGATCTGCAGACTGCTGCTGGAGAACAAACATGTCTGGCTGCCAAACGACCAAACCAGACCAATCCTCGTCGTCTGTTACACGAATCACGCCTTGGACCAATTCTTGGAAGGAATTCTGGAATTTATGGAACCAAGGGACAGCGATCGCGGTTTGCCACAGCTGGCTCGTCTTGGAGGTCGGACTTCGTCTGAAAATCCAAAACTTCAGCAGTGCCTCTTGCACAACATTCGATCGGAGTGCGGGAGAGATTTTGACAGAGGGCAAATGCGTGCGCGTGATGTCGGTGAGATGATTTACCATACCAAGCTTGAAATGAGAGATATCGAGTCGCAAATTGAAGATTTATCGAAGCAAATTGAAGCTTCAAGGAAAGTTATTGTTCCGGAGAACTTTCTCGACCACTTGATGACACCGAATCAGAGAGACTCACTCTTGTCCAGGAAAGTAGGCGAGTCGCCGGTGATGAGTGTTTGGCTTCTCGAGCACCAAACACAAGCACCTCAAAACCAAATTTTTGAAGAAGTTGTTGAGGATGATCCAGAAGAATCGAGCGGTGAGGAGACAGACGAGGAAGACTTCGGAGGTGAAGAAGAGATGGCCAACCGAATTGTGGAAGATCACGGAATTCGCAAGCACAGGGACATCCCGGATTACATGCAAGGTGCGTTTGCCTTGGCCGAAGCTGAAAATGGACATCAAGTCAGGGAAGAATTTCAGGTCGGTGAAAACACTTGGACTGAAGTGAAAAACAACAAGAAGGACAGAAGAGCTCTGAAACAAGGTATAAGCAACAGGGAGAGAATGTCGGAGAGGGGGGCACTTGGAGTGAGAGATGTGTGGGCGCTGCGACCTCTGGACCGCTGGAGACTCTACCACTACTGGATGGCCAAGTTCTGCGAAGACAAAATGATGCGAATGCGAACTCTTCAACCACAATACGAAACGCTTGGCCGCAGGCTGGGAGAACTGGAAGATGAAAAAGACTACAGACTTCTGCGTGGCTGTGCTGTCATTGGGATGACGACCACTGGAGCGGCAAAGTACCGTCGACTTGTCCGAAGAATCGAACCTCTAATTGCGATTGTCGAAGAAGCAGCAGAGGTGCTTGAAGCGCACATCATCACTTCTCTGAACCCAGCCTGTCAGCACGTCATTCTGATCGGGGACCATCAGCAACTGAAGCCGAACCCAACCGTCTACAAGCTGGCCACTGAGTACAACCTCAACGTGTCCTTGTTCGAGAGAATGGTGAAGAACAAGATGCACTGCGACACCTTGACGATTCAGCACAGAATGAGACCCGAGATCGCTGAGCTCATCGTTCCGCACATCTACGATCACCTGGAGAATCACCAGTCAGTCACCAAGTACGAAAACATCATGGGAGTTCAGGGAAACCTGTTCTTCATATCGCACAAAATGGCAGAACTGAGCCAAGAAGACACCCGAAGTCATTCCAACGTTCACGAGGCGGAATTTCTTGTGTCATTCTACGAGTATCTGCTGAAGCAAGGCTACGAAGGGTCCCGGATAACGATCCTGACACTCTACACCGGACAGATGTTCGCCATCCGACGACTCTTGAAGCAGAGGCAACTGGAGTACACCCGAGTCACTCCCGTTGACAACTACCAGGGAGAAGAGAACGACATCGTACTGCTCTCTCTTGTCAGAAGCAACGAAATGGGAAGCATCGGATTCTTGAGAATCTCGAACCGAGTCTGTGTGGCGCTGTCCAGGGCGAAGAAAGGCTTCTACGTCATCGGAAACATGACCCAGATGCAAGAGCGGAGTCGTCTGTGGAACGGCATCATCGAAGAGCTGAGGGAGAAGAAGAAAGTGGTGGAATCGTTGCCCCTGACCTGCCAGAATCATCCGGACACTGTGACGCTGGTGAAAGAAGCGAAGGACTTCAGGAACGTTCCTGAGGGTGGGTGCATGAAGCCGTGTGACTTCCGACTCGAATGCGGCCACGTGTGCATTTACAAGTGTCATCCGGTCGACCGAGAACACAACAACTATGAATGCAACAAACCATGCAGCAAACGATGCAAAACGAACGGAGACAATGGTCACTTCTGCCGAAAGTTGTGCTTCGAGCTCTGTGGACCTTGCAAGGTTCTTGTGAAAAAGATCATCCCGCAGTGTTCCCACGAACAAATGGTTCCCTGTCACCAAGACCCAGAAACATTTCACTGTACGGCACCTTGTGAAAAGGTCTGTCACACAAACGGAGTAAATGGCCACCCTTGTCTGCAGAAATGCTACGAAAAATGCAAGGCGTGCGTGGTCGAGGTGTCGAAGACGATCCCCGACTGCGGCCACGTCCAAAACGTGCCGTGCTCCGTCGATCCTGCTGACTTCAAGTGTCAAGAGACTTGCAACAAACCGTGCTCCACGAACCTCCCGGAACCACATCTTTGCCAGAAGAGATGTTTTGAAGACTGTGGGGTGTGCAAAGTGAAAGTGAACAAAGTTATGCCATCTTGCAGCCACCTCCAGGTGGTTCCCTGCCACCAAAACCCAGCTAACTTTGTTTGCAGTGCGCCTTGCGAGAGAAAGCCTTTCCCAGACTGCGATCACCTCTGCCCCAACTCGTGTGGCGCAGTATGCGCAAAGGAATGCACCACCAAGATTGTCAAGAAGTTGCCTTGTGGACACGACATGCCGACGGAATGCCACAAGCCACTGAACAGTCTGAAATGCATCAAGAAGGTGGAGAAAGTTTTGCCGTGTGAACACAAAGTGAAAATGAAGTGTTCAGATGACCTCTCCGGTTTCCAGTGCCAGGTTCTGGTGAAGCTACGTTTGGCGTGTAGTCATGAAGTGACCATTCCTTGCCACAGAAGAGAAGCCGCGGAAGCGATGAATTGCGAGAGAGAAGCGCAGCGCACCTGCTTGATCAACAAGGATCACAAGTTCACAGCGATCTGCTCAGATCACTTCGCCAAGTACATGGGCTGCAAAGAATTGTGTCAAATGCCCTTGGGCTGCGGTCATCAGTGCAGAGGGAAGTGCGGCGAGTGCCTGGGACGACACCATCCAGTTTGCTCTGAAGTCTGTGGAAAGTTGCTGCCCTGTTCTCACAGGTGCAAAGGAAGGTGTGGTGAGCCCTGCCCACCCTGCCAACAGCCTTGCAGCAAGGCATGTGCCCACAAAGTATGTCGCCGACAGTGTGGTCAGCTGTGTGAGCCCTGCAGAAAGGAATGCCCGTGGACCTGCGCGCACCATCCCTGTGACAAGAGATGCAACGAAGAATGCGACAAAACCGTGTGTGATGAACAATGTCCGGAGTTCCTGCACTGCGCACGACACAGATGCATCGGATTCTGCGGCGAACCTTGTCCCCCTGTCTGTAAATGCAACGTGAACTTCGCACGGCAAGTAACCAAAGGAGCGCACTTGACCAAAGACACCCGCCTTGTTCAAGTCTTTCCTTGTCGTCACGTCGTTGAGAGTTCCCGTCTCGAGACCTGGTTGCAAACATGCGTCCACCATGATGAGGTGCACGTTGTAGGACCTGTAACCTGCCCCTTGTGCCATTGCAGAGTCTCTTTCTGCCCTCGATTTGGAAGCATCTTGCAGAAAAACAAGAAGGAGCATGACGCCATTATGATTAAAATCAAGCAGAGGGACACTGCGTTGAAAGAAGAATTGAACAAACTGGAGGCGCTGATTGAGGAAATCGTGGATCCCAGTCAGGATGCAGTGGTGGGCGGCAGTCTGATGGAAGAAGCGAAAAAACTCGTCAGCAAAAATGCACGAAAGCAAGAAGCTGAAGATAGCAAAAACTGGATTTTAGCCCCATCCGCACACCTGAAGAGACTTTTTTGGGCCAGATGCTTGCAAGGAGGAAATCCTGCAGTCTGCAGTGACGCCGAGAAGTTTGTCGCAAAGCTGATGTCTGAGAAGGAACGCAAGAGCGACCAGACCTTGTGCGATGCAGAAGTTGACATTCTCGCAACGTGTATCCTGCGACTCCACAAGACGGCGTATCTTGACACGGAGTCAACGATGGAAGCTGCCTTTTCCTTGATGTCGGGTATTCCACCGAAGAGTGCTCAGGCGAGGGGCGTGCTGAAGACTCTGGCATTTGCAGAAAGTTTCTCAGAAAAGTGCCAGATGCAAAAACTTACCTGTAGCTTTGACGCTCTGCAAGGAGTGAAGAAATACTGGAGTCCGGACAACAACGCGTCGACTTGGTTGGCGTGTGGAAAAGGTACACGTTCCTCTTGGCTTTGCTTGTATTTGTGCAATGGGACCCGGAGCACATTGTTGCCTTGTGTTGATGAACAACAAACCTGTTTTCTCTTTGCAAAACATTCGTCAAATTTGACAGCGCACAACACTCGAAAATTTATCATCCCTTTTGTTGTTTGCAGGACATGTGTGGACGTGGGGAGACTTGGGGAACGTTGCAGCCGGTCAGAAAGTTGACTTGGAGTGTGACTCGTGTTTGCGAGGCGTGGACGTTGACGCGAAACCCGATGAAGAAATCATCAGGTGAACATCGCCTTGATAATGGTTGCGCAATGTGAAATCCGTTTTTGGTGCAGAAGCACAAGTGTGCAAAACTCTTTCAAAAATTGTGCTTTCAGACGGGAGCAGCGTGCGGCAGAAGAAGCTGAACGGCTCAGACAGAATCGGGATCCTCGCCGCGATGAGGAGCGCGAACGGAGGCGATGCGGCGGTCAGCGCGGCCGCGGTCGAGGCCCTCGTCAGCCGTGGGGCGGACCGCCGCTGGGCTGCCGGGGTCGAGGCTTCCCGCAGGGGTGGGACGGACCAGCGCAGCGCGGCCACGGCGGCTTCAGAGGCCCATTCCCTGGAGGTGAACTGTTTCTTCCCGTCAAAGAATCACAGATTTGATTGCAGTGGTCACGCTTTCAGATCAATCGCGCCTGCGAGTACAGCAATTTTCCACGACAGTGACTGCAGAAGTCTCAAAGTGTTTCGGGTCATGCAAAATGCCACCTTTCCGTTGTCAGGTGGACGTGGACGGGGACGTGGAAACCGTGGGCGTGGTAGAGGCAACTTTTACTGAAGACAAAAGCAATCTTCCTGTGACAAGTTGGAGCGGCTCTTCCGAATGAAGTGCGCCACGATCCCTGAGAAAGGCGAGCTACATACAGCTCACACGGTTTTAGTTTGGCTTTTAGTTTTGACGTCCGAACTTCAATTATAATTCTTGTTGGGATGTTTGATCTGTAATTTTTGCGTTCTGTTCAAGCCAACTTGTTACTTTTGAACCGTTGTCATCAACGTCTAAATGTGTGTCTCTTAATTTTATGAGTTTCTCAACTCTATTTGCGGCCGATATTGTTGTCAGACATTGATTGGAACAAATTCGGGCATGTGTAGACACCAAAACGAGATCAAAGCATCAAAGGTACATCAATATTTATTCTTTTCCCCAGTACGCTTCTCTACATTCTGTACAGTCGGTAACGTGCATGCATGTATGTATGTGTACGATGCATGTAAAGTGTGCGCATAACAAGAACAAGAGGACAACGTCGCTAACGGTGTGGAGGCTACAGTACTGACGATACTCCGCAATTAGCACACAAGCTCACAAAAACGAGTAACATCCATTGCAAAATTCTTTGTGAACTACTTCCGGATTTCAATAAAAAATTTCTGAATTTCACAACGCATTGTTCTTTGGATTATGTACAAAGTAACAAAGCCAGCGAAACAAAAAACAGGCCGAACATTTTTTCTGTAGAAGCTTCAAATCACCCAAAAAAGATCACAGATCAAAGAATAACGCGCACAAATGTCAACAAATGGCAGAATGTCACTGGGATTCATCTTCTTCGCTTTTGACCGGTGCAACCAGAGCAAAACTGCACCAGTCTATCGCCGCAGCGGAACTGTGACCACACTTTTTACACCGAACAGGCATTGCAAGAAATCGACAGATTTGAGTGCAGCTTATCAAACGGACACAAGAACTGGGTCCAACCAGAGGCGCAGGACGCCTGCTCTTCGCTTCGACCACCAAATGGCACTCTGCCGCAAAAAAAACCAAGTTGCCACAAACCGTGTGAGAACTGGCCGTCCGAAAGGTACCTTTGGTGGCCGGGACGTATCAGAGTTGACTGCAGCTGTGAGACCAGCCAAACAGGCCGCTGTAGCGTGTGGAGCCAACAGCTTTTGAAGCAGTCACAAACTGACAAGCTTCACAGCAACGGGTCCCGCCGACGCCCGATTGGTCTCGCCTTGTCATCATGAACGAAACATTGTGATCCACTGAACTGAGCATCAAATGTTACAGAGGATGTATTGCACAAGTGTCATTTTGCACGTCACTGGTCGACACATACAATTCGCACTCATTTCTGAAGCACGTTTGAACAACGCTTCTGCGAGTTTCTGAAACATTTTCATTCACGTACACATCACAGACTACGTCACGTTTCAGTGTTGACTAGAGAGAACGACACCTTCAATCCAATCCGTCGACCAGACGCAGGTGCAGATTTTGGACTGCCTTTCAACAGGTCCACTTTTGACTCGACGAACAGTTCGGATGCTCAGTCATTCTTCTCGTGTTCCAGCTCAGCAACAAAACCACAATCACAGAACAGAGCTGCTACCCACGGGCAATACTCCATCAAATAAACTCAACAAGAAACATGCACAGAATAAATATTGCTGTTGCTGAAAAACAATGACCTTTTTGTTCTTTTTCTTTTTACAGCTCATTTGCTACTCACTTCTTGTGAACTGCCTTGTTCAGACAATATGTACAAGCTTCTCGAGTTGAAAATAGACGAATGCTATACATCATGAATACAGGTTGTTATTGCAAGAAGAGTACATGTACAATTATGTACAAAATCTTTATCTTTTGTTTCACGCATCGTGTAAATGTCAGGTTTTGGGCCCCACTGAAAAGCCACAGCTCAAGCTCAAAACCGGGTGTTTCTGTGCATAAAACAGACAAACCACAGAATTCCACACAAGTACACGCAGTTTTTCCTTTTCGAATCTTTGATACAAACTACAGTGCAGAACCAAACAAACGAAAGAAGGCAATGTCGAGCTTCGTGTGCACGAACAGCCGACAGGCCAAAGACAAAAACAGAGAACAAAAGATTTTTTTGAGTTGCAGCGAGCCAACATGTTGTTCACTTTTGTTGCGCTGTTAGCATCCAGACTCAAGAAAAGAATCACGAAACAGTGCACACAAATTGACAACGATCGCGCGGTTGACAATCCTTGAGAGCAGCAGTATCGCATTGTCAGTCTGAAAGCCACTTTTGACCCGGAAAGACCGGACTGAGTTCATATTTGGTGTTCACATGCAACCAGTGCACTGCCGCATACGAACAAACAGGGTTGTCCAACTTGAGGCACTATTTACAATTTCAAAACTGAATTCTCCATTTCACAAAACTGAATTCCTTGGAAATAACTGTTGAGGAAGCCTGAGGCACGTACGCGTTGCCGCAATATCGGGAGAATTCGACCAGTCTCGGAAATGATCAAACTCTGCTGGCCGAATGACAGATCAGCACATGGACAGGAAATGAAGTCGCGGATCTCGTCAGCAAACTTCAGCTGTCTCAAATCTTGATTCCGTCCATTCCAACCCCAGAGATTACGGCACGCGCTGAGTGTGACTTCACAACCACATAGATTGGTACATCCATGACACATTTGTGTTAATTTCACAGCCACATTTGTAGTTTGAATCACTCACGAATGACTCCATCCAACGCACAGCGAAGATCATAGTTTCCTTTGACCACAGTTAGCAATCCTTTTGAACACTGTAAAGTCCGCGCCAACGCACTGCACATGCGATCACAAAGCGCCCATTGTTTTAGCACAGTTCAGTGTTTTACTCCAGCCAATTGAGCAGCTCATCGCAACGTGGCTTGTGCACAGAACCAAAGCAATTTTCCGTCTCCTGTTTCAGCGCATTATTCACTGAACAGCTGAGAAGCCATCGCTCAGTGTTGGCGCTGCAGTAGCCTGTGTACGCCTTGGTTGCAGTTCGTGAAGCGCCGTATCAAGGTGCAACCAAACACTCTGGACACCTTTGCGCGGTTGGCGCTCAGAACTGGTACCACTTCTTGTCCTTGTATTTTTGAGCGAGTAGGTGCGCGTTGTAGGCGAACTGCTCCGCCTCGTTGCGCATGTGTTCCGTGCGGTCCTCGAGCTGCCCCAGCTTCTCCCCGCGCTCCATCGCAGCCTGAAACGCAAACCAAAACCATGACCACCGACAAAACGTTGGGTGTTTTTGAGGGATTCGAAAATCTTGATTGTGCTCCACCATCTGTTTGTGAACTGGTTTCTACAAGACAGGAACTATGGACACTGGCACCACAGAACAAACGACGACCCGGGGGGGGGGGGGGGGTAGCGACCCAAAAACGCACCATTTTGGCCCGGCCGAACACGGAGCCGGCGAGTGGCCCCTTCACCTGCGCCGTAGCCATGCCGGCCGC
>JAAUXT010020245.1_pt1 | contig 11681 bp, 11 predicted proteins | sample 7278171 | NCBI WGS metagenome assembly JAAUXT01 (sample SAMN14350112, study PRJNA611818) | marine sediment metagenome | isolation source: surface marine sediment (1.8m) | place: French Polynesia: Moorea | collected 2018-08
ATAATTCATCTTCGTAGCCAGAATTCAGCCGCCCGGGTGCACCCATATTTCAAAAGGAAAACCTTTTGGGGGCCGTTGACCACCCCCGGGGGGGGGGGGGGGAGGAATGCTGGGAAATCTCAGCAAAATAGTGATATTATGCTATTATGTATTTATTTTCTATCTAATTAATTATTGTAGAATTATTCAGAATATTTAAAATTATTGGGTGCTGCCAACACCCCCTACCAGGGGAGTAGTGTGGTGTGACACACCAGCTGTGAATTTAGAACCACTACTCACCAGATGGCATGATTGTACATAATAAATACAGAGGTTCCCGCCCTCGGGGACAGTCTCTCCTGAGATACCAACCAACGTGTTTGTGATATCACTACACAATACAGGCTCTCTCCGAATACGAGAAACCGTTGCATTACCATCAAACGTCACCTTTGATGCCAGTCCAGTTTTAGCGTATCTTGAATGGATGCGACAACGATTCTTCGCGGATGTGTTGGACGCAGCCAAAATATCTGCTCCCAAGAATAGCGGAATGTCATCTTCCTGCAAATCAAAATCCTTGATCAGGTTGGGCGATAATATGGCAAAACTTAGTGAATTGCCACATTTGAGACTGACATCTAAAGAATTCCACACAAACAGAAAAAGTCCATTACCTGCTTCAAGGAAGTTGCATAAACAAGGTTAGGGGGTCTGTAGTACAGAAATCTCACAACATTGTTCCCAATCGTCAAAGACGACAGCCTGACAGTGGTCATACTTGGTTGACACCTTGCAAGTCTGTTGTCTTGCATTGAGACATTCACTTTTTTCAAGATTTAGTGAAGTGACAGTGAAAAGTGTGGTTCTTCATGAACATTCGTGGGAAATATGCGAAGGGGAATTGCTGCAGCACTTTTCAAATGCAGTTTCAATTTTGCTCGCGATATCGCACCATCAACTTCCGGTGTGAAAACAGGTGCGATTGTCGGCGGCAATGGATGTGTTTGGAGACCCTGATGTTTTTGCCGAATTTGAGAAACCAAGAGAGCCGTCGGATCGGCTGCTGTTGGAAACTTTCAAAGAGAAAGATCGCGATAGTGGTAGTTGTGAATTGAAGGCAACTGTCAACGCGGGTCATGAAGAAACAAGTGGAAATGACGGGCACGCCACATTCACACTCGGCTCTGGGGATGACAGTGGCAGCGATTCTGACGGGTCCCCTGAAAACTCGGACATCTACGACAAAGACAACGTCACAAGGATAAAGGAACAGCCAGTCTGTGAAAAGCAAGGTGTCACAGAAATGTCCACATCATTGAGCGATAATAGGGGCTCCCAGACGACAGTAAAAGCCTTGGAAAGAGAAATTGACAAGCTGAAGAAAGAAAGTATCCTTTGCAATAAAGTTCGCAAGAGCTTGGTGTCCAGAATGTCCGAGAGTTTGATGTGTCAAGAAAGGACCTGGAGTTGGACGGGAACAGTTGAAAAGGAATTTATGAAATTTTCGGACTTTCTCCTCCCCCCCCCCCATTTTGTTTTGCTTTCTTTTTGAGCGCGCGGTCCCGGCTCGGCTGAATGGACGCGAGCTTGTTGTAATGACACAGATTCTGTATGTGTGTGGTCACTTTCGGTTGAGTTGGACCAACTCAAGGGGGCGGGGCGGAGGCAACTCAAGTGTCACAAAATTTCACCAGGAAGATTTTTGGGCCATTTTAGACAATTTTGAAAATCTGGTTGAGTTGGCCCAACTCAACGGGGGGCGGGGGAACTCAACCGTGCCAAAAATGAAGGTTGCTTAAAATGGCATAAAAATCATGTTCAGCACAGTTGAGTCCCCCCCCCCCTTCACGGCTGAGTTGGGCCAAATAATTTTCAAAATCTTTCTGGTGAAATTTTGTGACTGGCCAACTGAACCGTGGTCAGAGCTCAGAGCTCGTTGGAGACCGCGCGCTTTCTAGGCGTATTGTTTTGGTTTGCGTGTCAAAACCCACTCAGACGTTCCGGCAAACAAAGTCGAGTTTTGCTCTGTTATTGGTCATCTTGACCTGACAAGTAACGAGGAATTTTCATTGTTTTTTGGCTGGTAGAAGGGGCAGAGTCGACTCAGCTCTTCGAATTTTGGCCTTTCAAATGTTGGAGTGTTGTTTTCTTTTTCACTCTTGCATCACCTGTTTCTGTTATTTTTTTGTTCATTTGGTATGAATAACGTAATCCAGTAGTTGTGGAGAACGAATAAATCTATTGAAGTCAATTGCCTTCTCAAGTGCCAGCTAGGGGATTTCCTTGATAAAGCTCTCCACAGACTTGAAGCTGAGGTGGCAAAGAAGAATTATTGAACCTTCCAGGTGACTTGCTGTTGTCCACCTTTAGTTTGTTGTGAACTTACCGGTAGTTTTGATGTCACAACGGCTTACGAGTACGAAGCCAAAGAAAAATAGTCTTGGATTTTGCATGTTCACTCCATCGGTAAGACACCGTGTGGTTGACGTCAAACAACTGACAAGCCGACTCCTTCCTGGAGTCGCAACAGCATGCACAGTCCAGGAATAGTTTCATTTGACCCCGTGTCTACAGAGTTTGGCAAGACCGAATTTAGTGAACAATCTTCGATAAATGCAGGTTTGAAGACGAAGAAGGTCCTGCTATACAAATCGTGTACATGAATCACAACATTGCCAGGTACGAGTAAGCCAGAATGTTTCTTCACTTTATTTTTGGAGAGCCCCAAATATTTTTTTCTTTGTCTTGTCTTGATATTTTCTTTGGGGAGCTCAAAATGTTGACCAGTTTTGCCTGGCACTAAGTCATTTTCAGTGACCCAAGAAAACAAGGTGGCGACTTCATTGGTTGCTCTTGTGTGTTGCAGACGATACAGATCTGACATCGAGGAATTCTTCAGCTCACTCATGATGAAAGACAAACAGGAGGAGCACCAAGAGAAAGTGTTGGTTCCAAGCATTCGAGTAAGTGAAGCAGATTTCTTGATTGGCTGTTTTCAAAAACAGGGCCTGGTTGGTTCAAACGGGCAAGGTGTAAAGCTCCTGCGTGCGAAATGACTTTGGAAAGGCAAAGTGAATGAAATGACAAATAAACGAGGACAAACATCAGTGAACGATGTATCTACTGAAAGCAGGAACTGCGGAGGAGATCAGATGGTTTCAGAGACTTCCGATATGTCCCAACAAGTACAAGCGTACGAGTAATTGTTATGCTTGTGTTTGAAGGGAAATTCAACGTGCTTGGTGGACGAAGCTGAAAATGAACTTGACATGGAGATCAGGACGCACAACATAATGGCCCGCACGGTGACGTTTGCTTCCGTTCGTCTGCGCAACTGCCTTTTCTCTTCAAACTTCGAGCAGTCGTTCTGAAGGGTAGATGATTGTTTTGTCTTCAGGCAGTTGGCTGCTCTCAATTGCACGGTGACTTCATTGTGGATGGCATGGGGTGGTCGCTGGTTGATGGGAACCCTTCTCTGACGGAAGGATGGGAACCGCCCGTGTATCCTTTCCTGCAGATTTTCTTTCTTGTCAGCACGACTGAAACCCCCGCCTTGCCAATTGGTCGTGATTGTTTTTGGCACAAGGTCAATCTGTCTCACGTTTGTTGCGAGTGTCCTTCACAAAACCGCAAGATACACGCAGGTGTTCCAGAAAGCTTTGTCTCACGCTGAAGTCGAAGATGATGACGAGCCCCAGAAACCATCCAGGTACAGTGGATGAAGTTGAAAACATTCTCCCGATTTGTTTACTCCTCAACAGCAGAGGAAACTTTGCTGACGAAATTTTATTCGAAAAAGGTGTGAATGTCACAAAGAGCTCATGGTCTTACAACAAGAACCCTTTACTTGTTCGTTCATTCAGACCAAAGAAAGCCTGTTTCAACTGCGACGAAGAACACGACTTGAGAGAATGCCCATTGCCGAGAGACTACAACCGAATCAACCAGCGCAAGCGAGAGTTCATGAACGCAAAGGCGGCAAGTCAGCAACCGAAACTCCAGTTAGTTTTTGTGTTGGTCGTTTGAGCTCCTTAGCATTTCAAAAAAGAAGAAAAGAAAGAAGTGCTGTTCCGAATCTGCCGCGTGTAACAAAGTGAACAAAAATTGTTTCAGGAGATATATTCCAGACAAGAGCGACAAAAAGCCCAAGGGAAGTGCCTTTGACAAGTTTGAGAAATTTAAACCTGGGCGCATCAGTGACGCCTTGCGGGAAGCTCTGGGTACGTGGTTCAGTGCAGAGTGACAGGACACAAGTCACAGTTATCGTTGAAGTCGAAGCACTCCGACTACAATTGGTGTCAGCAGAATTTTGCGTTGCCGAACAACCTGTGATCATTTTGTCCAAATTTTGTGCAGGGGTCAAGAAGAACCAGCTGCCGCCGTATGTGTATCAGATGCGATGCCTGGGCTATCCGCCCGGTCACCTACTCGCCGCTCAAGTTGGCGGGTCGGGCATTGCCATGTTCGACAAAGATGGAAATGGTCAGTGCCTCGCGACGTTGAGGTCACACCACATCGACTTTTTTCCCTGGTCACCAGGTCGGCAAGGCGCTCATCTCACTGCATGTTGTGTTTTCCAGAAGTGAGCATCGAGAATGCAGAGGAGAGTGAGGTCGATGCTAGTGGCGCGGAAGTGGACACACCTCAGCGAGGTAAATTGTGTCTGGCTCCCATCATCAACCTCTTCAGTTTCAACCACTCTGTGGTGAAATTTCTTGTATTCAGTCAGCCATGCATGACGCTTGAGCCAGGCGGAATTTTGATTTTATATTTTCCCTGAAAATAAGGAGAAGATCGGTTTTGACCACCAACAAAGTGCAACGAATGAAGTCGTGCTTTTTTTTATTTCTGAAGGAACGATAAACACTGGCAAACTGGTACGGTACCCGGGCTTCAACGTCGAGGTTCCTGAGGGCATAGTTGATGTAAGTACACTGATTCTGATTGTCAACTTGTCCAGTCGAGACATCAACCTTTGTGTAATGGAGGGTCGGAGAACGCGATCATGGCAGGAAGAAAACAGTCACGGGCAACACAGGTCAAGACGAAAAACACCTTGCTGACTGTACAATATTTCAATACCTCAAAACCGGCACAGCAGTTGGTGACATTCAAGTCGTTTCATTGTGTGAATAGCAGTTGCAGGTCCAGGCCTCATGGATTTGGGCATTTACAACCTTGGGTGTGACACTGGACACTGACAATGTTGGCACCAGAAGCTGCGGTGCACAGCGCTTCGTGTTCGAAAGGTTGAGCCTTCAGGCTATCTTCACACTGGGTGGGCTTGTGAGTTCATATTCCGCGATATTTCCAACGACAAAGCGGTACGAACTCAACATCATCACAGGATAGGCGCTGATCACAGTGTTGTCTGAATGACCCTGTTGGTCCGCCTCCACGCCGGTGTGGGTGGCTCCACCACTGTGCTCAGAGAAATCTGTGGCAACGTCCTCTGAATGGCGGCTAATAATGTGCACGTAGCGGCCGTACTTCGTCTTCAAGCTCGTTGGGCACTTGGGACATCGGAGAGATTCCTTTTCCTGAAAAAGTAAGAAATAGACCAAGTGCAACGTTCGCTTCCACAGCCAAAAGAGTTGGTCTGAAATATATTTCATTTCAGATGCAAATGATTTGATTTCAGAAGTGAACGACTCACGTGATGTGCTCGTTTCATGTGTCCTCGAAGTCCGGCGAGTTGGCTGAATTTTTCGGGACACTTGTCACAGGCATGCTGTTTGTCTTTCTTGTGCAAATCCATATGCTCAATCTGGTGAGCTTTTCTGGAAAACCCCTTCGAGCATGTCGGACAAACGAATTCCTTCTCGCCTGAAACAAAAGGTTATGGTCAGAATTGTCTTGTGGAACAACAACATCCAAAACCAGTGTGTAGCTCTGAAAATGCCAGACAGAGACGTCCCGTACATCTTTGGTTGGCACTCAAGTCAGTCTGGCGTCAATTTGCCACAGTTATTCACCTGTGTGCCTTCTTGCGTGATTGTGCAGATGAGTCTTCTGAACAAACGTTTGATCACAGTCCGGACATTTGAATGGTCTTGGACCTGAAAAAAACCCCACACCGTTTACAAATGTGTGGTTGACTTGTCAGCCACGATGAGAAATTAAAGGCTTTTTTGCAATGTCGAACCAGGGTGTTCGCTGCCGTAGTGTCGGTTGAGCTCGGCGCTGGTGGCGTAGCTCAAATCGCAGTCCTTGCAAGGAAATGTCTTGCTGGCTTCGTGCTCCTTCATGTGTTTCTTGAACTCCGAGTCCTTGTAGAAGGTACAGGGGCAGAGGTCGCATTTCCTGTGTTTACGGGGCTCACGGGGCGTATCGGACTTCTCTCTGCTTGCTGACGCCGTCATCTTGATGGAGCGGACACCAAACACGCCGGCTGGCTGTGAGCGTTGACGGGGGCGCCGCCCAAGTTTTCCGCCTGTCTTTGGAAGTATTTCGGGTGGTTGAAGCTGCCGAGTTGGGGAATGCGTTGGGGGTGGGGCTCTGTCGAAAGTGGGATTGCTGTTGCTGATACTGAGTGGCACTTGTGCCCCTTTCGAGCTTGATTTTGTCAGAAAGTGCTTGATCTGAGCGTGATGTTCAGTGTTCATGTCAACAGCAGACAAAGTGCTGTTTGTACTTGGACTTGAGCAATTCCTCCCTGATTGTGGGGAAACTGAAACATCTTTCAGTTGCATGAAAGCAGGTTCCATTTTGCTCAGAGTTGTCATGGCTTCATCGGGGATCTCGTTTCCAGCACCGACGGTCTGGCTGTAGCTGTGTTGGCTCAAGTGTTGTTTCAGGCTCGCTCGCAGGTTGAAACCTTTGTGGCAAACGTGGCACTTGTGAGGACGAACGCCCAGGTGCTGAGCGACGTGTCGTTGTGCACGATAAAAGTGGGAGAATACCCTCCTGCAGATGTTGCACAAATATCTCTTTGGAGCGCGTTGAATACTTATTTGCCTCCGAATTCTTCGGGGTTCCGTTTCTCGCAACAACGTAGATCTGGTGTGAGATTTTATGACAGCACTTGCTGGAGGGAGTCCTTGGACTTGCAACAATATGGTAGTTTGACTGGTGGAATGGATCTCCGAACCGTTGGTTCTGTGTGTGCTGCATTCCCGCTTGATCGGTTGTGCAGAAAATTCTGCTGATTTTTCACAACGCACGCTTGTCCCCTTGTGCGCATCGCTGTCGAATTGCATGTTGGTGCAGTCCGGTTGAGCTTCGCACGCAGTGTTGACGTTCCGACGAGCAGCTGAGGGTAGAGTCGGCTTCAGACATTTGGCGCATACAGAATTCATTTTCTTTTCCTCTGCAAAATAGAACTTTCAAGTAGAACATCAGCCGCGCGCCACTCGTTGGATTCACAGGCCAAACTGTGCTGGCCCAGCAGAGTCAAGGCGGCTTCATATAGATCTAGAGCTTGTTGCGTGTTGCGTTCTGCGTTCTGCGGCAAAATATTGGGTGGTGTCAAAATTTAACATGACACCCAATGTGATGCAGGTAGCTTGCCGCAGATAATCGCTGGGAGTCGATTCTTGATGCAAGAAATGTGCAGACACAGGAGTCAATAGGGACTTTATGCATCGGCGTTTGTGTCAAACGTCGCGCCACTTGTGGCATCGGGTGGAGTGTGGTGATTGGCCAGTACCATGGAAACTGTGCATAACATCATCAATTTGTGTGCTCTTTTCGACATTGGCGTTGATGGGACGTGCGCCTCAAACGCCATGCATAAAGTCCCTAATGATGCCGCAAAACGCATGACGCATGCCGCAGCTCTATATGAATTCACCTTTATGAGGAATAGATGCAGAACCCTGTGGACAAGTCAGAGGGAACTCTGCTAGCCCAGCACAGTTGGGAGGAATACATACAGAATCCTATGGACAAGCCAGCTCAGTTACCCCCCCCCCCCCGCCCGGGTAACTCTGCTGGCTCAGCAGTTATCAGGAGCACGTGCAGAAACTTATGGACAAGCTCGCAGAGTAACCCCCCCCCTCCGGTAACTCTGCTGAGCTAGGATACAAATTGACTGACATCACCCGACGACACACAGGTAAACTATTATCAGCCATCGCGGCTGAACATGGGGGAGGGGGTGGACGAAACAAGCTAAATTTTGTCAAGTGACACATTTTCCCCTGTTCACAAGAACTTTCATTCCCCCCGGGTATCACCAGCTGTTCTTTTGGATTGTCAGAGAAGGTAGGATGCTGCAAGTGGAAATTTGTCTTTTCTCCTGAAGGGATGAGGTACATGTAATTCGTACATTTTCCAAAAGTGGCACACGGGTTTGGTCGTGTTCAACTTCAGGCAAATGGCAACGAAACTGATCACACTTGAATGCCTGCACACAGACGTGGTTTTGCAAAGTGGACGCAACTCCCCCACCACAACTCTCACACGTGTGCAGGAAAGGAAACTGCCACCATTTCTCTCCTGCAACCAAAAGTCGGGAAGGTAATCAGTTGAAACGCACAGCTTCTGTGTGTTTGCTCACAATCAAATTCCGCAGTTTTCTGGCTGTGACGATGAACCAAGCCATTTCGGACAAGGAACCCAAAATCTTGCGGCATTCATATGCTTCTCTGACAGTCTTAGATCTTACTCCCCAAGGTGGAATTTGGTTGCAGGTTTGTTTACCTTGTACGAGTGTGTTCTCCAATGCAACTTTAAGAAGATGATCTGCACTCGTACCCGTTCCGAATATGTAGAACGAATGGAAGTTCAGTCCGAAAATGTCTTGGCAATACCGCAAGCAGCAAGTGGAGCATGTGTGTCTTTTTCTTTGAAAGGTAGTTTTGGTTGGTCGGTTCTTCAACGTGCTACTTTTACTTTCGGGTTGGATTCATTTGACTGGTTTGGCTTGCGTACGCAGCAGATATTCTTTCAGAATGAATGCTCCAACTCGCATCTTTCATTTGTGTTTTCATTGAGTGGCCAGCTGTTCAGGTTGTGAAAGAGCTGTCTCACACGATGAAACTGGTGAAACCTCCATGTTGTTCTCGAAAGACCAGTAAATACATTGTTACCTTTTATAGATACCTTGTTTTCAACACCTGTCCGCTGATGTTTTTTGAGAGTTGAAGGTGAGATGGCGACAGCTAACAATGCAAGTACCCTGGAAAACTTTACCTGAGATGGAACCCTGCTGTGTGTGGCTGTCCGCAGTCTGGTTCAGCATCTGTAAAAGTCAAATTCAGTCAGGTTTGGAATGCGACCGCTTCGTTCAAGGTCGGTCAGTCGTGTGAGTCAACGAACTTCACGGGGAGAAAGGCTTGTTTGCAGCTTCAGACAGAGATATGGATTGGCCAAATGCTGACGACTGCACATGCGCGCCTGTGTACACTCCACTGAGGAAGCGGAATTTCCAGCACACCCAACCCAGCTTGGGCAAGTGTCAGTTGTTGTGCAGGTTGTCAAAAAGAATTTGTGAATTTGACATTGAGGTGGAAACAAGTAACACCTCAACCAGAAATTGTTTCACCTCAACAAAAAATGGTTTGTCCTCAACAAATTGTTTGAGGTGAAACATGCTTTGAATGAGGTGAAATTTTTTGGAGGAAACTTTGCTTCATTGTGCTGAGTCAAAAGACTGAGGTGAAATGTGTGTTCTTTCCAAGGTGCATTTGAAGTGGGGCTCCTTGGCTTGTGTGGGGTCAACCCAACACCGAGGTATCTGCCAATGGTCTGGTACTATTACAGGTTTCCCACTCGACATGGAAAACCTGGAAAATGACACCCAAACCTAGAAAAACAGGGGGTTTTCAGCCAATAACCTGGAAAAATATTTTGAAACCAAGAAAAATATTTCTTTCACAGGTGTAGCTTTATTTTTAAGCGTGTGGTCCCGAAGGGTCTTGACCACACGCTTAGTGCAATCACCCTAAACTCTATCAGTCTGTATGTGTGTATGTGTGTGTGTACACAAAAGTGGTCCCAACCGGGGGTGGGGTGGGGTGGGACCACTTTGGGTTCAGAATGGTCAGTGATGGTCAGTGATCATTCCTGACCATTTTTGGAAAAGTGGTCCCCCCCACACGCACTTTTTATGCGTAGCATTCTTGTTTATGGTAAACCATATCATAGCTCAGTGCTGAATATGGGAACCTACCAAAATATTTTGTATGGCAAGCTCTTATATTGTGCTTTTCAAAATGACTGTTGAGGTATGGCCAGGCTATGGCCAACAAAGTAAGTGGGGTTTGAAGCTGTGGTCACATGGGTACCTGACTTGGTCAGGGTTTGAATCCCAACCCTATTCCCAAGGTATTTGTTAGCACAGCTGCCCTTATTGACTTATGACCTACCCTGGACCCTATATTACTTTTGTTATGAGAGCCTAGTTTGGTACAAACCTTGTTGATTGAATCAAATACCTCAAAGGAAAGAGCTGATGAAATTCAGAGGAGAGAGATCTAGCAAATTGAAGATACTCTACCATCTCATGTATAAGACACACTTTTTTGCCCCAAAATCAGACATCAAAAGAAGGGGTGCATCTTTTACATAAGTATATTTAGATTTTTTCAAGATACAAAGGGAGAAATGATAATTTCACTGAGTAAAAAAGACATTTCTTTCTTCAATTGGTTTCAAATGAGTTTCAAAGCTGAGAACAAGAAGAGGATGAAGAAGATATATCTGAGACCCAAAACTGGGATACAGATTGAAGACCAACAAAGGAAGAGAATTGAAAAAAATTTTCAGTGACAGTAACAATCATTTTGAATTTGAGGAATTTGAGTCAAGATGATAAATTTTGAAAATATATTAAAAAGCTGAACTTGGGGTGCGTCTTATACATGAGTGCGTTGAAATTGGGCGTGTTGAGATCATGTTTGGCAAATGGCATTGAACCCGATCCAGAGCACGATCCAGATCGTCTGGGTTCAAATTGGCACGCCAACTCAACATGCAGCGCTCCCTCGTATACAAACAAAACGATCCACATCCTTGCGTGCACGGTCATGTGAAAGTTGACACGGATCTCCATGACTGGTTGGTCGTTGCCAAGCAATTGGCACACTTTAGTTTCGAATGTGCGCACAGGTGCTCTCGAACTTCGGTCATCACTTATGAAAACTGTTTGCTACCAAATAAGGTATTCTTAGCGACTCGACACATGTACCTTGTGCTTTCACAAGCGGCACAGTTCGAACAGGCGATATGTGATATGCACTCACCATTCCGTGTCTGTTATGAAACCATGCAGGATTCAGCCCACACACTCCAGAAGATCTGCCCTGTCCTCACCCACGTTAGCTAATAATAATACGATTGAATCTACGAGTACAATCCGTCCGTGCACGCTTGGGCTCGCTGGCGAAACAACTGTTCACTGTACAACTCCAATGATGGGACATCTCGTGTCTTTCTGTCAATACGACACGACACGTGTTCACCTGTGGGCAATCTGGCGAGTTTTTGTGACCAACTCAAGAGTGCTGGAAGAACAAGTTGTTTTCGTGTTTTGTTTGTGCACTTGCGCTTCAATCGGGCCTGAGTTTTGCCTGGCCAGGGAATTCATCGGTTGAACTCAACACTTTCACAGGTCAATTTTCACTTGGTGCAAGCACAGTTGTTAATCTCTCTCTCTCTCTCTCTCTCTCTCTCTCTCTCTCTCTCTCTCTCTCTCTCTCTCACCCGCGCTCTCTCTCTCTCTCTCTCTCTCTCTCTCTCTCTCACTCTCTCTC
>JAAUXT010038377.1_pt1 | contig 11680 bp, 13 predicted proteins | sample 7278171 | NCBI WGS metagenome assembly JAAUXT01 (sample SAMN14350112, study PRJNA611818) | marine sediment metagenome | isolation source: surface marine sediment (1.8m) | place: French Polynesia: Moorea | collected 2018-08
AAAAGCAGGGCACATGTCACCTTGAGACTTCCAGGGAGTTTGAACAATTTGCGAGCAAGAGCAACCACTTTTTTCCGGACAGAAGCCGCATATTCCAGGACTTCCCTCGTACGTCAATTGTGAGCGGCGCTGGCAGGACGGCGCTGCGGCCTGACCCGCACGAGGCTTGGCCGCCGAGTGTCAACGCTACAGAGGAGACGCCACACCGCGAGGACAGGGCGCTCTGTCTGGAGTCAGCCGAGCGGTGTCAAGAGATGCCCGTCAGTCCAGAACATGACAGCCGAGCGAGGCTGTCGTCTGAGGAGGAAGGTTCTCATGCAATCTCAGAGACATCGGGGTCCCCAAGCAGAGTGTGTGATTCTATTCTCGAACATGGAGACTGCAATGAGGGGGATACATGAGGGTGGGTTTCAATACGTTTCATGTCCCTCATCCAGGGGACACAGACAGTCACTTCTGCGAAGACGTCCCCCCTGTTTGTGTCAAAGTTGTGTCAAGAGGAGATGTTTCACATCAAAATTTGTTGACAAATGCCCATATCCACTGCTGCCCTTGACGGGTTGTGTGAGCCATTTTGAGACAAGATAGTCAGGCGTCGCGTTCTTTTCCATGAAACTGCTCGTTCAGTCCGACATGTCCACTGGCCCCACGTCAGAGCTCCCATTGACCTGGATCGAGACGCAATGAAAAACGCCCAAGTGACACACGTGCTTCAGCTAAATTGATGACTGTCACTATGATTGGACTCCGAAGCTTTCCACGCGTTGCAGACGCGTCGAGTGCCTGGTTGGTTGGTTGGTTGGTCCCATCACACGTCCCCTCGTCCCAGCACGACCCGTTCCGTCCACCTCGGACGCCACTCAAGGCGCACACTGCCTCGCCCGTCGCGGGTATCTATTCTCCCGGTAATTTGTCCATCTGTTAACACAGCGGGTCCCGGACCGGCATGGGAATGGCTCTCCGGGGCCCAATCCGCCGCCGTGTGACCCGCGCGCCAACCGCGTGTTCCGGATTCCGCTGCCCCGAGGTACGCTTCAAAGCGGTTTCCACATGGGTGACGCGAGGTCGTTTTCTTGACGTCGGCGTCAAAATTTAACATTGTACCCAATGGTGGAAATTTTGACGTCAGTGCAAAAAGCGACCGCGCGTCACCCAATGCGAAACCCCTTTCACGCTGGGCGCGTCTTGCGTTGCGTCCCTGTGTAAGTCCAGCAGTGACGTCACTGAGTCAACGCAGCACTCCTTGACGTGCCCACGGGACGCAACGCATTGACGCACCCGGTGTGAACGGACCTCGCTGTCTTTCAGAAATAAACCCAATTTCCAGACCCCATTTCTCGTGGTTGTTGCACAGCGGATGGAAATTGAGGGTTGTCAGCGCGATGCGCAGTTTGTTTCACTACAACAGGCTCTTCAGATGTGGTTCTGTTCAGTAAAATCACAACATGGGAGCGGATTCAGGAGGCCCACGGGGCCCGGGCGCCTTATCTTCAAAAATTGTCTTTGTTTTTCATGTTTCAAATGAAATTCATGGGGCCCAAAGGGTTGTAGCCCTCGTGTCTGAATCCAAACGTGCAGAGTTGGGCGTTTCCAGTTGTTCCTCAAAACGGTCGTGTGGAGTCCCGAAGAGAACACGACAAGTTCGTTCTGTAGAGAATGCTGTCACTTCCCCACTTCCGGTCGTCACTTCGTGTCGTCACAAGAGGGCTCGTGTCATATCTGTTTGTTTCTGTCGTCCCAGCACACAATAACCTGTTTTGCTTGAAGAAGCGCCACTGGCGGAAGTCTCATCTAAGGGCCCTGGAAAAACTGCAATTTCCTGGAAAACACTCAGAAAAAATGCTCCTGTTTTTCTGGATAAAGTGACGTCATTTTTGTCAGTTCAAGCCAGAGTTAAGAACAATGCCAAAGAAGTTGCTGCAGCTCCCGATTCGGAACGAGGCGGCACTGAGCTGCTGCAATGTTGATGGCCCGACCCTGGTCCCGCCGGGGTGATCAGGGCGGACGTGGTTGTTCCAGGATTAGGCCCCGAACTGGAACTGTGCCTCGGCGTCTTAAGCAGCGTCCATCTTAAGCCAATAGCGTTTCAAGGCAAGCTGGATGTAGGAGTTGGGCCAGTTGCAGGATTTTGGTCCAAGAAGGGCCCGACCCCAAGAGGGCCGTCTTGATGTACAAAAACTTTTCACACGGAAGACAAATGTCAGAACCAAAGCTGACGCGCTGAACCAGAGCGGAAGGTTCGTCACTGAGGGGGGAGGTGGAGGGTCGGGGGGCGTGGTATATTGCCCATCCTGGATCTGTCCATGACATTGGTCACTCATATGTGCCATGCAGAAAGATTTTGTGCTGTCAACCCTTAATTGACGAGACCAAACATTTCCGTGCCTTCAACAAAACAAGCTGCTTCGCCTCCACTCGAATTCCTTCACAGCGCAGGGAAAGCTGCTTTAATTTGTCGGGGCTCGTTGTTCGCTTTAAGCCCAGGAGCGACGCCAATCAGGTCCTTTGTGAGAATGCAGATACCGGGAAGGAAATGCCGCTAATGAATTTGCCCCGGAGGGAAGTGGGAAAGCGATACACGGTCCCGACATCCTGGGTAAGAACAGCCAGGCAGCTTCCTGTGAAAACACTGAATGAAACTTCTCAAGGAAAGGCAAAGGGAACCAAATTGAGGAAAATTTGTTCGTCACAGTCCTTCACGCCTGGAACATTCCACTTTGACAGACTAGACCTCTTGTGCGTCCTTCCTAATGCAGTGCCAGTTGTGCCTTTTCCGTGAAACGCCCACGAAACGTTGTTCCACGAAACGGAAAAGCTGACCGGAAGTGACCTGCATGAGCGCCGCAGCTGTGCGCGATCGCACTTCCGCTCCATTAGGCGCCCGGCGCGGGAACAAACGAGGCAAATGGCGCGCGATGATTGGCCTGTCCGCGCCTCCGGTCGAGACGCGCCGAATTTGCCCGAACGAGGAAGGAGCCTCGTTCTGAATGCAGAGCGCGGGCAGAAACAGCCCCGAATCCACCTGCGAGCGAAGCAACGCGCAAGTGGACGCAGGTCACCACACAGTGTTGGTTATCTGACCTGCTCGTCTTGCAACTCATTGGGGAGGTTTAACACACCTTAAATTTATTAACATACGGTGCCCCAATTGCCAGACCAGCCACATAGATACCAAACCAGGATTCCAAAGACACCCTGAGAGTGAATGATAAGTGACCAAATGGTACCTGCGTCACCAATCTGACAATTGGGGCACGTCGGAAAAGGACGTGTTCGCTGAACCTCCGTATAGCGCAAAACACGAACACTCCTTTGCTCATGTGCTCAGGAAGTACGACGCTCTTCCACGATTTTTCCGTTTCTTTTTCTGTTTCCCCAACGAGATCCCTCTGGACCAGTGAACCCTGGTTTCTGACAAGGACGACCATTGGCTGACTTCGACACGCAAAGAACAGTTTTGCACGGAACTCAAACGTCAGGTCTACAAGGTGCCGCATCGGAAGTTCAAACTTTGGACAACAGCACCTATTTCCGGTCCCGAAACATGACATCCAAGTTCAGGCCCGTTTCACACAGAGTGCCTCCGGAGATGCAATCATGATGAAAAGTCAATGGAATCAAAACCCAAAACAGGTGAATCAAGCTCGTAGCGCAAAGCGAATTTGGAATCAGGGCACTGAAGCGTTTGGAACAAGATTTCATGAACCAGTGGTGGACCAGGAATCAGACCTCGGATCAAACATTTGCGGACGAATGAGTTTGACGACGAAGCTGTTGACGTTGTGAAGCTGCTCGTGACTGAAGAGGGAAGCACTCTCCAAGAGAAATCTCCTCACATGAAGTGGTTCAATCACCGACAGACAGCCCAGCCCGAATGGGGCTTCGGTGAATCGTGCAGTTCTCCCTGATCTCAAAGGCTCCAGATCTGTGAGTGGAAGCTGCGTAGCCGGAATGAAAGAAAAGTTCTCCGAAACCCGACAAAACAAATGGCCACACACCACAAAGAGTTCACCACAGCCAACCAAACTGGTGGGGCCGATCCGCCACTCCAACCAGTGGATCAGGGTCATCGTGTGTTGTCACAGGCAGTCACTTGTCACTGGCTCTCCGAGTACATTTTGGTGATCTCTGCCACCGATCTGGCAATTGGGGCACAGGACGTACGGATTTCAAGGCTGTGCTGAACCTCCCTGTTGTTTTGCTGCACAGACACACGGTCGAGTCACGTTTGCCTTCAGCGCCCGTGTCACGTATTGCTCAACAAACTTCACGACAATCCACGTGTCGTTGCACATCTCCCACTTTTCGTTCGCCTGTCTCTTTCAATGTTTGTCGCGATGCACAGGCATTGTTTGTTGAGTTCCTTCCCACGCAGGGAAACAAGCAGTGGAAACAAAACCACTGCGAGAGCTCTGCGCTTCAGAGTGCAAACCTGGTACTTGCGCTTCTGCAAAGAGAAGCTGCGGGAGAAGTTGCTGTGTGAAGCAGGGAAGAGAACAGCGTCGAGCGCGGAGTCGAGACAATGGAGACATCTCCACAGCGCGAGTGTCGCACTGAGACAGCGGCTCCCGGAACATCACACAGAGCCCTTGATCTGCTCTGAGGTCGGGTCCACGAGACGTACGTTGCGCCCGGGATGGTGCGTTGCGCTCCGACGTCCACGATTTCTCCCGGTTCTCAGTTGTCGCAAACTCGACCAGATCCACCACACCAACTGGCTGGGCCAGATTTACCACACCCACTGGTGAGGCCAGGTCCATCACACCCACTGGTGAGGCCAGGTCCATCACACCAACTGGTGGGGCCAGACCCACCACACTGACTGGTGGGGCCAGATTCACCACACCCACTGGTGAGGCCAGATATACCACACCAACTGGTGGGGCCAGATTCACCACACCCACTGCTTTGTTGGCTTGAACAAAAAGAACCGGTTGATTCGAGGACAGACAGACACTGCTTTGCTGAATCGTCTCCGAGTTTTGATACGCTTTTGACGCACCCAGTGTGAACTCCCAACTCCTTCCTATCTCCTCCCAACCTGCAGCTGCACGTTGTACCAAAGAACTCCTCTCTCCCTTCTGTAGGACATTCTTCCCTTCAAGCGCTACACAGCGGCGACGCACGTCGCTTTGTTCCCCAGGATCCCCCCGTGCTCCCCACTTCCTGTTCAAGACACCAATAATGATAGCACTTCCCCGGGGAAATCTGCCGCCTTCAAACGCTCTCTTTATGGCGGCGGCGGCGCCCGGGGGCATGCAAAGCTCCAGTACACACCGTTTAATTATTGGCACCGCAAGGCGGGGCCGAGCATCAAGTTCGCATGAACAACTATCAGGGGTGTTAAATTTTTGATGATCCCGAGGAAGGCGGGGAGAGGAGCGAGTCTTCCCCCCCCCTCACACGGCCCAGATTTGTTTTGCATTAGAAGTTCAGCATGATAGATAGTTTCCCAAGAGGATCCCTTCTGTAAGACTGTCAGCAATAAACTTTGCTCCAGGAAGACTTTTGCACAAGAAGGCAAATCAAAATTTGCACGCTTTTGCAGCCATTCTATCCCATTGTCTTTTTCACAAAATGCAGTTGTGAATATGGCATCACATCTGAGTGAGAAAGCGGGAACTCGGGATGCTGCGAGCATGTTCCTCGCAGCGCTGCTCTGCATCTGCCTTCACAGTGCATTTACTGTATCTAGTTTTGATCCGCAATGGATTTTCTTCATCCCTTCCGAAATTGTATCCACAGTCATAAAAAATGGATTGCACAGAGAACACTGTGATTCCGGGGCCTCGGGTTCCTCGTGTAAGAAGCAGAAATCCGGAGTTCGGACGGACGGGGGGGAGGGACGAGCCTGAGTTATGCCTCTGGTGCGGGAACCAGGGTGGGTGGATCCGCGCACTCTGCAGCCTCGTTCACACTGGACGCGCCCAGCGCCGTGTCCCTCTGGTGGCTGCACCGTCAGTTGCTGGAAAATTACCATTGGCTTGTTGCAGGGATGGACGCAACGCGTGACACACCCAGTGTGAACCTGGGTCTCAGGGTTTCCGAGGAACCGTTGCGCAAAAATGCATCACACAAAATCCTCGAGTGAGTCAATCCAAGATTCCAGACAACAACAACCACTTTGCTTTGGTGCGTTGGACTCAAGATCAAACAATGTACCCGGTGAAGCTAGTGCTCAGGGACGGACTCGTCACGCGCCTCGCCACACGTCACGTTTTTGCTTTGGTGCTGTGCTGAACGTCACGCATTGTGTCAACGCCCTGCTGTTTGACGCACGCATACGACACGTCCAAACTTGGGCCCTGGAGGTGTTTGTTTGATTTGCAGGGGCAGGTGCAGTTGCTGATCACGACGGCCAGGATCCAGCTCGTGCTTTGTGGAATTGTCGCAGATTCTGTTTTGCACAGTCCGTTTGTGGCCCACAGGATTGAGAATGGAAGGGTTTCAAGACACCTGGGCCTGTTATATTTGTGGGGACCGTCAAAATGCGGGCCCGTCTCCAGCTTGATTGAAAACCCCGCGCCTCGCGGCGTCGCGTTCCGACAGGCACCGCGTGTCTCCCACTGCTCGCGGAGGAGCGACGCGGCCCCGGCGCCGAGCCTAACAACGCCTTTGTCTTCTTCACTCATTATCCCAACACAAGACACGCCACGGGCTAATGAGACCCTTAATTGCGACAACCTTGCGCCCGTGTTATCTTTGTGCTCGTCCTTCGTTTTCGTCGCTCTCCTTCCCTCCCTGCAGATCCATATGTATTCAGACAGATGCGTCTCTTTATCCTGAACAAACAGAACAGAACAATCCCATTAGGGCTGCGCCTGTTCGCAGCCATTCATTCTCCATCAACCCACCACGTCTAACAGGCCACGTTCACGCTGGGGGCGTCACGCGCTGCGTGCCAATACAAACTCACAACACGTCATTGTCATGGCGACGCAGCGCACGATGACGCGTTCAGAGACGCAGCGCGTGACGCGTCTGCCGTGACTCCACGTGAACCCGGGAGCAACACGCCAACTTCATTACTACAGCGAGGAGGCCGCGCCATTCAAAGAGACACCAATTTATATCCCGGGTTCACAGGCCTGTGAGTGGTTCCTCCCTGCAGTTCTTTTGTGCAGTAATTATTGCAAACTGTTCATTTGGGTGCGGCACTCTACACTCTGAAGATCGCAGCGCCAACAGTTTGTAAGGTCAAACAGGTTTGTTGAGTGCAATCTGTGTTTCTGGTCCAAAAGGATAGATCTTGACAAGTTGCGAAACAGCATTTCTGGTGCAAGACCGTGTACACAGGCTGAATCTTTTGCCCAGGGCAGAAGGCCTTTGAACACTGAATACTCACCCGTGATTTGACTTGTCACAGACCAGAAACCCATTTTCTTCCCTCCGTGCGACAGATTCCTGATTTCCGTTGACATCGACTGGCAAAAGCAACAATCAGGTGAACGTGACGCAGGGTCCTGGGGCAGCTACGCTGGAGCAGCGACGGAACCACGCGCGTTGCGTCCCTGTCAAATGCACGCATCACCACACCCTCTCCACCAACCCACAGCTGCCTCACGCAATAGCGGTTTTCACACAGATGACGCGGCGTCAAAACTTTGACGCGACGCCAGGAACAGACTGGACCACCTTTTTGTGCTCTCCACTGGGTGTCATGTTAAATTTGATGCCCACGCATCAAAATTTTGATGCCAGCGTCAAATATTCTTACGTCGCCCTGCCTGTGTGAAAACCTCTTATCAAACCGCAGCAAACACAGCCTCGCATTCCCCAGTAGAGAGCGAGCAGGTAAGCGCAGCCGTTTCCAGTTTCAATTTCACAAAAGACAGGATTCGTTACATCTGCCCTGAAGGGAGCAAACAACAAAAAGACGTGACAATCAATACTGTCGTCCTCCACCTCCCTCTCTGTGCGTCTCCCTGTTGTCGCGTTTTGACGCTTCTCGTCTGGCGTCGTCTTTTCATCCTCGTTACGAAACCCACAGAACCTGCAGCTGCACGCAGAGACACACGTGTGAGAGACAGACTCAAGCACCCCGAGTCTTACGCAACGAGCAGGTGACGCCGTTGCTCAACTCTCAAACACGGATTGATTTCGAGTGAACCTGGTTGACCCCGAGTGCTGGAGGAAATAGGACCCTGGGGCACCACTGAGGTTCGTCTACGAACAGGACACAAGCCTCGGGAACCAAATTCAGGAATGACGGGCCCCATCCTTGAAGGCAATTTTCAAAAATCCAGATTGAACAACATCCACAGTTTTGTGATGCGGGCCTCCCTCCCTGGACTCTTGGATCCACCGCTCACCCAGACCGACTGACAGGCATCAGGTTTCATTCATGTCGTGTCTCGCTCGTGGCTTCAGGGTGGATGGACCACCAAGCGTCTCAATTTTGAGTCGCAAAGCTGCTTCAGAGCCTTTGGCTGCTCGACAATAGTCTCCCTGTTGCACCCCAGGCGCCGTTGAAAGGTTCGGGTTGGGGCGGCCCCACCAGGGTCCCACTGTGTGACGCTCCCTTGAACAGCGCAAAACAATGCACGAAACAAAGGTTGTGCCCAGCAGCGCACATGTCAACGGACCCGGTGTAACAGGACCAGAGCACGACCGGTCGTTCTCTGGTCCTGAAATTTCAGGACCAAAGCATGTTTGGTATATCTCCAAGCTGTTTGGTCCTAAAAATCCATATCTGGGATCACAATATGACCACTCAGAGCTCAGTCCTAGGTGGTCGTGCTGTGGTCCTGAAATTTCAGGAAAAGAGAACGACGGGACGTGCTCTGGTCCTGAGACACCGGGTCCCCTGGGGGCCACTGGATCTGGATCAACTGAAATGGACCCCAGGCACCAGGTGCCCGTTTCATCTCCAAGGTTGCAGTGCAAAACAGAACACCGACACAAAAGCGTTGCGAAGGTGACAAGGCAAAGCCCATCTCTCCGCCTGAAACTGAATCCGCGTTGTGTAAGAGTGCACTCCAATGAGATGCGCCTGTCGCGTTCCTTGTCACAATTTGCTGCAGTGCTGCAAGAATTTTCACTTAAAATCTTAAAATCTCTGGCTTTGTTCAACGAAGCGCGTTGTCCATCAAAAGATTTGGGCTCTTTTTTGTCTTCCAACGACGGGGTGGTTGTTTTCTGAATCTCCCTTCATTCGAGCAAAAAGGTCTCGAAGACCCTGTGATCGTCTCCAGCCGTGCGGGGCGCTGCATCAAGACCCGAGATCAGTCGCCCAACTGCAGCAAATGTATCCAAATGGCTCAATTTTCTCCCTTGCGTCTGCAGAGTTGCACCGGGTTGGCTTTGGGGAACCGTCTCCTTGGAGCCTCGCGTGCCTGTGATCGCAAATCTCAACTCTGCGGCCCCCTTGACACACAGACCGCACCGCCGCTGCCGTCTCCGACAGCGCCAAAGTGGTCAGAGGTGGGGAGCGCGGGGTTCACACAGGAAACGCCGTGCAGTGCAGTGCATCTCTGTAGACGCTGCGTCTTTACGTAGAGGGACGCCACGCACGACGCCTGACCTGCAGGACGCACGTCACCGCGAGAAGGAGGAAGCAGCGCCTTTGATGTTGGAGGACTACACGCGGAAAGGCGAGGCTCATCAGGCCATGGTCACGGAATTTCTCCTCGTAACTGCGATCCTCGTGACCTGTGCAATGGATTGACACAGCGTCCACAGGGGAAGGGACTCACAAGGTCGTGTCCTGAGGAGGGTACATGTCCCAGAGGCAGGGTCGGGTTGATGTTGAGAGGGTGGTTTCGACCTGTGGGTGTGGCTGACAAGCAACTTGAAACCATTTTGTTGTGATGATGAAGACAATGGGAGATAATGCGATGGGAGGAGAAAGCTTTCTGTCCAGGGGTCAGGGGGCCAGGGACCCAAGGTTCCCCCTGAATTCATCTGGGCGCATCGGCTTTCATCTTCCTCTCCTGGTCTCTCACTCCTGGTCTTGCGCCTGCAAAGTTCTCTTTGCTGCTTTGGCGTCTGGAAACCTCTCTCTGTGATGCCCCGCCGAAGTGCTTTCACGCTGCACCACCGTTTACTGTACGAGACCCCGCACTCAATTCTGCATTGAGCAATTCACTCCGCTCTCGAGGTTCATATTTGCGTTGCGTCACGGGAGATCGGGCATTCATACAGAAAGCTGTATGCGGACAATAGAGGCAGCGCCGCGCCAGCGACGAATACAAATCAGATGTAATAGTTCCTCGAGGAAATATAAACTCTGTGAACAAACACAACACGGGAGACAACGCTAATTTGATAACGCATCACTCAGGCCATGGCGTGCAGAAATAAAATTCGGGGCGGGAACCTGAGCAGAATCACCGAGCAGATCTACGCCATGCTGCTTCCGCTTCAGACGTGGGCGATAATATCGTATCCGCAACAAAACGCTCAAAACGTAAGACGAGTTCACACTGCATACGTCACGTGTCTTTCTGCAAATTGGTCACGTGTTGCACTGCACGCGTCACTCATTGGTTGATTGTCACGTAGCGACGCAAAACATGTTCAATTGGTCCGTCGCAAAGCACGTGACCCACCCAACGTGCAGCAGGCTTAAATCTTCGTGATGCATTCCTTCCATCGCGTCGACTCGCATGGTTTTGGCTGCTCTCTGGACCGCGCAGGAGATTCAATAGAAATCTGGCACCGCGCCTCAGCTTACTGCATGCACCACAGCGGTGGCTCTATGCGTGACACAAAGACGGGGCAAAAACCAGAAAATTAGCCCCTCCAGCTGATTTTCGAAGTCAGGGTTCACACACGCTGAGAAAAAATGTTCCTATAAAATCATACAGTGGTTTGTCGAGACATTTGGTAGAGAAAAGGGGTTGAGCTGGGACCAGATGTGAACTCACTTCTACAACTGTGAGGTCACGTACAATAGGCGGTTTTGTGACTGCAGCGTGGTAGAAAGAATATTCAAGGTTTTCAACGAAACAACCAAAGTGATCGTGCAATTTCAGATCAGACTCGGGATGGGCACACGACCACGAACACTCTGTGTGGTGTTCTGCATTCGAACTCGAATATACTCCGTTGTCCCTGCAGGCCCCTCCCATCCCCGACAGCTTCACTCCATGGCACTGCACTACAAACATCCCACAAGACAAAAAGGAGGTTTCCTGGTGTCAGACATGCACAGAGACCCAGAAACAATATTTACCCGCTTTGACAATGCATTTCCCGGTCAGATTTACATTAGTCACGTTCAACTCAACTCAAGTACCGCAACTGTGGCAGTCACAGTGGGGAGGTTCAGCAATGAAGAAGTGACTGACATCGGTCCGCTGGCTGTTTCAAGTCCTCCCAAGGGAGATCCGTAGAAACCTCAAAACACATGGCACACGTGTGAGGCCTTGCCTCTGCTTTATTTTTGACTGATTTCCTTTTTTGAGAAAATGAGCTGTGTGTTCGTGCAACGAGCCATGTACTCTGTGGAGGCACAACCAATTGCAAAGACGTAAACACAAAGTAATTGGCAGTGAGATGGAAGATGCCTGATCAAATCACAAAGTCCCACATTGCACTGACACTCAAACCTACATCAGCCACGTAGACCGTACCGATAGCAGAATCGTGCTGACTGGGCCCCCCCCCCCCCCCCAGCGGCGGGCTGTGGAGCCGGGGGCGAGCACGCGGACGGGGTGATAGGCCTGGACGGCGGGTG
>JAAUXT010016758.1_pt1 | contig 11679 bp, 12 predicted proteins | sample 7278171 | NCBI WGS metagenome assembly JAAUXT01 (sample SAMN14350112, study PRJNA611818) | marine sediment metagenome | isolation source: surface marine sediment (1.8m) | place: French Polynesia: Moorea | collected 2018-08
AAGTTTGGTCTCCACAGTAATACCCGTCCGGACGCAGCCCCCCCCCCCGCCCCCCCTCAGGATGACCCCCCCAGCGCCCCCCCCCCTAGCGCTGAGGTGTCACACGTGAGACAAAGCGCCCTACGACTCAGGTTGCTTTATGCCTTCTTCCATGTGTTCCTGTACCGCTTCCCAACTTAACTTTGTTTTTTGGCACAAGCTAGTTGAGTTGATCCTTTGATAACCCTTATGGTGAGGGGTAAGTGGAGAAGATAAACCCACAGAGCCTCATAATTGGGACGTTCAACTCAGGCAGAAACTGCTTTGTACTGGGCGACGCGTGTGGAAACTCTTCGCACTGCGCGGGCGGCGCGGGCACTGGCTTCACAGTGCTGGAAGGGCACGGAACCCTGAACCAGTACTATAAACGATTGAAGGGTGAAGCTGCACCTGCACCCCAACACACAGAACGGGACAAGTTGCGCAACAATGGCACGCAAGACAATGCGTGGCAAGGCTCTTTTCTGCGGTTCCCTGTGTGGGATGAGATGTGTGCGTAAAGAGCACACCCTCCGACGAGACGGACGGACGGCGGGGAGAGCACCGGACTCCCCCCCGGTGCAGCACGCCACAGCGCCGGGGAGAAGACAGAGGGAGAGCCGGGCCCTCCGTGCGCACCGCCGCCGCACCGCTCCGCTCCGCACCGGCCGACAGCCACACACACACACACATGGTGCAGCGCAGTAACCTTTCCAAACTCGCCTTCCTTTGTTCAGGGTGTGTGGTCACAAAACACTTCAGCAACAAAAACAACAGCAACAGCACAAATGACACGCGAGGGAGTCAAGGACAACACAGCGGACGTCATGGAGGAAGGTCGCGTGCGTTGCACGCCTGCAAAAATCCACGCGTCAAAAAAACAACTTTTTTCTCCCAAAGCCACGACCACTTTCAGCGCAAGCGAATTGGTTTTCCAACTTTAGCATTGAGCGTCGCTTTTGCATCATCAGATTTCCCGCAAAAAAATACAAAACTACACGTGAGATGGAATATCACAATTCCGCATCACGATCACGGCCCGCACGTGGTGTCGAGTGTGAGTGACGCAGGTGAAAGAGACTCACCTCTGCGGCTGCGGCTCTGTCTCCTCCCTCCTCCGCTGCACTGCACTGCACTGCGCGCACGCTCAGTGTCAGTTGTCAAATGGCATTTCTCTCACGCGTCACGACACCTCGCTCGCTCTGTCTCCTCCCTCCTCCGCTGCACTGCACTGCACTGCGCGCACGCTCAGTGTCAGTTGTCAAATGGCATTTCTCTCACGCGTCACGACACCTCGCTCGCTCGCTCCGCCACACGACGCGACTGAGCGAAGCTGCTGCGTCCGCGTCCAGATCCACTGACAGGAATCCTCGTCCCTGCGCGCGCGCAGCAGCCTCAGACACCGCGCGCAGTGCAATCCTCGCGCGCAGTACTGTGGAGTGAGTGAGTATGCGGGCCCGGGGTGGCGCACGCTATTGTTTGGACCGTGAGTACTCGCGGAGTACTTGCGGCAGCTGAGTGACCCTGTGGAGCGCCGGTGATGGTGGTGGTATATAGTGCGCACCCGGCCCCACCGCACAACAACGTTGAAACAACGAGGCGTCCGTCGCAGCTTCACGACGAGAAGCCTTGATCCATTGATCTGTGCGGTCCTCGCGGGAGGGGAGGGAGGGCGGGCGGGCGGGCGGTGGCGGCGGGGCGAGGCCAGCACGCGCCTCTCTCCTCCTGCTCCTCCTCCCCCCTGCTCCTCCTGACAGGACACAGTACTGTCCGTCCCTTCAGCTGGCGCGCTGGCCTGCGGGCGCTGAGGACGCGCCGCCGCCGCTCCCTTCACACCCGAGTCTCCGCGACCGCCTGCCTCGCATAGAAATTAATCCAATTCCCGGTCGAATCTGTGAGATGATCTCAAGTCAACGCTTTGCGCTCACAGGCGTTTCTGAACATCCACCACGCCCTGCTTCAACACTTTGTGAATAAAAAAACAACTCTTTCAACTTTCTCCTTGAGAAAAAAAAAGTCCACAGAGAGATTTAAATTTCACTGGAAGACTGACAGAGAAAAAAAGTTGTCCGTCGCCGTCGCGGTCTCCTCTGGAGCCCAGTGATGCACGTCGCCTGAACCCAGCGTGCCGAGCTCGTCCTGTTACCCTGAACCCTCCGCGCAAAACGTCACACCATCCAACACCATCAATTTTTCAAAAGGCTCTTTTCTTCTGATGCACGCGATGAAATCTCCTCCCGTCTACATCACGATGAAAAGTCTGCAGGGGCAGAGAAAAAAAGGCGAGTGCAGAAGAGGGGATGCTTTGATGATAAAACCAGCACCAGCGCTGGCTGCAGTAGTCAGTCTCGGGCTGCCTCCTTCCCTGCAATGACCTATAGATAGCTGTACAGGCGCTGTGCGCTGCCTGCGAACTGCACTACGCTGCTGCAGCACCAGGCATCTTCAAAACAGCTGATCATCACTGCCTCCTCACACGAGATTCTGCGCGAACCCAATATTCCAACGTCGTTTTGGGCTCCAACTGACCACAACAACATCAAAATGGCAGAGCAAAGTCCAGTATTTGCAGTTCCTGGCCGTGGCCGCACAAAACCACCCTCCCAGCCCCACCTTTTTATCTCTCTCCTTTCTTCAGTTTCCCCCCTTGCGCATCATCCTGTGAAACGCCACCTGTGGAAAACGCACATTTCGTGTCAGTCTGACTGGCGTTCGATACGCCACGAGAAACTCGGGCGAACAAGCACAGCAATCACAGTGCAGTCAGTAGTCAAGAAAAACGCAATAGAGAGAGAGAGTATGATTTCCAATACATCATGTGCTGCAGTTAGGGTTTCGCTGTACAGTCGAACAAAGGGATGAGGTCTGGATTTATGTGTGCTCAGAGACGCCGTGTGCATGCCAATGGAGCACGAGGTGGGCGAACCTGTTCGCTGCGAGGCCACACTCGCCACTGGGCTGACCACAGGCTGACCAGTCCCCCAGCACGGCCCAATGTCCACGCAGCAGCAAGACAGACAAACCTCCAGCTTCAACGTTGAGCTTTCGGTAGGTTTTTGAGCTTACACACACCACACCACTGCCACCACGCAGAGATCTTACAAACGAACGTTCACACACACACACACACACGCACACACACACACACACACACACAAACACACACACACACCGTGCCCATCCCAGTCCCATCCACATCCTTCTCAAAGGCAGTGTATCTCACACCACACCGTGGACACTAAATCAGCCCAACAGACTGGAGCTGTGTCTTGTCTGTGTCTCCCTCCAACGATTGCGTCAGGTCAAGATGATGAGGGCAACGAGTACATCCTCACTCTGGAGTCGTAGATCTGTGTTCGCCGCCAGCAACGCAGTCAAGGAAGCCTTGATTTGCGCACACCCTGAGCCTGTTTTCAGCGAGTGTTTACGAACACTTGAGCCCCTCAAGAGGGACAGAGGGGCCTGGACCCCCTAAACCACGAGAAATTTTCTTTGTACCACACGCTTCTTGGTGCGAGTTCGCCCCCCCCCCCTCAGCTGAACCCTGGATCTGCCCCACACTGCTCCTACAGAACCGCTCGCTGAGGCTGAGGCCACATAAAGCACGAACGAACTCTCCTTGAGTGCGAACTGCAGACCTGCTCGAGGTGCAAAAATCTGTGGAGCGAACGAGCGAGAGAGGCGGGCGAGGCTCACAGTCAGGAAAAACACACAGTTCGCACAGAAACGGTGGAATAGATCCACAACCTCAACCAGTCGTTGTTGGTGTGGGGTTGTTATCTCGTGCCAATAGCTCCGGCGCAGTTATGCGAATCTCAGCAAGTCGAATGCATTCAAAGCATGCAAAGCCCCAACTTGCATAATTCGGGCTGCATCCGTGTGTGCAAACAAGAGAGTGAGCGGCTCCCGTCCCCTGCCCGTTTTTCATTCTTCTCTTCCGTGGCTGTACACCACATGCTTGCCCCAGGTCACAACTAAAATTGCAAGATAGCGGGGCCTGGGAGTCAAAGGCCTGTTAATTCGAGCGACATCCATCACTGAAGCGATCGCCCTCCCTCCCATTGCAATTCGCAGCATAATTGTCGCTGAGCGCTCTCTCTCAGGGTTGCGAACAGGCAGGCACAGCACAGGCACCCAGTGAGCGAGAGGAGCCACACACAGAGAGAGAGACCCTCCGAATGAACGTGAACATCTTCCGTAGCCATCACCAGGCGAACACAAAGAGCTCGCACCTGCCCCGCTCCAACCCTGGACAGAAACTTTGTCCGAACACGTCAGTCAAACCAATGAAAGCGACGGGACACACACACGCGCGTGCATTCACTATTTTGCATACAAAATGTCACACAAAACGGTTTGCCAAAAATTGGGAGGAAGAAAATCACCCACCTGCACTTCAACAAGAGTCGTGGCTCCAGACGCTCTGTCAAACGTCTGTTGTCCCAGAATCGCGCACAACTGCTGACGGAATGTGAAGTGTTCAAGTCGAACGGCCCCGCCCATGTGCGGATCAGACTGCGTGACGTTCGTAATTCCACACTCGCGCCACAAACACAGCATTTCGCGAGCATTGTGGACTTTGGAACGCACAAGGCACGTTCAATAATAGCAGCGAACAAAACGAGGCGGATCGGGTGACGGTCTGACGCCAGCGTGCTCCAAACTTCTGCACATTCAGCCTCCACGCCCAATGAGAGTGAACGAACCTTCACGACGATGCTGTGTTCTCGTGTTTCCGATTGTTTCGCGGTGGATTTCTAATTTCCACAATCTCCAGCTTCTGAACTTGCGACACGAGTTAATTTCACGTGGAAACACAATAGGAAATTAAAAACGCCTCCTCATCATCACCACCAATCCACACAAAAGAATCTCAACATTTGCAGAAATCTCGTACAGCCGCTGCAAAAACCACCACACCGTCTCTGCGTGAGTTGATTGACTCAGGCATTTCAACCCCACATGGCGGACACACAAAAAGTTTTTTGCATTTTCACGCAGGTTCTTTTGAGCGCGTTCTCTTTGCAATGGAATTTGAAACACGACGAGTGGTGGTGCGAGCACAATGCACGTCGTCCCACCTGCGCACCGCAGCCTCGGACCGCAGCGCGCCGCGCGGGACCGCAGCGCGATGACGCATCGCCCCCACCGCGTCTCTCCGCGTCGCGCCGGCCGCGGCGCCGCCGTCTCACCCCGCTGCGCCCCGGCGACGCCACCGCCGCCGCCGCGACGTTCGTCACCCCCGGGGACCGATCCGGTCTTGTCAGGGGGTGGATGACCCCTTCTGGAGGGGCTGATTTGGAACGTGCAGAAGTGGGGACAAAATTGCTCCTGCAAAACACGGAGCGAATTTGAGTTTCTTCAGGGACGCCCCAAGACGCCCCCCCCCCTTCCTGCGTCCTCCAAAAATAAACGGCGTGACCGACTCCAAACACAGCAGAGCGCAGCAATACTTTGAAAGCGTACTTCTAGTTGGCTGCAGATCGAATTGACAGCGCACATTCCAGCTATGCTAATCCGAATCCGCGGCCGGGCTGCGTGTCAGCGTCATGTGCACAGCGAAAATTGGCAGCGCGAGCCGCGCTGTTTGTTCGGTCGCCACCCATCGCACTTTGAGTGCGAGTTGCAGCGCCGAGGGAGGGAGCGGCGCCGGCGGACGCACACACCGAGAGAGAGGCGGATTCTAAAACACAAAAGACGTAAGCGTTGACGTTGACGTCGCGTCAGATTCAAGTCACGTGCACGTCATTTCACGTCATTTCACCGTTCAATAAGAACTGCCAGTAATGCCTGTTTCTTCACACACATTGGATCCACAAACACATCGTCATCTTTCTTACAAGTGCATCTGTCATGTAATTTTGCACGCACGTGCTTTTCCAGTGAAGAGCCAAATGAGAAGCCACAAATGTGTGGGTCTGACGTGAAGTTTGACGTCCTTCAGGTGTCCACAGTGGCGTGCTCTCACCCGTCAAATTTTGAAACTTGACGTGTACGGTGACGTCTTTGACGTACGTGCCTCTTTCACGTGGTTTGACGTGACGCTCAGTGGCCGCGGTGGATCCTGGACGTGCACACGCTGACGCCACACCCACGCCCCACAATAGCGACCTTTGGACGCAACATGCGTGGTCGGTAAACTCTACTTCCGAACGCCAGAGATTCAGAAATACAGCTGAAAGGATCTAGTTTCTTCTGACACTTCGTTTGTCTCGTAGTGCTTCTTTCTCATTGTTTTGTTTTTCTGTTCAAGTGTGTGTTTTCGCAAGATTGTGTTGTTGAGAACTTGGGAGACCTGATCACCCTTTCTTTTCTGACTCGGCGTGCCACAACAGAAAGTCAGGCACACATTCAAATGAGGTAGTTGTCTCCACCCTGGAGCCCGTGGAGCTGCTGAGCTCCAGGTGGCACCGAACCTCAGCACAGCCTCGAACCCCGAGACGTGAACGCTGATGCAGGAGAGCAAAGACGCGTCCACATGGGGGCCGGGTTACTTTACCGAAATCAGGAAGAACTGCTGGAATTGGAACAAGAACGCCTGCCGGCGTGAAAACGTGCCCAGCCCGAAAGTCACACACACACACACACACACACACACACACACACACACACACACACACACACATGACAAACTGACGCAGAATGCAGAAAACTCGTACGAAAGGTGTCAAAAGAAGGAACATTTTGTCAGGAGGGATGATCACGAAGAGGGTATCTGCCCTTGCAACTCAGATTGAATGAAGTGCAAACAAAACACACAGTCGGTGCATGCAAAACGCCCCTGGACTCTGATGCCATCAGTTTTTGACCAGTCAGCCTCCAGTTCCTCTGACTTCTGCACCCTCTCAGTCTCCGCTGTCTTCATGCACGCACGCTTTCCTGAGGTTGAGAGATCACGTGATCAATCCCCCCGGTGTGTCCCGCCGGACCGACCCGACTCCTGACTCGCATGTGGAATTTTCACAAACATTCTCAACCTTCGTTATCTTGCGCGGGCCCTGGATCCTCAGACCAATGAATGCCAACCTTTGTGCTGAATTCAGGTTTGTCTCAGTTCTGTCTCGTTTCTCCCTGGGGTTGGTTGGAGTCAGTTTTCTGTGGCATCAGTCAGTTTTGTGTTTGTCTTCCGTGCAGTTCTCCAACACTCTGACGGGGTGGGGTTCTCTGAAGCACCGCTGTCTGCTGTGACACCAGATCTCTATTCTGCTCCAGTGTTGGTTCAAAACACACAGGGACAGATTGTTGACCCCAGGACAGTCTGCGTGGACCCTCCAAATGTCACCCCCCAGAATCCTGAGCGCACTGGGGTGTCCTCGGATCAAACACTTATGCACACACATGCAGAGAAACACACACGTGTGTGTGCCATGAAGTGCATTATTCAGCACACTGCGCATGTACTGAGACCTAAATTGTTAATAAATTGCTACGTAGTATCATGCACACACGCCAAGAATGTCGATAATCGGTAGAAATCCAATAATGTACTGAACATCACACAGGCCTTCAACGCAACGCTGTCGAAACGCTGCCGCCATGAAACCGCCATTCTACCCAGCAACGGAACGTCACAAACATCTTCTCAGGACGTTGTTTTCACAAAGAGACCTCTTCTGCAAAACAACAGACACACAGAGCAGGAAGGCACTGTCAAACCTCGGGAACACACCAACCGACCTCGGTTCCGAGCGTCAAAATGACGTCAAAAGAATCTGGTTCAGCAGCCAGCATTTATCACAGCGCAAGGTGCACGCGCAACTGAACAACCTGGCGACAGTCAATGCCACTGCGTCCCTGCCACAAACGCATCGCGATTTGTGTGTTGAAACCCGTGCACACGGAAGCTGTAAAACGCACGCACGCAGAAATTTTAATGAGCGCCATGCACCTGCAGCTTATAGGACTCGGGACGCGTCATCTGGTGCCGAACCACAAGGCCCAACAAACTGAGCTTTTCTCGGAAGAGCTACCTCCTTGTCTTGTTTGTGTGGTGTGTTTGTGAGGGCCCGAACACACGAGGAGAGAGTGAGAGGAGCGCCCTTTGCGATCGAAGCCCCGTGGTTGGTGTCAGTCGTCGGTGTGATAAAATGCGATCCTCTGTTGCGCTTTGCGACGACAACTTGTGTGGAACATTGCACACACACACACACACACACACACACACACTGGACACACACAGACAACACACAAGGACACGCTGGACAAACACCCTCGCACACATGACGAACATCTGACCGTTACCCTTGCACAGAAACAGGACACTCACTCACAGGCACAGACACATGTACCTGAACGCACACACAACACACACACACACACAGGTATTGACTTCACCAAAACACAAGCCCCCCCACACACACACACACACACACAACACTCACACACACACACACACACTTTCCTTCAACACCAGTGATCCAACCACCCTTCAGCACGTTCCTAAATGTTCCTGTTAAGTCAGAGCCCAACGACCCCATCACTGACTGAGTGAGGGAGGGAAGCAGCGCCCACTCACCCGGATGTGGTCTTCCTCCTCCTCCGCTGTGTCACGACTATCCTCTGCCTCAAGCAGGGTGCAGCGTGCTGTCCAACCATCTCCCCATCTCCAAACGCAAAACACTTGGTGCAATATCCCTCAAGGTCCAGAAAGTCAATTTCTTTCCTTTATTGCAACAACTGAAGTAGTGTGCGATCACCCCAGATGGTAGGAACGTCACGGCTCGATTGGGTTGGTTTCTACTCTGAGTCGAGAGAGAAAGAAAAGCCCAGGGCTTTTTCAACTTGTTCAGCACGTGATTCTGTGGGCCCCGAGCCCTGGCAGAGTGATCGAGCACACGTTCTGCGCGGGGCAGCACACACTGCACACAACCTTGAACCACTTCCGTGTGCTGGTGTGCATCAAGTGTGTATCGTCAAGCTCTGGATATTCCACATTCAAGGGGGTGCTTCGACCACATCAACACACGACACAACGGAATGTACACACAAACACACACAAATCTCCACAAGTGCGAGCTTGAAAAAAAAAAAATTTGTGAAATAGAAACCAAACGTCGAGACGCTGAAACGCAACCCGCTTGTATCAATTTGAGACGTGCGAACTCGGAATGCCTCCGTCCCGGAGAGAATGCCAACTCAAACCACGTCACTGACTCCTGCTTCTCACTGACGTGATTTGTTACCTGCAAAGGTCCGTGTCTCCCATTGATAGTGACGCACGCCGCGCTCACACGACATGCCGGCCGAAAGTTCAACGGTGTCCTGTTCCCTCGGGTAACACAGTCAGGTCTCAGTGTGCACGCTCTGCAGGTGCTCTCTCTCTCTCTCTCTTTCTTTCTCTCTGCACCGTTGTCCAATCCTGACACGGCCCGTTCCATTCGCTCGCACTGAGCCTTGTTGGATGGGTCCCACTGGTGCAGGATCAGATCTACCCCGGGTCAGTTCATCCCAGGGTCAGTTCACCCCAAGGGTCAGTTCACCCCCAGGGTCAGTTCACCCCAGGGTCACTTCATCCCAGATTCAGTTCACCCCAGGGTCAGTTCACTCCAGGACCAGTTCACACCCAGGGTCAGTTCACACCCAGGGTCAGTTCACCCTAGGGTCAGTTCACCCCAGGATCAGTTCACACCGGGGTCAGTCCACACCCAGGGTCAGTTCATCCCAGTCGTTTCACCACAGCCGACAGACCCTGGTCTCGGATGGGTCAGGTGAGAAACTCGATCTCTACAAATTCGGAACAGGGCCAGCCCCCCCCCCCCAAGAAAAAAAGAACGAGCCTGGTTCTGTCAGAGTCGTGCTTGTTGGGGTGGATTGGCCCCGGTCCCACTGCGGTGAGCTGAACCTGGGGGGTCAGGCCTCTGATCCCGAGTGAACTGCCTCAAGGCTGAAACACTTCCGAATTGACTGACCCTGCGAGCACGAAGAACTGACCCTGAAAAGAAGCACGCTGTTGAGTCAAGCGGACCGGACCTGCACGTGACAAGCTGCATTTACTGACCTCCTCGGGTTTCAGCGAAGAAAAGCCGGCGCCTCGGGATACTGACCTCGCTGCCGCGTCGTGCTGTGCTCGCGCTGCAGTGTCACGTGATCACGTGAGCGCGCAGCGCGCCTCGCTCTCATCAAGGCGCCAGTGCGCACACATCACTCCAACAGCGTCTCCGTTTACTTTAGCGCACAGCATTCCTGCGGTTTTTAAAACGCTGTTACGCTTGCACTTTTTTTTCCAACACACGTCTATCTATTATGTACACTTCACTGTATGTAGAATGCTTGTATGGCCTCCTATGATAATAACACAGAAGTATGCTACTAGCTTGGTCACGGCATGCACACAAGGCAGCCCACATACCAACAAGGTATATTCCTGTACATGATACCTGTACACATTAGCCTAAGCTACAGCGTCTTCTTTGAGAGCGCACGTTCAGAGCCTTCGGTAGCGAAACGCTCGGGGTCCGGACTCGACCGACGCTCCGGCGGGTTCTGCGCCGTTCCGTGCTGAAGGCGCGTCAGGCGAACATGGCCGTAACCCGCATGCAGGAGGAGGCGACACACATGAATTCTGACTCTCACTGGCCACACAGATCCGCATTGTGTGTTGCAGCTATCACCAGCAGATTTCAATCTCTAATCCAGGCGGATTTGGTTAATCTCACCCCTCGACACCAATCTCGGAGAAAAAAGGCATCAACCGCGCACCTTTACATCAACCCAGCCGGCAGGCAGACCCCGAGAAATCTCCTTTTTTCTAATCTTTCGTACGGGTGGTTGGAAAACAACAAAGAAAAGTTAAACACAGTTGAGTCACATAATGTTCTGAAACGCAACCAAGAAAATTGCTTTCAACCCTTCATGAGTTGCAAATTTCCTGCACCACACACATGCGAATCGCAAAAAAAAGAAGTTTTATGGTTGCGAAAAAGATTACAGGTCTTGGCGCAAAGACATGCTTGTGTGTGTGTGTGTGTGTGTGTGTGTGTGTGTGTGTGTGTGTATGTGTGTGTTGTGTGTGTGCGTGTGTAGTGTGTGTGTGCGCTCTGTGTGTGTCTTGTGTGTGTGTGTGTGTGTGAGTGTGTGTGTGCGTGTGTGTGCGCTCTGTGTGTGCTTTGTGTGTGTGTGCGCGCGTCCGTGGGACGGAAAGAGCTGAAAGGCAATGTGCGTTTTGACGCGAGAAACGCGAGAGACGCGACCTCAAAAATGTTGGTGTGGTTTCTCGCCAAAAAAAAAAGTCGAAGAAATTTTGCGTTTTGAGCACACACAACTCTGAATTTTCACACGCCCCTCGCATTTTTCGGCTGACACTTCGCTCGGATTTCGTAGTCTCCCGCAAAACCAGCAATCCACCCATTTCGCGCGCGCCGGCTGATCAATTCTCATCGCTTCTGGTGTATGTACGACGTGTGGGAGTGTGGATGGAGAGGTAACAGATATAGAACGCCAACGAGATGTTTCACCAGTGGTTATGGAACGAGTCCACAGGACGAGTTTCCATAACCACTGTGAAACATCGAGTTTAGTTCTATAACTGACATATATACCACAATCTTACAATTTCTTGAACAACTTTTCCAAAAGAGCATTATTTTGGATTGTCAGTCTGAGAAGTTTTTGCAGTGTCAAACAAAGTGTAGTCAGAGTTGACTGCTCCAGAAAGTATTGGAA
>JAAUXT010095542.1_pt1 | contig 11679 bp, 12 predicted proteins | sample 7278171 | NCBI WGS metagenome assembly JAAUXT01 (sample SAMN14350112, study PRJNA611818) | marine sediment metagenome | isolation source: surface marine sediment (1.8m) | place: French Polynesia: Moorea | collected 2018-08
AAAAAAAAACAGGAAGTGACCAACAAAGCAAACACCCCGGGGACTTCGCACTTGCAGTTGCCCTGTGCACTGCTTCTTGTTTCTCTTTGCGGAGAACTCGACATCATGAATCGTGCACGCACAATTCTGGACACACAAGGCACACACAGAATGATGCGCATTTTTCAAACGCTTCTATTTTTTCCTGAAAAAGTTGTTTTCTTTCGTACACTTTGCCAACTTTTTGGCCAAATCACATTTCCATGCTTCAGGATAGAAACTGCCAGTGGTGAAAAGCTGGCTGATAACAACCAATACAGCAGTTTTCTCGCGACAGCTCTGTGCGATCAAGGTGAGGCTGTGTCGTGATGCAATAAAATGCCCATCTCTGAGGCCCATTTCTTCATGGCTGTAGCGATGAAATTCGCTTCTGTATTTCCTCTCTTCGCCAGAAGACGATACACTGTTCCGAGCAGCTCCCTGAAGCCAGCAGACGAGCACTTTTGGACAACGCAGTTTACGACAAAACTTTTACGACGCCAGAAATCGGCAGACGAGCCAATTCGCAACCCGAACCAAAAACGAAGCACGGTGAGGCGTCAGTGCCGTCTTCACCCACGTGTTCACCCATGTGCGCACTTGGGTGTGAGTTACGCAAACAAGAATGGGACCTCGATACACAAAAACAAAGAAAAACTTTGGGGTGCGCAAAGGAAATGTACAATTTCGTGGGTGACTGCGGTCGTTTGTGTCAACTGAGTCCAACACCCCGGAAGGGATTTGCACTCCAGCGGGTCGGTCATGTTCCCCGTTTTCTTGAAAATGTGTGAGGAACCCTGCCAAGAAAGTTGGACCGAAACCTCTATGAGAAAAGTTGGGACTTCACCTTTCTCACTCTCGAAGCAATCAAAACATTTCTTCAGGGTTTCAATGCCCCTCGCTTCGCAACGAGGGCAACTGGAGGAATCCAAGACTCAGATGATTTGTTCTGTTGATTTTGAGTTTCTGTTTTGTCGCCCCCATTCGTGGCATGAAACAAAGTCGGGACAACAATTCACTCGTCAACAGGCTTGGAACCGAATTTTCTGAACAACTGTTCCTGCGATGTTGGTCCAACATGACTGTCCACAAGTCGCTGCGGCAAAGACAGCACTTCAACCAAAGATTAAAAAAAAACAACAAAAGAATCCGATGATCCAAGATGGAAAAAGGGGCTGAAGAAGAGATGAAATCCAACCCTATGATAGAATCAATTGGCAAGCGGAGGACACCAAATGAGTCTATTTTAGACTCACAAAAAACTCTGAATGGTAAAACGACAGGCTTTCGCAGATCGCAAAGCAGACAGAATGAAACAGTGTCCCCAGCCATACACACACGCACGTACACACACACACGCACGTACACACACACACGCACGTACACACACACACACACACACACACACACTTACTTGGGCTCGTGATTGGCCATGATCATCTGGAACACGCCCACACATGCGCCACGTTTCCCCTCCCAGTACTCAGGATTCGGGTCCAGCCGCTCCAGAACGTCAAACGCCTTTGCAGCGTAGTAGAACTGACCCATCTGCAAACAAAAAAACAGCTCAATTACAAAAACTGTGACAATTTCTTTCTCGACAAGAACTTTCACACAACAGGGGACCCAAGATCTGACAGACACAACTCAGCTGAACAGAGACTGCAGTTTCTACCTTGTAGCAGTCATTTGCGATGAGCTGCAGCAGGCTGAACGACTCTCCCGACGTCTCCATCTTCAGATACAACTCCCAGGCCAGGCGCGCTTTCCTGTTCATGATGTCTGAATGGAAGAAGGAAAATCAAAGGCGTAACAAAAGCGTTTGTAGTATACAGAAACAGAGTACTTTAATCGAAATGCCACAGTTTGAAACGCGTTTTCTGTTTTCGGAGCACACAATATCCTCGCTCCCACTGTCTGAAAAGATCAATCTTGTCGCAGGACAACCGACGGCAACAGGCAGAATAATGACACTCACAACATCGCGCCAGCCAGCTGAGATAGGTGTAGTCGCTCTTGATCTTCTCGTTTTGTATCAGAAGAAACACCTGCACGAAAACACAAACAGCACTCAGTTTCAAGTGAAAACTCTCAAGCTTTTCAAAATGATGAAAACTTAAAATTAAAAATTTTGGCCCCGTCTGTTGTGGGCAATGAGTAAATTTGTGTGCGCGTGTGTTCCTGGTGTCGAGTGAATGACGGGACGCACCTCTTCCGCTTCCTTGTAGTTCCCGACGGCCGCCTTCGCCTGCGCGTAGTTGAAGTTGAACGTGTCATCGTTGTAGAAGTAGCTCTGAAACGAGAGATCGGCACTGCCAGCCATTTTCCGGAAGACAAAATTGACAGAGAATAAAAATTGCTGAGAAGTTTCTCATAAATTTGCCTTCTCTTGGCAACAAAAAGCAATCGCGAGTGCTTTATCAACAGTGAACCGAAGAGCTCCCGAGTTTTTCAGTTCGTTTGCAGTTTTCTGGCGCCAAAATAAAAGCTTCTGAACAAATTTTTTGATGATTGTTTTCAAATCCATGCGTGTTATGTGAACTGATTCTTCCTTCTGAATGATGTTCATGCAAAAAATTTGAGAACTGGCAACTTTTCGCCATTACCTTCACAGAATTGAGATAAATCATCACATCTTCAAACTGCCTGAGCAGGAAAAAACACGACGCCATGCACTGTCGGCCCGGAATGGTGTCTAGAATTGACAAACGTGACAAGAATCGTGCTTTTACTCAGACGCTCAAACGCGCGGTGAAGCACAGCAGTTGGAGTGAACAACGTGAAATGAGTACACCCAGTCCTTCCGTGATCTGTGTCTGTCCAAAATTTGCCACAACTTTCCGAAGCACGAAGACCGCACAGGGTAGTGTTTCAGTGTGGACCACAATCTACGACAGGTCACGCAAGGATTGACACGTCTGCATCAATGGAAACAGAAGATCCATGAAACACTTCCATCAGAAAGAAAGATTTTGTTAAACACCAAGAGCTGCAAAACAAAGCTGGAATATAAAAGCAGAAGCAAACCACAGGACCACGATTGCTGTACAAGTTCACGACAGTTGATTACGAGTGATACCTTGATACTATTGAAGTAAACCATGACGTCATCAAATTGGCGCAGCAGGAAAAAGCAGGACCCCATGCACTGTCGCCCAGGAATCGTGTCTGGCAAATGTGAACGTGGTGTCTGCTGAAGCTGAATCTGTGCGGCGGTGGAGCGGGCGTAGGGGAGGGGGGGGGGTACTCTTCACACATCAGCAGTCCAAGAGAATGTTCTGAATACTTTCAAGTCGAAAATACGAAATGCACTCCAATTGGGCAAGTGCCGCAGTCTTTCTGCGCAACAACTTTCCCACCACGGTTGGACTTGGGTAATTTTGGGTTTGAGGGTTGTTGTGTGAGAAATTTCGAGATTCCAGCAAGCACTGCGTTGCGTCGAAAGGTTAGTTGGCACAGCAATCCGTGACCTGAATGTGTTCGTGCTCAAGTGATCACTGCTCTTCGGAACAAGGCTCATATCGGTCGTTTGTCATGTTCAACCCGCCAGCCCAAAAATGTTTGAAGGTTTTGTGGCAGTGGTCACTGAAAACAGCTGCTTGTTAGTCGCCGGCAGCAACACGTGACGCGGTACCTTGATTGAATTCAGATACACCATCGCATCAGTGAACTGCTTCAAAACTAAGAAACACGACGCCATGCTCTGCCGACCTGGAATTGTGTCTGCAAAAGCAATTTGGCCCTCGAATAAATGACATAAAACGGTGCGGTAAAACAACAGCATGCATCTGTCCACTTCTCCTCTGCTGAAATTTGCAATTCTTCTTTTGCACCGACCTGACAAAAATACACGGTAGATGACAGTGACAAAACAGGCAATGTCTGTTGGGAACAAGAAGATTGGGACTGTTTTTGCGTTTTCCGAGATTACATGTCGTGTTATTTCTCTTTTCTTGGAGGAGTTGGGTCGGGGGGTTCTTTCCATCGTGTTTAGGAAGACCCAACAAGAAGAAAACTGAATGTGCACAGCTGGAACTCAAGTCAACTGGGGGACTCACCCTTCCTCGAGATACGATGCGCATCTTTCACCGAGCTCAGAAACATCACTCCTGAGCGTCAAGTTCCAACACTTTGGGACCTCTCTTGGGACAATCGCCAGAGCCCAACGAGTTCAAAAACACCGGCAAGTCTTTGACAAAAGCGCAGCCGGGAAATCCGACAATATCAAAGTGAGAAATAACGAAAACTCACCACATTCACTTGCAGATCCTCCAACCAACTGAAAGTACTGCTGGGCGATCTTCAGATGCTCTCGCTGAAAATAAGAGACATGAGATTCACACCAACAGGAAAATCATTGGACTGAAATATGATGCTTCCAAATATTTCCGAGTCTGATCGAACCAATCGATGTTGTGAAAGAGCTGCAGGTCAATCGAAAAGAACGACCAAATAGAAACAAGACATGGGCAATTTAAAAAGGACAAAAATAATGCTACACCAAGCCTGAAACAAGCGATACAAACATCGTCTGGCCAGGAGATCGACTCATGGGCACATATCATCCGAAACAACAAATTAATTCCACAAAAAAGACACAAGACACACGAAGCAAACGATTAGACACAACACTGATGTGGAATGAGACAAACGATCTGCATCACTTTGTGAATTCTAAATGGACATATCTATCTGCGGCCAAAATCAGAAACCCAACAGAAAAAGCAAATGCCTTGTTTCTTTGATGACATTCAAACCAAAGGCGCTGATCCACCGCAAAAAAATGGCAACAACAAACAAAACAACTTTCAAGGCTGTGTGCAAGGTCTAATTTCATTGACGTGCACGTGTACACAAACTTACTCCTTTTGGCTCCTGCGAAAAGGAAAGTGATGGTGACAAATACCACCAGTTGTAAAATCAATTCGCGTGACCTGCATGTCAAGTCTGCTTCATGAAACGCAACAAACAGGCCGTGTCCCGTCAACCTGTCCCGTCTACTAGAGTTTCGGCCAACAAGTGTCCGCTCAGGCATGTTTGACAGGCAGACTGCGTGTGGTGAGAATAACAGTAACAATGTCCAAAGTGTCATGCAAAGGGCTGCTCTGTGAAGCCAACACCTCACTGCTTGTCAAATGTGCGTAACTTTTTTTTGTGCTGTGTGAGTCCTCATTCTGGGTTCAGTGAAAACAACAGCTTCGTGACGTTTGGGTTCAGATTTGTCGTCGGTCTTCAGGGAGTCGATGGATAATTCACGCTGAATGACAAAGTGAGATGACTGACCGAGTTTTGCTCCTGCCCGAGCGCGGCGTTGACGACGCCCTTCAGTATGTACTCCTGCGGGGTCGTCGGCTCCAGGTCTTTGATGAGGTTGTACGCCTCGTGGATGTCGTCTGCGATTCAGACATCAACGCCACAGGGTTATTCGGACTTTATCAGTGAAACTCAATTTGCAAAGAAGTGAAATTCTGACGGTCAAATCTCTCACCACAGTGAGTTTCCCTTGTGCGTGCCTGTGTATCGCGGTACGTGTGTGTGTGTGTGTGTGTGTGTGTGTGTGTGTGTGTGTGTGTGTGTGTGTGTGCGCGCGTGCGTTCTCACCCTGTTTGAGATAATAGATGACGAGGTTGAGCCTCGCCTCGGGTATGACGTCGATCAGCGGCGGCAGGACCTGCAGCGCCCCCTCCCCGCCGCGAAACACGACCTGCAGCACAAAGCGACACGTGAACACGACCTCGAGTCCCCACCGATCCACGACAGAGACAACGAAAGAGCCTTCAGGACTGTCGTACCAGATTGTGCTTGATGAGATCCCTGGCAAACACGAACGATGGAGAAGCGATGTCCTGCAGACTCTTCAACTCCGCCTGAAACAGCGGACAGGTCTGCTCAGCAAGATCGCAGGTGTCTGACAAGACGAGTTGTGTTCACCAGACGTCAAGTGCTGGCTGCACGAAACACACTTTTGCGTCGATACCGCATGTTTCGAGGTTCAACAGCAAAAAGGCGCTTACCTCGGCGGCTTTGCCGTTGTACAGACGGAAATGGTTGCAGGCGCGCAGATTGATGGCAATGGCGCTGTCCGAGTATTGATTCAGATATACCGCCAAAACTTCCTGAAAAATAAGTTGAAAATCTTGATATTCAGTCTGTTTGGAACAAATGTTCGGTGAGAGAAAAATATCTCTGACAATGAGGAGAGAAGCCAACGCTCGTTGCGCAATCGTCGCAGTGGCTGGACTTACTTGTGACACGTCGTAGTAATCCAGTTTGTAGTAACACAAAGCAACGTAGACGTTCAGGGCCAAGTAGTCTCTGAAAGTAAGAAAACCAAGCAAGTACAACCGACAGCAAAATCACGCTGTGTCTTCATCACAACCACAGCCAATGACTCAACAAGCACAAGCTTTCCTGCACTGAAACAATCAGATTCATCCGACATTCGCGCATTCTGCATCGCTCACTGCCCCACCCCTTCAGACGACTCAGTGTCAAGAATCAGCACCTGTTGTCGAGAAGGATTCGCTTGTAGATGTCGATTGCCTCCTGGTAATGGCTGCGCAGATAGTGGATGGAGGCGAGAGACAGCTGATCTTCTATGATGTCCTACAACAAGAGACGAGTTGAAGAAATCCGGCCACGAGACTACAAAGTGAAGGCCAATGAAGTGGTAAAGGAGGGGAACTGCGGTTGCAGGTCAGGATGCTCACGAGACTGTGGTGTGTCTCAGAACGTAAAATCCAACGACCCTTCCCAATGCACCAAAATGACACATGTGGTCGAGCCACGCTGGACCAGGATCCAATTGTTTCTTTCCATTTTTAAAACAAGAGAGCGAACCGATCGCAAAAGCAATTCAAATATATGCGGTCACAGAATACATTTAGAATCAAACTCTGACAGAATGAAAGACACACAATATTTCTCACTGCTTTGAGAATTTAACATGTGCAACCAATACTGACCTGCAAATTTTGATGATACGACATCAACTCCTTTTCGTCGTTGAATTTGTGAGACAAATGAAACATGAGACGGTTGAGCATTCGACTCTTGGAGGCTACAAAAACAAACATTCGGGTGAGAAAAAATCGCTGCTTCTGGGTGACGTTCCCACACCACCAAGCCCGCAAAAAAACAACCTGGAATATTTTCAGTGTGTTGACAGTGGGTTTACCCACGCGCGCTGTTCACCGTCAAACGAATTCACTACGCCCACAACAATTTTGCGTCAAAGGTCTCACCTTTTCCAGCTGCTTTGCTCGATTCTTGGTACATGCCCAAAAAGAAATAGCAACATGCAAGACAGATCCACACATCTGGATGGTGTTTGTCCTTCTTCGTCAGCCTCTCGTACTCCTGAAAGATGAGAAACGGGCTCGAGTTCTCGAACGTTGTGAACATTTCAATTCTCTTTGAAAGAAGAAAATTCTGAAGCAAAGAAATCCTTGATTGTTTGTGCACAGCTTCACGCAAACATTGATTCAAGCTGACGGTTTTGTCCAATGGAACACCCACTTCCATGGCTTTCTTGTAGTCTCCCAAATGAAAAGCACAATACGCTATCCACATGTCTGCGTCCTCGTCCGGCTTCCCATTGTTTCTGTTGAACTGAGAATCAAAAGAAATCGAACTGTTATCAACCACAAGTGCACAAAAACCTCCGTCCTTCTTGAGAAAATAGATTGTCACAATCCTTGTGTGAGAGGCTACACGCGTGTTCAGGGGAAACTGAATGCGATGAATGCTGAGAGGTTTGAACGCAAAACCGTCCAGGTGAGTGTCCCTCAGTCAACCCTGACACGTGAGTGGGAGGGCGGTTCATGGCAAGACTGTCCCGCATCTCAGTCAGATGACATCAACAGTACCTCGAGCAGAGTGAGCGCCCCTGTGTAGTCCCTCCCGTTCAGCAGGTCTTCCAGTTTCGGCAGACTTTTCTTCTCCTGCTTCTTCGCCGCAGCTGGTTGAGAGCCAGGCCCAGTGGCCGGCTTCGTCCTTGAGAGCATCTGAAGCAAGAATAACCACATTGGTCACAGGTTTCTGGATCTCAAGGCATCGTTTGTTCCAGGAAAGGCATAATCCAAGAGCTGGACACCTGCGCATGGATAGTCCAGAGTCAAGTTCCAGATTCTGAAGGATTTCCAACGGCTTGTTCAGGAGGGAACTCACACGCACATGAACATCTACAGAGGTTGGCTTTACGTTTTCACATGTTTCTTCCTCATTCTATACCTACCATATTGAAGGTTTACTCCTTTTCACACAGATGACCGATACTCTGGTCCATACTTGCAGAACAATCTACGAAACACCAAAAGCCGCGCGTTTGTTTATCTGTTGTGCAGGAATTTGGACGTTCATGACCTTCATCAACAGATGCTACTACTTCAGTGTTTTGCAAACAGATCAGCGTCCAACTCATACTGCTGGATAAACTTTGAGGTATAATGGGTGTACTTCTTGAGTAATTGTCCAAAAGGTGCCGAAACTGCTTGGATGTACAACCCCTCTCGAAATGTTGGCATCTGATTTTGGATGCTCAATTTAATATCACGTGACGCATGACACGTCCGTAAAAACGAAAAAGTTGGAAGTTGGAACACAAAGAACAAGTTTTGTGACAAAGAACAAGAAAGTTCCTGCAGAAAGGAGTGTTTGATTCGAAATTTGTAAACATGTGTCATGCTACACGGTAAACTAAGCGGAAGAGGTGATCAGCAAGAATTGTGAGTGAGTGTGTGGAAACAATCTGCACGAAGAGAGATCCAGAATGGGATCTGGATCTATTGAACAAAGTGACTTTTCACAACAGGTTTGTTGTTTCTGTTTCAGGTCATGAAAGGAACTGGTGAGAAAGCCAATTCACAGCGGACCGTCAGCAACAATGGAGTCAGGGGACGCGTGTCTGAGTTCGCTCAACAAGCTTCTGTCTCGTCAACATCCGCCGGACACACTCTGTACGTCAAGCCTCGTGCTTCACCTGTCACGCGGTCCTTTAGATCTGCATGTCACAGTTTTTGAAAATTTCGTTTCGTTACAGTGGCCATTCTGTTTCGGTAATCGGTGAATTCTGTGTTCGGACTTTGCAGATTGGGACGCAACAGGAAAACTTGGAGCTGGAGCCCACCACGGAAACCACATCTGGTTGGGAGATTATGATGAGTGTCAATCACAAAATGATTCACTCTATTGCCTCGCAGACCTGAGACTTGAACCGAACACGTTTTCTGACCTGACGGCGAAAAACAAGGTTCGGAATTTGGCGCTACATGTATGACAAACAGTGAGTTTGGGGGGAAACAAAAGAACAAAAAAACCCAGCTCGAATAGATTGCTTTTCACGCTGAATTTTGTATTTGCAGAGCATTTTTGTACGATGGGCATTGTGTGCCGTGCAAATGTGCAATGAATCGACCATTGCAGAAAACATTCATGAAATTATCAATGGTGAGTTGTTGCCCATCTTTTTCTTGCATTTCGTCCGGTCCGTACTCCACAGTGCAAGTTTCGAACCCTGAAAGCTTTCTGCTTCGAGAATCCGTCAATAGAGCAGTCTGTCATTTGTGCAAGAGTTGGACAAGCGCGCACCCCTCCTTTCAGAATGACAGGAATTCTAAATTTGATCAACGAGTTTGTGATGGAGTTGTGTGAAGTATTGTTGGTTCGTTTTGTCAGCCCCTGCCCTTCAGAAGTGGGGGACCAGCCGCTCACCAGGGTTGTTCGGCCCGACGCGTGTCTGTACCGACAGGTGTTTCCGTTTCTCTTTCCTTAGCGACTCTCGGCCTGGACACACTTCGAATCACCAGCGCATCAGTGAGCTGCGTCAAGGATGCAGACGCATCCTTTGGATTCCATATCGCCGTGTAGGTGCCAGGCCTTTGATTATTTTTTGTGCACGCTAACTCACAATGTGTTCGGTGCCTTCTCACAGCTGCATATTTTCCTCTGATCTCATCGCATCAAACGTGTGTGATCTTCTTTCCAGCGCTATCCTGTCCATTTTGTTATCACTTTGCTTCGTTGGAACTTTAGTTGACCTGTACCACCAGTACCGTGTCAGTTGCATTCCAAAACTCGTTCACAGAATCGACTCCACAGGTCAGTAATAATCAAGCATTGTCGAGATCAATATTCAGGTCACTCGTTTTTGAACATCGCGCGTCAAACAGAACATCAGCTGGAAATCCGAACTGAGTTTATTGACAACACACACAGATGTGTTTCAGTTGTGTTGTGTCTCTCACACATCGGCAGGATCGTTTTTGGTGAACCCGGACGGATCTCCTGACGAAGACAACCCGGCAGGACGAGATGGGGACGATCCTGCCGAGGAGTGGGACAAACCTCCCGATCAGCAGAGACTCGTCAATGCGTACAAACAAGAGCCAGGTTCGAAAAAATCACAATATATTTTATTTGCTGCACATCTGAACGTGTAATACGACTGAACAAACGTTTTGGTTTTCGACTTGTCGATTTTGTTTTGGCTTCGTGGCGATCAGGGATGAATCTGCATTTTCAAAGCTGGAAGTATTTTTGACCAGTTTTGCTCCTCGAAAGTGTATTGCGGTGGGGACAGGGGGAAGTGCGGTTAACATAATTTCAAATTCCAAATTCACGACCATGTTGTTGAGAGTTGGTGACAAGCCCTTTCGACATCTTAGTTGGTCATTTGTCAATCCTCAAGTCGCACCTCAACAGTGGCGAGTTATAATTTTATAGAAATTGGAACGATGAAAAACTCGCTTCGCTGGCGTCAAACTCGTTTTCCCGCGAAACATTCAACGTACCTCTTGTTGCCAAACAGTTTTGTCAGCTACAATGTCCCAACCTGATGAAAACGGCGTTTTTTATGCTTAGTTTTGAAAATTGTGAGAGTTCACCGAAGGGGGCGGGTTGCTGTTGACACCGTTTTGAGCTGCTTGGGTCATTCGCTGCTTTTGGCGGAGGGCTCTGAGGTTGCTTCGTCTGCTGTGGAAGATTCCTTTGAGAAAGTCGTCCAAGTTGCTCGGATTGATACGGTATATGGCTCCTTTTCCCGGAGTGACGCATTCAAAGCACTTGTTGTCCGTCACAGTGTGTCGGATGGTTCCCATCCATCTGGGGCGATCAGTAACGTGTTTATAATCCTTGGCCACAGCCTGATATATTTCTGGAAGGCTCATCTGGGTCACTCCTCTGGATAACATTGCCCTGGCGATCTTCTCCACGTACGTCGACGATCTGTGCCTTTTGCGCTGTCGAGTTTTAGCTTGTGGTCCGTTGGACGTAGCTCCACTGAGAACAGACATTTGATGAGTTGTGGGGTGACCAGGCAGTTCTTGCTGTTGCGATTGCTGTTGGTGCTGCTGCTGTTGTTCCTCACACAGCTGCAGTTGCGGCTGCGGCTGCTGTGGTTGAGGTGGCTGCTGCTGAAGGGGCGGTGTGTACATTTGAGCTTGAGGGTCAACAGGCGTCATCTGACCACTGCCTCCATGACACCGGAGAGTACTCGAACTTTGCTCGGGAGTCACGTCTACAGACCACGTGGGGGCGTGGCTCGCCGTGACTTGCTGGTGAGCTGGGTTGAGTGTCTGATTCACTACCTGCTGGTGAGCTGGGTTGAGTGTCTGATTCACTACCTGCTGGTGAGCTGGGTTGAGTGTCTGATTCACTACCTGC
>JAAUXT010058304.1_pt1 | contig 11678 bp, 19 predicted proteins | sample 7278171 | NCBI WGS metagenome assembly JAAUXT01 (sample SAMN14350112, study PRJNA611818) | marine sediment metagenome | isolation source: surface marine sediment (1.8m) | place: French Polynesia: Moorea | collected 2018-08
GTGAGTGAGTGAGTGAGTGAGTGAGTGAGTGAGTGAGTGAGTGAGTGAGTGAGTGAGTGAGTGAGTGAGTGAGTGAGTGCATCAGAGAGCATCAGAGAGCATCAGAGAGCAAGAGAAAATAGAGGAGAGAGAGCAGGAGAGTCCTGGACGCAAAGTCCCGGCGGAAGCGGCGCTGTCCCGATCCATCCCGTCCCGGTCGCCATGGCATCTGTTGCTGGATAATCGAGTGATCAATATCCATGCAAAACCCATTGGGCCCATGATGAAGATCGGAGGTGAGGTGGATGGATGGCGCTTCTGTTTTCGGAGGCAACACGTGGCGCAGACGAGGTCACACATCCCGCGCTCGTATCGACGTCGGTTCCGCCGCGCTCTTAAGCCGAGGTAAATTGCTCGCCCCGGTGCAGTCAGAAATGCGCAGCGACTTTCGTAGTGATTCATGGGGCCTGAGGTGCGTGGGACTGAGGGTCAAAATGGGTGATTATGCGACGGTGCGTGTTGGTTATCCCGAGATTAGGGGGAGTGTGGCGGTGTTTGGATGGGTGTCGTGGCGGAGGGTGAGGTGGTGGCGCCGGGAAGTACTCCGGTGCGACAGGTTTCTGGGAAACGACAGAGAGTGTGTTTGCAAACTCTGGTACACCGACTGTTTTTCTTTGCTTAAATTCGACATGAGAATCTTTGTTCTTGAATTGGGCGAGAGACGAGAGCAAAGTCTGAATTTCGTCCGTGTCTATGTGGTTCGGATTCAATGGTCTGCGAAACGACTGTTCGTCTTGCTGAGGGTGTGTTCGTTTCACTGAGGGCGCGTTCGTTTTGCAGGGCATCCCGCAGACGGCGAAGCTGCTGACGCACGAGGACGTGCTCGAGCTGGGCGGCGCCGTCGAGTGCGAACTGCCCAACAAACACGTGTACGACTTCACGGGCAACATCCGCTTCACCAACAGACTGTGAGTACGGGCTGTGCAGGGGGTGGAGTGGGTGTGGGGAGGGGGTGGGACAGGTACTGGGGGTGGGCAGGTGTGGAGCAGGTCAGATAGGGCAAGAGCAGGTCAACTGGTGGGGGTGAGGGCATGTCGGTTGCCGGGAGCAGGAGGTGCTGGGGGGATCAGGTGCTGGGTGGGGCCAGTTGTGTGCTGGGGTGGGGCAACTTCATGTGCTGTTGAGGGGCGAGGCAAGTGAGCGGGGGGGGCAGGTCTGGTGCTGGGGGGGGGCAGTTCAACAGTCCCGCAGGTGGTGCGGGTTGTTCAACCGGTGACTCTGTGCGATTCTTCCGTCTGTCGTGGTTTGAAACAGCTGGAGTTTCGGACTTTGTTTCAAAACGCTCTTCCTTTTCTTCACTGAGAGTGAAGGACCTTCTCAAAAGACTTTGCTGGATTGAAATCAGGGCCAGGGTTGCAGTTGCCCAAAAACTGATCATGAACTAGCGTGCACTTGCTTGCCCAAACGAAAAGATGTGACGTGCCGTTGGTTTTGAAGTTTTGTGCCAACATTTTGACGTGAAAATTGCGACGATTCTGTTCCCTTCAAACGCAGTGTACTTTTATCAGGTTTTACTTCCAAAGATTCGGTGAAATGGTACACAGGTAGGCTTCAATCCTAAGGGAAGAGAAGACGTGTTGGCATTTCAAAAAATTCCACCGTACTTCATCTGTGAATGGGGGATGAAGCCTTACCCGACGGACTGTAAGAACTTACAAGCAGCTTTTCTTTCCGCCGTATCACTGGAAGGACAAGGTGCCGGAGATTTTGTGAAGCCAAATCGCAGTGGGGATTGAAAAAGCTTCGTGTGTTGAAGGTGAAGGGAAAGATTGTCAAGACACCTTTTTGAAGGTTTGGTGGACAAAATAGGAGGTCAAGCTGTTCAGATTTCCTTTCCTACCTTCACCCAATAGATTCACACTGGGCGTCAGAAAATAACCTCTGCTTTCCAACATCCTGAAATTGCTTAGAAAATTCATTCAAAATTACAGCAACTTCACCTGACGCGATATCCTCAGAACGGCATGTGTTTGCATTGACGACTTCAGCAGACCCGTCCGTTTTCTGCCGACGTCCTCCAATTGCCAGATCAATGACACAGATGCCAGTTTGGTCACTTGTCTTTGGCTCTCAGGGCCACCGACCTGGTGTTCGGAGCACCGCACGTGTGGAAATTGAAGCCGTGCTAAATCTGGCTATTATTTTGGGACAACACGTGAGACCACGTGCGTTTGTTTTGCAGAGCCGTGCCTATTGGTCCGGACCAGATGCTCCTGAGGGGTGCCGTGCTCAAGAACACCAAGTGGATCTTTGGTGAGTTTCACGCGCTGACTCTCCGCCAGGGTGTGTGTGTGTGTGTGTGTGAGTGAGAGAGAGAGAGACAGAGAGAGACAGACAGACAGACAGACAGACAGACAGACAGACAAACAGACAGACAGACAGACAGACAGACAGAGGGAGGGGGGAAGAGAGTGAGTATGTGGGTGAGTGAGTGAGTGTGTGTGGGGGGTGCCTCTTTTCGAATTTGGACGAGGAACAGGTGTGTCCACCGTGGGTGTTTCTGATTTTAGTGCTGTCCTCTTGCAGGCATCACAGTCTACACGGGTCACGAGACGAAGCTGTTGCTGAACGCCACCTCCGCGCCCTTGAAACGGTCCACCGTAGAAAAAATAGTCAACAAACAGGTGATTCCTGCCTCAACTCTGCAGCGATGAAATTAGCCAAGCAAATAGAACGCGAAAGTTGTGCCAGTTTTGTATCTGTGGCCGGATATGCGCACGGCGATGGTGAAGATTTCAACACAAACGTGTCGCACTGCGAGCAAACTGCGTTGTGTGCCAGTTGCAGCTGAGACAATGCACTTCAACAGGGTGACAGTCGCCCAATGTCTGTCATTCCCCACGCAACTCCCCACACCTTTCAGCGAATGAAATTTCTCAGATGCCCATCGACACCCCCCTGGTAACAAACCTTTGAATGTCTGTTTCCCTTGGGCCACACGTGCTGTGAGAGACTTCCCTGTGGTCAATGCACGTCATTCTTGTATATTCTCTTCCCGGCGGCAGATTTTGATGCTGTTCGTGCTGCTGATCATCCTCTCGCTCATCAGCACCCTCGCCAACACTGTGTGGAACTCGCACCACGCCCTCAACAACTGGTACCTCGGCTTCGAGCGTAAGTTCATCTGTGCAGTCACTCAGTGGAGGGGGGCAGTGGGGTGCTGGGGTGGGGGGGCAGGTGAGGGGAGAAGACCTGGGTGGGGTGGTTCAGCTGCTGAGACAGTTTGGCTGCTGGGTGGGACGAGTCATGTGATTTGGTGGGGCTGGTCAGGGTCGGGCAGTTCAGGTGCTGGGGTGGGGAAGAGGAGGGGGAGGCTGGAGTTGGGGTAGAGAAACGGTATTTCGCATTCGGGCGCAAGATTCGCCCTTCAGCCCCCGAGGTTCCAATGCCCATTGTGAACGAGTGATTTGCGGGATCGGAAATGTGAACGTTGAATTCAGTGCAATTTTTGTGCAAAAGGACAGAAAATTTAATGGGTTGTTATTTATTTCCTTCAACAGCTGCAGGTAACGAAACAATAGTGCATTGTGGTTCTGTTGCCATTTCTGTAGCGTTCGTTTTGAGTACAGGAGTGAGTGCTGTGCCTGATGCGACATGGTGTGAATTGCTTCTGTTTCGTAGTTTGATTGTTCCAAAGGCGACCGGCCAACATGCATTTTAACACTCTCATCATTCGTTGCTTCAGTTCATTCCAGAAAAGTGCCTGTCGTTTCGTTGTCATTGAAAAGCAATAGCACCTCAGCTTTATTTTTTCAATGACATTTGGCTTTAGTAGTCACACTAGATTATAACTTTAAATTCTGCTAATCTTCATGTGAGGGTTGTCGAAATCCGACACTGTGATCTCTTGTGCATGTTAAGAAACTAACCTCTTAGAATTTTGCTCATCCATGAGGGTTCTCATGCTCGTAGATCCTTGGCAACAGCGGTTGCGAGCTGTTTTTTTATGCGTATTTGCAAAATGTTATTTTGACCGGAACATTCGTGCAAGCATCGTATGAGATGCGTTTGTCCACTTGGTTCATTGATGGAACATTCTGTTTCAGAGGTGAAGGCGAGCAACATCGGCTACAGTTTACTGACGTTCATCATTTTGTACAACAACCTCATCCCCATCTCTCTACAAGTCACTCTGGAAGTCGTCAAGTTCGCTCAGTCTTTCTTCATCAACTGGGTGCGTCGCTATTGTGCAGATACATTTTCATTTTGTTACACTTGTGAAGCGTCTTCGCGTTTAAGAGTAACTTTCCGTTTTACCCTGCGCTCCGGCTTGAAAATAATGGGCAGAGGACAGGAAATGAACATCTCAGACTTTGATTTGACATCCAAATCAGCCAAAAAATTGAAACCGGGAACTGTGAAGACGGCGCGTGTCCACACCGTCCGTTCTTGTTCAGACGTGTTGTAACTGAGTTGTGAAGCTCTTCTTTCTCTGCAGGATATTGAAATGTACGATGAAGTGTCCGATACTCCGGCCAACGCCAGGACCTCAAACTTGAACGAGGAGCTTGGTCAGGTGAGTTGTCGAATGGTTTTATTTGAACAAAGAGGCTTTTTTCTCTCGCGATACCTCAAGCACAAGCCTCGGGAAAAGAGACAGGCCTGTGTGTCGAATTTGCGTGGCCCTTCACCTCGTGCAGAACGCACCAACTTGGTGTTGCACAGGCGAAGTAGCAAGTCCAGCTCCACTGCTAGATTCGGTACAGACTTCGGGATGTGACTGGGCTCTTTTCTGTGTTCCAGGTGAAGTTTATCTTTTCCGACAAGACGGGCACTCTGACGAGGAACGTGATGGAGTTCCGCAAGTGCACGATCGCCGGAATCAAATACGGGTGAGTGGCTCACAGGTCGCTGTTGTCCAGGCGTCAGAACGCGTGTTGCGTGTTCACCAAAGATTGTGTCCGAGTAAAACAGGGTGGGGAACAGGTGTTTTTCTTTGAAACCCGCGGTGTGGGGGCAAGCATTGTACAGAGAGTTGCCCCAAGAATTTTTTTGGAACCCTGAGTGAAAATGTGGTTCCTGATCGCCACACCGGCACCTCTTCCCTTCTCTGCCTGCAGGGCTTTGGTGTTTCACTGGGAATGGGCTTACAATTTGGTTTTCAATTCTTCGCTGCGTGCTCTGCGCTTGGTTTTGTTCCTTCGCAAAACGTGCGCGCGTCGTGCAAGAAATGTGACCCGGGTCACGCTGTGATCGTCCGATGTCCAATTTACGAAGCGTCCGTCTCCATTTCAGTGATAACGCGGAGAGCGTCGACAGCTTCAACGATCCGTCTCTTGTTACAAACGTCAAGTCCAGACACGTAAGTGATTGTCTCGGTCACAAAGACTCTTCCGGTCCGACACTCAATTCACCAAAGTAAAATAAAGCTCATGTTTCGGGTGCGTCTTGTGCTTGGGTATGACTTGAATGCGGTAACTTCTGAACCGTACACTTCCATGTGTTGCTTGTCTCCAGTCGACCTGCTCTCCATGTCCGAGTGTCTGCACTGTCACGTGTTCTTGTTACTCTGCAGTCGACGGCGTCGGAGATGCACGACTTCCTGCTCTCCATGGCCGTGTGTCACACGGTGGTTCCGGAGAGAAACCCGCTCGACGAGAGCGAGATCTACTACCAGGCCTCCTCTCCAGGTGGGACACAGCTCAGGGAAGATGGGGGGGGGGGGGGTGTTGGCGTTACCTTCAAGACCCCTGAGATACAGCACGAGATCACAAAGTTCACTCGTTGGAGTCCACGCTGTATAACCGACGTCTGATCGGAAACGCCATTTTGACGTCAGACGTCGCCTGGTCCTCCGATGAATGCACGCCGTGTTGAATGTGCCCAATCACCTTCTGTTCCTGTTTCCATTTGGGCCCAAAATTTGGGGTCCGGTTCGTATGAGGCTTTGCTATTGTGTGAGGTTGGGTCTGTGTTGTTTTCAGATGAACGAGCGCTCGTGTTGGCAGCCAAACAGTTCGGCTACAACTTCACGACGAGGACACCAGAGAGCGTCACTGTCGATATCGTAAGTCAGCGTTTAATGGCGCAAACGCCAGCAGGGGTGGACCCGGGAATTTGGTTCGAAGGGGCGGGACCACATTCAGTGTCCGACTTCAATGCGAAAGAATAACGACGTGTAAAAAGGCAAAAACTGACTGCGGCGCAAAATGTTTTTTTTTCGGAGAAGAGTGGGGGGGGGGGGGGGCGAGGGCCCTTGGATCCACCCCTCTTTCTATTGTTGTTGTGAGACGCTGATGGAAAATAATAACAGAAGCAAAACACGTCGTGACGAGCTGACAAAGCAGCGTCAAAAATGATCACGATGTGCAAACAAACAACAGTGAATGTGTCGTTTGCGGATCTCGCTCGTGAGGAATACGACACTCGTCGTATCGTTGCAGTTCGGGAAGCCCCTGACGGTGAAGATTCTCCACGTGCTCGAGTTCACCAGCGATCGCAAGAGAATGGCCGTCGTCGCCAGGCTCCCCGACGGAAAAATCAAAGTCATGATCAAGGGAGCGGTCAGTTGAACACAAGATTTTTTGAGAAATTTTTCATTTGTTTTGTTGATTTTTCCACGAATCATCAGCAGGAAAATGGCAAAGAGGTTTCGTGATATTTTTGACGAAATCCGTTGTTTCTCTTCTGTTCAGGATGCGGTCATCTACGAACGCTTGGCTCAGAATCAGAAATACGACGAAGCGACTTTGATTCATTTGGAAGAATTTGCGGCCACGGGTCAGTAGTTCCAAATGAACCGCCTCCATTGATTGATTGATTCCGTTTTCCACATACAAAAGAACCACCGCAAAGGGGTGTGGAGCATGCAGGCGCGGAAGCTTGCACGGTGCGCGCGCCATGCGAGGCTCAGTATCACAGTGCGCTCATGAACTGTCTCCAGCGTTTTCATTGGGGCGTGATGCACGCACGCGCAGAAGCTTGAACCATGTGCGCTGTTTGCGTGGCGCCATCTCACGGTGTTCGCTGTTTGCAGGTCTGCGCACGCTGTGCGTGGCTCAGGCCGATGTCTCGGAGGAGTTCTACGCGGAGTGGGAGCAGACTTACTACAAGGCGAGCACGTCCATCAAGGAGCGAGAGAAGAAGAAAGCAGAGGCCGCCGAACTCATCGAAGTGAACCTTCAACTTCTTGGTGCTACAGCTATTGAGGACAAACTGCAGGAGGTGTGTGTGCGCGTGTGTGCGTCTCTCTCTCTCTCTCTCTCTCTCTCTCTCTCTCTCGCTCTCTCTCTTTCTCTGTGTGTATGTATAAATATGTGTGTGCTCGCGCGCTCGCGCGCACTAAAGAAGGAAAAGAAATTGTTGATTACGGTGCCTGGTTTGGAAACAAAACATCTCAAGAAACCAATGCGCATTTGTTGCAGGGAGTGCCTGAGTGCATTTCCAACTTGATGCGCGCTGACATCAGACTGTGGATCCTCACGGGCGATAAACAGGAGACGGCCATCAACATAGGCTACTCGTGCCGACTCCTCATTCAGGGAATGCCGCTGCTTACGATTAACGAAGGCAGTCTGGACGTGAGTGGGGTTTTATGCTCGCAGCATGGTGGAAGGGCCCTTGTGTTGTTAACTTGAATTGCAGCCAGCGACATAGGAGTAGCAAGTTCGGGTTCAGTCACGTTGGAGGAAGGGGACTGAGAGACAGTGTTTAGCGTGTTGCCACGTGTGCAGAACTTTGTGAGCAAAATTTCACGTGACAAATCTGTCGTCAAACTCAGAGGGATGATATCTCCCAGTCAACTTCAAACTCAGAATGAGTGAGCTCAAAGCCTGGCACAAGTAAAATGTTTGGGGAGTACGTTCTTTTGGAGATCTCCCGCCCAGAACAAAAGAAAATTGTTGTCGCGAGACGGCGCGTTGCTGACGTCACTCATTTCAACGTTGCGTTTCCAGGCGACGCGGGAGCGGCTGAAGCGGCACATCCAGGACTTCGGGGAGCAGCTCCGAAAGGACAACGACGTCGCGCTCATCATCGACGGCAAGGTCAGTTTCACCTTCGTATTTCCACAAGCGCTCCCTCCCTGCGCAGGGGGAGGCTCCTAGGTATCAACTTGACGTGGCGCTTGTACCTGTGCAGACACCCCTTTGGTGTCAGAGGTGTCTCCAAAATCTTGCAGGGGTGGCTTCCAAAAATTTTCTTTTCACTCTGGCAAAACCAAGTCCTGTCAGAAACATTTTGAGGATGACCCTTCCCTTGCTCCTTGGACAAATTGCAACCCGTTTTGCGTCAACGCCTGAACCAATCGCCTCACTGTTCGAGGGGGCGGCTGTTCTTCCTGCAGTCTGACGGGACACGTGGAGATTGGTTGACACTTTGAACATGTTTTCCCACAGACGCTGAAGTACGCCCTGTCGTACGACTGCAGACGCGACTTCGTGGACCTGGCTGTGTCCTGTCGGTCCGTCATCTGCTGTAGGTGAGTGAACGCTGCGCGCAGTGACAATAGGGCCTTTCAGCAAATACGTCCGGTCCGTTTCCGACGTGTCCCACCATTGGTCATTTGCCATTAACTGTCAAGTGCAAATTTGGTTGCGTGTGCCACTAACCTGGCAAGCGAATGAGGCTGATTCGATGCTTCTCACAGGGTGTCACCGTCGCAAAAGTCTGAGCTGGTGGACCTGGTGACGTCACACTTGAACGTCATCACGCTGGCGATCGGGGACGGAGCCAACGACGTCGGCATGATTCAGGTCAGTGAGAGACTGCAGACAGGGTTTGATTCCGTCTGTGTTCAAAACAAGTTCTGCTTCTGGACTCGCATGTTGTTGGTTGCTTTGCAGACGGCTCATGTCGGCGTTGGAATTTCAGGACAAGAGGGTTTACAAGCTGCTTGTGCGTCCGATTATGCCATTGCACAGGTACGAATGGAACTGCAACATCCGTTTGAAAAACTCCAGAGCGTTCCTTCAAATTCGTTGCATGACGTCACCGCACTTGGAGGGTCGCCCCGTTGTGTGAAGTCATCATCGCCTTTGTGTTTTCCAGTTCCGTTTTCTGAATCGCCTGCTGCTCGTGCACGGTGCTTGGAGCTACAGCCGCCTTACCAAGTTGATTCTCTACTCGTTTTACAAGAACGTCTGCCTGTATGTGATTGAATTCTGGTTCGCCATCCTAAGTGTCTTCTCCGGGCAAATCGTCTTTGAACGATGGACCATCGGTCTCTACAATGTGGTACGTACGATAGGATATTTTCTCCGAAAGTTTTGGGTGTCTGAGATAACCCTGTGTGTGTGTGTGTGTGTGTGTGTGTGAGAGAGAGAGAGAGAGAGAGAGTTAACATTTTGCTGGTCTGCATGGGTTGGGGTTGGAAAGAGTTCGTCACAAACCTCGACGCTCACAAAGGATGCTTGAACTTGAATAAGCGTTGAGGTGTCTCACTTAAAACACTTGAGTATCCGTGCTGGCAGTTGTTTTCACGCTGTGATCCAGATTCAAGACGATCACAGTGACTCGGGGGCATTGTAACGCAGCAGCTGCGCGTGTCTCGCTGCAGATCTTCACGGCGGCGCCCCCTCTCGTCCTCGGGCTCTTCGACCGCTACTGCAGCTCCGACTCGATGGTGCGCTTCCCGCAGCTCTACAAACAGAGCCAGAACTCAGAGCTCTTCAACGTCAAGATCTTCTGGATGTGGATCGTGAACTCGGTGTACCACTCGGCGCTGCTCTTCTGGATGCCCGTGCTCATCATGAAGCACGGTGAGTGTGTGTGCGTATTTGTGTGTGTGTGTGTGTGTGTGCGTGTTTGTGTGTGCGTGTTTGTGTGTGTGTGCGTGTGTTTGTGTGTGTGTGTGTGTGTGTTTGTGTGTGTGCACGACCCGTGCTTATCATGAAGCACGGTGAGTGTTGGGGGGGGGGGCGGGTGGAGCGTGCCGTATTTACTTGTGCAAAAGATGCCGTTTTCACTCGTGTTAGAGACGCGATGTTCATCCGTGTGAAAGACACTATCTTTTTGCCCTGCATCATTGGATGAGTGCATCTTTTGGGCACGATATCGCCTTGCCTTTTCAATGGGACTTTGTCACCAGACAATGACAAAAGAGGGAGTGCGTCTTTCACATGTACGCGACTTGAAGATTCACACGGGTGAAGACGGTAATTTGCGTGTCAACACAGGTTGGGTCCAGAGGGAAGATTTCTGTTTTGTCGTGTGAAAAGACTGAGTGGTTTGAACGATTTCTTTGTTGCAGTGTGAGAACACGAAGTAAATTGACTGGTTTCCTTTGTCTTTTGCAGACGCGTTTTGGTCCAGCGGTCAAACCGGCGATTATCTGTTTTTGGGAAACTTTGTGTACACTGTAAGTTCACCACCAACTTGTGAGTTTCTTCGCGCATCATGTCGCAAATTGTTTGCGTCATAGTTCAACCTCTCTTCCTTGACAGCAACGTACAACGTTTCATGTTTTTTCTTTGCAGTATGTTATTGTGACTGTGTGTGTAAAAGCTGGTCTCGAAACCAACACTTGGACGTGGGTACGTGCACAATTCAACAGACAAAGCGAATTTATTCCCTCTATATTCTTTTGGATATTCGGGTAGATGCACTTGTGCGCAGCTAAAATCACAAGAAATGCCAGAAAGTTTCGACCGGGGTGGTGGTGTGTTTCTACCCTGGTACACTGTACAGTCTATTCCGTGCGTGTCGGCTGAAATTGACGCAGGCTGCCGGGTCGGCGCGTGTCTTCACTGCTAAGTGTTCTTGTTTGTCTGCGTCGCTGCAGGTGACGCACCTGGGGATCTGGGGCAGCATCCTGTCGTGGTTCGTCTTCCTCAGCGCCTACTCCTACGTCTGGCTCATCCTCGACTTGGGGCCTGAGATGTTCGGCATGGTGAGACAGACGCTTCACGCGCGCGCGCGCGCACGCGCGTCATACTCGTGCGTTGAGGAGAAAAGTCTCCCTTCCATCGGTGTCAAGGACTGAAAAATTTATCACGTCACCCCGATAGCTTTTGCCAGACATTTGGTGAGATGCACTGCCTCAAAATGCGTGTCAAACAAAAACGGGATGTTTTGAAAGCAACAAGTGGTTTGATCCAAGTGAGAAAACTCGCACATCGGTGGGAGATAACGTCACACTGATCACTGTGGAGACGACCGACCCTGCGTGACACTTCTCTCTGCCTTTGCCCTCGCAGGCGACGAATGTGTACGGCTGCTGGTTGTTCTGGTTGGGGCTCCTGCTGATCCCGTTCCTCGCTCTGACCAGAGACATCGTCTGGAAGGTGTAAGTATCCCGACGTACTCACGAGTATCAGACATACTGACGAGATGATGAAGGCATAAGTATCTGGACGTACTGATGACGACCTGACATACTGATGCGATGATGAAGGTGAAAGTATCAGGACATACTAAGAAGAACGGACAAGTATCCGGACATACTGAGAAGTACTGACAAGTATCCGGACATACTGAGAAGTATCTGACAAGTATCTGGACATACTGAGAAGTATCTGACAAGTATCAGGACATACTGAGAAGTACTGACAAGTATCCAAACATACTGAGAAGTACTGAGAAGTATCTGGACATACTGAGAAGTATCTGACAAGTATCTGGACATACTGAGAAGTATCTGACAAGTATCTGGACGTACTGAGAAGTACTGACAAGTATCTGGACATACTGAGAAGTACTGA
>JAAUXT010062644.1_pt1 | contig 11678 bp, 11 predicted proteins | sample 7278171 | NCBI WGS metagenome assembly JAAUXT01 (sample SAMN14350112, study PRJNA611818) | marine sediment metagenome | isolation source: surface marine sediment (1.8m) | place: French Polynesia: Moorea | collected 2018-08
GGCCCTTCGGGCGACCACACGCTTAAAAATTTCCAGCAAGAGAAGTGCTCATGCTCAGGGCAAAGTTCCAGCACAAAACAGCTCTTGGCATTTCATGCGTGCAGATTGGTACGTAGGCAGTCTTAAAATTGCAAAACCAAATCAAAATTGATAACTGCTGCAAAAATCTAATTTCTAGATCAGGATATCAAAAAAGAAGTGATTTGGGATGGAATGCGTGCACCCGCCGAAGGGTTTGAACACCCACTGAAGGGTTTGGTCTCTTGGCAAGACCGCACTATCAGTCGGGAGCTTTGGGACAAAAGGAACTTCGCTCAAACGTACGAGTGGGCGTGGTTCACCCGGTTGGTCAGTGTGAGTTTAGTCGGTGCTTTGTGGTGCACGGCGCCTTCTCCGTGCACTTCTTTCTCGGTCACTTGGCTTCCCATTTTGACAGGTTTGAGTCTGACGGGTTTGATTCGCCCCCACCCCAGCTGGATTGAACCCCCCTTCCCACAAATGGACCAGAGAATAAAACTGCGAGACTGTTATTAAACATGTTTTCTGTTTAATAATACCAAGAAGTAGAATTACTCGACAGTTAATACATAACAAAAACAGCGCTGATCGTGTGACACGGACAACAAACAACCAACCGCAGAAAGTAAACACGTGTCCGAAGAACACATCGCTTTCATGCCTCACACACCAGACCACAGAAAACAATCAAGAACACAGGACTCAACTCGCCGCGCCCGACAGTGAACCGCCTCAGCAGTAACAGCGGCATGTCCCCAAATTTGTTCAAACCGGTACAACATTTGCTGACAATCTACCAACTTGGTAGCAACGTTTGTGCAAATTTTTGCAATCATCCCCAGGAAAAGGGAGAAATCGACCAACAAGGTCAATTGTTTGGATATTGAGGGCGAAATGTTCACCCATCCTTTTGCCACGAAAACATTTTTCGCTTGATAAACAGAACTGTTGCAGCAAAAGGGGGCCACAGAAGACTCTGAAATACCCACATTTATGCTTTTGCAGTTGTCATCGACGAGTGTGAAATGCACTGGACTTCTCCAGTTCAGCTCCCGAAAAGAAAAACCTTATGAACACTGGCAACAGATTTGAAACACAAGTTTCAGAAATCATCCTTGAACATTTGGACCCGCCCCAATATTATTCCCAACAAGATCACTCTGCAGTGTTGACACACTCGGACCATGCAACACGCACTGACGTGACGAGACTGATGTCCAGACAGCAAACCGGTCCCACCACACTTCCTTTTTCGAAAACTCTTTGCCAAATTCGTAAGTTTCATTTCTGGGGGCGCGGCAGGTACTGGGTTGTTCCCACCACACCAATTTCTGAAATAATTTCTTTTTTCTCTGCCAGAAAAGGGAATTTTCATTTCTTGGGCGTCCTGCCCAATCTTAAATTTCTGATGCAATGATCCAGTTTTTGAAATTGTTCACTTCTCAAGGGGCTGCAAAAAAGAAAACAAATCCTGTCGTTCGCTCTGCAGTTTTTCAAGCACACTCAGTTCAAAACTGTGAAATGTTTTATGTACACATAAATGCACGTGTCCTTCTGCCAAGTCCTCAAGACTCCACTCTCTCATAATTCAACACTCAAAAAGATAAAACGTTTGTGATTCATTGGGCTGAAAAAGTTGTGACGTCAAAGGGAGAAAGGAAACATCGAGGCAGATCAGCTTCGAAGCCTGAGAGAAGAATGAACCAACCAGAGTTCAGATTCGCGCACTGCGCTGTGCGCATGTCAAGTGCGCACGCGTCACCCACACAGTCAAAGCGATTTGTCACGTGTCACACATGAACGGGACATACGACACTTTATGCTGATGCCAGGTTTCTTTTTTGCTGAATAAAACTTGTTGCCTGTGCGTTTCATTCATTTCCTTTCTCACTCCTTCATTTCCCTCTCCGTTTTCATTTCTCCTCTCGCTTCCCATTACAAAAATAGACATTTGTTTTGTACATATCACAAACGTTATACTCGCGAACAGCACAACACAACAACTCGAACGACACACATCATTGAGCGCGTTCCATCTGACGCATCCGGGAACAGCAATTATTCTGTAACACGGACGGAATCACACCAAATGCGTCATTCGTTGCGTCCCTGCACCAGCAACACCTGCTGACGCCCCAAAACGATGCGCATGATGCATCCAGTGTGAATCCGGCCAATAAATTCAAGCGCATCGAGCGGGAAATCAGAGGCATCCAGATTTTGTTTCTCTCTTGAACAGAACGAGCTTTGGAATCTGCAGCCACACGTGCGCACAAGGCCGAAAATGCAGTTTTCCCAGAAACCCCCGATCTTTCGCCCCACTGTCCAGAAGACCCTGTGGCAAAATCCGCTTTCACAAATTTGATTTGTCAGGCAATGCTTCCCTGAATAAGTCAATAGGAAAATACACCCACTGAATCAGACTGAGCTGAAATGCATGACACAAACAACGAAACCGGCTGCAGAGTCCACTTTGCGCACCGCCTCTCTACCGCTCCCCGACTGCGCACGCGTCGCGCAAGAAAATCACGCGAGCAAAGAAAACAACAGCGATTCGTTTCTGACGAGCAGTTTGTGCGTAACTGAGGATTTCGTCATCCATATATAACCATGTCAACCAGCACACACAATATCACACAGCGCAGAATAATTTCCCAAACCCCTCCCTTTCCCTAAATTCTGTGGATAAACAACACAAACTGGCAACCAAAGTGTCATAAAACAGCTCAGACATAACAATGCTCAATTTTTCCATCTGATGGCATCAGCACAAAAAAAAAACAAAACCAACGCACACAATTGATGAACAAGGACAGCCAATCAGCCACGCAGAAAATATACTGTACAAACCATTTTCTTACTTCATACCAAACTGCCTTTGAACATCAGTATCCAAGCAACACTGACTTTACGCAAGAAAATGTAACAACTATGGTACAAATTGTTGTGATTTCGACGTCATTCATTCCGAATGTACAGTTTCTGCTGCTGAAACGAATGACTTGGAAACCACTGAAGATCATTCCTGTTGGTTGAAAATACGCAATGTACATCCAGAGTCAACGTGTTTGTTTTTAACCGTGTCAAACGCTTGGGCCAAGTTCGCAATGGGTGCGTCGCGCGTTGCGTCTCTGTGCAAAAGGTCTGTGGCTTTGTACAGGGACGCAGAGCGTGACGCATACAGTGGTGAACAGGGCCGCAATGACCTTGTACAGGCCGAGAACATTTTGTACAGATGACCTCGTAAAAAAGAGAACCGCCACATTGTATGTGTGTCAACACACTGCAACAGTTTGCCTGTGCGTGGCCCTTTCAAAATATACGTTTTCCAAGTGCACGCCGAACGCACCGCGGGTCATTCAACCGCCACAGGCGCGAACGAACCGGGGTGGGTTCGGCGCGCAAATCGAACACGCCCGCTCTGTTTGGAGTCAAAACCAAGCCAATATGTACAGAATACTTCAGTCAGAACGAACAGTAATTTTACATCCAAGTTCATGGCAAAGTAACTCTTGGATGTTGCGGTGTTACAGGGGAGCCAGCGTGAAAAGACGTCCTCTGGGGAAGGGTATTCAGGATGTTTTTCACCCCCGGATCCATTTTACCCCAGTGCAACAAAACCTGATCCACGGGTTTTGTGCAGGGGGCCTCACTTGACCCTGGCGCCCGTGTGTAACCGCGACACCGCGGATAACTTCAGCACTGCTCGCTTCTTTTCCACAGCTGCCGTCAGTCACGTTGTGGAGAGAGAGGGTCGGCGTCGGGACTGCGTAGCACAATGAACACTTCCGCTGGCCGATTCTCACTGGATCTGTCTTGCGCTGCATGGAGACGAGTTGACGGGCGCGTCCATCCATCGTGAAAATTGAAGCAACCTTGCACAATGTGTGAGGCGTTTTGTGTGAACCTGACCGGACTCGCTGGGAGTCACGTCGCACGGTTCAACGACGGCGTGGTCATCTTGTTTCCGAAAAGACCTCGCTGTAGCAACCCAGCGTTACGAAACATTCCCAATCCCCCCTGTTAGAACCACGTCAGGCCAGGTTCACCCAGGTGCCTCTTGCAATCCATCTCCCTGCACATCAATACGCACCACGTTGTTGCCGAAACGAAACGCATGTCACATCCAACTCGGCACAGGATTCACTCCTCCGTTTTCACGCAGGATGTGCCACGCTTTGCGTCACTGCACATGACAATGGGCGCACCCGCTGACTTGCATGGAATCGAAACGCACGTTGTTCCACTCAGCTCCATCACTGACGCCTGCACAACCTGCATCTGCAGCAGGAAGAGAAGCAGCAGCAGCTGCAGCAGTCGTCCCTACAACCGGTCGAGTCTGAAGGAGTCCTCCGTGGCCGGGTCGGCCACCATGTTGGGGTCGGTTAGCATTTGTAGTCCGTCCAGGTCGAGCGGGTCCAGCCCCATCTTGAGCGCCTCGTCCGCGTCGCCGGCGAACAGCTCGAAGCTGTCCCCTGCTATCATGGCGGAGCCCAGCTCCTTCGCGAAGTCCTGACGCAGCGTCTCGTCCACGCCTGTTGCCATGGTGATGGAGGGAAAGAAGAAGAATTAGCAACGCGTTGAACCAATGGCTGTGTCAGATTTACGTGCCACACACTACGGGATATTCGTGCCTTGGGGCGAGGTGAATCGCCAGCGGTGCGTTTGAGAAGTGAATCAGAACGCGTTCACTGAGAAATCCAGATCATTCGCAAACTGAACTGAACATCTGTACAATCTGACCAACGCAAAGTGTTGTTTCAAATTATCTTTGGTTCCAGTTTCAAAAATTGAACTCTCTTCTGTGAGTGTGAGCGTAAAAATGGCAAAATGCACAAATAGAAAATGGAAAAAGTGACGCCCTAGGCTAAGTGAATGTGTAAAAGTCATGCAAAGTGAAAACTTCCATTCTCTCAGTCTGGTCTGGCTTTTTCTGAACCCAAAGGCCAGTTTACCACTGGATGCGTCACGCGTCAGTCAGCTGGCGCAGCGTCACAGTTTCGTAGAGGCTACGCCAGACTGACAACTCATCATGCATCCAGTGTGCATCCTGCCAGTCTGTTTCTTCATCATGAGAGGTGTGAGGGTCTTCATGCTTTGTATAGTCGTGGGTGGGTATGCAAGCAAGCGAGGCAAAAATACGCCCAGTGGCACCTATGATTCTCTCACAGCCTTCGTGATTTCTTGTAAAAGCCCGCCCAGCCGCAGCGGGGGGGGGGGGGGGCAGCCAATTCTCTTCAGAGTCGTTGTGCTGTGTGCGCATGAGATTTTGCCAATGCATTCATGGAGCAGTAGATTTATCTGTGTTTACTCTGTTGTGTTCGACACACTGACGCTTCTGACGATTGCCGAAATGGAACAACTGGGACAACCACTCTGTCGAACGTGTCGTGCGTATCGGGACTTGGCTTGCGAGAGCAAGCTGCGTATTCGACATATCAATTCAATGCGAGTTCACACTGGATGAATTGGGTTTCTCTACATGCATCAATGGTCCTGTGTCAACCAGCGACGCAGCGTAAGCAAGGATCACCAGTGGGCCCCAGAACAAGAGTTGTGGCTTTTTTTCTCTGCGATGCCGCATAGGTTTGACTCGTGTACCGCACTTGCATGTTGACTGCGAAAGTGCATCACTGGCGCGCACATGTTCGATAGCATGCACTGATCAAGAAGAAAGACAAAGTTGGCCTTAAAAACACGTCCACGCAGATTCTCCAGAAGATAGAGCAAAACAAAGAAGCAAAAGTAAAGAGCAAAAAATTAGATGAAAGATGTTCGTTCATTCATTCATTCGTGGTGAAAAAATTCCAAAGAAAGAAAACTGGGAGTGTCCGATTTGCGCGCCAAACGCCAGCGGGTGGCTTCGGTGCGTTGGACGTGGAAATCGAACACGCCCATTCAGAATCGAAAGAAACTCCAGCAGAGGGCGACAGAAATTAAAAGTACATTGATCGTAAGATGATATTTGTAAGAGAATACTGGCCGTGGAGGGTCGATTCTCGGCAACTCAAAATTTCTTCAAGATCGGCGAGCGTTGTGGCGGTACTACCTGTGAGGATTATGTCGGGAATTTTGTTGTTGGGCTGTTGTTGCTGGGCTTGTTGTTGCTGCTGTTGCTGTTGTTGTTGCACTAAGGCCAAAGGTTGGTCCTGTGGAGGAGGGAGTATGTTTTGGGTGGGGGAGTGCAGAGGGGGGTGGGTGGAAGAAGGCAGGGGCTGTTGGGGGGCACCGCCTCCTTGAGAGCCTGGCGAGTGGGGGGACCCTGGTGGTGGCTGTTGTTGTTGCTGCTGCTGTTGTTGCTGGTGTTGTGGGCTGGCTGGGGCCTGCTGCTGCTGAGGGTGGTGCCCTGGGGATCCAGGGAAGGTGTAGTGCTGCGGGGCTCCTACAGCCCCACCGCCCCCAGGGCCCCCGGGGCTGGGGCTGAACTCGGGCGGCAGGCCCCCGACGCCAGGGCCCCCTGGCGCTGCGGCCTGCGGCACGTACTGCACCGAGCCCCCGCTGAGGTGCTGCGCGCCCTGGTGGGGAAGGCTGTACATGTTGACGCTGTTCCCGTTGGACGTCACAGGCTGACCCTCCACCTGGCAAATAAGGAAGAATACTCATCTTTAGCAAAGACCGGGTTTGCACGACCGAGAAAATCAATGCGTGCTCCGTCAAAGAAGTGACGCAGTGTCAATTCGTCCCTTCTAAGACGCAACCCGTGACGATGAATCAGCACCTGGTTCCTCACCACCTGCTGAGCACACCAGGAGACTCCACCCACACCAGTTCAAAGTCGTGTGCAATTTGACACAGATGGCGATTACAGGGCCTGCACAACTTCACGTTTGTCATCCGTGCTTCACCCACCTAGCCACTGGATTGACTGATGAGAAACACACACACACACACACACACACACACACACGCACTCACGTGCACACTTACAATGTGGAACTATTCACCTTGGTGTTGCAGTGTATTCCACGCACGCACCCAAATTCGCACAAAGCCCAGACTTTCAACGCCCCCCCCCCACACACACACCAACAACAACAGCCCTCTCGCTGGCAGAACACCGTACACCATCACCCCCACCACCCACGCAGACTCACCATGTTGAACTGCTCGAACTGGTGCTGCAGGGCGTTCGCCTGCTGCAGCTGCTGCTGCTGGTAATAGGCGTCGCCAAAGGCCGCCGCTCCGCCCAAGTTGCTTGGAGACAGGTTGCTAGGGGACTGCGAGGGTGAGTACGAGGAGTGTTGGGAGAGCGGAGAGGTGGGCGAGGGCGGGCCTGGCGGGCCGCCCCCACCCCCGTCGCCCGGCCCCACCACGCCGCCGTTGCGGTACTGCGGAGACAGCGGACTTCCCTGCGGAAGGACAAAACACATCCGTTCAAACCCTGGTCGCACATAGAACACGTCGTCCACGTGCAAGTCAAGCACTCCTCGTCGTCAGAAGCGCCCTGCCTGGTACGAGCGCAGCGCACGACGCTTCTTGTGTGAACCAACTACTCGCACCGCGCTGTTCACTGGCTGTGTTCGATGTGATTCACTTATGCGCAGCACTCGCACCGAGGAAACCCGATGCGAATGTGCTCTGTTGATGTGTCCAATCGAACACAGCCCAAAATTTTTTTTTCCTGATCCACAACTTGCAGGAAAAGAAAAAAATATACTTGTTGTACCGTCAGGTCAAGTGAAAATCAAGCCAGTTGTCAATTGTTCGCATGCGGCATGGCACAATAGATATCAGGCAGGCAAAAAGCACAATTCATAACTCTCGTTGAAAGGAATTGAACAATATTCAAACCAAAATCACTTCAAACGTACCCAAATCAAACGGAAAGCTCAAAAACAGCTGAAAAACAAGCGACGCTTCACTATGACAACAGTATTGAAGTATTGACCGGAAACACGTCGGTGCGCAGGCGCACGTCGTGTCACCGAAAACAGACGCGTTGAAAGTTGGGGAAGGAAGGCCGCTTCAATTTCCACTTCTGAATTGGTCTGAAGCCTCCGGAAAAATTGGGATCATTTCCAGAACTTTGCTGCATCAAGTGCACAAATATGTGGGCGTGTCCAGGGTTACCTGAGGTGAGTGTGTGTTGTACAGTCTTTGCTGTTGTTGCTGCTGCTGATGCCGTTGACGTTGCTGCTGATGCTGCGCGGAGGCGGCGCTCGAAACGTGGTTGTGAAGGTGGTTGTTGAGGGGGGCGGACGGGCGGTGGGTGGGGCCGCCCACCCCACCCACTCCAGCAGCGGGGGGAGGCATACTCATGCCGACGCTGGTGGGGTCACCCATCACGCTTCCCGGGAACCCGGTGGTGGGCGGGAGGCGGTACGGGTGGAACTGGTCCCCTCCGCTCAGCCGGCTCCCACTGGTTCCCGCTGACACCGTCAGGGCCTGCAGGGGGCGACACAAACGAGCACGACGTCTAACGGCAGCGGCATGCACTGATTGACAGTTTCCACTGCGGACTGGTATGACCAAACACACGTGACGTGGTGTTATTTCCGGCCTGAGACACACTGGACGTGTCATTCGTCGTGTCCTTACTCAAGGCAATGGGCGCTGCTCCCATTGACTAGTGTGCAAGAACGAAACGTCTGACGCATCCCAGTGTGTTTGAGAAAGGCTTCAGACCCAAACAAGTGAGACACGGGCAGCGCGGGAGGATGGGATACCAGTCCACAGCGAACAAACAAAGTTCCTGTCTGCGGCACAGCAAAACACTGCACTCCACTGCTTTCGAAGAACCACAGCCTCAAACAAACTACCAACGCGACACACTCACAACTGAGACACAAAGAAAATAAAATAAACCGAAACGCAAGATTCTGACCAGTTTTCCACGTCGAGAAAATCCGAATTTACACGCACTTTTGTGTGGCTTGCACTTGATGGATCAAATCGAAGTCATGCAAAAACCAATGTTCGTTTTCATTATTTTATCACCCTTTGGAAAATAAATTTTTCATGTGTGTAGTGTCGAAATAATGTTGTGAACAGCGATAATGGAACCGTTGAGGAATCTTTGGTTTGTAGCCCTGCGTGGAAAACTGTTCAGGATCCGAGAAAACGAACGCGCCTGAGAACTACAGCAGCAGACATGCGCACACTTGTTCAACTCCAGCCCCACTGGCAGGTCCATCCCCTGCCGCTTCCAGCTGGTCACTTACCTCCCCCATCCCCTTCTTTCAGCTACGCGGGCCGTTGTGGCCCTTCTCGCACCCCTCCCACCCAGCCCTCATCCCCCCCGCGTCGTTTCCCCTCCCCGCCCTCACCTGCGACATCATGTTGTGGTGGATGCCGCTCGGACTCTCGCTCAGCACCAGGGGGCTCGGGCCGCTGTGGCCTCGCTTCCGCCCGGGGCTCGTCGGCTGCGCCTGCCGCATCACGCCCGCTGCAACACACGCCGCCAGGGTCACACCACGTGCTTCGAGTCGACAGACGCTCCAGCACTCGGGAAGCTGACAACTTTTATACCACTGGGCTCCTTGGCCTCACCTATGCGCTGCGCAGCGGTCGGCGACAGATTGCCCGGGTTCTGTATGTAGACGACCTGCTGCTGGGCGGCTGTGCCCGCCCCGCCCTCCTCCATGTCGATGGGCGTGGTGAGGGGCGGGGGGAAGTTCAGGTTCGTGAGGTCGGGCAGGGAGCCCGTGTTGTTGGAGACGGGAACCTGTGGGTGTGCCGCGTTCGGGTCCAACTCTGGAGACGGGTAGATGCTGGAACACGAGCAAAACACGTTGATACTTTCTGCAATTGCTCACAAAATCTGACATGTTGTTCTCTATAGATGTTGTACACCTGTCCAATACGCATGACACAACGGACAAGACGCGCATTTTGCAAACGATTGTGGCGTGCCCAGAGCTGGCTGTCATCCCAAGTCCCCATGTCAGATCTCAACACGAATTCGTTCTGTGAATAGTAAATACCCATTCTAAGTTCTTGTTTTTACTCACTTGATCCCAGGCACCTCGCACGACTTGGGCCTCGAAGACTCGTTCTGTTGTTGCTGTTGCTGCGGTTGCTACAGAAACGAGAATACAAACACGGTGTCAGTACTGCAGGACGAGAGTTTATTTTTCACTGGATGCGACACGCGTTGCGCTGGGCAACACCCACACAGCAACGAGTTTACACGCGTCTTCGTGGCATTGTGTGTGTCTGAACTCGCGAAAGGAGTAGTCTAGGAAGCAGTGACTGCGTCTCATTCTGTGCAGCTCGTGCTGCCGCATATCTCGAGCTCGTTTCACACCAGACGTGTGTGTGCCGTCTCTGCACTTGTAAGCGCGTGTGTGATGAATTGGTGTGTGTGCGCAGGTGAACGGGAAGAGATATCAAGTCTCAGAGTTCCCAGGATTCAGACGCAACCCCACGACCGATCCGGTGTGAATGTGGCGCCCCACACATTTCATCCGCGTACACTAAGTGTATGCAGCGCACCATGTTCATTTGCGCCGCGTCTCTGAAACGGATTCTATCCAATCCTCTTAGCGTGGAGCACGAGACGCAATGTTGCGTCTCAAAGCCCCGCAGCATCTTTGTGCACACACTCAAGTTTCCCCAGGCTTCAACCGTCTGTTCACTACTGTTTTCACACACGGCGAGATTCAGTTCAACAAGAACACTCGCGACCCTGAAGACGCGCAGTCTCAATGAGTGGGAGAATGGGGGCCTGAAGTGACTGGGGAGGGAGAGAGCGGTGAGAATGCCAGGGGCCAAAGCACGACCAGAGTCATCAGCGTTAGAGAGGCGACACTCACCTGAAAAGCTGCGTTTGGTGCATTTGGGCCCAATTGCTCCACTGAAAGAGAATACAATGTGCCGAGTGAGAATAGCATCAATTACTGTTGTTCCGGCAAGCACAGAATTTCAACTTTTTTCAGATCTCTGTCTTTCGTTGTGTGTGTGTGTGTGTGTGTGTGTGTGTGTGTGTGTGTGTGTGTGTGTACTCACGGCGGCGGTGCGCGGGCGGCGTGTTGGTGGCGCTGAGATTCTGCACGGCGTTGCCGGCGGGGGCGCCACCCATCGTACTCGTGTGGAGCGATGAGTCCGAGTGCGTCCTGCAAGAAACAAGGGGACCTCATGTTGAGCAACCGGGGCACATGTTCTCTCGACCAACAACCTCGAGAATACACACACGACGCTTCCACACATGTACGAGGCTCAGTCATTAAATGCGTGGAATTATCATGTCCAGCGCTCACTGCGATCGGCTCTCAATTGCTGTTTGTCATCGACGCTGACTACAGAAAAGTGCACATGATAATTTCACGTATTTAATGACTGAGCCTCGTATCACACTTTCGATTCCCACGGTTGAGCAGACAACATGCCAGGATGCAGTTGACATTCCACGACGACAAAGTTGTGACAGAATCCACTGGGGTTGGGGGTGGAGGTAGACTCTATGGCCAGAGGCAGGGATAGGCAGTTTGGTGGGGAGAGGTTTTGATGGTCGGGCCTGTGAAAACCCAAGGTTCTTCGACATGTCATGCTGAACTAATGCATCACTGAAGTCACAAAGTCAATTCAATGACCATCTACGCACTCTTTTGTCAAAAATAGATCGAAGATCTCTCGGTGATTTGTCAAATCGAACGCCTGAGCGATAATTGGGGCCGCCAGCAACAAGCACACAAAAAACAACAGAACACCAACTCCAACAA
>JAAUXT010138943.1_pt1 | contig 11678 bp, 5 predicted proteins | sample 7278171 | NCBI WGS metagenome assembly JAAUXT01 (sample SAMN14350112, study PRJNA611818) | marine sediment metagenome | isolation source: surface marine sediment (1.8m) | place: French Polynesia: Moorea | collected 2018-08
AAATGATGGAATATCATATTCTTGGTCTGCATTATAAGTCCATCATATCCTCTACATACAGAGTTAACTTGTGACACGTTTCCTGGGCACGGGTGGACCCATGCCCCATTGGCTTGCTGGTTGTACCTTGAGGGCTTACCATGCCTCTTGGGCATGGGTGCAGTCAATGGGGCATGGCTCAACACCGTGCCCGATTGACACATGTCAATGGGGCATGGGTCTACCACTGTGCCCAAATGACACATGTCAATGGGGCATGGGTCAACAGGCCCGTGCCCCATTGACACGTGTCATTTGGAACACAAGTCAATTGGGCACACTACACCGGTGATTTGAGAGACCAGAATGTCAGCGACCGAAACACAGTGACCGAAACACAGTGACCAAAACACAGCAACCAAAATGCAAACCAAATGGATCACAAATTATCAATTTTTTATCACAAGGAATGCACCCAAATCTACCCAAGTTATCTGTACATTGAAACTTGTCACCCAACTGCACATGAAGCTTGCCCAAATCTTTGCCAAATATCTGTTTTGAATACTGTCCCCAAAACCCAAATTTGTACCCAAACTTTAGCCCTCCCAAAAAACCATACACAATTTTTTTTTAAAAAAATGACAAAAAATCAATATACTACATTTGTCAATATACATTTTCCATAAAATTTAAAATTTGAACTTTTTGCCCTCAAAAACTTAAAAGTTCAAACTTGGCAAATTCCTTGATTGCACATTGTCCTTGACCCATACAAATTGAAAAAGACACAAAAGATCCAAATTTGAAATTTATCTTGACCATGAAACTGCTTTTGGTAGATGCTACCTGCATGTGATTTGTTTCAGTCACCCTGTTTCGGTCGATCAATTTGAATTTGCGACTTTCAGCAAAAGCCCCATGAGCCCAGAAATGCAAATGCAATTTCTCATGCCACACCCCTCAGTTTAGCTGGGTCCACTGCTTCTTGGGAAACAGAGCAATTTTTAGGACCAACTTTACTGGCTTACTGCTCATTTGAAATTCAATAGAAATTCACAAAAAGTCACACATAGATGCAGAAACACTCAAACTTTTCTCTTGTGCATTTATCCCACATACGTGGGGCTATCAACTTCTGCCTTCCAAAAAATGGTCATGATGCCACTTAAATTCAATGGTGTCATGACTACTGAAGTGGTTGCCGAGGTTCAATCCTGAACTGAGCACTGAGCGTGGAGTTGGCGTGGTGAAAGTGATCCACCAGTGTGCTCTTTGCTTGTGTTCTCTTCGAAGTCTTGGTGCCAAATGAACACAAAGGAGCTGGGCTGGCCACCTAGCGGCACTGCTACACTACATTTCGGAAGGCAGAAGTTGATACCCTCTCTTGCTTGCTTTTGCTTTTGATCGATTTACTTGCTTTTTTGCTTTTGTTCGATTTATTGATAATCGTCTTGATACAGTTCTCACACTCATACCAAAGAAACAAATAAATAAAAATAAAAGAAGATGGGTACCTTGGAGTCAATTTCTATATTAAATTAAATTTGTGGCTTTTTAATAAAGTATAAATATAAATATTTTAGGCTACAAATCTCCCTGTGAGTACAATATATAATTTAATGAATTGATATATATTTTTATAAATTGACTGTTCTATATTATCCTCTCTACTTCCTTGTATAATATGTATTAATTGTCTATTTGTCAATTGTTCAAAATGATTATGCAAATTTCTTATGTTTTGTTTAAGTTGTATTCTTGGTTGATTGTATTTCTCACAATCCATAAAATAATGATGTATTGTTTCTTGTTTATTTTTGTTACATTGTTCACAAAATGAATTTGGTACAAATTGGAATTTGTATTGATCTGCTTTTAAGGTACTGTAATGAAATCTTAGTTTTAAATAAATGTTGTCTATTTCAGTGTCATAATGAAACAGATTCATTTGCTTGTATTGATGAATTTTATATTTTTTATGCATGCATTCTAGGAAGTCAGGGGAAATACTTTTTTGCCTTACATCTATTGTCAGTGTGTTCCATAATCTTATCATTTTTAAGAAATAAGAATTATAATATTTATTCTTCTTTGAAAAAATTACTTTTAATTTACCAACATTTCTGCCCACATTTTTGGTAGATCTACAAAGAATGTATTATATATTATTTTAGGTGTTTGTGTTAATTTTATTTTGGCAAACATAGTAATTGATAAATAAGTTGTTCTTTCTTGAAAATTATTCCATCCCAATTCTTGAAATAATTTTATTTCTGAAATAAATCTGGACCCTTTTACTGTTATTAAAGCACAGTGATAAATTAATCTTGTTATCCTTTTGATATTTTTTTGTGTAGCATTTATATAAAACATACTGCAATAATCAATGACTGAAGCAATAAGACCTTTGTAAAGTTTCTCACATGTTTTAAAATCTATTTTATTTCTGATAAGTTTTAACATATTAATTATTTTTTGTACTTTTTGTATTGTATAATTTATATGTATTTCCCAATTTAAATCTTGGTCTAAAAAAAGACCCAATTGCTTATATGTAGTTACTCTTTCTAGTTGTTTGTTATCCATATATATGTCAGGATGAATTTGAAAATGACTATTACTTATTATAATATATTTTGTTTTATCTTTACTAAATTCAATTTTATTTTCTTTAGCCCAATTAATTAATTGGTCTATGTCAAATTGTATGACATTAAATCCATTATGAATATCATCTCTTTCAATTTTTTCTACTAAAGCTGTATCATCTGCAAAAATATAAGGGTTACTAATAATATTATCAGTTATATCATAAGCAAAAATACTCCATAAAAGAGTAGCTAAAACAGATCCCTGGGTAACTGAACTTTGTATATGGTAAAATTCTGATTCATAACCATGTATAACACATTTGCTGTATCTATTACTTAAATAGTTTTTAAACCAGCCAAATACATTTTTTTCAATTCCCATTAGATTTAGTTTTTTTTAATAAAATTTCATGATCAACTTTATCAAATGCTTTTACAACATCTAAAAACAGGACCAAACTATCACAGTTTTTATCCATATTTTCATAGATATTATGTAATATCATTGACAAATTATGCTGACAACTAGATTTTCTTTTGAAACCATAATTATTATCATTTAACAAATTATTTTTTCAAGGTAATTATATAATGTTTGAAACAGTATTTTATCCAATATTTTTCCTAAATTATTACACAATGATATAGGTCTATAATTTTCTCTTTTATAGATAGAATCCTTTTTATGAAGTGGAGTCCAATGTGATATTTTCCATTGCTTGGGATAAACTGCATGAATAAAAGAATAATTAAAAATATATTCCAAAGGAATTATAATTTCCTCTTTGGTCTCTTTTATAAAAATATTACTGATATTATCTGGACCACTGGCTGTATGGATATTAATGGCTTTAATTATATTTAATATCATATTTTTTGTTACATGTGGAAATTCATATTTGTTATTTGAAGTAAATTGTAAATTATAATTTATATTTAGATTATGTTCCCCAGTTTCTGTTGTAACTTGTTCTGCAAAATAATCCCCAATTATTCTCACTTTATCTTTATCATTTTCATAAATTTTTTTATTAGAAATGATATCCCCCACATTTGTTTTTATTTTTAATAGTTTGTTGCAAATATTCCAAAATTTTCTTCTGGTATAATTGTTTTCTCTTAAATTTTTTGAAATGTTTCCATAGTATTCTTCCCTAGCTTTTTTAAACTTTTTATCCAACTCATCTCTGGTATTTAAGTATTTATTTTTATTATAAGCTGTTGGATTCTCTTCAAAAAAATTTTTAAATCTTCTCTGTAGGATTATTAATTTTCTTATCTTGTAATTTATTAAAGGATATTTTCTTTTCTTATTACTTAAAATAAAGTTGGGTATATTTTTGTCCATTTCCTCATAAATTTTATTTTGAAGGAAGGATACCATGTCATCTATATTCTCCATGGAATAAAATGTTTCTATCCAATTTATTTTTTGCAAATTTTGTCTTATTTCATCCCATTTTCCTTCATTGTATTTATATATTTTCCTGGGTAATATATTTATAGGCTTATCAACATAAGCTATAGTGAAATAAATAACTCTATCGATTTATTGATCACCCCCTCGTACTGCCAATCATTGAGTGATTCATCAAGGAAAGTGAAAGTTACGTCATGGCTGCATGCAACCAAGGGTTTGAGTTTGCGTTTTTACTTGCTGAAAGTCCCAAGTGCTCCCCAACAGCGCAACCTCCTCAAATCACCTGAATAAATAAATCGAACAAAAGCATCACCTGAAAACTTGTCTGTGGTCTAGATCTATATTATCGCTCGATAAGAAGGCTGTGACCCTGAAGCAAATCGAGCTTCAACATTTCTTGTGAGACATGTTCCATGAGCGTTTAATGCCAGAGTGGAATGAAGCACTTAACTTCACCGAACCAACAAGAGAAATCCCACCGTTTCAAACAAAACCCTGAATCCTCAATAGATCTACGAAACCCTTGGCGCCACTGTTTCGCGCAAAACTCCCCGCAAGTTCGTGAGGCGACTCTCTGTTCACTTCCGGCAGCATTGACTTCCGGTCTCAGCGTCAGACCATTTGAGTTTAGAATTACGAGCCCACGCTCGTTTTGAAAACACCCCTCAGTCCTTTCAGTAAGTTACGAAGCGTTCTAGATCTGTTTGTCAAGGTGTCTGCTCGTATGAAGCCAAATCATCACTGGCATGGATAAATTCACTTTGGCTTCAAACACGTTTGTGCTCTCCACTGGACGTCTAGATTTCTACCCACTGCAAACTCGAGATCTGGATTCTGGATTGTTTGGTCTGGACTGATTGTCAGCAGCGATACTTTGACGTCATGATCGAGACCCAGATCTTACAAGGCTGTAATTTATCATATCAGCCGCGAAGACGGATGAAAGCTTTCCCCTGTATCCCCGGTGTGTGTCTGTATGTATCAAACAGGGCCCATTCTGACCACCCTGACCCCCCTCCTAACTTTGCAAGTTTGGAGTTTCTATGAGGTGTGAGTCAGTGGTGTCTTCTCGGACCAACCAAACCACTACATGGTACACTTTTGTGTGCAAACGCGACAAGTGGCTGATGTTTCACTTGAAAGTCTGGTGGTCTGTGTAGTCGAAAGTATTCACTGTGAGGCTGAGGAGAGCAACATTGCAAAGCTTCGAATGTCAATGAAGCTTTGATCGATTTTGTTCTGACCCGTGGAGGCTCTCTGGTTTGTGTCTGGCCGCCAGATATTTCGTCGGGAGTGGCGAGACCAATCCTCTTGTCAGAAAATACGAAAACAACTTCGTTTTCAGGTGATTTGAACGTTTGGTCAAGCCGAAAAGACTTGACCGGAACACGTCCAAATCACCTCAAGGCATCTGATCCAAGAATTCTTTTTACAAGTGTTTCGAAATGAGAACAAAATTCTGCTTTTGGCTTTTTGGGTCCGTTTGGTCTGTTATTGGTGTAAGACAGTGCTCAAAAAAGGAAAATATCTTTATTGAATACACCAAGTTTTTACAGGCAAACATGTGATTTTTAGGCTGTTTTTTTTCTGGTTTCATTTCAGAAAATGGAAAATTGTTCAAAAGTACAAATATTTGATGGATGTTTTTTGGGTAAATGTGGAGGATTAATGTTTGAAAAGTGCACAAATGGAACATTTTGAACCAATTTCGAATGTTCTATCAACAAGTTTGTCACATGGTATGTGGGAGAGATATTTGGACAAAGAGTTTGGTGTTTAGATGGTATTTTTTGCAAGAAAGAACAATATCCATTGAACAGTTTGTTTTTGCAGCCTTTTTGCACAAATTTAGAATGTCTCATTTGTCACAAAAGTTGTGCAAGTTCAATCAAAAAAGGAAAAGGCTTGACCTGAACATGTCCAAATCACCTCAAGGCATCTGATCCAGGAATTCTTTTTACAAGTGTTTCGAAATGAGAACAAAATTCTGCTTTTGGCTTCTTGGGTCCGTTTGGTCTGTTATTGGTGTAAGATAGTGCTCAAAAAAAAAGGAAAATATCTTTATTGAATACACCAAGTTTTTGCAGGCAAACATGTGATTTTCAGGCTGTTTTTTTTCTGGTTTCATTTCAGAAAATGGAAAATTGTTCAAAAGTACAAATATTTGATGGATGTTCTTTGGGTAAATGTGGAGGATTAATGTTTGAAAAGTGCACAAATGGAACTTTTTGAACCAATTTCAAATGTTCTGGAGTGTCATTTCACATTTGCCATCTGAAGAGGCAACATCTCAAGGACTTAGGCTCTGGAGCACCAGTTGGGACTTGAAAAATTTCAGCTCAAGTGGACCCTCCCCCTCCCCCTGTTTACAAAATTGTGACAGGGTTCTCAGTTGGAGTCTGGCAGCCAAAGAGGAAACATCTCAGGGACTTAGGCTCTAGAGTACCAGCTGAGACTTGGGCTCTGAAGCACAAGTTGGACTGAGAAAGATTTTGGACTCATAGGACACCCCCACACAGTGCACAAATGGACTTAGTACCAGTGACCAGTTGGGACTCAGCCTCATGTGACAAAATTGGGCTCATAGGACACCCCCACACAATGCAAAAATGGACTTAGTACCAGTGACCAGTTGGCACTCAGATAATTTTAGCCTCATGTCACAAAAATGGTGATAACTTGAAAACTAAGCCTTATAGAGTGATTCCAAGACCAGATTTGGAGAGAACTTGGCTGCAGAGGCTTCTTTTGAGGTATCTTTCAGCTTACAAAAATATTTTACATGATATTATGTACATACACACAGGGTTTGCATTGTGCTTGTACATATTGTTATGTACAATTTCTGAAATTGGCAAAATCTTGAAAACTAAGCCTCACAGAGTAATTCTAAGACCAGATTTGGAAAGAACTTGAGTAAGGAAGCTACTTGTTCATCTCACAGAAGTTTTTCTCTTTGCATGATATCATACAACACCCATAGAGTTCACATGGTAAGAGTACATGTTGTCATGTATAATTTTTTTTTCACGGCAATATTTTGAAAAGTCAGCCTGGTAGACCAATTCTCATACCAGATTTGGAGAGAAGTTGACTGGAAAGGCCACTTTTGATGTATCTATCACCTGGTGGTAAATATTTTGTTTTGGATATTTTTATGTACACACTCATAGGGTTTGCATGGTGAGAGTACATATTCTAAAAACAATTTCCAAGAAAGCCAATTTCATGGAAACAAAATCTTGTAGAGCACCAGTAGAGCACCAGTTGGGACTCAGAAATTTCAGCCTCACGTGACAACCCCCTCCCCCCATTTTCAAAAATGGACTCAGACTCAGTTCACATCTGGCATCAGAAGAGGCAATGTAACATCTCAGCTTTTTGGTGTGTGTCTGTCTACACTGCCAAGTGTTCTTTTCTGGTATCTCTTTTGTTTTTGTTTGTCATTTCAAAGGTGATTTGACGTGAGACTGGTGCTCAAATTAAAATTTAGTGACTGAAAGAGGGTGACCAAAACAAATCACCTACAGGCAGCATCTGCCAAAAGTATTTGTACACCAGTTTCATGGTTCAGATAAATTTTGCACTTTGATCTCTTTTTTTTTTTTTTTTGTCTTTTTTCAATTTGTATGGGTCAAGGATAACATTTGCATGAGTGAGGAATTTGTCAAGTTTGCATATTTAGGATTTTGAGGGCAAGAAGTTTAAATTTTTGGGGTTGCTCGATTTTGGACATCACTACACAAAGTGGGTGATATCTCAGAAAGTATAAATTTATGTTTGATGATGGATATATCTATTGATGAAATGTAGTATATTGATTTGGTATTTGACAAGTGCCATTTATGTTTTCATTTTCAAAAATGTGTACATGGTTGTCAGGTAGGGCTAAAGCTTGGGTATAATTTTAGAATTTTAGGAAGGTGTTCAAAATAGACATGGCACAGATTTTGGCAAACTTTATGCACAATAAGGTGACACATTTCAATATACAGATAATTTGGGTAGATTTGGGGGCATTCTGAGCAATAAAAATAACAAATATTTGTTGAAATTGATAATTTGTGTTTTGGTTGCTGTGTTTCTCAAATCACTGGGAGCTCCATGGAGCTAATTTTTTCCCATGAAAATCTTTTCTTTGTGTGTGTGTATATTGTTTGTTTGTTTCTTAGTTTTCAGGTGATTTGAATGGTGAAACACCACTTGCTCAAAAGAGCAAGTGGTATTTCGCTGTTCCAATCACCTGTAGGCATCTAATTGCAAAATCTGGTGCACCCTGTGGTGGTTCAGATTTTGGTACAAATTCTGGGCTTGATGGTCCATTTGTTGTATTTTAGGTCCTAAATAATGCCCAAGGTTTCAAAAGAACAAAACAGAATATTTTTGAATTTTCAGTGTAAAAAAGTTCAAATTTGGAAACTTCAAAATTTTGGACATGGGGTTTGATTTTGGGCTGTGTGTTGAAAGAGACCAATATTTGATCAAAAGTGCCCATACATAATTTTCATGATATTGGAGGTGCTTTCAGGTCAAGTGGGTCTGGTATTGTTACAATAAAATTTTTCAGTAGTTTTTAGGAGGCTAAAATTTAAAATTTGATTTTGGGGGTTTTGCATCAAAATGTGTTGCCAAGCAAAACATGCAAAAATATTTGATGAGGTTGAGAAAATATTGGTGGGTTATATTTGCAATTGGTAGCAAATAATGTATATGGTTTCAATATATTTTTGTATTACACATGTAAGTCACATTTTGAAAATTACACAATGTGACCTTTTGCACTTGTTCAGAATTTTTTGTGAGTTGTGACTCAATTTTGAAACATCGCACATCATTTGCCACCAATTCCTAACCCAACCCACAAAAAGTTTCTCTACCTCACCAAACATTTTTGCATGTTATGCCTGGCAACACATCTTGATACTGGATGAAAAAAAGCAACTGGAATGAGCAAGCAGAATCAGTTCAAATCAGCAGGAGGCCTATGGGCCTATATTTTTCATAGGTTTCACCAATCAAATGAAGACAGAGACATTCTTACTTTCATTGTGTAGTTTCCATACAGAAATTTAGGTGCACAATGGTCACTGCAGAGTTCATCAGATCTATCAATGCAATCATATGTCCCATCACACACCTTCTCCTCCTTCAATAAAATCATCATGAAAAATTGACAAGACCTGAACCTGTACCAAATCAGCTTGCATTTTGGGTGACCTTGTTTCATCTTAGGCAGTTTGCCTCACCTCCACACATGATGAGTCAGCACATCTTAGGAAGCCTTTCTGACATTTGTGATTCTCACAGTTTAACTGGTCAGATCCATCAATACAGTCTATTTGTGAATCACACACAGCTGTCTCCAAGATACACTGTTTGTTGTCTGCACATTTCATCCAATCCTCAGGACAGTCATAATGTTGACAGTTTTTTTCATCCGATTCATTGTGGCAATTAAAAAATCCATCACACAAGCTTAACACTGGGATACATTGCTTGTTATCAAAGCATTTCCAGAATCCATCAATGCAGTTCCACATTTCACAGTTGACCTCATCTGATGCATCATTGCAATCATTGATTCCATCACAAACATACTTTTTATCAATACACCCATTGAAATTATTACATCTCCACTGTATGGAGCCTTCAGGGCAGCAGAGTTCAGCTGACTCATCTGATGCATCTTTGCAGTGCTTAACTGAGTCACACACACCTGTCTCTGAGATACACTGTTTGCTGTCAGCACATTTCCTCCAACCTTCAGTGCAATTGTAATTTTCACAGTCTTGTTCATCTGATTCATCCTCACAGGTGGTATTTCCATCACAGAAGCTCATCTCTTGGATGCACTCTTTGCCATCAGCACATTTCCTAAATCTCTCAGTGCAGTTCCATTCTTCACAATTGGCCTCATCTGAGGCATCATTGCAATTATTTTTTCTGTCACACACAGACTCTTCTGGTATACACCACCTGGAATCCTTGCATCTCCACTCTACTGTTCCTCTGGGGCAGCATGTTTCAGCTGATTCATCTGACCCATCATGACAGTTTACTGAACCATCACAAACTTGTGATTTAGCTGTGCACTGCCTTCCATCTCCACATCTCCACAAATTATTTACACTGCAGTTATGGCAGTTCTCTGGCCACTCATCTGATCCATCATCACAATGTGACCCAAATCCATCACAAACTTGTGACTCAGACACACACAGCATCTCATCTGCACATTGCCACAAGTCATTTACAGTGCAGTTCTGGCAGTTCCCTGGCCACTCATCGGATCTATCATTGCAACTTGTGTGTCCATCACACACCAAGGACTCAGGCAGGCACACTAACCCATCAACACATTTCCAAGGTCCGTCCTCAGTACAGTTCCAGTCTCTACATGTCTGATGCCACTCATCGGATCCATCATCACATGTGTCATACCCATCACACACAGAAGAGTCATGGATGCACCGTGAGCCGTCTGCACATCTCCAGGGTCGAGTCTCAGTGCAGCTCTCACAGGTTGTGTTCCACTCATCTGAACCATCAGCACAACTTGTGTGTCCACCACACACAGAAGAGTCCAAGATGCAGCTTGAATTATCAACACATTGCCACTGGCCATCAGGGCAGCCACATGTCTGGACCCACTCATCTGATCCATCATGACAACTGGAGGTTCCATCGCACACAGATGAGTTGGAGATGCATGCCCTACCGTCGGTACATTCCCACTCACCTGGGCAGCCACATGTGATGATTGACTCATCTGACCCATCATGACAATCATTATCCCCATCACACAACTCGGAGTCTGAGACGCATCGTAAATTGTCAGCACACGGGCAACTGCCCTCCGCGCACCTCACTTCTGCAAACAACAACATGTTCTTGTCCTGTATGTGTGTCTGTCTGGGTCAAGTTCCTGTCCACATGTGGTGTATCATTGTGTTTTGTGTGTGTGTGTGTGTGTGTGTGTGTGTGTGTGTGGGTCTGTGTGTGTCCAGGTCTTTGTGTGTCTGTCTATCTCTGTGCCTCTGTGTCTATGTTTGTGTGTCTGAGTGCACACACACAAACACACACACACACACAGACAAAAACAGACCTACAGAAAGACAGGTAGACACACACACATACACACATACTGCACCCTTTCCTGACATGCAATTTCCCTGCCACCCCCCACATGGCTGCACCTTCTGACATGCGTTCTCACCCAGGACATAGCTGTCCATAGAGCCTGGGTCGGTGTAGGGCAGCACGTTGGTGCACTCTTCTCCCTTGAAGTAGCACTTGGTGTCCCAGGAGCCGATCACAAAAGCGTGGCAGGCCAAGTTGCTCCTGCACCAGTCCTTACAGTTGTGGTGGTCATCAGCATAATTTCCATTCATCAGAGTACCGACGTTAGTCCCCTGGCACCGCTGTTGTGACAGCTTTTGAAATTGACGTGGATCTAGAATTGAGAGGGGAAAAGATGGTTACAATCAGTACTGCCTCACCACACACAGGAATAAAGCAGTACTCCCTCACCACACACAGGAATAAAGCAGTACTCCCTCACCACACTCAGGAAAAAAGCAGTACTCCCTCACCACACACAGGAATAAAGCAGTACTCCCTCACCACACACAGGAATAAAGCAGTACTCCCTCACCACACACAGGAATAAAGCAGTACTCCCTCAC
>JAAUXT010034491.1_pt1 | contig 11677 bp, 15 predicted proteins | sample 7278171 | NCBI WGS metagenome assembly JAAUXT01 (sample SAMN14350112, study PRJNA611818) | marine sediment metagenome | isolation source: surface marine sediment (1.8m) | place: French Polynesia: Moorea | collected 2018-08
ACTGACCCTCCCCCCTCCCTCTCTCTGTTTCCTTCTCACTCTCTCTCTCTGTCTGTCTGTCTGTCTGTCTGTCTGTCTGTCGGTCTGTCTGTCTGTCTCTCTCTCTCTCTCTCTCTCTCTCCTGAATCGAAGATCATCTCGCAGAAACTCCAAATGTTTTTTTTTTTTACACAAACAATATAACCCCCCACCAAAAAAAAAAACCCCCAACAAACTGTCCACACACACACACACACACACACACACACACACACACACACACACACACACACACACACAACGGACAACTCCAACCAACTTTGGTGATTGCACTGTGCCTACAGCTCGACAGAATGTCACAGGCATAAATATCACACCAGGAACCCAGCGGTTCCACACTGGGCCACTTGGCCAAGCCACCGAAAAATAATTTTGACTGGAAAATTGGAAAATGATCAGCATCAAATTCTCATCTGAAAATTGGCTGAAAAACTTGGCACAGTGACTTACAGTGGTCGGGGTACAAATCACTCAGGCTGGAAAAGAACAGCATCAAATTCATAAGCTCAAAATTGGCCGAGTAACAAATCCCACACCCGTGGAAAATCAATTCTGGGTTGGAAATTGGCTGAGTGACTTGCCCCCACAGACAGACAAACACACCGAGAGTGAATGCACAAAGCCTGCCCACGGTAAGCGGTCAAACCTTGGCTTGATTAAAACTGGGCTTGAGTGAAATGTGTGTCACCAACAAAACGTCGGGTCTTGAACATTGAAATGTCCAATGCTTTCTTTCCTCAGCAGCAAACCAAGCAACAGGCTGGAACGGACCTTCAAACACATGTGGTCGGAGAGGCGCGGGAAGAGGTGGTGCTCCACGTGACAGTTGATGAGCGAGTGTCCGAAGACGAAGTCGAGGATCGGGTGGCGCGACAGGTTCAGCACCCCGGTCGACATCTGGTAGATCCGCACCGGACGATGCTTCGACGAGTACATGGGCAAACCAATGTGCTGAAAAGATCAAGGAGTGAGACCAATAAAAAAATAACACACGACGCCAACAAGATGACAACCGGCGTTGTTCCATTCGCCAAAAGCGAAGTACACATACATGTATCGAACCAAGCGAACGCCGCAAAAACCCGAACAAATGTCCTGCGGTTTCGACGAATCCACTGCTGTGAAGTACGTGCGTTCGCAGCGTACCGCGATGATTGTACAACAGAACATCACTGACCTGAAAGATATTGACGTGAATGTAGGGGATAGCAAACGCGGCTCTGTAGATCCACAGGCAGACGAGCGCCCATCCAAGGCTGAGGCCGGACACGGTCATCAGCATGTAGACGTTGAAGTAGATTCCGGCGCCTGAGATGACGAGCCACTGCAGCAGCGGACGCCACGCCCTGATCTCCATCAGCACCGGGATCGACACGATCGGCATGAGCAACGGAACGAGCATTGGGGCCGCGAACATGTAGATGTACGTCGACAAGAACGGTGCTCGGAACGTGCTGTAATGACAAAAGGAACATGAAAATTCATACACAACGCGAGACGGCTACCAGCATTCCCACAGCACCGACGTGGTCACGTTTGAGTGATCTTGAAGCTAATGTCCTCACGCTGAGTCTCCCAGTCCGATGATGTTGGTGTGCGGGTGGTGGTTGCGGATGTGAATGTCGTATCCAGCTTCAGACGAGAACGACCCCATGAAGTCGACCATCACGAAGCTGAGGAACCGGTTCAAAGACTTGGACTCGGCCATGGACCCGTGCACGACCAGGTGCCCAGTCTTGTTGGTCAGTGTGGCGTGCGCACACGACAGCAGGACCAAACCTGAGGAGGCGATACGTTTTCCAATGGCAATAAGTTCGCACTGCGCCGCGATGTCACTTGACCCGAACACTTACTCACAACGCTGACAACCTTGAGTTGTCAGAGACAAAGAAATTTTGCAGACATCTGGGTGGATCTCTGGAACAAACGTCCCTTTCCCTGTTTTTGTGCCCTTCCCCTTATGCCGCACCACAGAACACTCGTTCTTGCTGCTGATGCCCAATGCACCAACAAATCTGCAACATGCACAAGGTGAGTCACCTGCGAGTTGGTTGACCAAACTGTTCGTCCCCAGCCAGAGATGTCCGACGATGTACGCCACCACGGCCCCCAGCACATGGAGCCAGTCGATTCCAAAGCGCTCGAACCACGAACTCTCCTCTATCACCCTCTTCACTTTTTTGTTCAACTCGGCGAAGCTTGGCAGGCGCTTCAGTTCAATGTAGATGGTTTCTTCGTCCACGGGGACGGACGACTTCCCAACGTTAGAAAACATCGTCAAATGCAACTGAAACGTCACTGTCTCCGGATGTTTCTGCGCCGAAAATATATTTGCGAGTTCAATGCACAGTTTGATCCACAGAGCGCTGATATCAACACAAAACTGCTCTTAGCGTGCGATATCAGATGTCAATCAGGGTCGTTGATGCACCGGTGATCTAGAAAACGATCGATTCATTCAACTTCGGACGAGAGGCCAAGGCCGTTACTGAAGTTCAAGAGGAGCTGTTGGGTAGCACAACAGCAAAAAAAAACCAAAAAAACAAACAAAAACACACACACAAACAGTGATCAATGCTGATGTGCTGATCCAATTGAATGGCTCGTGTCGGTCACTATTCAAAGAGACAAACGACAAAACGTTTCAGTTAAAATTTATTCCAAACGTAAGAATTACATGCAAGCTGTAATTTCTACGCATCAAAACGTTTAAAATCTGATGGATGCCAGCAGCAATTTCATCGATTTTGGATTCAGATCGTGTCTTCGTGCCCACTCCAACCTCGAGAAGGGACTTCCGCACACAAATACTTCACGGATCAAATTTCACACTTGATTCTTTTTCTTCGTGCACTCACGCTCTCGAGGCGTACATCTGCAGACCGGGATTGCTGACTCGTTCCGAGACACGTTTGTGTCCAGTTCGCTCAAACGCTGACTTAGAACCTACGAACCTATGTTGACAAGATTCGGAATTCATCACCCGGACAAGTCATTTGCTTCGTACATGTTGGTATCGTAGCGCTCCGCTTTCACCACGCGTCCTCCGAAGAAACGACCGTTCAGCGACTTGCAGGCCTCTTCCATTTCTGAAACAAAAAATTATCAACGAACTGCAAAGTTCAGCACAGAATGGAGCACAGACACAAAACACTGGGAACACGCACACATTTGTACAGGGAGGCGGCTCCACTCGGGTGAACGCATCAGCATTCCACAGAGAAGGACGGGTCCGGACAACTCGAGACCCACTCACCGGAGGCCTTCTCGAACTCGACGAAGATCTTGACGATGATCTCGGCGTCGTCCTCCTCGCCCTGCCGCTCCTGGTAGATGATGACGCGGCTCACGCTGCCGAACTTGCCGCACTCGTCCGTCACCTCCGACTCGAGCTCCTCGTCCAGGTCCTCCGGACCCACCATGTTCCGCAGCACCATCACTTTGTCCTGAACACAGAAATACCGGCACTTTCCGTCATGCTTTGGTTCATTGGCACGTAAATATCACTTCAAAATGAGACACACCGTGTGAACCCGTCAAGTCATCAAAACACGAGTTGACCAGGAAGGTGATCTATCTCTCCGCTTTTCCTTCGGGAAAAATGCGATCATTACGTTTGCCGCAAATTCGCCAATTCAGGCTCGGCTAATTCGTTTTCCCAGACAGGAAAACAGGCCTGTCAAAACTATTGGCATTGGGCGAGTTGTGGTGTGAAATCACAAGTACAGATCGCACAGCCGTCGAGTCCCTGAGGTCGGAATGTTTTCAGAGTCATGTGCAGATACACAGCTTGACTTACGTCTGTTTTTCGCATCAGCTTCTGCATAACCATATGTCTCGCATTGCTGCCCGATATCTTCATGTTTTCTTGAGCGTCTAGTGACTGCGCCTGCTCTTCAGAGACCAACTTTTTCTGAGCTTCCGTCAGCTCCTGGTTGTTTGGCTGTGCATCTCCAGAGCCAGCTGCAAGAAAGAAGTTTTGTTGAGAATCTCATCCGACATAAGTTGGTTGAACAGTCTCTGAACAGCACAAGTCAGAACGGGAAGAATACCTGGAGGTTGAGTTGTGTTGATGGACATGAGGGGCTGAATTCCAGCAGCTTGTTGTGCAGATACCATCGACATGGGTGTTCCTAAAAGCAACGGTTCCACTGTCACACTCGATCGTGTGGAACGCAAAGTCGCGCTTTCAGGCAAAACTAATGTCTTTACTCGACACTTTTGAATGGTCTGGCAACCAAACAGACGAACTTTGCTGGTTCGGATTTCAAACGCCTGTCATGATGATTTCCGGTGGGTACCTTGTGCTGCGCCGGCGAGCGACACGGGCGCGGGAGCGGACCCAGCGCCGAGCTGCGGGATGACGACGCCCGGCATCTCGATGGCACCGAAGCCTCCCTGTGGTGGCGTCACCACCGCCGCGATCGACGGCGGCTGGATGTTGCCCACTGGTGGCCCCAACTTTGACAGCTGAAACCAAACACCGACGCCACGTCAGTTTTTCCGCAACAAATTGTTGACATGTGAGAGTCCACAAATGCGTAGTCTTTTGCTTGCTTCAAAACTGCCGAATCCTTCTCTACCGAACAACTCTGGTGCACACGTACCCGTCCACCACCCGAGGGTGCCGGCGGCTCCGGCCCTTTGTGCACCTGCGTCGTTCCCGCCACGTCCATCGCGGTGATCTTGGCAGTGACAGCGGCAGCCGCCACGGCGGCAGCCGTCGGCATGCTGCTCGGACATGTCGGCATCACATTTGCGTCTGGAGGGGTTACACACTGCAAAGTACACAACACACACATATAAAACCTCACGAACTGAAGAAAAGAAAAGCAGGCACTCGGAACGAAGCGAATTGCACAGCAGAACCAACCTTTCCGACGCGCAGATATTGGCCGCCGAGGTCGAAGAGGTTCATGGAGGTGACTGCGTCCTGCACGGCCTGTGACGTCTCGTACTCGATGTAGCCGTAGCCTCTGCAAAGTCACAACTTGTAGGAACTCAAGCCACGTGCCAGGCGCACCCCACCATTTGCCTTTTGTTTTCCAATTCCAACAGAACAATGTTTCAAGCGTTTTCTTTCGCTTCTTGCATTTTTTTCTTCTCACGAAGTGTCGTGCGATGGTACTTACTTGTGCTTTCCGGGTTTCGTTGGGTCTTGCGCCAATTCACAAGCTAAAATTTTCCCAAAGGCCTCGAACACACTGCAAAGGGAGAGGAAAGAGTGAACGAAAGTGTATACGTTCAGGGAAAAGCAAACACTTGCACTCTCAGAAAATTCAGAAGTGTCGAATCGCATCACTCACGTCCAAGTTGTTCGAAAAGGACGATGCGTAAACCGCGAGATAAGTACCTCTGTATGTCGTTCTCTGTGAGGTCTGAATGTATGGACGTAACGTAAATTCTGTTATACTTGGTAGCCTCTTCTAACAGTCCCTCTATGATGCTCTGCGCTTGTGGCATGTTGCTGGGTCTGCCCACCTGCAGCGAACAGAAATTCCTTTCTGAGTTGGCAATCGTGAATCAGCTCGGTTGTTGTGTTTCGAACAGATTTGTTTGGAGGACAAACCATCGCGCTGAGTTCCGACCCGACTTGAAACGCTGCGCCCATCACACTCCCCATGCCTTTCCAACCGTCGCAGTTACCCGCGTGCGCACAACATACCTTGATGTTTCTGCCGCCGATCATGACGCCGTTCATCTGCTCGAGCGCGAGCGACGCCGCCTCCGGCACCTCGTACTCGATGAACGCGAACCCTGCGCAACAAATGAAAAGTCAGTGGCCGCAGTGGACGCACAACTGAATCACCACATTTCTCACAACGCTCCCGACAACTGCCCGGGCAGGTTTTTTCACCGGGTCAAAACAGCCGTTTCAAAAATAGATTTCTGAAACACCCCTGGGCACATTGGAATCTCGCCTCTGGTAAGTTTGAAGTCAAACGAAGTCAACAAACATCCGAAGAAAATGACTCGCACAATCCAACTTTCTCAGACAAACAGCTCGGGAGTCGGAACTTCCAGACAGCTTCGCTTTTATTTTCGCCCTTCAGCCCGACACTTTGTACCGTCCACCATTTACTTCACACAGTGAGGAGTTGTCATGTTGTACCGTCCAAAACGTTTCCAGGGTTGAGAGAGAATCGCTGGTGGGTCGATACGTACCTTTGTGTTTGTTGGTTATGGGGTCCCAGCTTAGATTGCAGGAATTGATAGGACCAAACGGCAGGAAGGCCTGCTTGATTGTGTCCTCCTTGATTTCAAAGTTGATACTGCCCACATAGATTCTGTCAATATAAAATAAGGCAAGGAAGAAAGGAGTGCATACCTTTATGTTTGTTGGTTATTGGGTCCCAAGACAAGTTTATCGACTTTATTGGACCGAACGGCAGGAAAGCCTGTTTAACGGTATCCTCCTTGATTTCGAAGTAGATGCTGCCAATATAAATTCTGTAAAAAACGTTGCATGCTAATTAGACTATTATGTCTACCGAAATAAGAAACAAGTCAAAACTAAATGTGGTATCCAACGAAGACAGCCCAGGTAGGAACGTTGTGAGCCCAAAACTTTGTTATGGCAGGCGCAAAGTACGATGTCCACAGCTTGGCCGCAGTGAACGGAGCGGGGGAGGGAGAGGATAAGACCACTGACCACCGTGGCTGGCTGAAAGCCCCGAGCTTGAAAGTTGACAAAATATGAGAATCGGCGTGGGGGTGGGGTGGGGTGCGGGAGACAACTTTTTCACGAATTTACCCAGATTGTGCTCAAACCGGCACGTTTTTCAGATCCTTTCACAACTTTTTCATTTCATTTCTGGTGGCCACGTCTCGATGGTTGTCTTTGCCTTGGCATACGTGAAACCATTTGCAGCTGAACACAGTACTTTGCAAAAACCACAAGCGGTTTTTCGGCTGTCCCCTCCCCCCACGCATTCACGCATTGCACCTTTCAAGGGCTGTTGCACATATTTGTGTCACTTTTACAAGTAAAAGGCGTCTGTCTCGTCACATTCAACATGTGCAAACGCAAACATAAACAGAACGACACCAAATCAAACTGAACGGAACACGCTGCAGACATGTGAACCAAATTTTACACAACAGCAAAAAGCTATGTAAATCTGGTACAACAGTTCAACAAGCCGTAATCTACAAACCTGCACATCAGTGCCAGCGCCTGTTGTCTCTGCACTGTGTTCTGGAAGTTCAACATTTGCTGCAACGAGAAAACAGATGCAACACATCCATGAATGACCGACCACACCAAAATAATATCCGACTGTTCGACACGACGCTTTGAACCAGGTGATGCACGCAGCAAGGTTTTTTGTGTAAACTTTTCGATGTTGCAGTGATTGCACACAAGAACATTTGGGAACAACTGGACGCCACCCGGGACATTTTATGTTGCTCACCTGTTGCTGGTGCGCGATGGTCTGTTTGACGAGCACGCACTTGATGCTCTGCTCCATGGCGAATTTCTTCGCCTTCTGGATCGCTTCGACCTGCGACGAGTTGAGCTTCGGAAGCTGGAATGGTTTACTGCAACGCAAACACACACAAAACGTTTCACCAATCAACCAAAAACAGTGAATATTTGTTTGGTTTGGACGTGAACACCGGTGCTTGCTGTTCATGGCACAAATATGGTAGACGATGAAGCGATGTTCAGACTTGGTCTCTTGTTCCACAATTCAAACTTGTCAGCGAAAAGCACAGATCGCACAACGAAACTTCGAGACAGCCACACCGTATGACAAAAAGAAACGACGTTGTGGTGTTTCAAATCCATGACGACGCGCGTTTGTTTGGACTCCCCCAACACAGAAAATGAAACTGATCGGTTCGCCACTGACTTCGACCTCACCTGTCTTTGTTGGCCCCTGGGCCCGAGACGATGGGTCCTGTTTGCGCTTGCTGTTCCCACGCATCTACAAATCGAAAACAACCTTTCAGAACCAAGTCTCGATAACCGCACAAGGTTGCACTGCAATGAAAAGCAAGGTGGACCGGGGAAAACAAGGGTCGCAGCTGACGCGTGAAGGGACTGTGGGGCACAGCCCGCGAAACTGTGTCGCTACTCCGGCAGACTTGGGCGCAAGTCTTCTTCCCAGGCACGGAGGACAGCAAAGCTACTGCGTTTGAGAGCACGCTGGGCAGTGCGCAGTGCAACCGTCAAAGTGAACAGCGTCACGGGACGAAACAAAAACAAGGGTGGAAGATGAAAGATAGGAATGACAAGAAACGCTGATCGAAGAGAAAAGAATGCAAAAAACAGTTGCTTTTTCTCTATTTCAAATTTGAACCTTTACCGATGCTGTCACGGGGCCTCAAGCGGGGGCCTCATTTGGCATAAGTAGCCGACAAGTGACACGTTGGTTGTAAAATTGGCCATTCGGCCCCCCGTCTCGAAGTTACCTCGCGGCTCCCAGCTACACACTTCACATAAAAATACAGAAGAAAGAAAGAAAAACACATGGTCAGTCATCTCGTCACAACAGCACCCCGACATCCGTTGCTTGCTGAAAATTTGCTTGGCACGCCATGCGAATGCTTCATCTGAAAGTTGAGAACTACTCTATTCCGCACACCCGCTTTTACTTGGTTCTTTCTTCGTCCAAACTCTTATTCTGGAATTCTGTTCACCCAACTCCCCTCACATGATATTGCCAAACATTTCAGAGTGTTGGCTATTTGACCGAAACACCCCAAAGCTTAGTCGGTGAGAAGTGTTGTTTTTGAAGTCATTGACCAAGTGCATAAATCCCTGCCCCCGTGAGGTCGAACAATTTTACCAATCCCAGTTCAACCTGCTCTGCAGCGTGCAACTTCCAAACATACTCTGACTTGCGCCAATTTATAGATTCCTCACACCTATCGGTGGGCGAATTATCTGAATTAGCCCCATGGACTGCAAGAAAAGCGTCCCTGGTGCGGTGTTTGGTCATTCCCGTAACTCCCAAAGCAGGTTGCGCCGGATTGTGAACACGTTGTGAACGGAACGAACAAATTTGCAGTTGATAAACATCAACAGATTGTGTCCAATGCCTTCTCGTTTCATTGTATCTGTCATTTGCTCTGTGTGTCACTATTTTTCAACAAGATGAGCTGCCTCGATAATGTTCTATCTAATCCAACTTGTGCCTCTCTCGCAAATTGTGAGCGGTGGCTACGTGCAGTCTGCTCGACGGTTTGATCAATGCGAGAACCTCGGTTTTCAACATCGTTCCGGACAACAATGCTGCAATACACAGACCATCAAGCGGAAAACAAAACAATTAAGGCGCACAGTCTCATCGTTACGTCGTCAAGCTTTCAAGGAGACCATAACTTTGCTGTTTTTCATCTTTGCCACTGACGGCTTAACATCGGGAATATTTTTTCTCGTTCAGTGACCCGACTTGTCGAGAACACGGCGAAGTACCAAACGCAACCTAAACGTGCCGGCACGATTCTCCGCATTACCCGCCGACAACCATGTTAAGATTTTATGGATAGCTTAGACATGGCACTAATCCTGAAATTATAAAACAGAAAAGAGACACGGGGATATGCATGTATTAAAATTGAATGTGTTAGTGTTTCCAAACAAACCTGAAATGAGAAAAGAAATGCAGGTTAGATATTCATCCCCACGCGAGTTGCACTGAATGTTCAGCTCACAATATGACCGGTCAAAAATATTGACACCGGTTTTCGTTTACGCTCTTACTTTCAAAGCACTGACAGTTCCTATGCCAGTTTCAGGTTGCTCCAAAACCAAAGAGATATCACACATCATCACAAGCAAAATTTAATCCCCTCCAAACGTGATATTTTGCGAAGAATTCTCTTGGGGAAAAGTTGGTTGCAACCTGACACAAGCAAGGCAAAACTAGGAAAGCGACGAGTACCTTTTGCCTCCAAGCCCAACATTCCAGGTGCCACATACGGTACGCTCTGAAACAGACAAAGACAGCAATTGACATATGACTTTCTCTTTGCACGAGAGTGAGCGACCTCCCTCAAACACTGCACAAACGAGTATTTCGCCTCTTCAGAGCTTTTGTTGTGTCACGACAGCTGAGGTCTAAAAGAGTGAGACAGTCCAACAAACACTTTGTCAGGGGCAAACTCGTTTTCTTTGTTGACAACAGCTTGCGTGTAAGCGGCTGCATTTCTGTCACACCACAAGTCAATGAGCAAATGTCTACAAATTTTTTGTCGAAAATTCAAAAATTGCGCACAACAGATGACATAGAATCTACACAAACTAGAGTCTACGAGTAGATCTAGATCTTGCGCTTTCAGTTTGAGATTCAGTCAATCTGGATGTGTGTACTTTTTGCAGGTTTCGCAGAACAACTGAACCCTTGATCAATCCATGTTGCTATCGCACGGATGGTGTTTTCTGTCTCGATTTTCTGCGGCTCTCGACAGAAACAGCATCTGTACAACAGGAATAGTTGTTGAACTTTGTACAAAAGACTCATACTCACCATTTGAGTCTCGATTGCTGCGCAATGTCGACCCAAATAGTGAGTATTCGTCTTTCGTACAGTGTTCAATAACCTTGTCCTCGCCAAACAAGAACTCCACCACCGACGACCGTGACTTTGCTTGGTGATTGTCGGATTTGTTTGTCGCAGTGGTCGGAATCGTTACCCCCCCCCCCCCTCCGGAGTCAACAGTCGCTGTGGACAGCGGCTTGGGATTTGCGTTTTGTTGTGCCTTTTTGTGTTGGGCAGTTGCAAACATTCAAACAGACAACTGACGAACGTCTTACGTCGCAAGATCTCGTTGACTTGAGTTCGAAGCACGCTGTCTAGCTCCACACGATTTTGAAAGGCTTCGAAACGCATGAAAGGACCCTCTAACTTCCTAAAAGCTTGGGATTTCTTGGTAACGAAGCAGCGATTCACAAAACTACCGCCAAATAGTCACAAAGCTTGGCACAGATGAGCCCAAAACGAAGAAAATGTACTGACCGTCTGTACGCCGTTGTACGCCATTTTTCTGGTGTTCCGCGGCTTCCGCGCACAGATCGCGAGGAATATGTGGCGGTCAAAATAATCGGACAAATCGGCACCTGAGGGAGCCGATGGGTTTTCCTGTGAGCAAAGGACTAAGCGTCATTGAATGCACGTACAGAATTCTTGATTTGGATCAACTTATTTCGGTTCATGTTGTAACATGGGTTCGACACGCTACCAAATGAATGAACAAATAAAAAAAAAAAAAAATTTGGTTGTGTGGTGTGATGGAAGTAGATTTATTTTGTATAATTTAATTGTGCCAAGTCCCTTTCTGGATCAGCAGTAGATCCACTGTGGCACAGGCAAGGCGTCCCACTTTTCCCTTCCCCTCCCCTTTTCAGGTGATTTGCACTTCCATTGAAAAATGTATGGTGTTGAAAAATCACCTGCAAGCATCAAAAGGCTGAATGTATGAATACAATTTTGAAAGTGTTCTATTTGTTCAAATTTTGGTCATGTTTGGTTTTTAGGTGATTTGAAATGGGTTGCACAATTTGAGCCAAATCGGTGCAAGCCAAATCAAAGCACCTATAGGCAGCGTCTTCCAAAAGTATGTCAGCAGCAGTTTCATGGTCAAGATGAGAATTGATTTAGGACCTTTTGGGCTCTTTTGGTTCATTTTG
>JAAUXT010038482.1_pt1 | contig 11676 bp, 11 predicted proteins | sample 7278171 | NCBI WGS metagenome assembly JAAUXT01 (sample SAMN14350112, study PRJNA611818) | marine sediment metagenome | isolation source: surface marine sediment (1.8m) | place: French Polynesia: Moorea | collected 2018-08
TGTCTGTCTGTCTGTCTGTCTGTCTGTCTGTCTGTCTGTCTGTCTGTCTGTCTGTCTGTCTGTCTGTCTGTCTGTCTGTCTGTCTGTCTGTCTGTCTCTCTCTCTCTCTCACACACACACACACCTGTTCTCTCCAGTCGGATCAGTTGGTATTCGGCTGCCGAAACAGTGCCGGCCGATTTGTTCGCAATCGCGTTTCACATGTAAATTAATTCCATAAAATATTCAGACACAGGAGACGCCTCAATGTCAGTATTGAATCCCAATTGATACGAGTCATTAGAGGGGGATCCTTCCTGCAGCAGAACCACCGCACTCTGGCTTCATTGGTGGGGGGACTTGCCTGCGATGCGGAAGACTCCATTCTCTTCAAGAGCGGGGACTTCAAGCAAGACGTAAATTTCGTAACTTTTCCTGTCAGCCACGCGCTTTTGCACGTGTCGTCTTGTGTTGAGCCACGTGGCACACGACGTGCTTGAAGTCGCGATCGTCTGGCACAGTCTGGATCGGCCCGGCCACTCTCGGGCGGAATCGATCCCCATCTGTCTGGGAGGCAGCGTCGTGTGGGCACAAAGCAAACAAAGCTACAACAACTTTGATCCATTTTATTAATTATGTTTGATTTGTTGCGGGCAGCGGGGCAGTTTTATTCTTGACATACCCGTGCAAAGTGTGCGATCAAGATCACCCCCCCCCCAGGACCGCAAAACTGAAAATAAACTGGGCGTGTGTGCAGGGGCGGATCTGAAAGGTGGGGCTGGGTTACACAACTTCGAGCAAACGTGGGGTGAGCTTGTCGTTTCTGGATCTGGGGTGAGTCTTTGGGCCCCTCCATACATACCTGGTTTGTGGCAGTATCGAGGATGCCACGGTTTGCAGGTTGATTCAGAGTCAGCAGTCGGATGAAACTCCAGTCGGATGAAACTCCAGGTGTTTTGGGTGAGCCTCAGTATGCACTGATTTTTCATTGAACCCGTTCCCCAGCCCCACCTTTCGCACACCATTTGCTGTTGAGCTACGTGAACAGCCACGTCAAAAAAAGCTCCGAATCAGTGGGCCTGACGTGTGACGTGAAATTTTACGTCGTTCTTACAGTGCCTGACGTGGCAGTTTGATCGAGACGGGTTTACGTCATCTCTGTTTGCTCTGGATCAGAATCATGCAGTCAGGAGATAATGAGTGTTTGCATCAAATTGGTGCAGCGGGAAAATTGCACCAACCCGACCTAATCCAATATTGCCTTTTTTCTGCGTGAATCCCCCCGCAACTCAACATATTGCAGCGTTCTGTCCCATCATGCGAGCGCCGGGGCCGCTGGGCTGCGCGAGTATTTGCTGAGCTTGAAACAAATTGCACCTTTGTACGTTCGTGTACCAAACGGGAGCAGTGCCGTTTGACTTCCGCGCTACGCATGCCCTGTCCCTTGTTCCTATCTGCCACATAAAAAACTTATTCCCACGAGTTCTTCACCGCACAGGCTTCTTCAGCGTAGCCGAGGTCGGCTCAGCCCTTCTCGGCGTCAGAAACGAAGCTTATGCAGCGGCAAACTTTGACAGTGTCGAAATTCGTGTTTTTCAAATGGGTGGAGAGATGCATGTGCAAATAATATTCAATTATCGCTCCATTTGAGATGTCATGACGGAATCTGAGTGTGGAACGAGGGCGCATTCTCACGTGAGTGTCTCACGTGGAAAAATGTTGACTCTGCACACGGAACTTCTTTGGGTGCTCGTCCCTTTCTTCCACTGTTGTTTCTCGCGAGATCAATCTTGGAGTTTCCCGTGGACTGACTGGTGTATCACTTTTCTGAGTTTTACATCCTCTGTTGGCGCAAAAAGTGTTGTCTGAGCAGAAGAACAATGTTTGTGGGAGAGTTCAGGGCTTTGAACTTCCCATCTCTTGTGTCATGTTACAGTTTTTGCTGCCAGACGGGTGTTATGTTCGGGCCCTGTGTGTGTCCATCGGTGAGGCTGTCCTTTCCCTCTCACATGGCCCCGCCACGGGGGGGGGGGGGCAGTGACTGGTCAGTCTGGGGTCAACCAGGACTGGGGCACTTGGCCTTCAGGAGTCTGGTTGGTGGTGGCGTGGCTGATCAACGCCACCGAGTTCTTGTTCTGTCAGCGGAGCTTTGGTTTGAGGATTGTGGAACAACCTTTGGGATCTGACTGAATGGTGGAAAACGTGCATTTGATGACGCCGACTGCAGAGCGTCGGGGCGTGTGATTTGATCACCATGGTCGGTCTGTCCATGTGGAGGTGCGACCTCTGGCCTCAACTGGCAACAGTTGAGACATCCCCCCAAAAAATTGTGTGACTTCAAGACGCCGTCAGCAGGATTCGCGTGTCAATACTGACAAATGTTCTTGTTCATTTGAGTGTTCCTTTTCTGTTGTGATCTCTTGAGCTCCACTTCAAATTCTTCACAGAGGAGAGGAACTTCATTGCGTTTCCTGCATGTCACTGTGTGGAAGATGGAGTCATCAGGGGAAACACATCGTCACTGCAAAAAGCATTGCCAATCGGAAAACCAATTAAATTTGAAGAAAGCCAGTCGGGCATTAATGTGATTTGATGCCTGGATCTTCAAATTTAAAATTTGTCTAACCAATTTGGGGGGATTTAAGTTGAAGATGCTGCTGATGTATGGGTCTGTACACACGAGGAGGGAGCCATATTCCTCATCATTTATCAGCTTAATTGGCAGCGCTGGTGAAAACTAAAATCAATTTCAATTCATGAATTCTGTCGTTTCATTGATCATCTGAGAGCAGGTCCCCTGGAAATGAATTTTGATTCGTGAATTTCAATTGAAACTTGAGTTTTGCCAGAAAACACAGCTTCTGCTGTTGGTACGTGTCCTCGGAGGCAAACGTGGTGCAGAGCGCCCAGGGGCTCGTGGTTTACGCGTTGGTGTCGTCTGCAGCGTTCAGAAATGTGTTTCCGTCTGTTCAGTATTTGTTCTGGATCTGCAATTCTGCCTATGATGTCTGCAACCTTCTTTTGAATTGTTGGTTTATATGCCAAGTGGCATTTTGCCACAGCAGTTAGGAGATTCAGCCTTTATGGAGCTTCACCCCTTTGGAAGCACCAGGAGAGTTGGTGTGCAGCATTTGCGAGCACAAGAATATGTGAAACTGCTCTTTGTCGAACATCAGGATTGATATTTCGGAGTTCAGCTGCCTTCAATTTGATGCGAAAGTTTGCTGTTCGCTTTTTTGTGCGCCGTCCGGGCGCTCGTGTTATTTCAGCACGGCTGTGCAGATGAAGTTGCGCCGGGTCTGTTTACATTGACTGTCACAGCTGATGAGACGGAGATGACATTGCAGCAGATGACTGTTGTGAGAGGCCAACTCTGTGTTCGTGGTCATAGAAATTGTGTTATTGCATGTGGCCGGCGAATGAAGCCAGTTTTATGCATGGGCGGAGGCTGTGGAGGCCGCTGTGGGTCCCTGGTCACGTCATGCAGCTGGGTCAGGTCTCACGTGTTCGTGGTGCCTGGAAGCTTCGCACCCTTGCGCATAGGTGTCATTTTGATGCAGTTCGTTTTCCCCTTGTTCTTATCGCGCACCACAACGTGGCCGATTTTCTACCTGCCGCACCTGGTGTGCACAGCGTATGCAGCTTCCGTTGCCTGGCTTCCTGGCATCAGTGGCAGGTGGCGTTTTGCCAGCACTTCGCGCTTTGACCATTGTCAGGGTTTTCCCGAACACTGGACGACAATTTCAGTTTTGTTTTGGTCGGAATTCACACGTAAATTGTTGGAAATAAATACTTGAGAGAGTTGACTTCCTGTTGTCACGAGATGCAGCCATCAGTGGACGCGCTGGGTTTAACGAACACGGATAATTGTTCCATTACGACTTTGAAGCTGCAGTGTGAGGGACACGTTCACCGAGTAATGCAGGTGCGGATCCATAGGCCCCCTCCCACCTCCTGACCGCGGGGAAGTGAGACAAGATTGTTGTGCCCCCTCCAAAACAGGGCCTACAAGAACTTTGTTCTTTGAAAGCCCCGCGTCACCCCTCGTCGTCCCGGAGGAGGATCAGACCACCTGGCGCAACACTGGACCCTTTTCTGCTCGGAGTTGAAACAGACATCCAAAATGGGTGATCGCGCTCACCCCACTCAGACTGGACCTCGGATCGGCCACTGCTCCCCAGACCTGTTCAACACAGGACCGATCGTTCCTTCTCACTTGTTACACGCTCGCCATGCAACATTCGTGTGGTCCGTGTATGGAAAATCTCACCTCATTGATCAGTGAGCAGCAAGTCATGGGAACCTGAGACCGAAACGTGTAATTTTATTCGCTGTAGTTTTGTCTCCGAATCGATCGACTGATTCGCGCTGAGCAACACTGAGCAATTGAGTGGGAATCAACGACAGGTAGATGTTGCTGCTTGAATACGTAAATCTCGGAACCGAGTGAAGCAGAGATGCTGATGACACAGGTCGATCCATGATCGACTTGAAGGGGCCACCCCGGGGTCCTGATTCTACAGGAGAGGCCGCCCCTCCCTGTGGATCCGCGTCAAGATCCAGCCCTGGATTCCTGTCTGAAAAGCAATATCCTGCGCGCTTTGGCCAGCGCAAAATGTCGACGTTGCTCCCAACACGAGCTGCATGACTTCCACGGGGACGAAGAACAACCTACGTTTGAGATTCGACACTTGATCTTCCGCTTTCGTTTCGTCCTGCAAACTGAGGTTCAAACTGCCGCATCACAATGTCATGCAGGGAGAGTTTTACCAAGTGTCAGCACGCACCTCGGAGGCTCATCCCGGGTCAGGTCACGAGGGGCACTGGCCTCCTGCAAGGGTGGGGGGCGGTTGATTTTAGCATTGGAAAGATTTTGTTGACAGAAGCAAACAGCGGGCCTTCGGGATAAAATTTCGCCGGGATTGGAGGGTGACGGAGACCAAACAACTCCTCGGAGTTACCCCCTGGAACCGTCTGTCTTCATTCTGCGTGTGACCATTTTGCTTCTCTGCTTTGACACCACGTTCTAGTTTCAGAGCAGTGCGTGTCCGAAGCCCACGTTACGACGAGGCCGGATTACGCTTGGAACGTCGGTCAGTGCGCGACTGCACGAGGTTGTCGTCTCCTGTTTGCGCACAACAGTAAATGCGGCGCCTCTGTAACAGCGCAACACCCGGCGCCCGCTCCCCATTCACGGCCCATCCACAGCTTTGTGTGGATTTACCCATAAATTATTCATTTCTAAAAACACACTTGCATGTATTTTGCAATGCAAAAATGTGATTGCGTTTTGAGCGCAGGGGTGTCGTCTCCACTGAGATGAGGATGAGTGGCGCTGGGAGTTTTCCGTCAACCTGAATGAGAACCCGAAGGAAGCGAGACGGGTGGTGTTGCACGTTCCCAGGGTGACCCGGCTTCAGCAGCCTCCGCTGTTGTCGTGGTCAGCCCATTGACGAAGCGTCTATTCTCATCACTTTGAGTCGTTCACCCCTCATGAGACACCACCCTTGGAGAATTCTGCTTGGAACGCCAAATCCGTGTCGAGGCGCGTGTCTGCATTGACAAGGATTCTTGTTCATCTGAGGCACAACGTCCAGTGTGCTCCGCTCTCTCCGTGATTTTTCGCGGACTTGCGACTTCACAGTCGACGCTCTGCTCAGCCGTGCTTTGCTTCACGGGATCGTGGTGGCGGTTTTCACGTTGGTCTCCAGCACAAAGAGTCAGCCGGTAAAATGTTTTCTTGGCAGCTGTGTTTGAACTGCGGGCAGTTTTCCTGCGTATTGAGGAAAGAACCTTTGGATGAACCAGGCACCTGATTGAATCCGCTTTAGAATCCCCTTCCGCAGTCGGCGTTCTCTGCGGTTCAATCGGAATGCATCTCGCGGTGAAACACAAAGCCCGGAGCCCGGCTGACGGTCCGTTCATTACCGGCCCCGACAGCATTGTTCCTCCGCACCCACGCGGTACCGATGGAATCCAGAGGCGGCTCCAGGGGCCGGGGCTCCTGACGCCCCCACAGGACGACCCCTAACAAAACATGCCCACAACCCACCCCGCTCTCAAATCAGGAATGGTTCGTCTCTGTGGGCTTTGGTTTCTCGTGGCCAAATGCTGGATCTGCCCCTGATTTCGAGCGGCGCTTTTGAAGCTGGTCCCGAATCAATTTGCGTCCAGGGGCGGATCTCTGATTTGATCATAGGAGGAAGGAGCGACCCTGTGGGGACGACTCCGTCGTTGCATGTCCGCCTTTTGCACCTGCGGCGACAAAAGCAAGGGCAGATTTTCTTTGGGGTCAGGGGGTCAGGCTTCTGGGGTTCCCCTGGAGCTGCCCCTCAGACGCGCGCTACTCGACGCGGCTTCAATCGGATTGGATTCAGCACTCGCGGCGCTAACGCTGTTAAACACGCGCAACAACAACGCACCAACGCGGTATTCACTTGTCTCAATCAGGCAGCTTGTCGCCGCGGCTACTCATCGTCCCGTGGAAAGGATAGAGCTCGAGCCCTGATGCGACTGAAGCTCGCAGGGCAGTGGAAATGCAAGTGCGTGCGGAGACCACCCATCTCAGGTCCGCCTCACTCACACTGGAGGCGTTGCATTCCGTCCTTTTACAAGTCGTCAATGGCCGCTGCGCTTCGTCCCTGTGCAAGAGAATGGGGGCTTGCATCCCTGTACCAGTTACTGATTACTGCACGTGGCTCTTGCATCCCTGTATCAGTCCAAGAGTGTGGAAACCCAGCACAAGAGAATAGCACCCTGCGTCGTTGCTACAGACTGGGCTGTCGCTTTGGGCTGGATGCACAGAGGATGCTATGGGCGCTACGTCCTGCAGCAATCGACGACGAAGTGCCCACTGAATTTGCGCAGGGACACAGCGCGTGACGCATCGAGCTTGAAACAGGCTGCCTTCAAAGACAGGTGTTCTCGTCCCCAACCCTTGTGTGATTCAGACCTATTGCGGATTGAGTGAGGAGACTCGGTCTGTGTGATCCAGTCTGTGCTGCATGTACCTCACAAGGAAGCGGTGTCGCCCCACATGCCGCGGCATGTCTGTTTGAATGGGGCCCGCGGCCGCCGGAAAGACAGCGTCAAAGGAAGCGAACCTCCGCAGTGCGCAATCAATCCGTGTGAGCAGAGGGTTCACGCGATGCGTGCTTCAGTGGCCGCTCGATAGACACTTTTGTGGTGTGCTTCGACAGGCATTGTGCTGCAGTGTCGCTTTGTGGTTTTCTTGTGCTGGGAAGAGGTGTGAATCTGCTTATCTGCACAAGTTTCCGAAATAACCACTGATCCCTTGTACATGACAACATATGTGGTCCTGCACGCGCCGAATTGCCACAGCGCGAGTAGACTCTATGACAATCACACAGTGTGTCTTGGGGTTGGCAGGAGCCTCTGTTGGTTGCTACAAAATCAGAGGAATTTCAAACATTTTCAATTCAAGACGGCTACTGCAGACATGCGAGCAGGAACGCACGGCACACCTGAGAGGCGTGTCAACACTGACAAGTGTTTTGGTTTGACAGTCTCCGTGGGCGTGGGATTCCTGAGCGTCAGTGTTCAACACGGCACGGAGCATCTCCACACAAAGCACGTGGTTTCTCATTACCATGGCAGCGGGCAATCATAACAAGAAAACAGAGGAGCACACTCCATCCCAAATGATGTCGCTCGTTATGCAAGAGCATGTGGACCAAAAGACATTGGGCTCAGATTTCATCATCAATTTGGCTAAATTGTCATCAAACAGCCGCGGAATGGCGGCTGCAACGAACAGAAATTGCATTACTCAGTTTGCCTGCAGCTCTGTGTGCGCTGCGTGGAGAGGGTGGGCAGGGGCGGATCCAGACTGACCGAGACAGGTGTCAGAGGGAGGCCCAAGGACCCGCGCTACGTTCTGGGGTGTGCAGGGGCGGATCTGGAGTGGCGCCCAGTGGTCGGCAGTGCTGGATCCAGGGTGGGGCCCACGGACCTTCCGTCTTACCAAGAGCAAGTTTCTTCACTCCCTCTCCTCATTTTGCGTGGCAGGAATCTCTCTATCTGTGGCGTGTGCCCACCTGATCTTGTCCCGAAACCGTATCTGGGTGGAATTGTTGGGTATCTGTGAAGCTGTCTCACGCGTACACACCCACTTCCAGAGTCTGCAACCAGTTTGAAGAGCTCCCCAGTCTTGCTGTGAGTTTGCATCACGGAACCTCGGCAGTGGTTCACCCTGTATCTTGCAGAACCTGTCCTCTATCTGGGATGGTTTCCCGTGAAACAGTGGAGATAAATCAGGTGCGTCTTTCGCAGATTGGATTGGATTGAAAGAACAGTGCAGAACTCAGCCAGATGCTCGTCTGAATGTACCTTTGATAAAGTCTTTTGTCTCTTAATTGCTCTTTTGACTCGGAGATGTTGGTGCACTGACTTAGGCGGAGAAAGAGACTTTTTGCGGCACCCGGGTCTCAGAAAGCTGGAAAAAAGTGGTGTTTGATGTGGGTTCTACCAGTTCCTGAGCTTCAATATTTGCTTTGTAAAATAGTGTGAGGCAAGACCTTGGCACCTTACACATGAGAAATGAAGTTTGGAGTGAAAATTCAAAGAGGTTGGGTGAAGATGAAAAAGCGACGCATTGGGAAGTAGGGGGACGGAGTGAAAGCGCTTCGGATCGACTTCTCTTGGATCTCGTGTTGGCACTTTGGCTCACGATCCATTTCAACCGAAAGGTGGTTCTCCAGACATCAGGGGAGGATCCAGGGTCGGGTCCAGGGGCGGCCCCAGACCCCAAAACAAGAACCATTTCCCTCAATTGACCACCTCAGAAACAAGATTTATCTTGGTATATCAGATTTGGATTTTCAAATTGGAATCACCCCCTCCCCTCGGAGGGTGGTCGGGGTTCCCTGACCAAACCCCAGATCCGCCCTCGATATCACACAGTGGATTGGATTCCATCCACTCTCCTCACCCTGCAGATTATGTTCCAGAAGTTAATCAAAGGAGGCAAATTTGGACCAACTTCAATGGGGAAAGTTTGGCTGTGAGAGGCAGAAAGGCAGGACTGAGCAGAGTGGATCGGTGCTGCAGCTGAAGGAGGCTCCGGGGCCACGGTGTCGGGGCTGCTCTGCAGGTTCTTTGCACAATTCATCTTCGTGAACAAGATGCTCAGTGTCTGGACGACATGCAGGCACAGCTTCACACCAAGAGGTTTTGATGAGAGTTGTCCATTGTCTGTTCAAACCTTTGGTGTGCATGTAGACGTGTCCTGGGGACAGCTCGGTGTGAGGTCGATGGCCTGGTGTCTCAGCTGTACCCTGCAGCTTCACCGGCTGATTTAACCTGTCCGTCACTTTGCCCACCAAGCAAATGGTGTTCCACCTTGGACGCAACCAACGCTCAGCGTTGAGTGCTCTGTGCCCACTGCACGTGCACGTCGGTTTTGCAATGGTGTGGCGTGTGTCGGATGCACGGGCACCGCCCGGATAACTGCCTCACACCGTGAGTCTGGTTAGAGGACCCAAACTTGCGATCTCTTGACAGCGATGTTGAGGGAAGAGCCCGTGCGCGTCCCACGTGCTCGTCGTCTTCAAAATTTCAAAAGTGAGGTGTTTTGCATTCCCAGACTTCGCTGGGAGTACTGACATGCGCGGGGTCCACAAAAAGCCGTGCTGTTTGGGAATGTGATCGTGTTCGGTGAGTGCGAATTGTGACGCGGCGCAGTGTTGCCGGCACCTGCCGGGATTATTGATGGGCCCGTCCTTTTGATCACTCGCTCGCCTCGCGAGCATTTGATCACCAGCCGTGTTTCCGAGTACGAACACTCGACGCGCGTTTCCCTTTGAATAAATCACAGCTGATCCAACACCACTCCACTGGAATAAAAACGGCTATGGATTTTTCCATGTGTTCTGAACGCGACTGTGTGTGTATGTGTGAGCAGTTTGTGCCAATACTGTTTGAACGATGTGTGGGTTGCGCTGCGCAGTGCATCGAGCATTTACATAAAAGCAATTAGCAAATAGCGGAGTCTGTGTGCGAGCTCGATCTGAGTGAGTAATGGTGGAAATGGGATGAGATTCAATTTGTGAAATGTATGTGAAAATGGTTTGCACGATCCATGGTGGATCGTTGTCGCTGAAGTGGATCAAACGCTGTGGAATTCAGGGCACCATCCAGGATTTAGTCAGACAGCGACCTGACTCCACGGTAAAGCCCAGTGTACGGACAGAAACCCAAAATACAAGGGGACAGTGCAGGCTTTCGGGCCCCTGGATCCACCCTCAGGGCCCTGGGTCCGGCCCTGCAATCTCGAGGCCTAAAAGGCTTGTTTCTTCAATGTCAAATGTAACCAGATCTAAGCTCCTCCGTGTCGGGCTGTGTTGGACCAAATCCCATTTCGAGTCGGATTTGGTGTTGTCAGTTGATTCCCTTCGGTCGTATCTTGACACGGAATCTGAAAGCTCAGCACGGAAAATGATATCCTATCTGGTGCCTTCTGAAAGACTGGCCAATCTCAACCTGTCTGTCTGTCCTATCTGACTTTGCATCTTGGAAGAAACAATCTTGACATTCAAGAGAAGTTTTTCCGTTTGATAACATGAAGGATCGTTGTCAGATTGCTCGGCTCGGTTCTTGAACCACCCACCCGGATATCATGTTTGTGTGTGCAGGGAAGTGTTTTGGACCTGCTTGTGGTTGGGACAAGGCAAGCACCACAATTGGTTTCGAGAACTTTCACCCCCAGGGCTGGGGTGCCATCAGTGGGTCCATGACCAGTTGGTCCCCCGTGCGCTCCGCTGAAGAAAAGCCCAAAACTATTTCTCAGGGGGCGCTGACCACAAGGCTGGAACCCTCGCTGCAGTGAAAACACGTTGTTCGGTGTGTGATCGGGTCTTTTTGCGCACACCAGTTGTTCATCTATGTCACTTCAAAAGGACTGACACCTGAACCCAAGTTTTGGAAAGCAAAGTTTTGAGGGACTTGATTAACGGGCTGAATAAGCCCAGGTCTGCACCAGCCCTGCTCGAACGTGACTCGAGCCCGCGTGCTTTTGTGAATGGCCTGTGGACGCAGTGCTTGTCGTTTGGCTTTGTGACAGAGGCCGCCGTCCCCGACCCTCCATTCCGACACGTACGACATTCTCGGGGCTTCGTTCTTCCACCAAATTGAGCCAATCAAATCTTGGCCTTCAGCTAATAAAGCAATTTGCCTTGACGTCGGCGTACTCAGATGCACCTAATTGTCCGTTGTGTCACGACAGGACATCAGATCGAGCAGAAGGGATCCAGTGAAAGAAAGAACGACCCTTGGGCCAGAGGGGGATGGGTCGGGAGGCAAAGTTTTCACGGGTTTTGGTGTGAGTTGCAGGTTGTGATTTTGTCAAGAAGTGAACAGTTTTTCGCCACACCAAGCCGTGTGGAAAGCTTGGGGTGGTTCCAGGGCTTGTTTTCCACGTTCCCCAGTTTGGTGCCCACAAGTGTGACACTGCCAAGACAATTTGACAAGATTCAAGATGCAGGCAGCAAAACCACAGACGCCCAAGAAAAGAACATTTGTCTTGTTATTCTTTTTGCACAATGGAGTAGGCGTGCATGAGAATGTGAATACGAGGCGTCTCTCAGAACTCCTTCCGTCGTCATGTGCGTGTGATGTGACCTCTGCGCGGTCTGTTTTTGTTTTGGGTCGAGTTCTACTTTGGTCGTGTGACAACAACAA
>JAAUXT010060177.1_pt1 | contig 11676 bp, 11 predicted proteins | sample 7278171 | NCBI WGS metagenome assembly JAAUXT01 (sample SAMN14350112, study PRJNA611818) | marine sediment metagenome | isolation source: surface marine sediment (1.8m) | place: French Polynesia: Moorea | collected 2018-08
ACGCCCTTGCGGAAAGGGTGAGCCGGCAACATGCCCAGTCCGAAGCTGCGTTCCAGGAGTCTGTGAACGAGGAGCAGCTCATGTTCCTGGTGGCGATTGCCATGTTCGTGGTCGGCACGCTCATCACCGCCGGGCTCAGCTTCGTTATCTACCGGTCCATTGCGGCACCCGTTGCCAGAATCGGTTTTACCGTGCGCCAGGTGGTGGCAGGTGACCACTATGCGCGCACCGGCATTTCCGGGCGGGACGAGCTCAGCGAGCTCGCCCAGGCGTTCGACGGGCTGCTGGAAGACAAGGTGGCGAGTCTGGTAACGGCGCAGGAAGATGGCGACCGTATCAACGAATCGGTGATCAGGCTTCTGGAGGCCGTGGCGCAGCTCAGCCAAAGGGACCTGACCGTGAAGGTGCCGGTGACCGAGGACATCACCGGCCCGGTAGCCGACGCTCTCAACGTGCTCACCGACGAGACCTCCAGGGTTCTGCAGGGTGTCCGGCAGATCTCCCGCAACGTGTCGGAGGCCTCGAACCGCGTGCGGTCTCAGTCTGAGAACGTCATCAAGGTGGCGGCCAACGAGCAGGCCGAGATCGACAAGACGGCCGACAAACTCGCGAGCGCTTCCGACGCCATGATGCGAATTGCCAAGCTGGCCCAGGCCTGCTACGCCGTCGCTGATAAGGCCATCAAGACGACCGGCAAGGCACACGAGACGGTGGCGAACACGGTGGTCGGTATCAGCAGCACGCGCGATACCATTCGCGAGACAGAGAAACGCATCAAACGCCTCGGTGAACGCTCGCAGGAGATCAGCGGCGTGGTCAACCTCATCAACAGCATCGCTGAGCGTACCCACATCCTCGCTCTGAACGCCAGCATGCACGCAGCCTCAGCCGGTGAAGCCGGCCGTGGCTTCGCTGTCGTCGCCGACGAGGTGCAGCGCCTCGCGGAGAATGCCCGAGAGGCGACCGCCCAGATCGCCACGCTGGTCAGCAACATCCAGACGGAGACGGCCGATACGGTCAACACCATGAACGAGGCCATTCGGCAGGTCGTCGAGGGCAGTGGCCTGGCGGAGGAGGCCGGCGAGCAGATGCAGGCGACCCGGAAGACCACTGCCGAGCTCGTGGAGATGGTCCGAACCATCGCCGCCACCTCGAAGGCCCAGGCGCAGGGCAGCACCGAGCTTCGCAAGCATGCCGGCTCCATTCAGCAGAGCTCCCGTGACACGGCCGCGCAGCTTACAGAGCAGACGCAGTACACGCTGCAGCTGGTGGATGCGGCGCAGCGCCTGATCGAGTCGGTGAAAGTGTTCAAGCTGCCCGAAGCCGAATCGGACACGCAGACTTTCGAACATGCGCCCGTGCTAGACCAGGTCATTGACGTGCCCGGCGGGAACGACATAGCAATGGCCAATGCATAATCTGAACCCCAATACACGGCTACATCAGGAGGGTGTGTTAGCTGCGGTTGCTCAGCTGGAGAGTTTGCTCAGCTCAGAGCAGGGCGAAGCGCTGTCGACCGGCTATGCGGAGCAGCTCGGGGAGCTGGCGACGGCGGCCGAGACCGCCGAGCTTCATGGTTTGCAGGATGCCTGCCTGCTCATGCAGGAACGGGTCGGCGGTGTGGGCACAGTTTCGACGGAAGCCGAACGCGAGTGGCTCATCGCCTGGCCCGGGTTGGTGAGGGATTACCTGCAGCTGCCGGACGATCCCCATCAGGGGGAGGCGCTGGTCAGGCACCTGGCGGATGACCGCTGGCCTTCGCCGCTGGCCGCGGCGGATGCCGACATGCTGCGCAGCCTCCTGGCTGCGGTGGGCTCGGACTCCGAAGAGGACGACCCCCTGGCTGGCAGTGGGCTTACGGTCATCGAGGGAGAAGAGCCGGAGGCGCTGGCGCCTGTGGCACCGGCGGACGGTTCGCGGGAGGCCACGGGGTCCCTGTCGGCGTCGAGCCTGGACGCGCCCGGCCCGGCATCGGCGGAGCTCCTGGGTGTTCTCGATCAGCTCGAGGCGGTGTCCGCCGGCTCCGAGGGTGAGGAGCTGCTGGCGAGCTACACGGCCCAGCTGGGCCGGCTGGCGGCCGCCGCGGAAGCTTCTGAGCTGCACGGCCTGCAGGACGCCTGTCTGCTCCATGAGGAGCGTCTCAGCGGCTTGAGCGAGGTATCCTCTGCCGCCGAGCGCGAGCTGCTGGCGGCGTGGCCGCGCCTGGTGAGGGTTTACCTGCAGACACCCGGCGATGGCCGGGCGATTGAAGCCCTGCTGCAGCATCTCAGCGACGCGCGCTGGCCTGCGCCACTCGCGGAGGTTGACGCCGAGATGCTGCGCAGCCTGCTGGCCATGGAGCCGTCCGGAGCGGACGACGCGGATCCCCTGGCGGGAAGCGGCCTAACGGTGTTCGCGACTGACGAGGGCGCCACGGGCGAGCCAGGAAGCGCTGACTCCGCGGGGCTCGAGGCGACCGTTCCCCTGTCCGAAGCCTTGCCCGCCTCGCGAGAGCTGAACATCGCAGACCCAGTGCCCTCGCCGCTCACGACAGGCCAGGCGCTGGAGGCGTTTGCGGAGCTGACCGAGACCCAGACGGAGCTGCGGGACCTGTTGCTCGCCGAGCTGGCGCCCATGGGCAAGACCCTGGACGACGCGCTGGCCGTGGCGGCTTCTGACAGGGCGGCCCAGTCGGACCGCCGTGAGGCTATGCGGGGCTACGCCGACCATGTGCAGCGCTTCGGCGATGCGGCGGACGCGGCCGGGTTTCGCGGGCTGCAGCGCGTATGCGCGCACCTGCAGGAGAACCTTGGCCCGCTCTCGGAGAACGCATCGGTTGCCGAGCTCGAGGAAACGCAGCTGCTGGTGGCCTGGGGTGACCGGGTCGGAGGTTATCTGAAAGCTCTGGGCACGAGGCAGAGTTCCGAGGAGTTGCTCAGCCACCTGGAGGACGCCCGCTGGCCGCGACCGCTGGCCGCGGTCGAACGGTCCGAGCTTGTGGGCCTTCTGGACCGGGTGCCCCCCGGCGCGGAGGAAGAAGAGGAGCCGCCGGAGGTCGTGGTCACGGCGGAGGATGTTTCCCTGGAGATCTCCCAGCGGGTCGATCCCCAGGTGCTGGAGAGCCTTCTTCAGGAGCTGCCTGGACAGACGGAGGCATTCTCCGCCGTCATCCAGCGCATGGGCCAGGGAGTTGCCACCGTCGAGGATCTGCAGACCGCCCAGCGTGTGGCGCACACGGTAAAAGGTGCCGCCAATACGGTCGGCATCCGGGGCGTCGCGACCCTGACCCACCGTCTCGAGGATGTGCTGCTTTCCCTCGCCAAGCATGCGGTTCTGCCCAGCACGACCCTGGCCGAGTCGCTGGTGAAGGCCGCCGATTGTCTGGAGACCATGAGCGAAGCGTTGACGGGCGTGGGAGAGCCCCCGGCCGATGCCCTTGACGTGGTTCAGGAGGTTATCGACTGGCGCAATCGCATCGCGCGGGAGGGCATCGGCGCGGCTCAGCGCGGCGAACCCGCGACGGCGCTGGCCGGCAATGAGACGGACGCTGCGTCCGCTCCCCAGCCCCCCGCTCCCGCACCGCGCCCGACCACGGCTACCCTGCGCGTCCCGGCGCCCCTGGTGGACAGTATGCTGCGGCTCTCCGGTGAGACCATCATCCTGACCGGTCAGGTGCACGAGCGCGTGAATCTTGCGCTCGTTCAGGCCGGGGCCATGCGTGACCGCCTGGCCCTCACCCAGCAACTCGGTCAGGAGCTGGAGCAGTTTATCGACCTGCGAGACATTTCCGCACTCAAGGAGCAGTCGCCATCAGGGGACGTGTTCGACCCCCTCGAGTTTGACCGGTACAACGAGCTGCATACCTACAGTCGGCGCCTCATGGAGGCCACCACCGACGCGAGGGAGGCAGGGCAGATGCTGCAGGAGCACCTGGCAGCGCTCGACGCCATGCTGGTCAACCAGGAGCGGTTGAATCGCGACAGCCAGGGCGCGGTCCTGGACACCCGTATGGTGTCCGCCCAGACCATTGTGTCTCGGCTGCAGCGCGCCGTTCGACAGACCTGCCGTCTTACCGGTAAACAAGCCCAGCTGGAAGTGCAGGGCGCGGAGACGCTCGTCGACAGCGACGTGCTGAACCAGTTGGTGGACCCGTTGATGCACTTGCTCCGCAATGCCGTAGACCACGGCATCGAGGTGCCGGAAGAACGGCGCCGACTGGGCAAGCATGAATCCGGGCGCATCACTCTGGAGTTTGTGCGCGACGGCAACTACGTAGTGGTTATCTGCTGGGACGATGGGGCGGGCCTGGACCTGGAGGCCATACGGCACGTGGCTGAAGAGCGGGGCATGCTCACGTCCGAGCAGTTGGTACCGGAATCGGAGCTGCAACGCTATGTGCTGCGCCCGAACTTCTCCACGCGCGAGCACGCCACCCAGACCTCCGGTCGTGGCATTGGCATGGACGCGGTCTACACACGCGTGCTGGAGCTCAGTGGGTCCATGGACATGGAGTCCGCCGGCGGCCAGGGTCTGCGCATTGCCTTACGGCTTCCGGTCACGCTCATCTCGACCCATGCGCTGTTGGTCCAACTCGGCGAGTTTGTGGTCGGGGTCTCTGCCCGCGGTGTGCAACACATTCTGCACGCCGGAGACGGGGAGCTGCGTGACGTGGGTACGGAGCTCATGTATCAGGTGGGCGAAGATGTCTTTCCCGTGCGCCGGCTGACGTCATTGCTGGGCACATATTCCGGCTCCATCGAAGAGGACAACGATGCCGGCGCCGTGCTCATTATCCGCGGCGACGATGGGCCCAGCGCGGTGCTCGTCGAGAAAGTCCTGGACACGCGGGATCTCGTGGTGAAGAGCATGGGGCAGTATGTGCCGAAGCTGAAGGGCATGATCGGCGCAACCATTCTTGGCGACGGTAGTGTAACGCCGGTGCTGGACGTGCCGGAGCTGCTGCGCAGCCAGCTTGTCGACGAGCGGGCACTCCCGTCTGACACGGAAACACCGCAGCCCGCCCAGGCGCGGTCCGTGCTGGTAGTGGACGACTCGCTCAGCGCGCGGCGCTCGCTGGCCCAGTTCGCGGAGGACACCGGCTTTCGGGTGCTCACGGCGCGGGATGGTCTGGAAGCGGTACCCATCATCGAGGAGCAGCGACCGGACGTCTTGCTGGTCGACCTGGAAATGCCGCGCATGAACGGGCTCGAGCTGACCCGCCACGTAAGGGCCAGGGAGACCACGGCCTCCCTGCCGGTCATCATGGTCACCTCCCGTTCCACCGGCAAGCACCGCAGGGAGGCCGAGGCGGCCGGCGTAGATGTCTACCTCACCAAGCCGTTCTCCGAGGATGAGCTTCTCAAGCACCTGGCCGACCTGGGAGGCGCACGATGAGCGCCTCGTCCGCGATCCGGCCGGTCAAATCGATCCAAGGCCGCTATGTCGTGCTGACCTTTGCGGGCATGCCCCTGGTGTTGCCGGATACCGACGTTTACACGCTGGAGCCTTCCTCGGACGTGCAGCCAGGCGGAGAAGCAGACGGCGTCGCCGGCTGGATACAGGCCGACGGCCGGCGCTGGCCCGTGGTTTGCCTTGACCAGAACCTTGGCATGACGACTCTGGTGCCGGCGGAGCGCCGTGTCTGTGTGCTGCTCCATCACGAGGCCGGCTACGCCGGTGTTCTGTGTGAGGCGGTGACGACGCTGGAGGCGGAATCCTGTCGGAGCCTGTCACTGCCGCCTGTGCTCAGCACGCCCGGCTCACCGGTGCGGGGCTTGGTGCAGCAGGAGGGCTTTCTCGGTTGCTTGACCTCGAGTGCTGCTCTACTCGGCTCGCTGTCTTCGCAGGTGGGTCTCAGCCCGCCGTCGCCGCCGGAATCCCGGCCCGGCAGTGAGGTTCACCCGTGAGCGGGCAGGGCGCGTGGCTGCTCGAATTCGGCTCGGGACAGACGGGCGTCATCGGCGAGCGGCAGCTGTTGCATCTGCTCCCCGCACCGTTGTCGCTGCACGAGGTGCCGGCCAGCCCCTTTTTCTGCAGGCATGTGGTCATCTGGGAACAGGAGCCTGTGCCGGTGATGGCACTCTCGGCTTGGCTGGAGGGCCGGCCGAGCAGCGACGAGCCGACAGTGGTGGCGGTCGCCGCTTTCTTCGACACTCGGGCCGGTGAGAACCGGTACGGGGCGCTGCGGCTCAGCGCCATTCCGCGCCGGATCGTCGTTTCCGACGAGCAGGCATGCGAGCTGCCCCCGGACATGGCCGAATGGCGGGAGATAGCGCTCTCTTGCGTCGGACACCAGTCCAGGGCGTTGCCGATAGTGAATCTGGCGCATGTCTTCTCGGGCGGCTTGTCGCGGCGCGGGACAGCGTCGAGTTTCGCCGAAGCTCTTCCTATGGAGGCGAAAGCGGACATTCCCTCACTCTAAGACGACAAACCGGGCAGGTAGACGCAAGGTCGCAATATGACTACCCAGGTCTCAGGGGGGACACACAGGTCGCCTGGCCACGCTTCCAGCCATGGCATGCTAAGGCGCGTTCTGGTCATTGACGATTCTGAGGAGTTCGGGCGACTCGCGGGCTATTTCCTTCGCCAGGAATGGCCAAAGGTGGAAGTGCACTGGCACCGTCCGGCGAGCAAAGGAAAGCCGGGTGCCCATTTCCACTGGAGCGAGTACGACCTGCTCATCATCGACTATCGGCTTGGCCTGGAGGGCGAAGACGGTCTGCAGTGGCTGGAGGAACTCAGGGAGCAGCCGGACCTACCCCCCGCGCTGGTCTTGACTGACGAAGGTGACGAGGCGCTAGCCGTGCGCGCCATGAAGCTGGGCGCCGCCGGCTACATGCGCAAGGACAGTCTGTCCTCCAAGACCTTGAACGGAGCCATCCAGGAGATGCTGCAGGCCATGCAGCGCCATTCCCCACCGCCGCCAACGGTCGACCATTCCGGCACGGACAGCCGAGAGCAAACCGGTATGACGCGCGCGCACCTGCGTCGGGCGCTGAAAGCCAGCGGGGTGGCGCTGCGCGAAGACCCGGGCACCCAGTCCGGTACCGAAGGCAGTCGTCTGCGCGTGCCCGGATACCGGATCATATCGCGAGTCGGCGAGGGCGGCTCGGCCACGGTGTTCCTCGCAGAGCGCATGGAAGACCAGCTTACCGTGGTGTTGAAGGTCGTTTTCACCGCCGCCTGCAAGCGCGACCCGAACCTGCTCAGGCGGTTCATGCAGGAATACGAACTGATCGAGGAGATACAGCACAAGAACGTTGTGCGTATCCACGAGCGTGCATTCGCGAAAGAGTACGCCTACATCGCCATGGAGCATTTTCCGGGCGGAGATCTGAAACAGCGCATCGCCCGGGGCGTGTCGGCCGAGAGCAGTCTGTACTATCTGCGCCAGATCTGTGAAGGATTGATGGCCGCGCACCTGCAAGACGTGGTGCATCGTGACCTGAAGCCGGGCAACATCCTGTTTCGGGGAGACGACACCCTGGCGATCACCGATTTCGGCATTGCTAAGACCCTGGACGAAGAGCGCAGTTTTACCCGGGATGACGTGATTCTGGGAACTCCTTACTACCTGAGCCCGGAGCAGGTCAGAGACGGTCAGATTGACCAGCGCAGCGATCTCTACAGCCTCGGCGTGGTGCTATACGAAATGCTGACGGGCCAGAAGCCCTTCCAAGGCGATAACGTGGCAATGCTCATTGATGCGCATCTGCATGCGCCCATCCCCAAACTGGAGCAAGACCTGGCCGCCTTTCAGCCATTCATCGAGGGCTTGCTGGCGAAAGATCCGGACGAACGCTTCCAGAGCGCCGAGGAGGTGCTGGCGGCGATCGATTGGGTCCGCCCCCTCTGACCGGAGGTCGAGCTGAGACCGCGGCGCGGGAAAACTGTTTGAGAAGAAAAAAGCCGACGCGGGGGACCCAGCGTCGGCTTTCTTGCTATTCGGGGCTAGCCGCCCTTCAGACGCTTGGCAGCAAGCAGCATGCTTCTGCGCATCAGTTCGAAGGAGATGGCGAGCTCGCCGATCTCGTCGTCACGCAGATTCTCTTTATCGAACACCGCGTCGAAATCACCGTGACTCACCGCGTAGGCGTGGGCGGTGATTGCCGAGAGCGGATTGATGATGGAGCGCCTGACCAGCAGGTTGACCAAGACCAGCACCAGCGCGAACAACAGGGACAGGGTGATAATGACGGCGATGCTTCGCTGTACCACCAGCGAATTGACGTCCGCCAGCGGGACCCCGACCACCGTCGCACCCACCACATCACCCATGGTGTAGTGGTAGCCGCTGGTGGTGCCGTAGGGCTCCGTGATCTCGCTGGGGGCTTCGGCAGGATCCCCGTGGCATCGCATACAGCCTTTCTTCACTTTGGCAGGGGCGGCGGAGACCAGGTAAAGCTTGCCCTTGACGGTGCCGGTCTCGACGATGCGCTTCAATTCGCCGTCTGCTCGGAACCGGCTGAGGAGCTGAGTTTCCAGGGGCTCCGGCAGATTCTTCAGATTCAGCGGGTTATCGGAAGCGATTTTGATGTAGTAATCCGGCTGTTCACGCAGGAACTTGCCGGCAATGGTGTTCGCCATCACAGTTGAAGAAATGGTCGGCCCAAAAAACTCTCCCTTCGGCATGAAGTACGGCCTTGTTTCTTCCCGCACGACGTTGCGTGCGGCGCGAATCATATCCACCAGCAGGGTCAGCTCCCTGTCGGCCTGGGACAGCACCTGTTGCTTGGTCAGAAAGTAAGTCGCGGGGATACTCACCAGGACGCTGATGATATAGAACAGCAGCAGTGCCCTGTTGAAGCGACCGCGGACGCTGGATGATCGTTTGACTTTCCCTGTTGAGGACTCAGCCATTGCCATGGTCTCCTTATCAACCCAGGATCGACGCCCTGGTAGGCCGTAGAAAACGTCTCAGGCGCGGACTGTGGCCCGGTGACCGGCAGCGACGCTTGTGCCGCTCTCCGCCTCGCGGGTGCCAGGCGCAGGGGGCTTTTAGTGGCCGCGGGTTGCAGTCCCGTCAACTTAGTCTAATCGGCGCAAACGGTCCCGCCTTTAACGAATGGGGCGCAAAGTCGCCACTCACCGGGGCCGTACCCGTGTGCGGAGCCGCAAGGACCGGCTCCCGCCGTGACATCCAGCCACAGGCGATGGGTTGCGGAGGTTTGCTGGGATGCTATTTTTTAGATAACCAAAGGGACGTTTGCACTGAGGGACATTCCCGCCATATAGCGCCTTTGAAAACCATCTAGGCGGTGACTCCTGCCGGCGATGGTTTGGCGCGTATATTTCTGAGCCACAAGGACAGGGACACACCATGAGCAAGTCAGACTTCGCCAAAGGCGCTCTAAGCGATACGGCGCTGGACGGCGAGGCGGCCAGCCTTATAGACCGGGCAGTCAGCAGTCTGGACCAAAAAGAGGTAGCCGGCCTGGATTTCAAGGGCGCCATAGATGCGCATATGAAATGGAAAGGCAGGCTGAACCGCTACTGTGCCGGAACCAGCAGCGAGGCTCTAGACGCGGGGGTCGTGGCCCAGGATGACCAGTGCGTGCTGGGCAAGTGGATCTACGGCGAGGGGCTGGCGAGCTACGGCGGTGAGCAGCTGTTCAAGGAGCTGAAAGCCGTGCACGCGCGTTTTCACGCATCGGCCGGGCAGATAGTTGCCGAGGTGGATAAAGGCAACCCGGCGCTTGCCCAGGATCTGCTCAACAAAGGCGACTACCCAAAGCTATCGCGCGACATTACGCACCTGCTGGCGCAGCTGTTCGTGCGATTCAAGGGTAGATAATCCCTGTCTCCGGGACCAGGGTGATGCTAGACCGTCTCCCGAATGGGCGGTCGCAGAGCCGCTACCCGGGCTTTGCGCCTGAGCCTGGGTGCCAGTACACGTGTGGTCGACGCACCACCAATGCGACGCGCTCCCGCAAAAAACCCGAGAATCAGGGAGACCAAGACAAACCACATCCCGAGCAAAGCGAGCATTACCGTAGAATCCATCCTGCACGCTCCTTGTAAGTTCTCCTGAACTTAGTGGCGGAGCATACGTGTTCTGAATTCGAAGTCAAGCGGCAGCTCGTACCTTGTTCCCGGGCCTAAGCGTGACTGTTCAAGCGCCGTTCAAACAGCATCGGTCTCAATCTTGGCAGATCGCTCTGCAAGAAACGGGCATCTGGCGAGAACAGATCCAGGTCATCAAGTGCCGAAAGGGGCACCAGACGTGCGTCGTCTATTTCCGGTGACCTGGGTCTGAAGCTGCGGCTGGCGATATCCTCCCGTAGTTTTGCGAATCCACCTTCGGGCCTGCACAGAAAGTAGAAATCCAGCCGATCAGGTCCCGGTTCCTCCGCCACGTAGGGCACCGCGTCGATACGCAGGAACTCGATTGCGGCGATGCTGAGCCCGAGCTCTTCCCACACCTCCCGTCGCAGTGTGGCCTCTACAACGTCATCTGGCGACGGTCCACTTCCCGCGGCGGTGGCATTACCGGGGATAGACTCCAGGGAGCCCCCGGGGAGGCCCCAGGAACCCCGTCGACGGTAGCTGTGCCGAACCAGCAGCACTTCGGGGGGCGTCGCGTCCGCATCCACCATGACCGCTACGGCGCCCACCACCCAGCTGCGGGCGAACTGTCCCTTGAGAAACCCCGCTAGACGAGGCGGAAATAAGCGCCATACCCGCAGCGACCAACGGTGAACGCGGCGGTGTTTCTCTATCCAGCGGGCCAGCCACGTTAGCACCTTACGCCCTCCTCACCCCTAGCGCGCATTTCTCACCAGGCGGACCCGGTTTCCACGTAAATGTTTCGATGTTCAAAGCCTTGGCATCTTTCTTGTCCACTGTCTCGTTTGCCGGTTGTCCGAATCCCCGTGAGAAATGCGCGCTAGCGTGAACCTGTCCGACCGGGCAACGCAGGCGTATGAAAACGTCGAGGAGCGGAGCAACTGGCGGGACGGGTGGAGTCGAGCCGATGGGTCGCCGGCCATCGCGCAGCGCTCTCTAGGGCTTTGCGAGCTGTCTGCGGCGCCAGGAAGGACGGAGGAAGGCGACACCGACCCCCGACGGTGAACGACGCACGACGACGGCGGCGCGCCGCCAGATGCGGACCACCCGATTGCTTCGCGGCGTGATCAGCACCAGTTCTATTACCCGGCTCTCGGGGACGCCTACTGGAAACAGACGGATGAACGCGCCAGAGCGACTCAAATCGACCAGTTCGCCACGCACAGGCACCTGCTGGGTCAGGCGGAGCCTGGCCTCGTACGCAGCGTTGATCCGAGGGTGGCTTCGCCGATCCCGTGCGTTGCGCAGCAGATGGGCCACAGCTAGACCTCAATGCCCACTGCGGTCGCCGTGCCGCGCACAAACGCCTGCCGCTGCCCGTTTTCAAGCCCGGCGCGAAGGCCGGAACGCTGGCCGATCATGCTGTCCGCAAGCCCTTGCCCGGCGGAGCAGGCTTCCTTCGCTCGCGCAGCAGGCCCAGGAGCCTGACTGCTTCCTGACAACTTTCGTAAGGCCCCAGGACGATGCTGTCGTCGGTGGTGAGATACCAGTCGTTGGAATCGGGCACAGCAAATACATGACCGGTTCCGGGGGATCTGTTGTTCGTACAGCGCTTGTTTTCCATGGTGCTGGGTTCATCTGTCTGCATGCCTTGCCCTGGCGGTCACCTGAACCCGCTACGGGTAGACTGGG
>JAAUXT010078517.1_pt1 | contig 11676 bp, 6 predicted proteins | sample 7278171 | NCBI WGS metagenome assembly JAAUXT01 (sample SAMN14350112, study PRJNA611818) | marine sediment metagenome | isolation source: surface marine sediment (1.8m) | place: French Polynesia: Moorea | collected 2018-08
ACTTTATGGTTGGCATGTTTGTTTCCTTGATTAAAATCATTTCGTGGCAAAAGAAATCATCGTTCTCTGCGCGATCGACTTGGAGTCAAAACTTAGGAATACTGCCTCGTAGTAAGATGAAATGGAGTGTGGAGGGCCACTGGAATAGGGAAGGCCTTTTGGGAAGACGTCTTCATATCAAACCGGTGGTCCCGTGCCTTTGGCTTCGTCTATCTCTCGTTAGACTTGGCAATGCACCGATCGGTTTTCTGTCGCCTTGAGAACAACGTTCCTCTGAAGAGTCTTCGTAAGCGTGCACCAGACGAAAAACACTTTCCAACCAAAGAGGGGTGACTGACTCAGCCAGAAGGATCTGGAGCTTTCTGAAGAGCTGTTGGCGTGTGGCAAACCTGGGCTAACCCGTGCAGCCCGCCGATAGCCATGCAGGAGCAAAGAAACTTACAGAGCCGTCGCCGACGTTCACCCGGCGCAATTTGGCCGTGTATTTGGATAGCATCGCGTGCAAATGCAGAGAAGAACGATTCCGTTGTGTTGACATGGAGCTTTTCTGAAATGTCCGTGTACGGTACAAGGTTCAATGACTCTTTATTGCCTTCATAAATAAGACATACTATTGATCATTTGCAGTTGTTTACGCAATTACTCTTTTCGTTCGTCAATGGTTGTGTGATTTGTGCCCTCACGACTAAAGGTGGATCCTCTTGAACACTCATTATGTGAAGATGAGTTACGCATCCAGATGCTTTATTCATGAGGCCAATGTTTGCATATGTTTGATCCATTAATAACAGACCCGGTTGACGTTGCATTGAAAGCTGACAATAAGCAGCCTTCGAGATGTTCAGAGTTCATCATAAACCTGGATGGAGATGTTATCCCCAAGTCGCACCCGGTGACTCGCGAGTTTCAGTGCACGTCGGGCACTCGAGTGAAGCTGTTTCTCAGCCAGCAGGGCGCGTCTCGTACACTGACGGCCTCCAACTAAATGGGCAAACATTTCCTTGAGTGACCGTGATCCCGAGCGTGTTGGGTGCAAAGTGAACTGCAGTGTGGGAGTGGGTTCCATCTCATGTCGTCCACACACACAACATCTGCACATTGTTGCCATGGAACCAGGAAGCTGATCTTTCGTTTATCACAGAATCAAAACGTCGTGGACTGTCTGAGTCAGGACGAGCAAATTCACACAGTACATTTATGCATCTGCACACAAGTGAACACATCAGGCGGGCAACTGGTTATTGCAGCAATGTCAGCTTGATGTCCATTGCACAAGTTCTGTGGATTTTGACACCAGACCAAAACCACAACGCCGTCACAAGCAAATATGTACGGAAACGAGGTCGTGGACGTAGAAACAAAGCAAGAAGCCCATTTTGGTCGGGGTGTTCTTGTTTGTAACAGCTCTTGTTTCGATGACTTGTGCTCGTACGTTATATACCGTGGGTCACTTGGGTGGTAGTTATATGCCACACAACCAGAGCTTTTCGGTTTATTGGTGCCTTGCGGCTCGTTGCGTCCTCCCATCTCAAGTTTCCGTTGGCAACTGGTGCAGGCACTTTCTCAAAGGTCACATCCCCACGTAAGTAAATTGTCATTTCTTCACTCGTAAACTTTGCCGTTTGAGCAAACACTCAAGAAGAGAAGATACTGGCGCTAGTTGGGTTCAAATAGCACCTGTTTTCTTCACATCAACACCTGCAGTCTGTTGGGCGAGGCCATGAAATGCCACCATCAACACTGAGCCAATTACAGATGCCAGACAACTCCAGCGGGTGAAAAAACAACGCTGTTCCTATTATCTCTCACTATTGCGTTGCTGTTCGCAATTCCCTTCACCTCAACTTGGGACGTGGATTCGCATTTCACTTCTTCTCGTTGTCGAGCTGTTTGGCTTGTTTCAAGAGCAAGTCTCATTTTTTGTTGCAAACACCAACATTTCACCAGCAGTGACCAATAGCCTCGTAACAATCATTATTCCCAGACCAGACTCAAGAACTGAAAACAGCGCAGTGAAGCGAACCAACTGCTGGCATGTTGTCAAACGATTCGGGACTCCGTCTAAACAATACAAACTTTATTGATGGCAACAGCAAGCAGGAGCCAGCGACGAACGTGAGACAATGATTTTCTGCCAGGTGAAAATGTGGGGGTGGGAACGAAAAAAATTATGGCTTGGTTTTTGTGAGCAAACAAAACACACCGTTGTGGCCTCACGAATGAAAACAAAATACACATTGGTGTGGCCTCAAGAAGGATAGCAATAGGAGTTTTGGTAAAAAAAGAAAGAAAAACACAATCGTGCAGGAAATTTGCATTGGGTGTGTTTGCATGGTGGGTCGTCCGCGTATGCCTTTTTTGGGCTATGAACGAACGCCTGTGTGCAGAAACCTGTACGCTTGTGTGTGTGTGTGTGTGTGTGTGTGTGTGTGTGTGTGTGTGTGTGTGTGCGTGTGTACGAGTGTCTTTTTTTTCTTCAAATTTTGCAGTCTCTCAGTGCTTGAAACTGGGTCACCGCACCTGTGTCTAAGTTTGTCGTTAGTCATGCACGCATCTGCGAATCACTGCAGCCTTGGCCCTCGGTTCAGTATCATTGTTTGTGACAGTTTCCCATCAACATACAAATTGTAGGATCAAGATAAAGTCTTGCGAGGTTGTCAACCCACACTCAAAACGCCTAGATATCAGTTGACGAATGGCAACTGCATGCACACGAGATTTGGCAGATTGGCTCGTGTTCTCTACGTTCGACAGATCACGTGCTGGGCGATCCGCCAGTCTTTCCTTGATGCCAAAGCGTCCGTGTCTCTTTTGCTCTCGTCAGGACTTCTGTTTCCAGTTTGCGTGTGCAAGAACGCATTGCACGAAACAAACATTCTGATCAGGAGGTCTTTAAAGGTGGCTGCTATCGAGTGTATTTCTGCAAAAACGGGTTTCATTCACATGTAGGCAACAGGTTTTCAGCAACGGAGCGGAGGTGCAAGGAAATCCCGCGTACTTTTCCAATGTCTGTCAGTGAAAGCTCTTGGTTCGTCCCAGCTGGTTGTGTTCTGTATTTTTAGCCACTGTCTGTCTGCGAAGACACCAGGAAGAGAAGGCCCTCGTGGTTTTGTTGAGCTACCACAATGCAGGAATCTGTCTTCTGCGACAAAACACCTTTGCATTACATCAAAGACCCACACCAAACATCTTGGTACATTGGACACACGTTGGACATCCACGCGCGGAGCCCCTGTGCGACGCGAGAATCACGGTCCCATTCGGTGTTCAGCTTCCACACAGCACAAGCATGACATTTTATAATTGACGGTTCCGTTGGTTCAAAAACTTGTGTGTGTGTGTGTGTGTGTGTGTGTGTGTGTGTGTGTGTGTGTGTGTGTGTGTACCTTGACCGGTTTCTCAGTCTCAGTCTGTCTCAGTTCAATTCTGAGTCTCTGGCTCTTTCGAGGCGTTTGGTGTCGGCTCGGAAGAGACTCAGAACGGAACTGAGCCTGAGACTGAGAAAAAGGTCGAGGCACATCTCTTCAAAAAACCATCACTGGCTGGCCTGGTCATAGAAAAGGTCGTGGTCATGTATCACTCAAGTGCAAAGAAGCACAATTCATTTTTGCTTCGTGGCTTCGTGCCCTTTGATGTGGAAACTGGTGAACGGTTATCGACGGAAGCAGTGAGAGAAAACAACGCACTTGCTGCTTGTACCGAGAAACCTCACATTTCTTTGCCGGAGAACAGAAAGCATAATTTATTCAGGATCTTTGGTTCGATCAATCTTGGGGAAACATCGAGTGTTATCGCTCCTCCTCAGTGTTGACTCAAAAAGGGAGGGATCCACCTTGATCCTCCAATTACGAAAAAAATCTCCAAACAGAGCTTTCGTTTCAGCCTGTTGGTTCCGTGTTGTCTGATTTGTGTGGCCAATTTCAAGCCTCTCTGAAATGAAGTCTGTGATTTGAAGTGCGAAATTTGACAGGAAGAAACATTGCAGTTTCAGACGTTGTTTGGTATGAAACCCAAGATCCTGCAAAAGCTCTGCTTTTCTGTGTGTCTGTTCGATCACATACTTCCCTCCCTTTGTTCAACCCGCACATTCGAAACCTTTCTACGTACGTTGCAGCGGCGCACGAACAGATTTCGTCAAAAACAAGACAAAGTTGTTGCTGATGCATTTTTTGCTGAGAGCAGTGCAGACAAAGGAAGTGAAAGAACAAAGACAATCCCTGCAACATGTTGTTAGTGTTCGTCTTCTCTCAATCGTCTTCTCTTTACTGATTCCGGTGTCTCAGTGACAAGGTGCTGCCGCTCTGAACCGTGCACTCTCCAGCATCTCCGTTCCTGACCAGAACTCTTCGAGTCCAGGGACAAGGTGTGTTCCTGCATTCATGGTTCTGCGCACAAGCTGTCGCAGTTTTCCCTGTCTGGGGAGAACCCAGCATCGCTGACACCGGCTTCATGTTTGCCGCTCAGAGATGAGGGAGTTGTGAAGGTGGAAGTGTGCTGTAAGATTATCTGTCTCCAGCTAATTGAAATGTCAACACCTCTCGCCGCTGTTCGTTCTGCGTCTTGAGTGCTGCTGTCCCACTCAATCCGACTGACTCTAGACTCGGCTAAAATTTGGGTCATGTCCAGAGAAATTTCTTTCAATCAACAGGTCTGTCGCCAGCTTTGCCAGTGCACCGTCTGTTGTACATATAAAAAGCGATTGAAGTTTGCTGCTTGACGCTCCGTGACGCCAACTCGTGTGTCGTTTGTTGTTGGTTGTGGTTCATGTGCTTTGGTCAATTGAAGTGTTCGGGGTGTCTGTCTGGACCTGAGTTCCCATTGACAATTTTCTGAAATGGAGCGTCTTTACACACAACTGGTTCTGCACGAATCAACGTTGAGATTGTCAGCATTCTACAGGGGTGTGTTTGTGAACCCAAATCCATTGGTTGTTTTGCCTGGAACTCAAAGTTCGAGTTGCTTGATGATGAGCGTTTGAGACACTCTTGCAGCAGGAGACAGAGCCTGCTGAAGTTTCTGTCGTCAAGAGCAACCAGGTTCTCAATAGCAAATTGTTCAGGTTTTCCTTCCTTCCTCCTCCACTCTGCCCTTTCTTCCTTCCGTCGAGCTATTCTCCAATGTTCCTTGATGTCCTTGTTGGCTCATAAAATGTCGCGCTCACGTCTGTATCGGCCGAACTGCACGAAGCAATACCCGTATAACCAAGCACCGAGGTTTGCCTGGGCATATTTTTCACAACTTAGCACAAGCTTGCGCGTTGAACTTTTGCACAAGCAAAGTCAACAAATGAATCCGTGGTTCACATGTTCTACGAGTTCGTACATCAGTCGCTTTTTTCCTGGAGGAAAAATCGCATCAATCTTGTCGGCCGAAACATTGATATTGCTTTCTCAAGGGTCCATGCCCCTTACAGACTCAGGGGAAACACGTAGATCTGGTCGTTCAACACTGGACTCACCCTGAGGCGCTTTTCGCCTGGAGTGAAATGTTCGTAAAATTTGAACGTATGGCTTGAAGACCACAGCGGTGAGTGCAACAACTCTGCAAAGCAGTCGGAATCGCTTCGTAGTTCGTGCCTATCCGTACGCTCAAACGCAGCAAGATGGAAGACTGCGGACTGACTGCAGTGTTTCGAAATGTCGACGTGGCCTTTGCTGATGCCTCCAGTGCTCGTGACAACAGGTTCATAACCATGAGAACCACTGTCAGGATGTGACTGGATCTGCTTTCACAAGACCGCAGAAACTGCGACTGTGACTCTGGTTTTGGTCCCTTGGTTTTTTTTTTCTTTGGGAAATCCAAAACTCGTTCAGTTTGTGCTGTTCATGAGAACACAGGCATGGCAGAAGTCTTTGGCCGTTCGTATTTTCGTAAAAGACACCAGATCCAAAGTCGTGTGCAGCTGCAGTGTGCAGCTGTGCATGTCGTTCAGCTTGGCAAGAGTGGACCTGGAAAGTTCTTTGTGCGAGTATTGGACCAGGCATCCCCTGCCCTGGGAGAGGCGAACACGCTGTTGTGGTGAACAGTAGATCTCGTGGACAATGGGTTGACGAAGTTAAAAAGAAACCAAGTGGATTCTTCATGCTCGTTGTGAAGTTGATCGCTCTTGGCAAATCGTTCCGAAATGAGGATCAACAAAAGATGTTTTCTGCAACAAAGCACTGAACATGTTCTCTGCATGAAAAAAGATTCTACTCTGTTCGTTGATGACATATCATAGATTGAAATTAATTCAAGCGAGCAGTCTATTTGCTTATCCCTGTTAAAATAACAAGGCAACATGAAATTCCCATTTCCTGATCTATTCACCGATTGCCAAGGTTTATTTACACAGAAATAATTCAGGAATCAACTGACAAGAAGACGGAAATAACAGGCAGGACAATTGATCTGATTTTTTGAGGGGTAATGAAAATGCAGGAAAGCATCTTTTCACTTCAAGCGTTTTTTTTGCCGGCACCAAGATGGACTCATTTTGTGAGCTTTGCAGTCCCTATCTGCTCAACATCAGAGCTTTGTGGAAGTGTCAGAGTAACTGAAGGCGCTGGGCTGACCGAGTGATCCTCACTCCACTTTCCGTCTGTCCTTCGTCTGCACTTCACGGATAATCATCCTGCCGCCCTTGGCTCGAACCTTCTTTTCTGAATAAATTTTCACCAAGCAGTTGGACTTGAACTGTGGTCATCACAGCAAAGGGGGTCACAATGTCACAAAGGCGAAAGCAAAGAGGGTTGCAATACTACAAGGACAAACTTGCGATGTCCTACAGGGGGGGGGGGTTGGTCTGCGGGGGTTGTGGAGTTGGGGCATCTGGCCGACTTTGCCGACACCGCACTGCCCCTGAAGGGGTAGAATAATTTTCGTACTCAACACAGACTGAAGTCAAAAGAAACCCACTACGATGCAGCACGAAAGATTTGTTGGAAAGCAAGGAAATTTTACGAGCGTGTGGTTCTGCACTGAAAACTCGAATTATGGTTCCCAAACGTTGAGACACTTCCACCCACTTCATGTTTTCAGAATTTTATTGTTTGGGGCCTTCTTATGAGTTGTGCTTGCCCGCACCGCCCTCCCCAGTCCTCATTTCTGCATCATCCAATCCTGATTTCCAATGAGACGATGAAAATGCCCACTTATGCATTGAGTACCACGTTGTACTGTAGCCTTTTGTACGTTTGGACACCTGAAAACTTTTGTTTTGTTCCACATTTTCAATCAGTCTCGCTCCGTGAATCTCTGCGGACAGATGACATCGTTGAACACGACCGACTGAACGCTGACCGGAATGCGATATTCTGTGGACTGTCCAGGCGTTGGTGTTGCTTTTGGAACGACGGAATCGAATTGTACCCAACTGGCGCAATGCCTTGCAGGCGGCATGCAGCATTTAAATCTGGCCTGGTATCGGAATGTCAAGGAAAAACTCGAGCAAAATGGTTGCTTTTCAGCTAAACCTGGACAGTCCACATCGATTTTTTCAATCTCCTCCGGTCGTTTGAGAGAGCCACTGCGCTGATACAGAACATCGTGAGTTAATTGTGCATCTCGTGTTGTCTGGGGTCGATCTTGGATGCATGTGTTTGGACATCTCCTTCCGACAGAAGAAACAAGAAACCCTTGTGGTCAACCTGTGTTGGACTTCTTTTTCAACCAACACTTTTGACAAAGTGTATTTGTTTTGTTGTGCACTCGAGTTGTTTGGTGCAGACGACCAACAAATTGCAAGACGACACAGCGAGTTGCTGCGTGCCACAAAATGGAACTTTTGTAACCAACTGCAGGCATATCTTTTAAAAAAATGGACTTGTTGATGAAAACGACAGTGAAACAGGACGTGGTCACATGCCATGATTGGGTTGCATCAATTTCTGATCTGATCAACTTTTGCTTGTGGCAATTTCCTGTTGCTTGTCAGGGTTATGTTCCATGATTAACCTCCTTCTAACATGGGTGACTGAGGTTCACTTCCATCAAGTCTCTTTCCTGCAACGTCTAATGCCCTTTAAGGTGTTTTTACGCTGTGCGTGCACCTGTGGATCGACTGCAGACAGACGGTAAAACAGCTCGTCTTCTCGACCCATCAAACCTCGTGAGAGTTCATGCACCGGTCTTTTGATGTCAGAAAAATTCCTTCAAGGCTCCAAACACAATTTTTCGGGTTGAAAGCTGAACCTTGCGTGACGAAGGTGAGTGCGTGTACCTCCCAAATGAAACATTTCACACGGGGAGCACTGTGAGTCGTTGCAGGGCGCCTCACCCCGGACGGTGTGATCTTGCTGAAAGCGTTGTTATCCATGCTCAGTCAACTTCAGTTTGCTGACAGTAATGGATTTTCCTTGAAGAACAGATCGGGAACTTTGGCACGTCCATTCATTGATCACCATCTTTGTCTTCAATCAAGTACAGGAAGGCAGGAAGGCAAACGACACGCAACCAAACCAAACCACTTCTTGAAATATCTCGAAGTGCCTCCTCAAACACTGTGGGGTGCTGAGAAATGGTGTGACTGTATCGATCTGGATTTGCTTCCGTATCACCTGAGGACAATCTGCTCGCCCATTCGATCTGATCACAGTCATTTTCTCGTCCCAGACCTCGGTGGATGGTCAGCAGTAATGATGCATTAGGAACAAGATGCGCGACGAAACTCGATTCTTCTTGACTCTGTCCCCTTAGGTCAAACCAACTTGATTGCTCTTCCTTCAGCAGATGTGTATCTATCACCTTCAGCGTTCGCGTTTCTCTCGCTTCTTTGGAGCAAAATTGAACTGTGTCGATTGGAAGCGTGATTGCCAGGAATCTGATCTCTGGTAGAACTTGTCGTTCTGTTTTCGGGTGAATCATTGGCCTTTTCAGATGAAAAACTGCTCACCAAAAGGATTTTTTCTTGAAAACGAGGGCAAGCTCCATTCACTGTGATGTCATGTGGACGGGGTGAGACGAACGAGATTTAGATTATCTAAATCAGATCTCAGCTTCCAGTAGACAGGATCACGAAAGCAGCGTCCAGGAATCTAAAACAGGTCAAAGTGGATCTGAACAAGTATGAGAACGTGAATCTTGGTCAAATGCTTTGGATCTCGAAAGAATTTTGAGCTCCGGTGCACTCGCTGAGTCGGCGCGTACTTGTTGACGTATTCTTGTGTAGCAAGCCTGCAGTTTTCGCAGACTGATCTCTTTCACGACTTCTGGTCACTAACTTTTCATTTGACTTTGCATTTGTAAGTCGAGATGTTTTTGTAGCTTTCAAAGCTGCATGGACTTTTCACACCACGCTCAACTAAGACAGGCTCCACCTTGTGATGCGAGTCCACGGTTCAAGCTGCGTCTGCTCTTCAACGTCCTGAACCTTTGCTGCCAACAAAAACTACTGCCTGGCTTCTGAACCTGAACAACAAATTCAAACTTCAAAGTCCAAGACCAAGTTTTTGCCGGAGACAGCATGACAAGTGGGAAATTACAACACGCACGTTTTTGAATGCAAGCAAGATATTATCATTCGAACTCCCAAGAACTCAGCTGAAGTTCCCATCGTTTCGTCGGTCTTTCTTTGGCTCTGAGCAGAAGTTGGTTAATTTTGCAGAATACAGCCTGGTTCGAAGCAGATTAAGCGCAATCACAGCAACGGTGAATAGAATCCCAAGATGGTACCTGTCTGAGTCAATTGCAGGGGACATCTGTCCACCTGGTGGACCCAGCTGTTTTTGCCGTTGTCCTTGTCAATGAAGAACTTCTTGTTGCGAAACCCGCTGGTGATTGATTTGAGTGTCATTAATTTGCGGTATACTTGTGAGAGATTCGTTCTCATTCGTGTGTACGTGCATTGTCAGGACAACACCGAGCTGTCGAATGGTCTTTGCCAAGATGCTGTGATATGAAGAAACCAACCACTTTGTTTTATTGCGGTTCTGTTCTGAGATTCGTTTTGGTTGAAGAAATGGATTTGCGTGTTTCATTTTCTCGTGCAAGTCAAGCTTCAATTTTGTGCACGTCCCTTTCTTCGCACAATCAGAACCGCGAGTACATTTCCTCAATGAAGCTCAATTCTTTGGCTTTCTGCATGAATACGAACTGCCGCATCATACACGCATTTGTACCAGCAAACAAAAAAAGCTCGGGGGTTTCAATCTTTTTTGAGCTCTTTCAACGCATGCTTCAACCACAATCCAATAGTCACAGGACAACTGTTTTGAGATTGCAACCATCTTTCTTCAACTGCTAATCAATCGGCAGATTGACGAGTCAGATTTGGAATCTGTGTGGTCTGTCAGATTGCGCAATGCAGCTACTGAAACAGAGTCTCAGTTTTCTCTGGGCACTTCACCCAAGGACCGCCTCATCCGACATGACATTGCCGCATCCAAAAAGTACTCGACCACATCACGATGCAGAAGTGAAGCACCTGAAGGGCCTCTTCGTGCTGTTAATTGCGCGCTAGTTCTGCCATGCTGGGCACACATATCTGCTGTTGCAGAAAGATGCTGTTGTGTTCCGATGATGCTCCAAAAGTCTCATTTTGCACTGTTGCGTACATATCGCAACAGAAACGGTTTGGATATCAACCTCGCATGATTTTGCAACCAACATGCATGCCCACAAAAAGTCGCAAACGTGAATTCAAAGCACCAGGAGTGTGTGGAGTTCTGTGTAGGTGTACCCTTGTTTGGGTGGGTCCTTTCGCAGTTACGTTCCAGGAGGCATTTGAGGAGCAACGAAGCTCAGTGGAAGTTCCAGACTCTCGGCCTCCAACAGCCGATCGTTTCAGCTGTGGAACTGAAATTTGGTGATTGAACTGCTCGAATGCGACTTGTCAGCCAAGACGCAAGCGAACAAATTTGATCAAACATCTCTCTCCCTGACAATGACGGCCCACAGCTTTGGATGAAACGTCAAATTCTTTGGTGTCAGCAAGAAAATAGTGATGTGAGCAAATGTTCTTTCGTGTCTCAGAATGGAAACAATGTCAGAACTCAATTTGCATCTCATTTGTTCTTTGCTCACAAGGCTTAATTTTGAAACGCATTTACAATTGAAATGAAGACAACAGTCAGCACAGGAAATCTGTATCAGAGATTCATTTGGCTGAACATGAATTGTCAACTGGGTGGCAATTTTCCTGCATTTCTGTGGCGTGTCTGATGTTTGGTTTCTTGAATGGAAAATTGCCAATGCATTGTTCAATCTTCAATGCAATGCGAAGCACTGTCTGACATTGGTTCTGAGGAGCATACGCTCGTACATGTTCGTACGTGTGGAAATATCTCTGCAGTGGTCAAGTGAAGTGTGAAGAATCATTTATCTTTCAACGGACGACAGACAGTTTTCGACCACGGTGAAGAAAGAGCAAGTGTCAGTGACTGATTAGGATTTGAGTTCGTACGTCAAAGAGAACGACATGTGCTTTCCCAACAGCTTTCTTTCCGGAAAGAGCGGGGAGATTTAGCAACGCTTGTCTGAAATACGCCCGGTAGACTGCCGCCTACGACACTGCTCACCACCGGACGTAATTTCCGTAGATCACTCACAACACAGGTGAAAAATGTCTGGTATGTTCTGCCTGATCTACCAAATATGGTCATGGCATAGCTGACCTCGGTCTCCACATTGATGGGCCGAAGGAGGTCATGTCGTCAGCCACGTATTGAGGGCACGTCGGAATTCCACCGCACGTATTTG
>JAAUXT010146637.1_pt1 | contig 11676 bp, 15 predicted proteins | sample 7278171 | NCBI WGS metagenome assembly JAAUXT01 (sample SAMN14350112, study PRJNA611818) | marine sediment metagenome | isolation source: surface marine sediment (1.8m) | place: French Polynesia: Moorea | collected 2018-08
CAGAAAATGGAAGAAGATGCTGCGTCAGCTGTGGAGGTGCTCAACTCCAGCCAACTGGACAGGGACACCACAAGCACCCCAACGGGCATCATGAAAGCACTCGCCCCTGGTCCTGCAGCGTCCCCCATCAGTACAGAGAAGGCACAGATCAAGCAAGAACGGCAGTGCAGTGAATTCATCAGTAAAGAAGAAGAGCGGTTACGCGCACTGAATATTATTCCAGAGACTGAGTGGACATACCAGCGATCGGAAGAAGGCCAAGCCGAAGCCGAAGTCGAAGATTCCGATTCCAAGAGTGTCACCGAAGGCAGCGATGGTGCTGCTCCCGGCACGAGCAAAACGCAGAGACCCGGCGGTGATAGTGAGGTCACCAAAGGGCCTGCAGCAGGGAAAGAGAGGTGGCCGGTCCAGCTGGGGGACCATGTAATCGTGCATGCCTTCCAGGCGAAAATAACATTGTTGTCACCAGCATGCGTCACGTACTACCACCTCAAAAATGCCTCCAACCCAGCTGCGGGCTGGGTGCTCAATACTGTGGAGCACGAGTTCGACCCACAGGAGGTAGAAGAGGTGATCAATGCGCCTGTGCTGGTTGACAAAACAAAGAAGCACAGCCCCGTGAAGTTTCCATCGCTGGGCGAGTGACGGTGACAGTCCGTTACTTTTGTGACGAAGGCCCATGTCGCATTTTTATTCCATGTATCATTAGTGGTATGGTCAATTGCAACATGAATGACATAAATAAAGACTGATAAAACATACATTACGCATTTATTTGGATATTTCGTGACAGTTAGGAGGTGACAGTGACGCACTGTTACAGTTGACAACAATGGCGTACATTCGAGAATTCAACAGTGACAAAAAGATGATGCAGGTTTGCAAGTAATGAGCACCCAGTGACTATTTCATACCAGACAGATAGCTGTATGCGTGACAAACCAAAAAAGATGCAGTTAGTGACAATTCAATGGGTAAGATGGCTATATTCTAAGGTTTCCTAACGTTACGTGCTTGTAACGGCGGTGGTCCGGACAATGGGGGAGTTGCTTCTCTGTGTGTGCGTGTCTGTGCGTGCGTGTGTGTGCAAGTGTGTCAGGGAGTGCGTGTGTGTTTTGCGTGCCTGTGTTGAGAAAGCCAAACTGAAAGAAACTATCTCGTTTCATGAAAGCAGGTGCAACACCTGTTGCATATTCATGTACATATGTCACGTGTGTGCTCGCAAGCTGGGTACCAGTCACTCGTTCAATAGACGCTTGACCGGCAACACCTTAATTTGCCTTCGTCTTATGTCAACACAGCACCACGAAGTCCACAGCAGTCGTGCGAGATGAGATGTCCCCACCCGAGCCGTGCGTGTGTCATGGTGCGCAACTCACCTGGCGGGTGACGATGCTCATGCCGCCCTTGGGCGAGTCCCGGATCTTGATGTCGAGGATCGGGCGGTCGTGCTTGTGTTCCCACGTGATGTCTTTGTAGCTGAAGCTCTGCATCAGCGACTGCGGCCAACAAGAACCCAGTCGTTACACCCCCCTATCTTGGATCTGACCAGACACGTTCCCACGACCCACCCACCCACACATATGAAAGCACAAACAGCAAATCAACGCAGCACAGACAACAAACCCTGCACATGCACACACACACGCACGCCACACACATCTTTCTCGTTCTTTCTCCTGCCGTCCTCGTACTCGTGTGACTCACCTTGTTCACACTGTGTATGATGTGAACCCCGATGTCGTTCACTCCCACGTAGAGCGGAGTCGGAGTGCGGGCACTCTGCAACACAACGCAATGCTTGGGTCAGTGAGCGCTGAAATTGGGACGTGGGCGCAGTTTCGCCAAACAAACCGCGCGGGGGTCAGGCGTGCCTGTGCACACACCCGCACACACACACACGCACACACACACAGGCACACACACACACACACACACACACACACACACACACACACACACACACAGAGTTAACGCGAATGACCCGTGATCGGTGCATTCATCGCCTTGTACGAACACGCCGAACGTCGTCTCCAAGTCTGAAAGTTCACCCTGTTCACAGCAACGTGAAATCAGACGTTTCCCTTCTTTTCACGATCGCGTAAATATAGATCTACGCTGAAACAACAACTGCAGGGAACTGGGGTTAGATCTTGTTTCGGTCGTCAAACTTGTACTCGGACAGGTTCAAGCGCCTTTCACACTACATCCGTCGTGCGGTGTATTTCTGTGCTTCGTAAGACTGTGAAAGAGGCTTCTGCACAGATATTAACGATGTAGCCTGTTACTCCCCACACTAGAAGCGTCAACATTGCGTCATTATTCCTGCCACCGAGCGCTGCGAAGCGTCCAGAGTATTTCCGTTTTCCCTTGCGTGTGTCGTACGTCGCGTCTCTGCAAGTCAACTGACATCAGCGCTCGCGATGCAGCCCCCGTTGACTTCCACAGGTACGCGCCGCACGACACATGGTACAGCCCTGAGGCAAATAGGTGCCTCGTGAGTCGGTGAGTTACGGACCCGAATCTGCACGAAGCCGGTAAAGAAAGCGGACCCGTACACCGTGAGGTTCCAGCACAGCGTCAGGAAGTGAAGCTGCAGGATCTGCAAAGATAGCACCGCCCTGTGGTGTGTGAAGCACATAACACGGTTTGCGTTTCGATCTTGTGTCAGAAGCAGAGCCAGGATTCAGTCAGGGGCCCGACCCCGTGAGGGGCACACGTCTTTGTCAACTTTGATGAGTAGCATTTTCTTTTTGTGCTGTTAGGAAAGGAGCCGGACCTTAAACCTTGCACCGGACCCGCTCAGACACGAAAAGGACACCTTGTGCATCGTGGAATATTCAACGAGCAGTTGGTGCCCTGGACATTCTAAAGCCAGTGCGTTGTGGGCGTGAGACATAGCAAGCGAGGCACCAAACGTTTCCGCGCGTCCCTGCGCGTGCATGTTCGGTGCCATTTTTAAGTTCCACAGAAAACAACTTTGTGTTGAACCACCACCATATGCAGTGCTCCGGCAGCAAAGAAAAAACACCACAACTTCAGTTGACATATTCTGCTGCAAGAAACACTTTGTTGAGTGGCACTTTCAGAAAACCTCCACCTCCAGAAAGCTTCAAGCTGCAGTTGTCGTTGTCGCCTCGCTGCGGAGCCCCAAAGAACCAAGCCGAGTTGGATTTTGCCCGTCAGCTGTTCAGTGCACTCGGAGTCTCTCCATTGAAAACTGGAGTGAATGACCGACGCCGGTGTACCGACCGAATCGAACACGATTCGACAGCACCGCACCAAATGCCGCAAACAGAAATCGCCCTTTGTCCGGGTGAGTTCATTTCAGACAATGGTGGCTTTTAGGTCTCAATGGTAAAATGTGGATACCGGGCGCCCCCAAAGGCAAAATCCACCACGGCTCAGTTCGAGAGATTCTCCAGAAGGAGCAGGACCTTGACGTGAACAAATCCTGTAAAGAAGGAGGATCCGTAGATAGTCAGGTTCCAGCACAGCGTCAGGAAGTGCTTCTGCAGAACCTGCGAAAAACAAAATTATATCATGCACAGTGAACACGAGAGGATCTCTCGCGGACCCAGCGGTTCCGTCCTGCTGCCCAAAAATAATCAATTTCCCCTCGCGCAAAAGGATGAAATGCTCGTGTGGAACCTTGGAACACTGCCCACTTTGCGTACCTGTGGGGAGCGGTTCTTGTTCTGCATCGACTGACTGTACGTCTTGTACTGCAGTTGGATCTTGGAGGCCCAGTTGATAGTTTTGTTGCGCCGCTTGTTGACGGGCACGAGAGTCGAGAGCGCCTGCTCCCTGCGAACAGATGTCTTTGTACACGCTGCGAACAGAGGAGGATCTGGAACTAGCAGGACCACTGAACTCAACCCCTGAAACCCTCCAAAACTGGGCCACCCCCGTGACGTGAGAATTGGGCCCTCACGAGTTTTCGCTGACATCAACTGATTCCTCAATCTGTCAAGAGTTTGAAAACCACAGTATTCTACACACCACGCATCGTGCACTGACCAGAGCAGCACGTCACCACTCACGTTCCGAAGAAGGCCTTGGTCTTGCGCTGGTCGTAGTCTCCGTGGTTGAGCTGCATGAGGATGCCGCTCATGATCACGGCGTCCTGGTCGGCGCACGGGTACAGGGACCGGATGTAGTTGTGGTACGCCTCGTGGAACAGCAGGTTGATCGCCATCCGGTCCTCGATCTGTGGGCGGCGAGAGCTTGGTCAGGCCGAGTTCAAACTGGATACATTGTGCGTCACGTTCCATTGTTTCTCAACGGGCGCTGCCCTGTCGCTTGAGATGCATTTCCCACCGACTGGCCTGCACGGGTTCAACGCCGAACTCACCCGGCGTGAGCACAGCCTCAAGGGCAGAAACTGCGGCAAGACCAAGGCATATCAAAGTCATGTTCATCACACCGAACTTCAATTGTCCTGATTTCTTTTCTAACAAAGAGAAACGGACCCTGTACAGAACACATCCTTTCGCTCTGAGATGCACACACGCTGAACAGATGGCATCAGAAACTCGCATTTTCCTTCAATCAATCAACCCTTTTCTGTTTCCGGATTAATTTCTATGGCAGAAAAAAACACAAAACAACAACAACAACAACAACAACAACAACAACAACAACAACAACAACAACAACAACAGCGGTACGCACGTCCTTCTCCTCGGCGATGCTGAGGATGGCGTCTCTGCGCCAGTAGATCTGCGGGTCCTCGCGCGCGGGGTCCGAGTCCGTCAGCAGACCCACGATCTTCCGCTTCCAGTCGTTCAGGTGCTGGATCGGCTTGTGCTCAGACTTGAGCTGCAGCTCTGCGGGGAAGGAGGAACGTGCACATCACACACACACACACACACACACGGCGGGGGGGGGCGCGTCCAAGGCCCCGTGGAGAGCTGCCACACCCGACTTCCTGTCAGGATCAGCGCCACCTTCTCGTCTGTGACTTCCGGAACCACATTCTGGATCTGCTCGAACACGCCTTCACGTCCCCGCAGACATACGAGTGTGTATTGCACGTCGATTCGACGGCAACAAGATGCAGTTCTGGCAGGAGGGTAAATGCATCACAATCGTGTCCCGTGCACCCTCGTTTCCTGTATGTCCCAGAGCAATGCAACCCGCAACCAATGCAACTGAACTTCGTCTGGAGTCAATTTTTCTTGCAGACACGAGCGAGTTGGAGGTATGTGGTTTTGCACATTGAATTTCACAAGTACTGGTAGTTCCGACAAAAAAGAACAAAACACTCACGCAAGTTTCTGGAGCAGATCCAGATGGTAAAGATGTGAGCACATGATTCATCCAGGTTCAGTTCCTGAAAGGAAACCACTCGATCAAGGCGTGTTGGGTTGACAAGATCAAGGCAGTGTTCAAGACGCGCCGTTTCTGCAAGCAATTAGTGCAGCACTGTCTTCGCAAGCGTGATTAAACTGTGAAACATGTAAAACCTGACACGTTGTACCGAATGGGTGTGTAATAGAGGATGACACACACAGACATAGATCTACACGTGTCTGCTGACAGGTTCACGTGCTCGTGACCCGTGAGGTGGTCCAACACACGATTGTTTGACGACAGTCTCACTCTGCAGTCCTGAACACACGTACCAGCACCATCTGTGTGTGAAGCTGGTGCACCGTCGTGTTGGCGCCCGACACCAGGTTCAGCATCCGGTACGTCGAGTCCATCAGCCACACCTGGATCTTTGGAGACTGAAACATCCACCAGGGGAAGCGTGAAGCGGGCGCGCATCATTGTGCGGAGAATACGAAAAATGATGTGTTGCGACTCAAGTCTACTTCAGCGGTCATTGAAATGAACTGGGCTGAATGGGTGTTTGGTGAAGGAAGGCGAACGAACATGCTGTACAATACCACGCTCAGTGCTCAAGCCTAGTCCCAAAGCTAATGTTCTACATTCGATTCAAAATTGTTAGGGGGTGGGGTTTTGTGCCTGGGTCTAGTTATCTGAGGAACACCACTTTCTTCGTGCTTTGTTTTTGAGTTTTGTGCCCCTCGGAATGTTTGCCCTGGGACCGCGTTGTATTCCTCCGCACTCACGGGGCGGTTCATGGCTCTGCGCAGCAGTTTGTGCGCAGCCTTCCACTCCTGCTTCTCGACGCGCTCACACAGCTGCAGCGCCGTCTTGCCGTGCCGGTCCAGGGCGCTCTGAAACAGGAGGCACTACCGCGTTCTGTACAAGGCGTGCGTGTTCAGTGGGGTGGCTGTCTTTGGTGCTGCAAGTGGATGCTGAAGTAAGGGGGGGGGGGCGATGCCAAGCGCCATCCATCCTTTGTTGTCCAGCGCGCTCTGTAACACACAGGACCTGCGAGCGGTGTGCTGTAAGGGGCGCTGCACTGTGCGAGGGATGTGACTTGGAGGTGACGTCTTGGCCGCGGCGGTGTGTGACGACGGACTGCGTCGTCAGGGAAGGGGGTGATGCAGGTGGAGCTGTATGGAGTGGTGCTGTGGGTGCAGCAAAGCAGTGGAATGAAGGGCTGCAGTCGTCTCTGTGACGAATCGAGGCTTTTAATGCTTGGCTGAGGGGCAAAGCAAATTCTCCTCGAGTATGAGGGAGGCAGAAATCGCAAAGCACCGTCCTTTGTTGCGTGGGTTGTCGACCAGTGCGTCGGGGGACCGGAGTGACAGCCCTAAAAGTTGAGACTCTCTTGCATTAGTTGCGAATGCTTCCTGTGCGCTGCCCTTGCGCTGTGTGACGCTCCAGCGGATCCAGGACTGCGGCTGTGTTGGTCCGACGAGGGGCCCGAGAGGACAGACCAACGTCTCATCCGAACTCCAAACGTCACGAAATATACGAGTGAACCCAGCTGGCAAAATTTGTGCCATCAATACTTGACTTGGATTTGTGGGGGTAGATGCAGGCCTTGATCCGCTGAGCAAAATTAGTGCAGCCAGTTGCCGTGCGTCCGTCTTCTGGGCCAGATCTTCACTCTGTACAGACAAGCGTCGACGACGTTACTTGGTGCACGGCGTCGCGCAGCAAGGCGGCCGCCGTCGTGAAGTCGACTCCCTGCTGCTTCTCGCAGATCTGCAGCGCCGTCTGCCCCGAGTCGTTCAAACAGCGCTGCAACGGCGGCAAGCCTCTCTTACTGCGCGGGGAATCAACACCCGTCAAGGGCACCGTTTCCACTTGTTGAATTTAGACAGTGTGAAACAGGTTGTGGGTTTGAAACTTTTCAATTCTGAGATCAATCTGGCAAGGCCTGCAAGACACAAGATCTGCGCTGAGACGCGCTCGACATGTCCATTTCTTTGTCGTTTCAATCCCCAAACTACAGATTGTTGCACATTTTACCGACTTCGCCAAATTTGCAGCACATTGCGCACAAATTGCGTCTGGAGAAACTCAGTGGCACGGCTCGCTCGTGCGTGACACAGGTGACGTCAACGCAGCGCAGGACGCGTCCACAGCAGAGTTCATCACGTCAACCTCGGAGTGCGTCGCGCGCCTCATGGCAGCACAAGTCAACAGACGCAACGGCATTGCTCGCGCAGTGCACATTCACTGACACAAAGACACGACGCAAAATGCGTCCAGCGGCACGCACCACATCGATGTCGGGGTGGTTGAGCAGCAGCTCGACGACGTACGGATGTCCGTTGGCGGCGGCGAAGTGCAGCGGGGAGGACCCGGTGTCAGTCGTCAGGTTCGGGGAGCACTCCCCGTCGTTCAGCAACACCGTGATCGCCTCCACATGCCCGTACCTGCAAGGGTCACGTGATGTCGTTGTGCAAACACGCACAAACATAGACACGAGCGCGAGAGAGTTCTCTCTTTCTCTCTTACACACACCCTCTCTCTGACTGTTGCTATCTCTCTCTCTCTCTGTCTCTGTCTCTGTCTCTCTCTCTCTCTCTCTCTCTCACACACACACACACACACACACAGCTGCTGATAGAAAAAGATATCAGGATCGAAAGTTACGAAACGACAAACTTTATTCCCACTGGTTGCACAGAGACGTTCAAGTGTGTTCCTCTATTGGGTCAGGGCCAGGTCAACCCACCAGCGGTAATCCTGAATTTACGTGAGCAGGACACAGGCGGGTGCTCTGGGTTGCGTTACCAGGCAGCGTAGTGTATGGGCGCCCACGAATCCTTGTCCTTGTTGGTGACGTTCCAGCCCTTCTGGATGAGTTCCTTCACCTCGGCAGCATTCCCCTCGTACGCTGCCTTGTGCACCGGAAACTCCTCGATCCAGTTCGGACCTCTAGTGAAGAGATGCACAAAAAGGCATCAAATCCATTCGTTTTGAACAACAAAACACTTATCTGTGTTGACACACGCCTTCGGGGTTGCTTCGAGCACATGTGTGCAATTAAGTGGTGATTTCATGACAAAAAGGTTTGAAAATGAAATTGTTCATGTGTAAAAAGGTGGGTTGTGCTTTTTGAAACTCAGTTTTCTCTTCTTTGCACAAAAGCTTCTGCATCGATTGGCAGACACAAACAAATCTGTGACATTGGCTGGGAAGAAGCCGTCCCAAAAATATGTGTGTGTGTGTGTGTGTGTGTGTGTGTGTGTGTGTTTGTGTGTGTGTATGTGTGTGAGTGTGTGTGTGTGAATGGAATTTGAGTGCACGAAAAAATTAGATGTGTGATGTGTAATGACCGTGGAAGGAGTTGCATTGGTGGTCATATTTCTTTTGCAACGTCGAGACGTGGGCTGTGAAAAAGCTGAACTCACACTTGTCCGGATGCGGCGTCTTTGTTGCTCGAGGAGCTGACGCTGATCTTGCTGTAGTCGGGTTCGAAGCCCCAGTACGGGTTCAAGGAATACGCCTCGACCTGCGACAAACAGCGTACAAAGTTCATCGAGATGGCGTGAGCACTTTCCTGCAGATTTGGGTTGTGGTGGAAGGGGAGGGGACTGCGAGGGGGGTCGATCGCAAAGACAATTTATTGGCTCAAAGTATCAAGATGCGTGGTTCTTGTTGAACACACTGAGGGGGAGGGGAAGGAATCAGCATGGCGCGATCTCTGAGGCACCCTTCGCTCACAGCGGATGAACTCACATCTGTATCTGAAACAAGCATCAGGAGACGAAAGAAGACACACAAAACATTTCGTACCTTTGGTTTGTAAGGCAAGCCTGAGCCGAAGAGCGGATTCTTGATGGTGATATCACACTTCTCTATCGTCATCATCCTGGCAAGGGCCTCATTCGCAATACTTCTGGTGTAGCGGTCCCCTGTAAGACAGGAGGAACACGTGCATGTTGAGACGTGCGCTTGGGGTGGGGATTGAACCCCAAAACTCCCGTTTCACAGTTCGATAGACGCGGCAACAGTCCATTGCGGCCTGTTGTTTCGAACGTACGAGCCCAACGGAACACGAAGGGCCGCGGAGCGGGCAGTGAACATGACGTCAGTTTGGTCTGTGGGGAGATCGCTGTCCAACAACACACAAACACTGCAACGCACGAGAGCTGCGGAACGCTTCACAACATGACAGAGAAAATTTTATGCAATGGCAGAAACGCACCAATCTGACCGGTGGACGCAGCTGACTGAGGGTCTGAGAAATAAGCAGGATTCGTGATGGAAGACTTCAGCCTGAAAGAAAACACGAAAAGTGAGTTTTGGTTCTCTCGGTTGGAACGCGCTCAAAAGAGCAAAATCTTCGCCAATTTTTGGCCGGGAAATTGAATGAAATGACTTGACTGCAAAAACTAGATCTAGACTTTCAAGTAGAGAATCAGCCGCGGGCAGCGTACATCGGCAGGACAGCACGTGTCCCAATCTGGTAATGTCCGAGTCAGACAGTGTCCGAGCTGAAATTTTCTGTAGGGGGCCAGGGGTAAACTCAGAAAATGTCCCAGTAAACAATGTCCGAGCTGAAATTTTCTGTGTGTGTGTGTGTGTGTGTGTTTGTGTGTGTGGGGGGTAACTTGGACAATGTTCAAGTGGACAATATCCAAGTGGACAATGTTCAAGCTGATATTTTCTGTGGGTGGGGGGTGGGTAACTCAGACAATATCCGAGCCAGACAATGTCCAAGTCAGACAATGTCTGAGTTGAAATTTTCTGTGTGCATTGGGGGGGGGGTACCTCAGACAATGTCTGGTATACCCAGGAAGGACTCACGGAGACAGATACAGGTGCAAACCAGTACCAGCTCGCTACCGCGGTTGATATTGAAGAGAAGTGTTCACCTGAAATCAGCAGATACGGAGAAGAGCAGATCTATGGCTCCCGGGACGTGGTGTTTCTCTTGCAGCCACCTGCAATACGTTGCAACGCCAGTGCTTCAGGCGGAAGTGCACGAAACGATGGAGTGGAAAAGTACCGCAGATTCACAACTATGTGCACGATTCATGGGGCAGAGGACTTTATCAAATACACGAGTCTGCCATCTTCCTCGGTGTAACCGGAAAGTTTGACAACCAAGGATTTTTGACGACCATAACCAGAGGTCGGCAAAAATCGCTGGGTATTTTGACCACCTTGTGGGTGATACGACTAATGAAGGGTAGTCAATAGTACCTTGGCATTTTTCACCACCTTGTGGATGACAACTGAGGGTAGTCCAAATTGCAACTTTTGAGACGTCGCCAAAAAGTTAAGGTCGTGAAAAAACACCGGGTCAAACCGTTCACCCTGAACCGCAACCCTAGGTCAGCCTGACCTCACCCACTGAGTTGAGCCTTTTTTCGCTGCCGTAGAGAGGACGGACTCACCCGTCGAGTCTTCGCAACATGATGCGCGTCTGTTTCGAGAAGTTGTTGGAGGAGTTGTTGAGGGATTCGAGGACGAGGTCGAGGGAGTAGAAGCCCGGAGTGTGCGGCGCGTTTTCCACGAAATCTGGATTCAGCTTCTCTGCAGCACAGGACAGACGAGGTCAAGGTCAGCTGATCTGGTCCTGTGGGACCCAGGGGTCTGTGCAGAGGTCATCGAGAAGATCCTGTTTTATTCGATCCCAAGGATTGTCACCTCTGCTGTCGACGGGGATGCAGTAGAGCGTGCCCCGAACAGAGAAGTCCTGGTCAGACGAGGTTTCCGTCTCCGACCCCGGCACGAAGACGGCACGCTTCCCTGCAGTGAAAGTCGCAGACACCTGATGATCATTCCCACAAAACAAGAAGGTCCACGAACATTGAGACGCGCCCCAGATATCTTCTCAGTACTTGTTGCCAAGCACCAGTCCTCTTGTGAATGGACAAAACGAGAGCAGGGCATCTTACACACAGAATACGGATCTCAAAGAGCGACGAAGACAACCCTGAGCAAGAAGCCACCCTCATCTCACCCACCCTCACCAACAACCACGATACAATGAATACATAACTTGGATGTTGCCGAAAACAACGATTTTGTTTTGCGAGTTTGTTTCTTCTGAGTACCTCTCTTCTTCAGATAAGCCTCCAAGTCGACCAAATCCTGGATCCACCTGAACAAAAGTCGTACCTTTCAGACCGCCATTTTCTCCTCCGGTCATGTGGTACAGGACGTCGAACAGGGCTTCAGCAGGTTCCTGAAAAGACGATTTGAGTGTGCTCGTCAAAACCTGAACACAGAAAAGGAGCATGTACGCGGTAAGAGCCATAGAAAGAGTTCCCGCTGGTTCCTGCCATTTTTCGTGTCTTACCAATCCATCGCAGTCGGTTGTGAACTTTCCTTGCGTCTGGAAATGAGAAC
>JAAUXT010033257.1_pt1 | contig 11675 bp, 13 predicted proteins | sample 7278171 | NCBI WGS metagenome assembly JAAUXT01 (sample SAMN14350112, study PRJNA611818) | marine sediment metagenome | isolation source: surface marine sediment (1.8m) | place: French Polynesia: Moorea | collected 2018-08
CTTACCACAATTGCAAAAAAAAGTAATTTTTGTGAAAAGTAGCCCAAAAGTAGCCCAAAATTCCCAGACTGAAAAGTAGCCCAATTTGTGGGAAGTAGCAACTCCCAAAAAAAAGTAGCAACTCGAGGCCAAAAGCAGCCCAATTTGCGATAAGTAGCCCAATCTGGCAACACTGCCTGTTTCCTCCCAAGTTTCTCTGTACGTGCGAAATCGGCTAGTACATTGTCCAGAATGTTCTTTGTTCAGAAATTGAAAACTTGAATTGTCTGCAACAAAAAGGAGAAATTTCTGGAATACCGTCTTTGTGAAAAACATATTTCCATTGCAGAAGCTCACAAAACAGATGAACAAAGAAAAGGATCCTGACAAAAAGCGGAAAATACAGTCCATCCTCACTCGATTGGTGAGTAGTATATCGGTGTTTTTGCTTGGGTGAAGTTGAGGAGCGTCGATAAAGGTTCGTCGGCTAACCCGATCAAAGCTCAGGTTTGGGCAGATAAACTGAGCAGCTGACGAACATTTCCAGGGAGATCAAGAGAAACAAGAACTGCAGAAGCAAAGTGAAAGGCAGCGAGAGAAGCAGCTAAGGGATGAGGAACGCGAGCTTGTGCAAAGGGGGAAAAAACCGTTCTTCTGGAAGAAGTGTGAGTACCGATAGTTCCGCTGTGTGTTGCGTTTTGTATATTTGCCAGTCACCAGGCCAAAAAAAGGAGAAGAAATGAAAGCACTCCAGTCTGTAAACTTTCCAAGCTCTTGGAAAAATCGAATTCCCCTGTTTTTGCGTGCTTGTGACACTGCTGAAGCCACCAGCACGTGGACAGCTTCAATCGTTGTGGTGTTGGCAGATGTTACTTACTTACGTTCGACGTTTCTTCTTTGAACAGCTGAAAAGAAGCAACTGGAATTGGCTGAAAAATTCCGAGAACTGAAGAAAAGTGGAAAGGTTGAAAGTTACCTCGGCAAGAAAAGAAAACGAACAGCTGCGCGGGAGCGGAAGAAACTACCCAACAAGCCACAAATGTGAAAACGAACAGCAAAAGTATGTGTACACATGCGTAACAAGTGCCACAAGAGCACGAGTGCAATTGTATCGTTCGCACGCAAAATGTTATGCTCGTGCAAGCAGTGGAAAGTGGACGAAAAAGCCGACACTTGAGATCATTGAATGATCGTAAATGGCCAGGATAGGCCTTGGTGAGACGTTTATGGAACGGTCGACTGGGACGTCATCAGTTTCCTTGCTGTTTGAACAACACACTGAATGTGAGAGCAGCTTCGAAATGCCACTTGCGTGTGCAGGTCAACAATTCAAACTTTGAGCGATACCTTGAAACACGCGCAACTCGCAGGAGCCCACTGAATGGTGCGATGGGCTGTGTTCGTGGCCCAAACTGGTCTGAACAGAAGGTTGTGTGCGGACAAGGGGTCGTGTCCAGTGGTTTGGGAACGTCTTTGCCAGTCTTGTTTTTCTCTCCGGACACACAAAACACTCCCGGTGATCACGAAGATGCGACAGTATGCAGAGATGGGACGGGTGTTCCATGCAACCTCCACACTGTCGTTTGAAATCATTGAGATTTGTGTTTGACGCTTGCAACGCTGCTGGGTTCGCACGTCTTCAACACGCAGCGTTCTTGTTCGAAGTTTGACGCTCTGATTGATTTGTGTCACAAACTTTTCCCCATTTTCTTGATTGGGGAAACCGTGGCAGGCAAACACATTTTGACACAAGAGCAAAAGGCTGATTGATTTTTGTTTGTCCATTTGCAAATGATCGTCTCAGTTTCTTGTTTGAGTGTACCCATCTTGCACTTTCCCATCCCATTACTGCAGTTTTTATTTGAATGCCAATGTTTGAAGATGCATTCAACCACGATGTCTCGTTGAAGAGACAATCTTGGTGTGGGAAAAGCCTGATGTTCGCACAATTCATATTTGAAGAGACAAAGCTGTGAGCAGTGAGGTACACCCAGCCAGAACATCTTGGTGGTTCACTGTCAGTTTAAACTTTGAAATTCGGGGAACAGAAAAATACCGGTACTGTGCTGTACGGAGTTGTTCCAGTCAGGCTGGTGTCGATTCCCCTGCTATTGATTTGAGAAGACAGTATCGTTGTGACGGTGTTGAAAGGAATGGAAATAAACCAAAACACAGCCTTCTGGTGTGTGTTGCGTTTGGTTTGTGCACAAGCACAATGAAATCCATTTCTAATTCAAAGTTGAATCTCCAAGAGTTTTCGGAGCACACAACTGTACATGGTTTGCCAAAAATTTTGTCGAATGAATCCACATTATCAAAAACTGTTTGGTTGCTGCTCTTTTTGTGTGCGACGGGCTTGTTTTTGCTGCAAGCCATAACGCTGCTGGACACGTACTTCGACCGTCCTGTCCAGACGGTGTTAAAAGCGGAATCGTTGAAGGAATTTCCGTCGGTGACTGTGTGCAGCCTGCGCAATATTGATCCTGTCCTGAACTTCCTCTTCGTCAAGAGCTCACTGGGAGAACTGCCCAGTGACTGTCGATCCCCTGGCAACGACGACGACGGATACTTGTGTTTCATGGTTGACAAGTACAAACAGGAACTGGAAGTTTACAACAAGCTGCGGACCCCGTACAACAATGTGGCAAAGATTAAAAGCGACCCAGCACTGGACGCTCCTCTTTATCACCACTTCGACAGAAATGAATATCTAGTCACGGCTCTCAATAATTACTTGGGAAGTCGCGTCACGTTTGCAGCCAACGTCTTGCACTCGAATTTGATATCTCCAACAAAGATGGGTTTTGATTTCGACCATTTCATGATGAAGTGCAGGTTCGGGTCTCACTCCTGCGCCTCCATGCTGCTAGACGACGACTGTGGCCTGCAACGCTACGTGAACCAGACCAAGGGCTGCACCATCCGCGACCGCGAGGGCTTCAGACAGCTGTACGACCCCAGGACCTACAACTGCTACACGTTTAACACGACGCAGTTCCTCATGCGGCAGTACAAGGCGAGCTCGGTTGACGAGCTGCCGCCGCCGATGACGGGCCCCGAGTCTGGATTCGACTTCGCGGTTCTCGCAGACGGAATGTACGCGCCGACTCGCAATGACAGCGACACCAAACTGGGCGGAATCGGGGTTCGAACGACAACTTTTTGTTGTTGTCAATAAGAAAAGCGTGAACATGAAGGAGCAGGTTTAATGTAGCCGCTGAAGTGACATAGTTCCAAAACTTTACGTAGTTTTGTGAGGACAAAACTTTCTTGCCATGCTCTTCTCCGTACAACAAAAGTAGTGCCTAAAGTATGTATTCAACTGTACGAGGCACTTTTTGGTCTGCACATGCAGGAGTCCGTGTTCGGCGACGCGCAGACAGCAGGAGTTGGTGTGCGCGTCATTCTGCATCCGTCAAACAAGCAGCCAATTCCGTACACGCAGGGCTGGGACGTGCAACCAGGAAAAATGACAACTATTTCAGTCAGGGTGAGTGTTAACTTGACCCTTTCAAGCACGAAATGTTTCACCAGGGTGGAGGCGTGTGGACTAGTATTGAGTTGCAGGAATTTTGCCTGTGTGTTCTTGGCGTGTCCCTGTGCTTCAAATTCAAGTCGAAACCCTGCTCGCACCCTTCGACCAGATCTTAGATCCGCCACTGTTCGTAGTGAATGTAATCCACTTGAATTTCCCAAATTATTTTCATTCGGATGTACAGGCAAACACGCACCGGAAAGCGAAGCCACCCTACGGAGACGAGTGCGCCGAATCGTGTCCATTCTCTGGCGTTTACAAGGGAGCCTCCTTCAATTTCATGGGATGCTTGAAAACTTGCATGCAAGTCGCAATTCAGACTGCGTGCAACTGCACCGACCTGAACTACAAAGATTTCATGTTTTGCTCCATTGACGACTGTCCTGGTACGGTATGAACCATCTGGTTGCTTCGCGCACAGTTCTGTCTCACCAGGAACATATGTTTCAATTTTCACATGCAAGCTTACAGAAATTGTATTTTCTTCGTGGGACAGACCCGCGCTGCACTCCATCTGGTTTCACATGTTTTGCCTGCACCAAAGATGAATGATTGTTCAACGTTTGAGAGCGCAGAGTGTGGAATTTGGATTTACCAGTACCCAAAAGAGTGCTGCAACGGGCCCAAGGGATGCCCAGAATCCGCAAGAACAAACAACACATTGTACCCAACAGAACAGTGTAGTGATGAATTGTAAGCGCATACAACACTGCAAGCAATTAAAGCAGCATGTTGTCATGCTCAGCCTGAGTTGGAAAGCCCATCAAAAAACGACAATGTCCAAAAATTCTGGGTGGTCTTGGTACTACGGGGGGGGGGGACTGAGAGACCTGAAAGGCCTGCCGAAAAGTCCAGCCAGTTGTGGTACCAAGGGGGATCACCCAGAAACCTGTTCAGCCAAACTGACAAAGTCCAATTTTGGTTACTGTCAACAAAATGCTCACCACATGTTTGCAAAACAACATTCCTAAATTTTCTGTTGTGACTGTATTTGCACCTTCGCTCGTTTCTGAAATTGTCTTCACACTTGCGACGATATTCTCGTCACCTATCTTTGTTGTTGTTTGTATACGTACCAAACAGTTAGAAAGTGACAATTTGCAGGAGATTATCGTCTGTGTCAGCAGTTCGACGATGGTCTTTTCGAGGACGGAGGAGACCGACTCGAATTTCTGCTGAACTGGGCCGAGCGCGTCGCCTGCTCCATCGAAACGGCCTCCAAGATCGAGAAATTTGGTTTTTGTCCGGATTCCTTCGTCTGCCCCTGCGTCCCACCGTGTCAGGAGATAACTTACACGTAAGGTTTCCAGAGAACGTGTTGTAGTCTGCAGTAGATGTGACATGGGTTCGCAGAAGATCAAGCTGAGACATTCTGAACAAACAAATTTTCAGTCCTGTTTCTCTCTTTTTTCAACTCCAACCAGATCATCGCGAAAACTTGTTGAATCTTCAGAACTGAAGTGAGCAGTGTCAGCTGGCCTGCGCCATCGCCCGTACCTTTCGACGAGAAGGATTTCGAAATAATCGTGAAGAACGAAGAAGTGCGTCACCTGTTGAGAACCATGTCGCCGGCTTCTACGAGTGATTCTATCCTCCAGAGACTGCAGCATCTCACCAGGATCAACATTCACCTTGCAGACCCGATGGTACCTGACTGTCACCACCAGATCTAAGTTGCGCGAGCAAAGTATCGCAGACGATCACGTTTGGGGGAAGTTGCTCGCCTCGCAGACAGGTTTTGCAAAAGTTGACAATTCCTTTCCGTTTCCCCTGTTGAAATTTCCCTTGTTGCGCGAACAGGTGAGGGTAACGGAGGACACAGCGAAGCTGGGCGCGGCCGACCTGGCGTCCAGTCTGGGCGGAGCGCTGGGGCTGTGGATGGGCGTGTCCGTGCTGTCCGTCTGCGAGATCATCGAGCTCGTGCTCACCCTCAGCGGACGCTGCAACAAGCGCCAACAGCACGCCGCCACCCGAGTCCACGTCCTCGAAGCTGACGCCTTGGCCAACAAGCTAAACACAATGCAAACCGAAGTTGACAAATTTTCAAACAGAATACACAAGTACTGAAAACAGGTCAAATTACGCCTTTATCAGACACGTCAATTTCAAAGAACGCTGGCGTATTGCAACACCCGCACGCATGATCAAAACCGGCAAGGCACGACACAAAATAAAAAGAAACAAGTGTACAAGTGTGGTTTGATATAATTTATTTTCTAACATTTTAACAATTCACACATTTTTGTTTGCACTATGTCAAAAATAATGCCGACAGCTTGAAAAATACACAATGTACAGCAATGGCTTCATCGTGTTTCTTTTCGTGTTTCTCTTGTGAATTCGCAACAATTTCCAAACAAAAAGGTGAAACAAGTTCAAAAAACGTTATCACAATTCTGAATGCATTAGAAAGCCAAAGTCAACAATATTTCAAGACTACAGCACGAACTTCTGCGAAATTAGTGGTTGGACAAACTGTCGTCTGTAAACAAAAGTGCAAAAACTTTTTTCTTTGTGATAACGTTCATTTCTGTATCCTGCTGCCAGTGAAAAAGTCTCACAACTGCGATTCGTACGAAGCGCCAGTTGGCTTCCGTGATCACAGCAACCGGTGAGCGTTTCTTACCATGGACAGGATGTGCGGTCATGTGACTGTGCTCAGTGTACAAATCAGTCTACCTAAAACTTCTAAACAAGATCAAGCTAGTTGAAACAAATGCTCCAGACTTTGCACTGGGGAAGCAATGATTCCACACTGTTCTTTTCGTTTCATAATATAGGTCTTTCGTGCTTCTTCAGTCGTTTGTGCCGAGTTGTCATAAAACGAGCAGGCTGCCTCGCGAACATTTTGGAGGTATTTCAAGCAGTTCGGTTCACATGAGGTTAACATCTTCGCGTTAGAACGTCGCAAACCAACCAATGCCAGCTGACAAAGAGAAGCAATCTCGATCAAGTTACACGACCACCCCGTTGATGATCAGCACGCCGAATTACGACCCGAAGATGTGATGCTGGGTGCGCAAGGATTTGCTGGGGAGAAGTGGCTGCGTTTGGTGCCCGCGCACTCGCGTAACTCGGTCGAGCCTCGAGTGTTTATAGCATGTACTAGTTCTAACCGTGGACTTGAACCTAGGTCAGGGTTTGCTCATAATACTCGTCTCTTTATGTACATATTTTAAGAATTGATGAAATAACACCGGGATATCATCCGGTATCGCGTAAAAACTAACTCCGCATTCGCATCGATGCCAGAGTTCAGGTTCTTACTGCACGAATGTACAACGTAAAACAAGCCTCCCATTCGATCGTACAATGATGCGCACTCATCACTTTCACACTGATTCATCTTTCCTCACGAGTTAACTTTCCAAACGCACACTGGACCTTTATTTCACATCGTAGTCTTTCAGCTGGTTGCTTTGCAACAACACTCTAGCACAACACACCTTTACTCATTTCAGCAAACCCGAATCGTGTAGGCACCCTTGGTTTACAGACGGAGTGAACCGCGACTGCTGGATTTTGCTGGGGCCAGCAGTTGGCTCCGTCAACTTCACCTGGTTTCTCGCGACGGCTCTCTGTCGTAATGCCCGATCTCGAGAGGCATGGCATTCTTGCCTGCTCCCCGTCGGTTGCAAGACGAAACCTCTGAACCCATCTCCGTGTCGTACAGTTCGTTTATTCACGTCGTGTTGGTCCTCGATTGTGGTAACGAGCAGTTGTCGGGGGACGAGGGTCGTCTCACAAGAGGCGAGGAGCCAATCTTTTATCACAATCTGGTTTCGTTTACCCAAGTGTCTGGTTATCAGCAGCAGCAGAATGTCACTGAACTTAGAAGTAGCGACGCTTCGAAGTGTGCGTGTCTGCATGCATTAACACCAACACTTGGTATCCGACGCATGAGACCAGCAAGCACGAAAGATTTAAACACAAGAATGGTGCAACTGCTTCCTTGCAGTGGTATTGATGACGATGATAAAATGTCTATCGACTTCATGAGTTGTGATTTGGATGGAAGTGACAGTTCATTTCTATCTCAATGCGCCAAAACTGGATGTGACCTCAGCTTTGTCCCATCTGCAAAACAACAAGCGAAAGATCAAGTGCTTTGTCTTTTCAGACCATGAGCAAGTACAGAGGGCAAGTACGAGCGCATGACGAACAACTTTCAGAACAGGTGGTAGTTTTGCCTCGAGACCGCGGAACCCGACAGCTGGATAACTCAGCGACGGGTCACTCTTCCTCGTTCATTTTCCAAGTGAATCCGCAAGTTGTTGCGAAATGTGCAGCTGAAAACAATGCCTTCAAAATACAGCCGTCCCCTTGCTTGACCGGGGCCAACTTTGCAAAATGAGTGTGCCATCTCGGCTGTACAGGAGGTGTGTGTGTGTGTGTGCGTGCGTGTGTGTGTGTGTGTGTTTCTTGGAACGTCCACAGACAACGACCTCAGGGTGATAACACAACCACAGCCTACGTTCGTGACTTCGTGGACATGGGCCGTCAAGATGTCGAACAAAACAAAAACACAAATCCACCTCTCACAGAACTGTGGTGCACTACTCACCAATAGAAATAGACATGATGCCGAGGCTGAACCTGAGAATTTCGAATTTCCCAGTCACGCAAAATGCAAAAACCGGAAGTTTCAGAACTTGGCCAGGACACAAAGCGTACACGAAAACTTACTGAATCGTCGTTTTCCTCGGGTGGGGGTGGATTCAATCGGTTCAAAGTCTCCTCGACCAGGTGCTTCCTATTACAAAGAACACAAAGCATTGAAGCAGTTGTTCTCCCAGCACTTCAATCATGACGAACATAACAATCTCCCTGGAGTCCCGTGAAAGTAGACCAAAGTTTGCGTGTGTGTGTTCGGGGAGCGGGAGCAGGCAGGACGTAGTTCTCAGAGGAACGTCAGGCGAAAAACTCAGCTGACAACTTGAACAATCTCTCTTGGAACCGAGTGGGAAGAATAGTTTTCGCTGCCAGTTTTCTGGGAAACAAAGGGCAAGAGGAAAACCCTGACCGAATTGACCATGAAGTCACAATCAACATTTCACACACTCTGACAAGTGCACCTTGCAAACTACAAGTCAATACTCAACCAAAACTTACTTTGCCCACAGTCCTCCTCCAGGGGGTAAACCGGTCAATTCTTTCGCTGTCAAGGCGCTCATCACGTCTTGTAACGTAATTTTCTCCCCTGCATCAACGCTTTGCACGATTTCTACAACACGATCACAGATTCCACATTCACTGCTCAAACCGAGACAGCTTGCTGCTCTTGCTAAGAACATGCTTTCGCAGATTGGCAGTGTCTTTCTTACCTTGCACAAGTGATTCTATTCTGGCATCAAGTTCCGCTTCCTTTCTGACGCATTCTTCGTCGACAGTGGGTGCCCCTGGAAACGTGACTATCTCTATGCTCATGTTATCACGACTGCCCTGCAACGAAAGCAATGCAATGTTCAGTAAAATGGGCCCAGGTCAGATGACGAACAGTCAGACAGCGAACGGGACATGACAGCAAAATAAAGTACGAGTAAGTTCAGACTTGGCAACTTACCTTGTCCAGGCAGATGTCAACAACCATGTTGCAAATGGTGCTGAGGTCTGGCGTGATCAGCAGACGGTTTCTCACAAATTCAGACAACTCGTCGTTGCCCATCACATCCCATATTCCATCACAAGCAAGAATGATAAATTCATCCTCCGGGCTGCGCTCATGAACGGATATTTCTGGCTCTGGCGACACGAGTTGCTCACAAGGTCCTTTGCCTTCGACATTCTTGTACTCAAAGTCACCGAGAGCCCTGGAAACGGCCAGAGAGCCGTTGACTCGCTGTATCATCACACTGCCACCGGCGCGCTGGATTCGCTCTTTCTCCGCAGGATTCACGGGCTTGTGGTCGGCCGTGGCGAAGACGCATTGTTTGTTTTTTGACAACACCGCCCTGGAATCTCCACAGTTGGCGAAGAAGATGTGTTGCGGTGAAATCAGGACGCACACAGCCGTGGAACCGCTCTTATCCTCCCCACTCAGCATTTCTGGCATCTCGCGCATTTTGTCATCCAAAGTAAGGAAGCCAGTTTTGATGCCAGTCTTCACATTCTCCAGTGACGGGAGCGTTTGCTCTCCCCCACCATCTTCTGCTCTGCCCTTGAAATCATCATTCGTGGTGATAGCTTCCAAGAGCTGCTCGGCACAGTACGCGGAGACCCGAGCACCAGCGTGACCGTCGAACACAGCGAAGAATGACCATTCGCGCAGAGCTCGTGGCAATCCGATCACCGCACAGTGCGCATCTTCCATCTCCAGGCGCCAACCCTGCATGCTGCTGAGGCCGTACCGCAGACAGTTGCCAGCCCCTTTCTCATTGTGCTTGTCAGTCTTTGGTTTGTCCAGAAAAGCTCCCATTTTCTTTGCAAGTTATCCTCCACACGAAACTGCTTTCAGTCAAGTTTCATACCCTGCAAAGAGAAACACGAGCTACAGAACCTGCAAACATGCTAACAGTAGATCCGCATGCACTGGTCCGGCCAGATTGAGATGTCACGATTCCGCTGCACAAGTCAAATTTTGTTCAATGCTGTTGAACACGTGTGCCACAAGACCCGAAGACGCACATCGAGATCCGGTACTCACACAAGCGGTCAACAGACATGCCACACAATTGACGTGAGCGCTTGTCCCAACTTGGCGAGTGCAGAGCCAATTCTTGGCTCTAAGCCAAACGGTTTCATTGCCTAAAACTTCCTGTTGAACTCTCAAAACTTCAGGTCGATAAATCTGGTCTGCAGTGACAGCTGAACATTGGGTCAATTTCTCGCGTTGCTCATCATTGGTCTTGGAGCGAAAATTGTCACAACAGAGAATGGAAACAAAAAATGCCGGGCGTTTCCAAAGTAGTATCTAGGTTCTACGTGGTGGTGACCCAGATTCAGTGGAGAATCGCTCATCTGTTTGCAGTTTCTCGATCACTGGCCGCAAACTTTACTTCCTTCCATGCAGATAATAAACCCTCTAAACTGGGGATTGCTGATGTTGAATTTGCTTGACAAACAACTGAAAACACGGAATTGTTCATCTCTGTGGGCCAAGGGCGCCAGACGCCAAATAGATCTGCACACGTGAAACGAATCTCGGAATTTGTCAAATCGCTTGTCAGATCCCTGCCGTTTGGTTCAACTTACTTTGTTAAAACATCCGCCCTGTGGCAACGGTGTAGTTCCAGTACATTCAGAAACACGTGGGACGAAATAAGACTTCCATACAAAGGCGAGAAAAGGGAAAATCGGTTTTATTGCATATCTTCTTGTCTGTAATGGCGTCCAAAACTCTCGAACTCTTCGTGAGAACGCGAGAGGGAGGCGCTGCCTCCCAATTTTCCTATTCGCGGCAAGTGACATCATCGCCGACCAATCAGCGGACACGCGCCAAGTTTTGTTTCTGGTTTGCGGTTTGTAGTGCGCTCTGCGCGCAACTTGCTTCAATTGTTCCTTTTCACTTCCGAGAATAGAAACAGAAGCAAATACTGTCGGGCGCACAATGCAGCGAACATTATCACCAAACAATATTTATTCCTTTGTCTATTTACAGTTTTGCTTGGAATTCTGTGGGAAAAGCACCTGGAAAAAGTGCTCTTTCGCACTTCCAATGGAAACAATCCGTCCAAATCGTGAACTCGAATCCACACGAATTTGTCGCGAAATTACGGAATGTGTTTCGCAGTTTCAATGGAAACACTGAATCCGTCAAGTTTTGATCGGGATGAACTTTGAATACACAAGAATTGCTGAAGGTGATGAGGCCCAAATTCTCCACAGCTTGTTGATTTCTAATATCTGTTGGGTATTGATCACAGCATATATTTGATAAATATCACAGCAGAATCCCTGTTTCGCTCTCCCTTCGTCACCTTGTTCTTGTATAGTCGCGTGTTTCAACCACCATCCGACCCAGCAATTGCAAAATTACACAAAAATGTGACACTTTGAGATTGGGAAATCTTTTGCCATTTTCGGCATCTGTCTGCAGCCCCTCCCACACCCCCTGTAGACGTGATGCTCTAAATTTTTCGCATCATCGAACGACGCCCAAGGGCGTGTTCGATATGGTTTCCCTTGTTATGCCGAGTCGCCTTACATTGACCGAATCTCTTCA
>JAAUXT010041480.1_pt1 | contig 11675 bp, 16 predicted proteins | sample 7278171 | NCBI WGS metagenome assembly JAAUXT01 (sample SAMN14350112, study PRJNA611818) | marine sediment metagenome | isolation source: surface marine sediment (1.8m) | place: French Polynesia: Moorea | collected 2018-08
ACTTTTGGAAGAGGCTGCCTATAGGTGATTTGATTTCGCTCACTCCGATTTCGCTCGCTTTTTCCAAAAGCTCACAAATCGGACCAAGCTCCTCAAATCACCTAAAAATCTCGTGGGAATCTCTCGCGACGGCGGCCCCATCTGCCCTGTCGTCGGGAGGCAAAGACTAATTGCGCTCGTTCAAGTTGTGCAGAGTTCATCAGAGCTTGTGTGCACGGACAATAAATTTGCTTTGCTGTGTTGAATGCTTTTTCCCCCAAGCAAAAACTTACACATGCTGGTGTTGTGAAGAAAATCGATTCAAGGAACCTGTTTGGCGAGTCAAGGTGCAAGTCAGAAGTTGGATCGCTCCGTGTACGTGTCTTTGTGTGTGTGTGTGTGTGTGTGTGTGTGTGTGTGTGTGTGTGTGTGTGTGTGTGCGTCTACGCGCTTTGGTGGCTCCAGATTGTGAATTTGAGGAGGGGATTTGGACGGGTTATGATATTGATGGGTCTGGCATGTGAGTCTCTGGAACCGCGGGTCAACCGAAATGCCTGCATTGTGAAGTTCAGTTTGACCTGAAAGACAGTAGAAAGTCTGAGCACTTGCGCAAGACAATTGTTTGGCGTTCTTTCATGTGTTCTCATGCTGTGCTGTGTCGTGAGGCAGCGCGTGACGCCTCCGGCGTGAACCAGGCCCGAGCGTGCGTGGGCGAGTACCGTACAGTTACGCGTGTGAGACACACCTGTATGCGTCAAATTTTGGCGTCAAAACGGGGTGTGTGAATTTTCGCTTGTTTCAATCATCTTTGATGCCAGAAAACAGGGCCAAATATTGGGGTGCGTCTTGTTTCGGTGGAGGTGCTCGGCTGCTGGTCGAGCGATGAGTTGTGTGGTTTACGAGTTTGGGTGCGCAGGCGCATACCTCTCCATGGTGATAATGAACAGTTAGTGACCCTCCTCGCTCAGTCGTCGTACCCAACACACACAACCGCTATTGTCGCCGGAGTTTCCTCTGAAAAGAAGAGGCTTTATGCGAAGTGGGGATAATTTAGTGTCTCAGCCCCCGATGACTCGGTGCATGCGCCGGTGTGTTGACTGTAATGTCGGGTTGGGAACTGTCGGAAAACACTTCTTTTGTGGACACATTGTGGGAAGTGTGGTTTGGAGTCAAATTTCCCCAAAACGGGTGCTGGATATAATGCACGGAGTGAGGAGGTGAGGTGAGTGGGCATGGATCTGAGCGAACTCCGCTTTTTCCTTGAGGTGCTGTTGTTGATATGCTCAGATCACGATGGGTTCTGATCAGGGTTGGCCAGCTTGAGCTTCGCTTCCGGAATCAATGGCAAAAAGTAGACAAGTCACCGAGCAGGTTGATCCAACACATGTTGCAATGCTGCAGTTTTTCTTTTGTGATGCATGGCGTTGGAGGGGTCAAGATGCAATACCCAGTGGTGGAGCTTGCCATGGGTTGAGGACTCAGACTTGTTGTATCTTTCAACCCCGGATGTGTCGGGATGAACCAGCGGAATCCAATCCTTGTTTCTTTTTTCAACAATGAGGTGGAGTCAAAATCTAGTGTGGTGGATGAAGGGGATGCAGGCCCTCAAGCCCCTGATGGCTAGCTGCCCTGGATCTGCCAGAGCGCATACATGGAGTTCCAAGGACCAAGGACATGAGGGTAGCACAATCGGGGTTTTCACATTTTCTGTCGTGTTGTCATTCCGAGCAAATTTGAACAGGACACGAACTTGAGCCCAAATCCCTCGAGTCAAGGAATGGAAATGCTGAGCAAAGTTGTTGGGGGATTTGGATGCGGAGTTTTTGTACCCTGGATCGTCTGTGGAATGAGAAAATCCCAGAGCTGTTTCACACTGCATTCGTCATGCGCTGTGTGTCAATGCAAGTCAATGGGCATCGCTTTGGCTTTGGCTTGGCGACTGACTTGTTGCCATTGAGTTGCACAAAGACACCATGTGTGAAGCTTCCAGTGTGAAACAGGCCTGAGGCAACTACGGTGGAGCTTTGCGATGTCTGACATTTTCTGAACGAATTGAATGCTTTGCATCAATTGTACAAATTTGCCAAGTCCCTTGTTTGCGAAAAGATAGAGTGGCGGACACGGAGTAAATCTTCAGCTTTGGTGCATTGTATGGATCCTACATTTTAGACAGGACGTGATAGTGAGATGTTTTATGGAGAAAACCAACCTTGTCGGGGGAGGGGTATTGTTGATGGGTGGCAATGAATTCTAATAGAGTAGAGTTGAACGTGTGCGAATTGCGATGCAGACGTCAGTCGTGTATGCCCAGAGAAAAAGATCGGGAACAGTGTTCCGTCTGTAAATTTGCCCTTGTGTTCCACCAAAAACAAACCAACACAAACACGGCGAAAAAATACACGCTGACTTGAACGTGCAGGGGAAAGGGGGCCGCTTGGGATGAACTGACGTGAATGCAGCACGTTGAACTGGCCAAAGTGCAGCACGCAACTGCACCACCACAAGTTCTTTGGTGTGTGTCATCAGTTCAAGCTGTCAACATTCTGCCAAATTGAACATTGTCAATTTGTGCAACCAGGTTTCAAAACATTTTCTCTCGTGCTGTATTCACAAAATTGCGCATGCATTCTCCTTGCAGGTTGCATGAATTCAGCCGGGTATTGTTCGCGTGAAAACAACGAACCAAGTGCAAATTGAAACACAGCTTTTGGATTTACGCATTCTTTGTGGAGGACAACAGGCATGGCATTTCTCTGGAAAACATCCCCTGTCCCACTCGTGGTTCTGTGGATAACGCTCACGGTTCTGGATACTGTGTTAGCGGTACAGGATGACGACGGTCCAGTGGTCAACACGACCACAGGATTGGTGCGGGGATTCAGTGACTTTATCCAGGGCACCAAAGTGGACAAGTACCTGGGGATCCCGTACGCCGAGCCGCCGCTAGGGGCGCTGCGCTTCGCGGACCCGGTGGAGAAGACGCCGTGGAGCGGCACGTGGAACGCCACGGAGACGCCGCCGTTCTGCGCATGCGTCGGGATGGACGCCGACGATGACCGGAAGAAGATGGCGGAGGACTGTTTGCATCTCAGCGTGTTCGTGCCGGAGGTGAGTGGGGTACCTGAGGTTGGGTTCGCGTCAGGTGCGTCGTGCGTGAGATTTTTATGTGTCCAGCAGAGGGCGCTGAGGCGTCGAGTCAACACGGTGCCTGGAATTCCGTGGCACGCTGTGTACAGCGGAGTGTGAAACTGGCTTGGCTCAGTACTAAACTTCTCTGTTGCACACGAGGAGATTCTGTATGGGTTCACCCCCGGCACGCCGTGTGCGACTTGTTCTCCCAGTCGTTCGCGTTCACAACACGATTGTGTCCGCCTGGTGCGCAGTTCGTGTCACGACGCAGTCCGAGTGGGGCCGCGCAATTCGGAATCTGACAACAGCCACTTTCAGCTTTTTGAGGAAGTTTTTGCTTGCGACACTCAGGACAAACGTGCAGCTGCACACAAACGTTTGGCCACGTGACATCACGTCAGGCACTCACAGCTAAAACTGTAAAACTGCCTGTTCGGTGGTGCCTGAACGAGGCAACCTCATCTGATTCGACACGCAATTCAAAATGACTTTTTTCTCTTGAAGCGCACACCTTGAAACCTGTTTCACACTGCGTCGCGTGGGTCAAGGGGTGCTGCGTCGCTGATGTGCACAGAGACGCAAACTTCAGTGTGACGCACGTGATGTTTCGTTCCGGCTTTTCTCGTCTGGACGTGGGTGTTCTTCTTCTTTTGAGAACAAGACCCGCGTTGTGCAGCGTTCCCTCCACCAAATTGCGAACACGATTGTCATTGGACGAGTGTCCCATTCAGTTGGAGGCTTCTCCTCGCACTCAGAGAGGTCCTTGACAGACATACTTGCGAAGCGTTTCCAAAAAATCTTTTTGATTCATCAAAGAATTCCTGCGCAGTTCGAATCTTTTCTTCTTCGCGAGGTCGCGTCGTGTGAGACAGTGTAATATCATTGATCTTCGCAGAATTGATCATTAGGAACCCAGATACAAGCGGGACCACGGCCCCTTGATTCTTCTGCGATTTCCCTGTGCCCCAGCCCCAAACATTTGGGGCAATTCCGTGCGGAAAAAAGGGTATTCTGCTCGTAAACATGGTGCAACCCGTGGATTTACTTGTCACTCAAAATGTGTCATGAATATGTGCGGAAATTTCTGTGGAGGCATTCCTCTCTCGATACAGAAAAGACTCAGGCACCAGCAGCAGCGAATCCAGGGGTCTGTTCACAGGGCTCATTCCTGGGGGCGATTTCAACTGCGAAAATGCAACGTGATCAGAAAAAGCTGGGTGAGGTCGATTCAAATGCGTCAAACTTACAAACGCTCAAAAAAGGGAAAAACACTGTTTCTCAAGATTTTTGACTGAAAGAGGCAAAGGCCTGATCCTGGACCCGCCCCCAAAGTTCAGACGCCCTCACAAAGTCGTAAAGTGCTGTGCGCACTCTCTTTGATGTCACGTGAGCACCTCTTGAGTAACTCAGGCAATCCTTGTGATACAGTTTTGGGCACGTCCAGGCTCAGATAGAGAATTAAGGACCAGGCGAGAAGTGCAAATGTGGCAATGTTAGGAAAAATGCAAAGAAAGTTTTTGCAAGACTTGCTATCTGTGTGAGAGCAAGAGAGAGAGAGAGAGAGAGAGAGAGAGAGAGAGAGAGAGAGAGAGAGAGAGAGAGGACATAGGTGCACTGAGAGGGAAGGGGCGGGTGACACAGACACAGACAAACGGAGAGACTTGACCCCAGACGGAGAGAAGCAGAGAGGGTGGACATGTTACAGCTCGCGTTTGAACTTTTCCATGCAGTTGAAGAAACATCCTCAACATTCTTGCACATTCCTCTGGCGCAAATAGGTTTCCCTCCCTTTACAGTCCCACAGGGGCCACCCTTTGAATCCTCTCCCACATCCCCCAATAGCCGTGGTGGAACATGCCCACCTGTGTTTGGATCCAATTTTCACACAAAAGTCACACTTGTCAACATAGCTGGGAGTGTTTTCTCTGCGCATGTCGTTTCCCTGTTTTCCACGTGTTTGCCCATCCCCCGAACCCTCCCCACCGCGGGGGAAGAGCAGGAAACCCGACCCGAGGAAGAGACGCGCATCAAAGCCGCGAGCCGCGCGGAGGCACGTAGACGTGATGCGAGATGTACACACGGGTTCATAGTCAGGGGTGGATCCAGGGGGTTCACACCCTGGGATTCAATGGGTTCGTATCCAGGGGTTCGTACCCAGGGGTTTGCATCCAGTGGTGGATTCACGGGCTCAAACACCCGTTTTGGATTTGCGGGCTCGTCATACCCAGGGGTAGATCCATAGGTTCACACCCGGGGGTCGATCCCAGGGCCAATCATACCCAGTCCTAGTGGATCCATGGATTTACATCCAGGGGTAGATCCACCCTTTTGAAGGGTTAGGGGCCTTGACCCTGGCACCAGAGCTCCCCTCGATCCGGGTTGGGAACAGGGCCTCGGCCACAGACGGAAGTGACCTTGACCCTTCGTTACGCCGCTTTCCTTTCTTTTGCCTTTCAAAAATTGGGTGGCGCGCCGCCCCCCCCCCTCTTGATGATAGGCAGGATCCGCCCCTTGTCAAGTATCACATAAATTTGTCTCCCTTCTGCAAACAGGGAACTTGATCTGCGCGATAATCTGTGGACCACACATTAACTCAGGGGAGATGATATCTCTACAGGAAACATGCGTGCATTCCTGTTCATGTGTTTGGTGACACAGCGCACAATTGTCATTGCGAGCTTGGTGAACAGGAGAATATCACAAGCGGTCGGGAGAGGCTTCAAGAAATTGTCAGGGAGAAGCACACGGGTTCGTTGAAATCGAGTTGGCCGTGGGTGTTGGCAACGTTTGCAGAAGAGAGAGAGAGAGAGAGAGAGAGACAGACAGACAGACAGACAGACAGACAGACAGACAGACAGACAGAGCGAGAGACAGATAGACAGACAAAGACAGAGACAGACAGAAAGGACACAGAGATGTAGAGGCACACACACACACACACACACACACACACACACACACGTGCACAACGGGACATGGAAGAGAAAGAACATTGTTTCATGTCAGCAACACTGGTCTTGCCAAAATTCAGCATGGAGAAATGCGAAAGTCAACTTTCTTTCTCGCCATGGGCAGAGCCTGCATGCTTTCCGCAATTCCACTCACAAGCAATAAAGGCCTTCTGACTTGTGCCAACAATCACCAAGGCAATAGCGACGTGACCCGCGCACCTTGGCGACCCGTCATGTGACCGTCACGCCCCGTCTCCTTGGATCCCGCGTCTGTGCTTTGTTTGCACGTTGCATGCTTCCAGTCACTTTGCGCACATTGCACCGGGGTGGCTTAACTTCCCCTGAGAGAGTCAGACGGAAGTGTCTCTGATGTTGGCGCGGGTAATGACAGTCTACGTACCCCGTGCCAGGGGTGTCTGTCCTGGGTGCGTGAGCGAGTGATTGCGTGCGCGTTGCGTGGCCATGGCAACACTGTCGTCCATGGATACGCGTCGTGAGTTGCGCTGTTTTACGCTGGTGACTTGGCTTTGAGGTGCTTCTTGGCATCTTGCATGGGGAAAAAAACGAAGTGTAGTTCATTGACTGGAAAGTTTGGCAATGGCCTTTGGAAATTTGTCAAAGACTCAAAGTTCTGTGTTTCCAACGACCTGTCAGTTTTGTTCAGGTTGACAACTCTCGTTTCGTGTGTCTCGTGACTTGCACAGTGAATCCGCGTGACCCGTGTCGTGGCCAATGTGAACACAAGGCCTCCTCCCGTGTGACATGTCCAGTGCGAATATCAGAACCCACAAGTCATCTGATGCGTGCTGTGTGGCAAGTGCGCTGACTTGCAAAGGAACACCTCATTCCTCCTCTTCTTCACTGCTTCCGTCTCTCTCTTGGCAGGTGTTCGGAGGTCCGATGGAAGGCCTTCCGGTTGTGGTACTGCTAGGCGGACTTCCGGCGGCGCTGCGGTTCGGGGCGACACCAGGGGGCGCCAGCAGCGACGTCGGCGTCACGGAGACGATGATGCGCGACGGTAGCGTCCTCGCCGCCGTGCAAAGCGTCGTCGTCGTGACGGTCAACTTCCGTCGGGACATGTTCGGTGAATACTTGGCCGCGGGAAGAAGTTTAATGTGCAGGGGTGGGTGGGTTTTGCAGGTGTATGGGTGAAGGGTGGGTGGGAGGGCAGGCAGCAGGTCGGTAGGTGGAGGGAAGCTCTGGTGGGTGGGTTTTGGGTGGATGCCCTGGTTTGGATGCTATGGTGGGTGGGTAGGGTGTGTGGGTGCTCTGGATGGCTCGCGGCTTGAGGTGAAGGGTAGCTCACAGTGGACAAGGGGCTGTTCACCACCGGCATGGATGGACACCCTGAGTCAGATGTTGATGAGAAGCGGTGGGCCGGTCAGATGCCCTGCAGGCCTGGTTTCCACGTTCATGGCTGCTACATCAACCCAAGTACGTGCATGTGTATCCATAACCTCTGTCATTTGTCTCTGTCATGAGCCATGGTTTTTTTTTAAACCGTACTGCATGACTTCCGGGAAAGTACGGCTTAAATGGTCGTTGATGTAAAAAGTGTTGCATCAGAACCGTACTACATGTCCGAGCAGTACAGTTTTAGCAAAGGCGGGAGATCAACTTCCGGTAAAAGAAACGTACTGCTTACATGAGTACGACACAAGCAAAAGCGTGGGAGATGAACTTCCGGTGAAACGAACCGTACTGCCTGTAAAAGTACGACACAATTCAACCGCGGGAGATTACACTTCCGGTGTTAAAGCCGTACTGCTTGCTAAAGTATGACATAAAAATTCATAACTTATTTAGCGTACTACTGAGTACGACACAAATGCAGAAATGTAATCCAGTTGTTTTTTTAAACCGTACTGCATGTATGAAGTATGGTTTGTGTGTGACTTTGTGTCATTTATGTCATACACCAGAAGTGGAGTAGTACGATTTATAAATGACAAATGACAATGACAGAGCAAATGAACCGCCTCAGTACGTGCAAGTGCTTTTGGCGCGTGGAGTCTGTTTAAGGATACACGACGCAGGTTGTGTGAAACAGGTCTACGCCACGATGTTCTGTCAGAAAGCACGTGCCAAAGATTTTTATTGCAACAATGGGGTGGGCGACACGCTGCTTCCGTACACTCTCGATCGTTCTCGTGTGACGTCACCGTTTTCACCCCGTTGCCAGGGTTTCTGACGGACGACCCCGCGTCGCGAGGTAACTACGCGCTCAAGGACCAGGCGCTGGCGCTGCGGTGGGTCGTGAACAACATCGCGCGTTTCCAGGGCAACGCCAACAGCGTGACGCTGGGCGGGCTGATGGAGGGCGGCGCCCACGTCGCGATGCACATGGTGTCGCCAGCCTCGAAAGGTACGAAGAGATACGTCAACAAGCGGCAGGGTTGCAGAAAACTCATCTACTGTGTGGACTTTTGGTGACCAAATATTTTCATACGTGCGGTGTCCCGATTGCCAGATCAGTGTCACAGATGACCAAATTTGCACGCCAATGGCAAGTGAAATGGCCAGACGGTATCTGTGTTGCTGATGTGGCAAGGGCACGTTGGAAAAGGACCGGGTGTAGATCTATGTTTGCAAAGAGACCTCAGTGTCCATGGCAACGACGCTGGTGACGCCCCCTCTGAACCCGTCTCTCCCCAGGATTGTTCCAGCGCGCCTTCATGACGGGCTACGTGGCCCCGTTCAGCGACGCCGTGCGCGCGCACTACCCGCGAGGGGGCGACAGCGGCGGCTTCGCGCGGGAACTCGCGCGCCGGACGAACTGCACGGACGGGGGCGCTGTCGTCACGTGTCTCCGCCAGGTGGAGTGGCGGACGCTACTCTCGGCCAGCGTCGGTCTGTACGAGGAGAAATACAAGAATCAGGTGGGTGGAAAAGGATTTTCTTCTTGCTTTTCTCTCTGTCTCTCTGTTTCTCGATATTTCTCTCTCTGCCTCTGCTCCCCTCTGCTCTGCTCTGCTCTATCTTTCTCTCTCTCTTTTCTCTGTCTGTCTCTCTGTTTCTCTCTCTCCGTCCCTCCCTCCCTCTGTCCATCCATTTGTCTGTCCATCTGTCTGTCCATCCGTCCCTCCCTCCCTGCATCTCTCTCTCTCCTCTCTCTCTCTCTCTCTCTCTCTCTCTCTCTCTCTCCCGCACACCTCCATGATTCTCAGACTCCTTCAGACTCACACTACATCACCTTGCTCCGTCGGCCGTAACCGTCGCTTCGTCAAAGACAAATCGATTAGCTCCCCCAGCACAAAGGAGATATGGGTCGAGTTATTGCCTCTGGCACCGAGGCTTCATCACTCGTAGAAACCCTATTAATTTCTGCGAGCGGTAATTATGTGAAGCCCGATCCTGTATCCGTCGCCGGGGTGCCTCGTCGCCTCGTCAGTCTCCGTGTTCATCAATGCGACGCTATCAATACCGCACATCTGACTCCCACCGAGGGGAGAAAGTGTTGTCAAAGCCCCCGACCGTGCTGCACGATTCCAAGGGGTTTGAGGTGGAAACACTTTGGAATTTCGTTGAAGGAGAGAGACGCCCCTGATCAAAGGACCTGCAAAAATATGTGTGTGTGTGTGTGTGTGTGTGTGTGCGTGTGTGTGTGTGCGCGTGTGTGCGTGTGTGTTTTCGTGGCTCAAGGGCCTGGCTCCAGGTCCATCCCTAATTCTGACCCAACTTGCATATAATTTGCGCGGGTTTGGTTTCGTCAGAACACATGAACACCCTTCCCTGGCACAACAAAAGAGGCAGAAAACAATGAATCGAGCAAGCCCCTGTTTTCAGAGTGTCATCAGAAGCGTCAGTTTGTCACGAGCCCCTTGGAGCTGCCCCCGAGTCTCAGATACCATCTCCCATTCACAACTCCTCAAGCTCAAAGACCACAATCCCACAAAAATTATGACTCTACCCAAAAGTGCTCAATGCCACTAAATCTTTCTCGTCAAATGGTGCCACTTGTGTCGGGTGACTGGGGAATGTTGGAAACATGTTTGTCTTTCGGCAGACAAGTGTTGCTCTGGTTTCAGACTTTTTGGCACAATGTTTCTTGTAATTTATATATCACCTGTCTCACAAAAATCGTAGTGGGTGGAACCAGAATTTGATCACCAAAAATCGGCAGAGTCTCCCCCGCGCGTGTTCTCTGTGTGTCTGTGCGCGTGTGTTCCTGTGTGTGTGTGTGTGTGTGTGTGTGTGTGTGTGTGTGTGTGTGTGTGTTGTGTGTTGAGTGTGTGTGTGTGTGTGTGTGTGTGTGTCTGTCTGTCTGTCTGTCTGTCTGTCTGTCTCTGTCTCTGTCTCTCTCTCTCTCTCTCTCACACACACACACACACTCACACACACACTGCTGCGTCTCTTTCAGACGGACGGGTACTGGATGTTCTCCGACACGGTGGACGGCTCCTTCCTGCAGGACGACGTCAGCGCCCTCTGGCGGCGCGGCGCCTTCGTCGACGTCCCGCTGCTCGTCGGGGGAGAGTCGGTGCCCTTCGACTCGGGTGAGCGTCCTGGGGGCCCGGGTCATGCATTTTGTGTCACCAAAGTTCAAAGATTGCTTGGGCCTCGTTGGACTTTCCTTGTTCAGATGAAAACTCTGGGTGCATCCAGGACAGGCTGCCGACCCATGTGACAACTTTCCCTGCACCCACATGACAACCATGTCCCCTCGCAAAGGAGCCCAGACTCTCGCAGCCTGAGACTTGAACACCAACAGGCCAATTTTTGACATAAATTTTTGCACAGACACCCATCCCTGAGATCGGTCACGCCAGACAAAACCATACGTTGTACTCTGATGAAATCTTGGATTCCAAGTGTGGGACCACCAAGGCTTTTGTACCAAGGTCCCACCTTCCCATCTCCAGACTTCCGGGCGCTTCCCACGGTGAACGACACGCTGTACAAGGCGCGGATCCACCGGCTCGTCTCCCCCATGCCGTGGGAACCGCCATCGCAAAGTAACGCCTACCTCCAGCCCCTGGTCGAGGCTGCCGTCTACACCTACATGAACTGGACCAACAAGGAACCGCGCAACGCCCAGCAGTTTGTCAAGGTGCGTCCAGAAACAGTGGGCGCGTTCGATTGACGCGTGCGGCTGGCCGACTTGGCCGAAGTGACTGACCGCCTGATCTCCAACCCAGGGGCGAAGTTACGTGACCTCGCCGACGGCCAGACACACACGTAAATGTTATGAAACACGCCCAGTGATCCTGACAAGCTTTTGTCTATCCGAGAACAGGAGAGTCCCTCATTCCTGGCCTCAACATCAGATCGACGTGACCCTGTCCAGGTAAACCAGCACTGCGCCATCGCGTGCACGTGACTCCCCCAAAGAGGTGCACACAATGCCTGACGCATCCAGTGTGAACACGCCTGACAGAGCGTCTGCTGTTCCTAAACACAAGCAACGTTGTTTCTGCTCGTTTCAGATGGAGGGCGACCGGAGACTGGCCGGGAAGATGGAGACTCTGCGGAGCTACGTGCAGAGCGAGAACCGCGCCGACACAGAGGTGGCGCCACAGGCGTACACCTACATCTTCAACTACAGATCCACCCAGTCCCCACACACAGGTATCTACAGATCCACCCAGTCCCCACACACAGGTATCTACAGATCCA
>JAAUXT010124723.1_pt1 | contig 11672 bp, 8 predicted proteins | sample 7278171 | NCBI WGS metagenome assembly JAAUXT01 (sample SAMN14350112, study PRJNA611818) | marine sediment metagenome | isolation source: surface marine sediment (1.8m) | place: French Polynesia: Moorea | collected 2018-08
CCCCCCCCCCCCCCCCCCCCCCCCCCCCCCCCCCCCCCCCCCCCCCCCCCCCCCCCCCCCCCCCCCCCCCCCCCCCCCCCCCCCCCCCCCCACACGCCCAGAAAGCAACAGTGATCTCCACTGACCATTTTTTTCAAAAGCGGGTCCAACCCCCCCCTCCCAAGACCCGTTCTACACATACAGACGGACAGACATACAGACTGATGGTGATTACATTAAGCGTGTGGTACACGGCCCTCCGGGCGACCACACGCTTAAAAACAAAGCGGTGCGGTGTGCCCCCGTTGCCCAAGCAAGACAACACGCTCAAGTCAAAGTTCCACACAGTTACCTTGGCAAATAACAAGCTGGAACCTGAACGCAGGAAAGGAGCGTTTGTGATTCAAAATTTGATTCATACGAGGTTGTATCCAACCATTGTAAGAATTATCATGTTCACGATTGGCCTGGAAGGACATGGGTGGTTGATTCGAGACAACTGATTCCTTTCACATTCTCAGTGCAGACTGGCCAATTGGCTTCACGGATGAACATGACAATTTTTAGAATCGTTGGATAGAACCTCGTAAGTCCAGTGGATGTTTGATCTAATCTGCTGACTGCTCGAAAATAGACACGTTCTGTGAAAGACGCGCTGCACGCACTGTTTTTGTCCAGTACGATTTTGTTGAAGCTGCGGCCGCTCGGCTCGGTCCCGACGTGGCGATGCACCTGGTCCGCCGACAAGTCACTGATCGCCACCGAGTAGTTGAGCGGCTTTGTGCACGATTGCAAACAGAATGGAATCAGTGTGTCTCCGAAAGAACACCTGCAATTCATCAGGACAGTGAAGGAATGAAAGAGGTCTGTGATTTCACAAAGTTTGGTGCACAGGATGGGGGGAGCATAAAACCCACAACGAACTGGAGCGGAAGACTGTGATAGATTCACGTACCTTTGTCCGTCTATGGTGCAGACCGACACTCCCCAGTAATTCGGGTTCACCCTCGCCAAGGTCGGAATGTACGCAGCGTTCTGGAAGACAGGATAAGATCAAGTACACAGCTGTTTGGGTTCGAGAGTGCAACTCGCACGTCCGCACAGTTGTGAAAAACAAACGCCAAGCATGGATCGCTGTTCGGTTCAAAACAACACAAAGGAGAAACTTCAACTATCGACACAATGATGCTCTTCGTTTACAGTTCAGTTGTTTGATTAGACCGCCGAATCACGGTGTGTTATTTGTCCAACTCAGCTGCAGGTGGACTTCATCAGCCAACGAGACCACACAAGCTTGTGCCAGAGCAACAGGAATAGAAAAGTTAAGTCACGGAATTGCTACAGACAACCAGTTGGTGGTTCTGACCGTCAAATCACCCCCCGTGCAATACTCACTACTCCATTTTTGTTTTCCCTGCACTTGTCGTAAATCTGTTTGAGTTGTTTGCTGAAGGTGTGAAACTCTGGGACAACCATGTCGTTCTTGAAGGCCTTCCTCAACAGCGTAACGCAGCTGCTCACGCATCTGCAGAAAGCGGGCAGGAACATCGTCACAAATCCAACCAAGGCCTTTGCAAGATGCTCACCATCGAGACTTGGTTTCTTCCCGACATTTATTTTCTGATCTGGCTTTCATTCTCAAACTAAAATTTGTCCCCCCCCCCAAAGAAAAAGCAGTGACGCTGTTGTCGTTTGTCCCAATTTTCTTCAGGTCCACTCCCAAACCAAAAGAGTGGGTTTTTTTTTTTCAACTGAGGGTTTTCACCCACTCACTCTGAAAATTCGCCCCTGTTCACTCTGAAATCTGCGGTGGTGGTGGACGCGGCCGAGCGATGCTTCTCCTCGATATCCTCGAAGCTGCGACGACATGATTCGAGTCTCGGGTCTGACCTGCGCAGGCCTGTTGTTTCGATTGCCTGAAATGGTTGCGAGAAAATTTCTTCAGCAAAACCAAATCGAGGTCAACCTGAAAGAGCCCGCCCTTTCGATACTCAACTTCATTCAGACAGTGTTCAAGTTAAAAGCTCCATTGCGCAGTTGTGAAGTCGTGCAGTGCGCAAGTGCTTGTGTGGCAACCAGACCAGCACAAGACAAATGTGCTACAGGTGCACCAGTCACGCCCCTGCGCATGAGCTTGGTGTGATACTGCAACTCATATTTTGTTTTCCAAACAGGGAGCACTTCCAAAGCAGTCAAAAGAGTGCACCGTAAACATTTGCAAGGACACAACTTTCATTCAGTTGTTAGACGAGAGATTCACCACAAAGGAAGTAGGAAGTCAATAGATCCTGTGTACATACGACACAATGTTCTTTCTGCCTTTTCCAGCAAAAGTGTCACACCCAATCCCATCCACTGAACACCTCGAAGTGTTGCATTTTTCGTGAGAGTCTGGGCATTACACCGTCCGCTGGGGCACCAAACGAAAGGAAAGCAAAACGTGTTTGAGTGGCACACAGTGCACGGTCACACAGGGGGGCCCCATATCCAGGGAACCTACCTCCCGGTGGAGCAGTTTTGAACTTACATTCTGCGGACCAAAGAGAAACCAAACTTCAGGACCATGCAAGTAAAAACTTCACAGACTTGATAGGTTCGCGTGAACCTCAATGACACAAAGCTTACGAGCAACAGCAGATCTGCACAGGTTCTGCATTTGTCGCGTGTAACGTTCAAACAAATATCAGCGTACGTACGCTCCAGAACTTTTCGACGGATAATGTGCCGTCGTCATCGGCGAGCAGATCGAATAGCACCGAACTGATGTTCACCGGAGTCGCCTCCGCCTTGATGCGAAGCTCGCTGCAAACGGACCAGCGAAACGGAATGATGCTTCTTGGACATTTTCAATGATTTGCGACCAAAGAGATTCTTTCATCTGGGCTGGGCTGCAAAACACAGAACAACCGACTTTCAATATGCGCGCCAATAAAATTATTTGCAAAAGCAAACAAAAGAAGCGAGCATCGAAGCTTTCGCCATAAACCAGTAAGTTTCCTTTCAAAGGCACAGCTGGTCTGGGATCATAACAACGCAGCACAACGCCAAAGCGCTGCACAGCCGTTCCACCCGGGAGATGTAACTTCTAAAGCAGGGACCGAACCCCTCAAACAGTCGCGCTGACCCCAAACGAGCTGGTCATCAGCTTGGGTGGACGTGGTCAGTCTGACATAGGGTGACCCCCGACTGACCAGTCAGACTGATTCCCACCCAATTTGAACTTGCCTGTTGACCAGAGAGCACAGTACATGGGCAACCTTCTTGGTGGCCACAACAAACCGTCAGTGAGGGACTGTGTCAAGAGATTGGAGGTCAGGTCAGGAAGCGCTGTTGATACGCATGGCTCCCTACCCTGGGACCTATCTGTCCTGAGGTGTGGGGGTGGAGGTTCCAGCAGCGGTTCCCATTCCAGACCTCCCTCCCTCAGAAACGCCAGGTCCCTGGGCTGGGCCAAACCTGTCCTCTGGGGTTTGGCAGGCCAACTGTGCCAGACCCCCCTCCCCATGTGTACACACACACAGATACAGACAGACAGACAGACAGACACACACACACACGACACACACACACAGAACAACAAGGTATTGCATCAATCGCGCGACCGAACAAGCACAGGGTCGCGCGCTGAAAAATAGCGCACACGTAGCCGCGGAGAATTTTGTTCAAAAGACCATGACCATCTAGCCACTCACACAACAGAGTTCTTTTGTTTCACCTGAGCAGCTGGAAAGCGAGTCCATCGAACAGACCGCCAGGTTTTTCGCTCTGTCAGCAGAAAAAGAGAATTACAAGTTTGTCAGTTGTCGAAATGCAAATGCTTTTAGTCGAAGAGGCATTCAGGTGCCCGCACAGCGAGAAAATGTTGATGCGGAGGGTTTGCCCGTTGTTGTGGCCGGGTTGTCCCGACCAGCACCGATACCGCAGCAACTTTCCTTTCTCTTCTTTTCCCCCCTTTCTTTACTTCACTGCCATTTACAAAGATTGATGACATTGCTGATGCCGTCTGAAGAGAACAATTGTGCAATTGTCTGAATCGTTTGTTTGATTAAGAGTCGTGAAGCTTTCGACGTAAAACTAGGAATCAAAAGTGATCTTACGGAGAGACCCATGTTGGTGATTACGGAAATCAGTCCTGTCCAGTACGCACCTTCTTGCACCAAACATGACCTCAAAAGTTGGGGTGTGCATTTTTGTACTTGGGCAATAACAATGGGCGATTATAGTGTTGCACGAAAAGACCCTCCCCTCCGTTGCTCACAGGAGGGGGTATTGCGAGCCAGGGGTTGGCTGACCAGGAGGAACCTTTTTAATGGTCACGAGGGCAACCTGCCACGCAGCCTTGTTTTGCGCAGCAATGAAAACATTTTTTCCGAGACAGGCCACATTGCTCGTACTTCACCAACAACTCGAGTCCATTCTAATTGACTTCGCACCAAGATAGCCGCTGACCGACCCCCACCCGACCCCCAATTTCAGGGAACAAACGCACCTTCGTTTCGTCGCGAAAGACTTTCTCCTCCACCACTTTCTCTCTCAAGGACTGCAATACAAAAAGAGTCATCAACTTTCTCTTGAAAGGAATTGCCAGCACTGTACAAGGTTCTTTGAACACAATGACATCATCTGAAGACGTCTATCTTGAAATGTCACTTTTGAGTTTTGAAAGCAAAGTGTTTTTTGAAAGCTAATTTCTTCTTCAACTCACTGCAATTTGGCTCTTGTGAGTGATACGTGATACTGACCTTCCAGAAAGGCTTCTTTGCGCCGCTCATGGTTTTCTCGGGCGAGCCTGCAATGACATGTCAATTGGAGAGCTGAGAAACAGGTGGGGACGCACACGGGCTTCGAAGCTCGAACAAAACAACATTTTTGCCCACATGGGTTTGACAGCGTTTAAAGCTGTCGGTCTCCTTCCGAATTTTCCGCACAGCAGATTCGGATTTTTGGTGGTGAAAGGGAGTGTGTTTTGGTGTTCGCAACCACCATAAATTGACCACAGTGAAGAAGAGGAATGACAACAGGTCGTTGCTCATTTCAACGGAGTACGTACTTCATCTGACACAACAAATCACCGCCAAGGCCTTCTTTTTGTGGTTTCGTCCGGAAGATACGTACACATCGCCAGAAAAATATTTTGTTCACTGACATAACATGAACCTTGGTGTGTTGAAGACGCGCTGTCTCCTTGAACACACCGTTGTCCTGATTGCATGGGTCTGACCCTTGTGGCGGGGAGGGGTACATCGACTTTGAACAGTCGTCAGTTGACCACACTCTGTGCCTGAATGAGGCATTGGGGCTTGAAAGTCGCAGATCCTGCCTCTGTTAGACTACAATGACTGCACACAGGCATTCAGATGATTGGATGCCATTTCTTGAACACCACTACGTGTGCACAACCTTTTGGCCATTTGAGACGAATGCAACTGGTTTTGATGGAACAGCTGTGGCACGATTGTTCGTGCACTGATGCATGTCAGTCCGAGATGGAAACAGAAACGTCAGTTGTGACTCGAAACATATCGTACTTCTTAAACATCACCCAGTGACGCAACTTCTGCACGGTGCTGCTCATTCACATCATGCACCAAAGGTGCATTTCTGTCAAATTTTGTCAAAACTTTCTGTGCTTGCCGCTGTCCCGACTGAAGTGCGTTCAAGCTTGTGGTCAAGCGCTCAACGCAAGCAAGTCGTCCCAAACCTTTGCAACAGTTTCCACAGACCCGAGAAAGATTACCGTCTGGTCAGAGGCCAACGTGGACAAGACCGCTGCAGTCAAGCGCAGAAGATCTAGATCTAAATCCATCAGTAAAACCGCTTTGGCGCACGCAGAGATCTGCGCATCGAAATCAGGACGAGATCTACTCACCACTGGATTCTTGTTTCTTTCCCGCCGACTCTCGGAAAAAGGAAAACTTCGACATTGCACTCCCACTTTCGTTTGAGTCCACCGAGAGGCTAACATCGACAAGTCAGAAGTTTTCAAAGAACAGCAGCGGCCGTTGTGACGGCGATAGATCTCGATCTAACTCACAACATGAACATCTGCTGCACGGCGTTGTTCGCTCCGTATCAGCTTGGGTGGATTTCCCTGAAAACCAGATCGAGATCTACAGAGCGAGTCTCAATGTAGATATAGATCAATCTGAACAGGAATCCAGAATCTGGACTCTATCTTGAACCAAATCAGCACAACAGATTCAGCTGCAGTGTTTGATTCAGCAGCGTGGTCGAGGAAAAATCTGGATCTGGATCTAGATCTAATTTCCGGACCAAACTCTCCACTCTTTTGATAGATCTAGATCTACGATCGTTTACACTCTAGACTCTTGAGTCTACTGCAGCACTGGGGCTTTGTACGAGGTTCATGTTCACGATTGAGCCAATGGACACAGGTGGTTGATTCGAGACAATACGAGAATCTATAGATCAAGAGACAACTCTTAAAGAGCCCCTGCTCACCAGCAGATTCTCGATCTAGTCTACGTAGACTAGATTCTAGAGTCTATGGTCATTCTCTGAGTTGCAAGAAGAGACTCTGCGCACATTCTCAGGATGTGTCGACGGAAGATCGTAAATATTGCACCTGAAAACGAATGTCCACTGGATTTTCCCAACAAAATGGTTTCTTTTCTTTTGCGATTTGTTCCCGCAGATTGTGGTTGCAGTTTCTTGATTGACAGCGCACTTTTCTCAGCGAGCCCAAACACTGGGCAGGCAGTTTGGAAATATCGATGAGCAGCATTTCACAGGTTTGCAGACTTCGATTTGCGGGCGAAAAACACCAACCTTAAAACAGGTGGCAGGGGACACCACGGTTCTGAAGTGTTCACTGAAGAGTTCAATGTCAATCAAGAAACTTGTGTGATTTCTGTTTCAGAATATTTGATCCGTCTGGTCCGTGACTCGAACGGGACCTTGTGGCATGTGAGAAATCACTTTTTTTGGGGGCGACCCAAACTGCATGCAAGGCATTTTTAACCCTGACATGCATTCAAACCAACAAAAATGTTCGTTCAAACTTTGCAACCACGGATCTTGTTGAGTGTCGCGTTTTCTCATCTCGGACCTCTTGTTTTGGTGTTTGTGTTCTTTGTTTCACAGGCGCGTGGACAGTCCAGAACACAGGTTGCTGCCCCCTGCTCCTTGAACGTCTGTTGCTCTGCATTTCGGATCCCTCCACCAGTGACGAACGATCTTGTGCCCCACAAGAACTTGGTTCATTCCCTTTTCATTCCACAACAAACGACAAGAATTATTTTTCAACCTACTTTACTCTGAACTTCTAGCGAGCAGGTTTCAGCGGGATGTTGAAGAACTTGTTGCCCGTTTTGCACACGAGATGTGACACCGGTAGACTGAGTGGGGATCCGTTCTCGGTGACGAAATCGTCAACTAAAGTCTGCAAAATGTAGTTTCTTTCGCTTAACGTTGACGCAAAAACTTGTCAGGTTCAGTTCATTCAAGAACAGTTCAACAGAAATTTCACAAGTTTCACCAAAATTTCGTTCCATCTTTTCACAAACTCTGAAGGATGAAATTCACCTGCAGTTCGTCGAGGATCGGTTGTTTGACGGTCGTCGTCAGGTCTCCCAGGGCCCAGCAGACGCTCACGTGGAACGACGGTTCTCGGTAGTACTGCGGCAAGCGGAACTCAGCCAAACACGAATCCACTCGCTTCACCAGTTCTTTCAGCTGACTCGAGGCGCAGTGCGTTCTCAGCACAACAAATGTTCTGTTGAATGCACAAAACACAGTCCTTGAAAATACGGTTGCAACTTAATTTACTGTGCGAGTCAAATGTAGAAAAAGTAGTTTTATGAGCACATCTGGAAAAAGCTGAAAGGAGAAAAAGCACGTGTGCACAAAAGGAGACTTTTTGTGAGCAAGCATCTGAATGATGATTCTGACCATCATTGAAAACAACAACAAACACAACAATAAAAAGAAATATGATGTAAACTTGGATGTCTGAGTGCTGTGTCGACAAGACAATGTGAGTGCACAGGTGAAAATGCTGAAGGAAAAAAAAACGGCAAAAAAACGGAATTGATTCACGCCAAGACTTTCAGCGGATATCGACACAAACTTCAGTGTACAGGAATCAGCACAAGTCATTGGCTGAAAGCTGAGGCCAAAACAGCAGTCCACTGAGTTTGACGATATGCTGATCACAAGTGTTGAAACGGGACACCCTCCTTTTGTCTGAAGTGACGGGCACAAAAGAAGAATCTCAGGTTGCACACATCTTGCATGCGCAGGTGCACATGTTTCGGGCCATTTCTCTCCCGGCTTTGCCCAGTGGTTTGCATCTTGGCAGATATTTGACATTTTTTGCGAGCTCTGTGTTTGGTTGAAAGCCAAAGGCTCACAGCTGAAATGGACAGAGCTGTTGCATCTCCAACATGTTCACTTTCTGTGGCAGAGATTTGAACAAAATCTCACATTTTCATCCACTGAGCGACCAAGAAGGACAAAACATGTCTGCCCAAGCAGTTGCAGAAACACTTGGCAATGTTGACAACGGCAAACTGAATTGGATTGAATTGAAATCTGAGGCAAAGGCACAAGAACAACACAACGCGACTCCGCCGAGTTTGAATACAAGCGGTCAGTTTGTGTTTCAGAATGTGACTTTGCGACTCTTAACACTTAACAATCAAATTTTCATGGAAGTTTCTTCCATACCTTATCTTTTCATCGTTGGTCAACAGCTGCGTAGATGAAAGCTCCACCGTCAACCTGTTGCAAAGCAAAGAGTTTTTCTCACACTTTGACCAACTTAGACGCCTGCCAAAAAGTGACAATCGGGACGTGGAAAAAGCAAGGCGTGAATTTTCAAGCGACACCTGAGTCGCACGTTTTTCTCAGTCGAGCCACGTGAATTTTCACGAGGGGCCCACGTGAAAATTCACCCCGTGCTTAAAGTCCCCATTGGCGTATTGGTTCAAACAGTTTGTAACACCTGCACGAAATGAAAACTAACATTCTGTCTTTCACTCTTGTCTCAGTCAGAGAAAGAAATGGTCACAAAAACAGACTGCTTCGGGATTGTTTAGCCAGGAAAACAAAAACAGTGACTTTCCCAGGTACCTGCTTTCATGCCATCCCCACCCAACCGTGCACCGCTCAAAGAACACTCACTGCTCGACGGTCAGCATCGTTTCCTGCAGGGATTCCACGAATGATTCAATCCAGTGATGTTTCAGCACGAACGTTTTCGAGAGACTCAAATGAAAGTCGTCCGACGCCACAAACTCTCCAGCCGGTTGTAAAATCTTGATCATTGAAGAGACTAATTGCTGAACTTCTGAAGAAACTCTCACTGAAAGAACATGAAAAATGATTGAAAAACGGTTCCTTGTAATTGCTGGTGTCGAGTACCCCCCCCTCCCCCTTCCAGATCATTCAACATTTGGCGGACCTGACATTACTAATTTCAAAGGTCGGATGACCACGCCAGCTCTGGGGCACTCAGCTTTTGGTGGGTGCGGGTGGGCAGTGGGCGGCCGGTGGATAGTAAGTGTCACCAAACATTGAAATCTGAGACAAAAGCAAAAAGGACAATACGATGTGGCTCCGCCGAGTGTGAAAACAAGCGGTCAGTTTGAGCAAAATTATTGTCACGCAAGACAGTGCTGTCTTCCCTTCAAATTCCGTCGGCTCTTTCCTGACAAGGAGGCGTCTGCTCTTTTCTTTTCAGTGATTTTCACTCCGTTTCTTCCTTGTGTCAAATCTCAATTGACTGAATCAATCTGTCCACCTGCCAGGTGCACACACATCAATCTTCCTCACAACGTTAACTTCAAACTGATTGTAACAGTGTGTGAAAACCTCCTGACAGTTTGTTTTCATTTTGCTCTCCAATGGTATGCACGTTTGGTGCGAAAAAAACACGGAATTTCTGACAACAGCAGCGGATCACCCGTTTGCAAAAGTTCCCACAGTCAGCTCACAGCGTCTCACAACTGTCCAGAAAACTGGTACTCACGAGGGACATAGACCAGGCTCGCCCAGTTCCCCGCCTCGTGCGCAAACGTGCGCATCCGGCCCTGATGTCTCGTGGAGTCTTCCGAAAGCGACTGACTTTTCGTCTCGGCGAACATGTTCAAGATGTCACTCGGTACTGGCGGCAAAGACCTGAAGATGTGTTCAGACAAGCAACTTTCAACATCAGGGAAGAAAACTTAGCCCGTGACGGGCACCTGTACGTGTGTGGAGTGAACCAGATGTGTCTGTGCAATTTTGAACGCGTTTGTGCTTGTGGTTGTTGTTTCTTCTTTCTGCTGAACAGATTCAGCTCTTCATGGTACCCAACATGGTCAGTGGTGACTCAGTCCCTCGTGTCCTTGAGACAAGATTCGCACCATCATGGGAAGCTTTTGGTCAAACCAAAACAAAGAAGTCCTGGCAAGGACTCGATGGTCGCGCGCCATCTTGTCGTCAACGCTTGCATGTCGTGGGGGGAGGGGGCAATGGCCTGGGCAGGGGCAATGTGTGGTGTGACTTGAGGTGTGACAAATGTGGAAAACCACTCACCTACTGATGCCCGGCCAGGTGAATCGAGAGAGCCAGCCAAATGATAAGAATGCATGGATTAGCATTCCATACAGGAGCCCCAACACTCAAATATTGAATGACTGCATCTATCACTTGTCTAGACAATGGCTGAAGCTGGAATTGGTGTGAATAGTGATAGATTAGACATATAATCTGTTGCTTCATAAAGCACCAGGCTTCATGTTCAATGAGATCCATTTTGAAAAGGAAAACCTCAAGGGGTCATGTGATCACATGACCACCCCATGGGGGGAGGGATGCAGGCTAAGGCCAGCAAAATAGTGATATTGTGCTATTATCCATCTATTTTCAATCTAATTATTATAAAAATATTCAGAATATTAAAAATTGTCTGTTGATGCCAACACCCCCTGGCAGGGGAGGAGTGTGGTGTGACACACCAGTCCCAAATGTAAGAACCACCCTGCACTAAATGGCATGATTGGAATGAGGTCAATAAATATGGAGGTTCCTGCCCCCGGGAACAGTCTCTCCTGAGATACCAACCTGTTCGTTTGTGATATCACCACAATGGCCTGGGGGAGCGGTCACTGGGTGGGGACAATGGCCTGGGTGGGGGCGATGGCTTGGGTGGGTTCGGGGTAATGGGCTGAGTGTAAGTGTGTGTGTGTGTGTGTGTGTGTGTGTGTGTGTGTGTGTGTGTGTGTGTGTATGTGTGTGGCGGGCTCTAATCGATTTCAAGTGAGACCGAATTTGCGAAAACAGTACATCTTGGTCACCTGCAATTGACATTTCTTTCATTATCGCTCACCGGTTGTCATTGTCGCTCAGTTTAGGCTTCTTGGAAAATGATTTGTCTTCTTTCGGTGACGCACTTGATGCTCTTTTCCTAGACACATCTTTCCTCTCGGTTTGTTGCTCTGAGTCCTCGGCGCCGCTGGAGTCATCAGAATAATCCACCAAACCGCCGAAGGATGCCATAGCGAGTTGATTTTCTGCCATTTACACGCAGTCAGCAGTTCCATCACAGGAAACTGATTTTCGTGCGTTCAAGTCTCTTGCAAATGTTGTATATATGAGTGAAGCCCCAGTAGTGATGTTGTAGTATAGTTTATTGTAGAGTATGAGTTGGAGCTCAGTGGTTTAGGCTACCTTCCTCTATGGTGTCACAA
>JAAUXT010003004.1_pt1 | contig 11671 bp, 14 predicted proteins | sample 7278171 | NCBI WGS metagenome assembly JAAUXT01 (sample SAMN14350112, study PRJNA611818) | marine sediment metagenome | isolation source: surface marine sediment (1.8m) | place: French Polynesia: Moorea | collected 2018-08
ACCACCCCCTCCCCCTCCGCTTCCGCGACCATCAGGGTTCCCGCCTCGGAACTTCTTCTGAATTTGTTTCCTCTTTCCTTGTTTGAGAAATGGCACGAGGTGAATTTTGTGGAGCCTGATTTGCAGGGAAAACGGGCGATACCTACCTCTGCTACAACAAGGCGGGAGTGAAGGAAGCGACGTGCCTGAACGGAGCCTCGAGTTGCAACAGTGAGTACCCTGGGATACGAGCACCCAGTCCAAGCAAACTTCCAACACTTCTGTGCCCTCCTACCTCCCGAAACTGGTTAAACTCGGAAGAACGGTCCAGGAAAGTTTTCATCCGCTTCATTTTTGCAATCAATTTATGGCGAGTGAACCCTGACGTCCATACATGTTTTTGCTTGGCAGCGGTCACGTGCTTCACACAGCAAACGGGCGGCAGGAAGTGCTACAGGAACCCGGTGTACCCAACGGACACCGTCCAGTCGGCCATCTGGCTGAAGTAGGCCCGGTGACAGCAGCTGTTCAGCTGCAGGTGGACCCACTGCAGTTGCAGTCAGAAGCATGAGACCTGTTCCCAGTCTCCTGAGAAAATTGACATCCAAATAAAGGTGGAGGGTTTCTGTCACATCGCCTGATTTCACGTTGGTTTGTGCACGGGCCTTGCACCTCAACACGTTGCACCTCGCGGACGTTGTTCTCCGCAGGTTCCACCAACACACACGATTGTGGAAATCCTGACTGCACCGTCTGTATCCGACTGCCCCGGTTTTCAAAGCCACCCTCGGTGTGTGTGTGTGTGTGTGTGTGTGTGTGTGTGTGTGTGTGTGTGTGTGTGTGTGTGTCATAAACTCACTTGAGACATTGTTGAGTAGCTCACCAACTGTTTCTCGGCAATGCATTGAGGGTTCAGTTCTGCAGGAGAACAACATTTCAAACGAGCTCTCGGATCAGAGGCAGCGAAATTTCCCTGTAGTGTCGTGTCAGGGCACAATTGAGAAGACGAAGTCGAAAAGTGCTGATGGCAAACTATCACTTGGCACAGATGCCAACAAAGCAAAAAGAACACGAATCGGGTGAAGCAGCAAAGAAAACAGGTGCAGGGAAGAACGATCTGGGGGTTTTTTTTTCAAAAAGCAAATTGTTTCCTCGGTGTCAAACAACAGCTCAACAGCACCTGAAAAAACATGGAACACCAAAATGAAGCTGAGGTTGTGGGGAATACATCGCACATCTCATTCTGTGTCCTCACGGGCAGCTGTTTTGATTAATTAATTCAGTGAAAGACAGCAGCGGACCATTGCTGGACATGTCATGCTTTGCAACCGTGGAACTGAATATGACCAGTGGTTCGAATGGAGCGTTCTCTGACTGTTCCAGTGGCATGTTTGTTTCAAACTGTTTTCCTTGTGTATTTCAAGCAGTTCAAGCGCGCGAACTTCAGAAAAACCGGCAGGATCACCATAAAACGTGAAAAAATTTCAGTTGTGCAAGGTGTGGTTCATCTATTTCTGGTTGTTGATCAGGGCTTGGTAACTCCCCGACTTCTCGTATATGAACCACTCACGCTGCACAATTCAGTTCTCCAGTGGAAACCCATGGCAGACGTGGAAAAACAGCAGCTTGACCTGCGGAGAAGGATCCACTGCACACATGAGGACAAAACAATCTGTTTTTGATTCAAAATGAATGGAAGGCCTCGGGGCAGAATGCAATAAAACAACAAAACATTTCATTTCATCAGCTGTTCCAATCTCACGGATTTCGTTGGACCAGAACAGCAGAACCTTTTCGTGTTTTGTGAACTTGAGTTGAAAGCATCGGGACAGAACAACGGGGGCCACGCTTCTTCAGCTGTTGGAACTTCGCGCTTCTATTGTGCCAAACAACTTCGCGTCCATTGTTCCAACAGGATTATAAATGTTGGGGTCCTGTCCACACAAGGTTCCTCTGACCCGAGCCCACGCACACGTCAAGCTTCCGGTTGGTACGTACACCACACACACAACACAAACTGAAGGACCTGTCTCGTGAGACAGTCGCAAAACGAGTGTTTCTTCTTTTTGGGTGAAATCATGTTCACACAAGAAAAACAAGTTTGTGGTGCACTGCTTCAGTTGAGAAGATTCTTCCAAACTCGCGTATTTTGTGGTTTGAAGTTTTTGGTCTCTGGAACGGAATGAGACAAATATTTTTGTCTTCTCGTTTGGACACCCTGACAAAACTTACTTTAATTTGCTGACAATGAAAGTGCACGAAGTAAGAAACAGAGGATGGTCGGTGGGGACTTGAGGATGTTTCCTTTTCCCACTCTGCCTGTTCGACAGATCAAGTTTGCCCATCCAGCGCGGAAAGATGAAGCAGGTGATGATTCTGGCGGCTCTGGTCGCGGTGGCGAACTGTGCGACGTACTACACCATCAGCGACACTCTTAAGGTACGTGCGCCTTCCAGCACACACACACACACACACACACACACCATACTCGCACGCACACACCACACACTCACTCACTCACTCTCACGCGCCGCGCCCACACACACACACGAGTACACACACACACACACACACACACACACACACGCACACAAACCTGCACAAATGGGGAGTTGGCCACAACAACGCTTCAGTTTTGAGTTCAAGCAGGACGCCCTGGACACAGGAAGCATCCATAAAGACTGCGTCATGGACACACGCACAAATACAAAAAGACGTGACGCGTCCAAGTTAAACCAAGCCAGAAAAACGCTCATGAGGGCTGGTTTCAATACTCGACAAAATGAATCTCTTCCTGATACTGTACGCACAACATGAAAGTGCACGTATCGAGTGATAGTTACGTAGTTTCTTTTCCCGCGCGAGTGCTGTGCTCACCCCAGCATTTTTGGTCCCAACATTTGTGGAACCTCTGGGACGCATCCAACACGTGAGCTGAGACGAGACAGTTCGTGCAAATGAAGATGAATGTTTCCTTGCGTCTTGAACTTGAGTGCGACTGCGACAAAAACACGGATGAATACGACACTGGATCTTCCATGAACTCGGAGTTTTTCGAACATTGCAGAAATACTTCGCGAACGACTTCGACTCGTAGACTCGATGGTCGACGTGGGACTGCGACGACAACGGCGACAACTGTGGCGACACGTTCCGGACGGCCGGCCTGCCGCACTATACCATCCCATGCGTGAGCCTCCTTGTCAAGTGATCTCCGCCAGGGTCCTGTGGAGAAGTTTAGAATGCATTGCTCTGGTCACTTTGCCTTTGGCTTCGTTCGTTCAAGAATATGAATGCGAGCCACCATGTCTGTTTGTGAAGTTCGATCGTCACAGTTCGAAAGTTTTCCTGGGCTTTCTGCATGATGGGCTCTCGTTCGTTTCGGATCACATTGTCCTTTGGCAACAAACTGGGAAGGGACAACCATCCTAGTGAACACCGATGTCCAACCACGGTTCGGCATCCATCTAAATTGCCCACGCTACAACCCTGCACTTTATCCAACGGGTTCGCTGTAGTGCCCTGCCACCACGGAAGTTCAGCAAACACGTCCGCTCCTATTCCGACGTGCCCCAAATGCCATATCAGGGACACAGATCCCATTTGGCCAGTTGTCATTGGCTCTCAGTGCAAATTCAAGGCAAGTTTGATCATCTGTGCCACCGATCTGGTCATTGGCGATTGGGTCACCGCGCGTATTGATAGAAAGGTCGTTGCTGAACCTCCCCAACGTCTTTTCTGACCCACAGGACGGGACTCCGAACACAGCGGGAGCGCAGGACATCAGCATGACGGTCGCCACGACGCAGACGACCGGAGACACCTACTCCATCCCAATGGGGCCTCTCGGGTCGGTGCACAGCGCGGACGTTCAGCTTTTCCCAACATGCCCCAATTGGCAGATGGAGACAGAGATACTCACTTGTCATTGGCACTTCTCACACGCAGCACTTCTCACATACCCTCGACTTTTCAGGTCCTCTGGACTGGACTGGATTGCTGTGATCTTTGACAGTTGCATTCTTGCAGATTTGCAGTGAACGGAGTCTCCATCTACGGAGCGAGTGACTCCGGTGGTGACGACGCCTACATCAACGAGGCCGGCACCATGGACATGTGCGGAGCGCACTCGGACGCCAACAGCAGGTGAGCCCGCCAGAGAGAGCAGACTCAGGAGACCCGTGCAGGGGTCATGCTACATGCGCCCCACCTCCAATACAATGGTGTTCAATTTGTGCGTGTGGCCAACCGAGTTGGTCGAAATGGTGCTTTGCCCTTCTCCAACTCAGGGGCCAAGTTGATCAAATATGCCGGCGCCTGGCCGCAACGCGTGAATCGAACACGGTCAGCGCATTTTTTTCGTCTCATCGTCTGTCCATCTAAATTTTTTTCGTGACGTTTTTGTATGCGCGGTGGTGTGTCCGCATCCTGACTCAGGTCACGTGTCCAGACGTCCAGACCGCAGCGACGGCTGGTGGAGTCTCGTCTTGTCTCCGGTTCAACTGACTGTCTTGGAAATGCTTTGTCATGGACAGGTACCACTACCACGCAGGACCCGGAGGGACGTGTGTGTACGAGCTGGGAGACACACGCTGCTTCCCGCAAATCGAGGTACGTACCTCTCACGCCACAAATGTGCTGTTTTTACACAGGCCTCTGGAGATAATCTGCATGAGGCTGCGAACGCACCGGATCATGATCAGACAAATAAAACGATGTCCATTTCAGCTGACCACTGAAATGACCACTGAAACCATGTTCACACAACTGCAAAAATAATTTTTGCACGAAAACGATTGAATGTGTGAGTTCGCCGCCTGAACCTTGATTCCTCCTCGAAGCCTTGAGGCGAGCCGAGCGCGTGACGCTGACCTTCTGTTTTCAGCTGTACTCGAACGACTACGGGACGGTCTATCTGGTCGGAGTCGCCGTCGACGGGTTCCCCATCTTCGTGAACATCTCCGGCACCACCGTACGTGGCACTGTTCAGCAAAAGATGTCTCCACCACACGATAATGTATTCGCCTTGAGAACTTCGTGTCACCCACCTCCCTTGTTCAAGCCCACGAAGGTCGCAACAAGGCTGAGGCTGAGGTCTGGTTTAACCCCCCCCCCCCCAATCCTGGGTTCGCTGGAGGTCACCCATCACGTGAATACCAACTAACCTCGTGATGTTGCACTGGACTTGTCGTTATGTCGCGTGTAGATCCAGGAGCAGTCGGATCTGGACGACTGCGGGGGGAAGGTCTACTACACGACCAGCGCTGGCAACGATTACTACGCCTACTTCATTTACCCTCACTTTCCCTACACCATCAGGTCAGTGAGTCGTGCCATTCTGTCTGTGGTAGTTTCTCAGGGCTTCCCTATCATCTGGATTTTTTCGCGCTATGTGCCTCTCTTCTTCTGGCCACACACAGGTGCCTGACTGGTACCGCTGCCACCTTCTCAGACGACAGCACCATGAACCAAGTCCGCACAAACAGCAAGCGAGCGTGCGGCGGTGAGTTATATAATCACACCAGCTTCTATAGCGCAGTGCTGTTGTGGCTGCGGCGGGTTCAGGAAGAACCCAGGGCCTCTCAGACTCCGGGGGAATGAAATGGGGAGACATGGGTATTTCCAGACACAGGTTTCTGACCATTTTGGGTGGGGACCTGAAATGGCCAGGTAATAATTTATCAAGGCTCTGATCTGTGCGTGGGTTGAATGAAATGAGGAAGCACGAGACCAGAAGGCCAAGGAGCCTGCTGCCAGACCTGTCTGAACGTCAGCAGAACATTGGAACCCTCACCCCGTGTCTTCTGATTTCGGGTGTCTGGCCGTCTCATGGATTCAATCCTGGGTACCTTCAATTCGAAACAAAACGTCACTTGCTGTTGTGCTCCATCATTCCATTCCCCACTATTTCCTGACCCACAGGTAACACGAGCGGCTGGAGCACCTACCTCTGCTACTGGTACGACAACGCCGTGGGGGAGACGGACTGTCTGGACACGACTGCAACCGACTGCACGTGTAAGCAAGCAGCGGTCGCTTTTCAGACTTTTTTCCGTCTGTCTTGGTCTGCTGGACAAGTTCTGCTGCCAGCTCCGCGTTCTGAACGGAAAATTTTGCCTTGCGCCTGTGACGGCTACGGTTCCGTGGCGCGAAACTTGCGCTTCAAAATCGTTTGAAGATGTTCAACAGTGTGAACAAGCACGTTGTTTCTTGTCACATCCAGCCGTCACGTGCCAAACGACCGGGAAGTGCTACTCGAACCCGACGTACCCGGACGACACGGTCGACTCGAGCGTTTGGTCCACGGCGTACGAGTTCACGGACCGCTGAACCAGGTCACGGACCGCTGAACCAGGTCACGGACCGCTGAACGAGCAGCTCCGGCACCTCCGCACCAAGAGGAAAACACTTATCAACTCCACTCCGCTATTGATCAGATTTGACTTTCAGCAGCTTCCTTGCCTCATTTGAAATTTGATGTTTCGGAATTTCTTCAATAAAAGGTGATGGCCTCTTGTGATCGTGTTTCGCTTGATGCATTCCCTGAGTGTCCGCCAGGGGGCTCTGATTCTTCAAAGGGGGCGCCACCGAATCGAGCCACACGGGAACGTGTGGCACCGTTGTTCGCTACGATCACACAATGCAGATGCTACCGCGGGAGATGCCTTCAACTGATGCTGCAATGAAATTCCAATTTTCGCTCAAGTGGCAGAATCGGAACGTGTCCAATTTTCAATCGCGCCGTTGTGTCGCTCTGAGATGGCTCTGCCGGAAATGAGCTGCAGAATCGTAATCGACTGAAGAAACCTCAAAAACCTTCCGAACCCTGCAGCAGACCACGTGTGCAGCACGTGCTGTGTCAGACAGACGCCAAGTCCAAAACAACAAACAAAAAATTGCACCTTGGAACAATATTTTTTTCATAATCACAATGAACAGTGATAATAAATAAACCATGTTCTGATGCAAAAGGTTTGTACAAGTCACATGGTACCTGTACCAACAAGCTCGGTCTCCACTGTACAAAACAGTCAAGCACGAACAACGCTGTAAAAAGGATACAAAACGCTGTGTAAAAAGTTGAATGGGAAATAGATTGCTACAGGGATTTCTGTGATGTGACGCCAACACGTTTGCGCGAAGGACCCACAAAACACGGGGTCGCACAGGAAGGTTGGTGCTGGCTACAAAGAGTTCCTCAAAAGTGCAAAGATAACTTGGTGTCTTCCACAAATTCACTTGATCAGACGGGACTAAGCATCTAAAACGCCTTGTTTCCAGTCACCAGACACTTGCAATTTCCCCCGGAGGGGAGGGGGTGAACTGCTCTTCCTTGTGACACTGATCCGTTTCTGTTGTAGCACCAGCACAGTGAACGATATTCACACACTAACAAATGTACACAGTGTAGACATAAACTTGGAAAAAACACCACAGGTCTGGGCAACGACACAACAAGTCTCTTGCAGTATCGGGGACAAAACTTGTGCGGCACATCGACATTTGTTGCCAAAACACAAAACCACGAAACAAACTCGTGGAGAAACAAACGGTCCTGCGTTCTGCATGACGCACGTGCTGATTGTGACGTCACAGTGACGCAGATGTCCGTCTGAACAACGTCGTGAACGCTCTGTGCACGTACAAACAGCTCGTGCATCACACGGGGCGTGCAGCTTTACATCTTCAATTCAACATCGCGGTTCAAAACACGTGGACGAACTGACGATGCGACTCGCGACGCGAGGCGCTGTGATTTCCAAAAATTCAGGCAGATCAAAAACCAACAAGCTTCTTTACAAACCAGACTTTGAAGGACAAAACTCATCCCAGCTTCAATTAAAAACAGCTCAAACGCGCATACACATACACAGGCAGGTGTGCTCCAACATTTCTGTTGTGTGCCACGAGGACATTTTTGCCATTCATCGCATTGGAAGGAAACCCCAAACTGCGAAACATCCTTCAAAAGAGGGCAATCAACACTGCAGCACAAGACGGGCAGTTCTCCGTTTGTGCGAGGACAATACGAAAATGACACATCTATTCAATAACAAGGTGACAATCGTCACCGTCTCACAAAATTAAGTACAAATGAACACCGCACGTGAATTGATGAACACCGTGATTAAAATTGGTACAAAAATAGCTGCGCAGCAAGTCTTTCTTTTCGTGAACCACAAACATCACTCCGCTGATTGCGAACAGCGAGTGCGCACCTTCATACACAAACGAGAAACCGGTTCTTGCGAATCTTGACAATCAATCCAAGTCGCGTGATTTTACCCGCAAAACTTCGCAACACATTCACAACAATTTTTCAGTATTGCTCATTTACAGAACCTGTCCACAGAAACCAGCCCCAAGGTCAGGTCGCCAAGGTCAGAGTGAACGAAGGGTCAGGAGGAGACGGAGGAGGGCGGGGGAGAAGTCTTGGCCTGACAGCCACCGTCGTTGTTGTTGTCCGGAGCGGGTTTGTCGCTGTCGCTGCTGTCAGGTTTCTGTGATTGTCAGGAGGAGGGGGCGGCTACTGTGTCGCCCCCTTCCCCCGAGGTCGCGGACGGCGTGTGCAAACCGCCCGTCTCATACACGGAGGAGAAGGCTGGGAAGGTCACGACGGGCGAGAAGGGCATGTGGCCCCCGTTTAGGTGGGAGGGGAACTGGAAGGTGGGCGGCGCGGCGTGGGCGCCGGCTCCCCCCGGGGTGGCGCCGCTTCCCACCCGCGGACTCAGCACGGGCAGAGACGACCAAAACGTGAGCGGCATAACGGGCGTTCGCTGCGCGCCCCCGAAATGAACCGGGGACGTCAGCATCATTGGCGTCGGCCAGTTCGCGAAGCCAGTGATGGTGTTCGGGGTCATGTCGGGCAGACACGGGGTGGCCAGGCCCCCCGATTTGAGCCCGGCGAAAAGCGGCGAGGGCAGCGGTACGGACAGGGAGGTCGGCAACTCAAGAGGACCCGGCTTTGGGCGGTTGATTGTCGATGTGGCGTTTGTGCTCTGTTGTGTGGTTTGGGGCCCCTCCTCGCTCCCTATTACATCGGGCACGACCAGGGTGGGCACGGGGGAGATGTGGGCGGGGCTCGAGTCCCTGGAGCGAGGCTGGGTCTCCGCGGCCGCCCGCGGAACAGCGCTCGGGCTCGGGCCCCTCGACCCCGAGGACCGCACCAGCGGACTCACGCCCCGGGGGCTCATGGTCCTCGGGTTGTGGTACGGGGAGTGGCTCGACCTCTGCGCCTGAGACGGACTGTACTTCTGCTTCGGCTCAAAGGCGTGCTGCCGTGAGGGCGAGAAACTCTGCACGTTTGTGTGTGTGAACGTTGGCAGTTGAGGGGTTGGGGACTCGCTCGTTCTCTCTTCACTTCCGGTGTCATCGTCGTTTTCTTGACCCTGGGGCAACGGGACCACACCCTTCTCGCTTTGCATGGCGCTTACGTCAACCGAATTCTGATTCTTATCTGTCGCCGAGCCCGTGCCCGTGTGTGTGATTTCGGACGTCTGGCCCGCTGGGGTGACGGACACCAGGAAGGAAGGGACGTCTTTGTTGGTGGAGAACGGGACGTACTCGGGCGGGTTCTCCATCAGGTGCCCCGGGACGGGGGCGCTGTTGGGCCGCAGCGGCTGCGCCGCCGCCTGAACCTCGGGGTTCACGGCGACCTGACCCGGGGCCGGGCTGATCGAGTTCCGACCCAACAGACTCGCGGCGCTAGTTGGCGCCAACGTCGGAACGGACGCCAAGGCAAACGAGTGGCGATGCTGCGTGTTGGCCGCCGCCGCGACCGCCAAAGACGACACAGCGAACGGAGGTACCAAACCGGCCACGGTCTCTAACTTGGGAATTATCTGAGGCACTGGGAATAATGCTGTTGCTGCGGCGGGCGCATTCACCTGGATCTGTTGCTGCGGTAACAGCAGCGTGGCGGCGGCGTTGCTGACGATGACTGGTTGTTGCTGGATGACGCCCCCGGCCTGCAGCAGGTTGCTGTTGCTGTTGCTGCTGTTCGGAGCCGGACTTGGGATCCGCGGGGCGATCGGCCGAGGAGACGTTCTCCCGATGCTGCTGCTTGTTGTTGCTGTTGCTGCTGCCAGATTCGCAAGAGTGGCTGCCGGCTGCTGCTGCTGTTGTTGCTGCTGCGGCGGTGACGCTACCATCTGAAACGGAGTCCACTTGGATCATCAAGATGAAGTCTGCACTGCATCTGTTATTTCCTCAATACAGTGACACCGACACAGTTCGCATTTCCAGCAGTAATTCCACAACACCTAGTTCAACTATCGGAACCGGCAAAGACGTTCGGACTGAGCAGAGTAACATTGCTTGTCTTCAAACCAATGAGTTTTCTACAAATTTCACACAGCCCGCCCACAGTTCGAGTGGAGATTCCAACACACGAAATGGTGTGTGTGTGGTTGTGTGAACTTGGGAAAGAAAATTGGGTACAGTTGAAGGCTGCATTGCGAGATTTGCTTTGTGTTCGCACAGGTGACGACGCAGACGGCCCCGGCTCCGGCGGCGCAGGTCGCGCGCTCCGTCACCCCTCAGCCGCAGGCCGTGATCCAGGTGAGGAGTGGCGCGCCACACACACACACACACACACACACACACACACACACACACACACATGCTTGAACAGGTTGTTCCAAAGGGGTGAATCAGTGTGTCTGAGTAGCAGTTCAACTGTACCCAATTTTCTTTCCCAAGTTCAACAGATCTTCTCAAACGGACGCAAAAACGCGCAATTAGTGTCACCATAGATGCCATTCTGTACAAAATGCGCGCGAAGACGACTTCAGGTTCAACTCCAGCTCTCTTCCCACACAAAAGCCACGACGCTTGTCACGTCCTTGTGATGGTGACGCACCTGGGGCGGAGACTGGGCGATGAGCCAGGGCTGCTGCTGCTGCTGCTGTTGTTGCAGCTGCTGTAGTTGCGCCGTGATGGCCGCCTGCTGCTGCGCAATCAGCGCCGCCGCCTGTTGCTGCGCGATCAGTGCCGCCTGAAACACACACCAGGGGGAGTCAGTGCAGTCGGCAACACCAGTGGGGGGGGGGGGAGTCAATTGGAACAACAGTAAACGCGCACAGTGGAATCTTGCTGCTCAACATCGTGATCCCGAAACATCGACCTTCAATTTTGCTGCCACCACAAACCAACAATTGCCGGTATTCTGCGCAATTGCACGAGTCTGCCGAACCAAATCAATTATTTCGCTGATTTCAATCTTGCTGAAGACTTGTGTTGAGCATCTGGAACAGCAACACAAGCACAGACAACTCACGTGTTCCTGTTTCGCGGCTGACTGTGTCGTCGTCGTCGACGGCGTTGCGCGCGCAGCCGCCGTGGACGTCGCTGATGACGTCATCGTGACGTCACTCATCTTGGGCGACGACTTGGCGATGATGGGTTTGACGTCGAACGTGTGGAACATGTAGTCGCTGCTGGGCGGAGCCACAGTGCTGTTGACGGAGTAGTGCTGCGCCAGGCTCTGCATCTTCTCCTGTGGGGCGGAAACACGCATCGTTCAGGGAAATTCAAGACGCAACTCAACCAGAATATTGCAAACATACGGTACTGTTGTAGTATACGAGGCAGTTTTCATATGAAACGGTTTCCTTTTCATAACTTCCGACTCCTTTGGCCGAACTTTTCCAAATTTTGGCATATCATCCCCCTCCTAGTTGGGATCAAAGAC
>JAAUXT010146700.1_pt1 | contig 11671 bp, 11 predicted proteins | sample 7278171 | NCBI WGS metagenome assembly JAAUXT01 (sample SAMN14350112, study PRJNA611818) | marine sediment metagenome | isolation source: surface marine sediment (1.8m) | place: French Polynesia: Moorea | collected 2018-08
AAAAATTTAAAAATGGATACTGGGCAATTCTTTTGGTTGATATGTGGATATTGTTGTGAAGCAATATGTAAAAGTTCCATTTGGTCAAATTTGTTCCATTTGGGTGTGTGCTAAATGAGTTTCCAAGTTGTGTTGAGTGGAAAAAGTAAGAATTTTGACAAAAAAAGTGACCCAAATCAGAGTGAGCCAAATCAGAGTGAGCCAAATCAGAGCAAGCTAAATCAGAGCAAGCCAAATCAGAGCAAGCCAAATCAGAGTGAGCCAAATCAGAGCAACTGAAATTTCCTCAAATCACCGCGAGCTCCATGGAGCTATTTTTTTATCAGCGTGCACCGTCAGTGAAACGTGTCACGAATTTCAGGTACCGTCCAACAGTGTGGCTGGTTCACAAATTCGTCGTCAGTTTGAGCACGATGAAACGACCGCTGTGTGTGGTTGTGTTCCAACAACAGATACTCGCGGACATTTCGTGCACTGACGATTTGGGGTTCAGATTGTGGGCGACAGTCAAGTTTGCCGCACACAACACTCTGTGAAATGTGCTGAACGGCCAATTTCCAAATAATCTAAAATTTCGAGATGAGCGTGGGAGACCGATTGGTGAAAAGGAGCACAACGATGCAGCTCCTTGATGACAAAACATCAGTTGCGGTATATGAGGCCCAGTCAGGCTATTTGGAAGAGACCTGCACTTGACCGCTCCTATCAGACAAATGATCCGCTTCCTCCGGTGCATTGTGACATTTCTACATGGCATGAGAGCAAACAAATGGAAGCGCACAACAGATCCCGCTGGAATCTGCGACACCGCTCTGTTGACGGAAATGCCTGGCTGTTCTGTGGACACAATGACTCAATGAGAAACGGCCCACGTTTTGTACGAGCTCCTCCACATGAGTAAACTGTGGTGTCAATACGTATGCAGATGCTGCTCAACGTTGCCGTTTTGACATCTGAGCCGAGCAAACAAGTTGCGCTCATATTTTTCAGACGAGCACTGGTGTGAACTCCCAGTCACAAACTAAAAACAAGAAAACAACCCAGTGTTGAGGCCTGCCTCAGACGTCGCTGTCCCGGCACCGTACCGCACCACGACGGACCCCTCCCCCGATGGACAGTTGTTGTTGGGGGGGGGGGGGGCGTTGTGCACCTGTCTCTTGCACCTCGACCATCTCGTTGACCTCGACGGAAACCAGTGGGTGTTGTGGTTTTCGCAACAACACGTGAACTTTCGCATCATCAAATGTTCAAGAACAGGACGCGCAGATCTTGTGCCCTGCGTGTGATTTGAGTGTCAGACACCGTCAGAAATTTAGTGCACAGAGAGACAAAAACGTTCAAATTTATTCATTTTCACAAAACAAAGCCCTGCTCTCACAATCTCACTGCCACGTTCGCACGAGATGCGTCCCGCGTTGCTTCCCAGCGCTCATCAGCACATAGCATCGTCGCTTGTTTTTTCCTTCGCACAACTTGTGCAGAAACGAAACGCATCGCGTGTGAACTACGCACGGTGGGGCCAGTGTGGGCGTCGGCACTCACCAAGTCGGAGTCGGAGGAGTCGGGCGTCAGCGGACAGTCGTCGCATATCTCCTCGAAGGGCAGCGCCTCCAGCTCCGGAGACTCGAACTCGTCCATCTACAGAGGAGGAGGAGGAGGTGATGATAAACATGCGGCACTGCACGTCACGACTCCGCGATAACACAGAACATCGGACTGGACATTTCATGCCTTGTACTGTATCTGTTCGTGTCCATGTCTCAGACAAAGCTAAAGTCTGGCTGTGGACGCAAACAAAGCTGCAAGTCCGTCTCAACACTCGTTGTCACCTGAGCTATAGAAACCCCACACGATGCTGACGTGTTGGAGAAATGCAGTGATCTCAAGTGAGAAGTGAGCAAACGAAATACCCACCATAGTTCGGCGACTTTCTGTTGCGATGCATAAAATTGGAACACTTGCAATATGGATCCTCGAGGTCAGCTACGATCCGCACAAACTTGTGTTTTGCTTCACTTCGTCCATTATGAAACACATTAGGAGATTCGTTCCACTTTCAGCACACGCACTTTTATGGGTAAACGAGAGGCATGTTCTACATACTGAAGCCAGGTACAAAACACACGTACAAGGTTCGCTGTGGCTTTGGTCATGCTTCAGATCCCAGAATCTTATTGATCTTAGAAATTGTTCATTGTAGCTGTTATCAAGCTCCACAGCCTGACCTGGCGCAGACATGTGATGCAACCGGTATTACGAGGCACGCTTTTTATATAACCGATCCACTCAAAATTTTCACCGAAACTGAATTTTTTCATGACTGATCTCCTTGCCATCTCAATGTACAATATATGATCTGCAAAAAGTGTAAATAATTACTCAAAATTACAAAGCAAAGTAATGAAACAAGAGCTTCAAAGTTGGCCTTCAAGTATGGTGCAGCTATTTTAGGTTTTCTCATCTATTTGGGGTCAGATACAAGAAAAAACTTTTCTATTCAAATGTTTATCATCTCCTATAATTGTTGCTTTGAAGAAAGATCTAAGCATGAGGTTTTCAGACAAACAAAATGAGATTGCTTCCTCAGGCCACATGTTTAACTCTACTTTTCCTTGTCAACAGAACCTTCTGGCATAAGTTTGTCTTCAAAATATTGCTAGTTTTGCTTCTTCTTTTGATATACCAAAATAAGATAGGAAAGTGAAATCATTTGACAAAAGTTTATCAATTCCTTTCTTCCAATTTTTAGCTGACCAAAAAGATTATCCTATAAAAGAGTATCATAGAAAAATATCCTCTTTATCCTTGATCAGTCAAACCACAGTTATGTTGAGAGAGGATATCAAGGAAGCCTGATATGAGCACTGAAGGTTGTGTTCAACCACATGCGAGATATTGATTGCAATCGGGAATATAAAAAGCGTGCCTCGTACCGCCAGAACATCAACGGGGACAAAATCAACAGGTGCTTTCTCTTCTGTTTCCGTTTCTTCACAAGGAAATTAAAAAAGTGCCCATTAGTTCAACCGTTTTGCACTGTTTGAGCACGCGGCGTTTTGTTTACAACGTGAAACACCCGGAGTTCAGAGACTTTTTTTTATTCGGTGTTGGGACGAATTTCACAACGCGCAACGTGTGCGCTGCTCGCGGACAAGCGATTTGTTTTTCGTCAATCCAAAAGAAATACGCAATTCTTGATCACCTAACTTTCTGCACGAAGACTAAAGCTCGTGAAAAACACTGCTGTGCAAACTGCTCGCCTTTTGAATCTTGAGGACACCTGGTGAATCGTGCGGGTGACTTTGAACTCGTTTGAAACGAGATATGAACCGTCTCAAAAATCTGTATTCCAGCATACCACGCGTGCTTCAACCTTCAATTCCAGGAAAAAATGGGAATGCAAGGCAAATGACAATACTGAGCAGTGATCTGTATCGACCAAGGCATGCTTCCCAAAGGTGAGTCACTCTGTAGGCCACGAAGCATTTTCCCAAATAAGGCAGCAATGCTCATCTGACAGGGCAATTCCAGTGACGGTGAAAATACGGCCTTCTCCTTGCCTTCCCGTGTTTCATGCAGGTGAGATAAAATGACGCCAGACAAAAATCCTGGTCATACGCAGGCAACCGTCAATGCATTGCGGTCTTGTGATTCGTTCTGAGATTGATCAAACGATAATCGTCACGTCCTGTGACATCAGCTGTATTTGCGGCCACTCCAATTTTCGTTCTTTTCAAAACAACCCGTCTGCTCTCAATGTATAAATCTGACAAAGCAGTGAATCAATGCATTGAAAATTCTTCACTTTTTGTTTTTGGCGAACAAGGCACCTCTCAGTCCAGATGTTTCGCAGGTGAAATGTCACTGTCCAGGTTCATGTCCACAGACAGCAACAAGACACGCGTGTCGAAAATCCGTTTTGAGACCATCATCCTTCCTTTGTCAGGTGTCATCCTTCTCCCCGGTCATCAATTTTTTCCACGTCACGTCAGCACAATTGACGCCTGACATCCAGAACAAACTACCACGTTGCACTGTCAGCTCTCCAGTACACCCAACAGCACAAACCCAACCTGCAAGTGCTAATTCAGACTCCAAACTGTCGCGCGGTCGAAGGAAATACGCTCAGTGAAATTTGTTCCGCCCAGATGTTGTAAGCCTCTTCCCCGCCCCTGACCCCAATTGGATCAGCGTCCAATTCAACATCAAGCAACTTTTCCCCACTTTTGAAAAACTTCGCAAAACCTTTGAAAGATTCCCCTCTGAAGACAACATACCGGTAACTGTGGAGAGGGAGACAAAAAGGTGTAAGTTTGCAACTGAGGACTGTCAAAAGAAACGAAAAACATTCCAAGGACACAAACATAATTGATGCCAAAGGAAAATTCTGCGACAGAAACCGAAGCTCGATGCTGTCCGACACACACTGATCGAATCGGTGGACCTGCGCACATTACGATCTGTCATCACAACACAAAGCCAAGCAGGAATGCGTCACAAAAGACACGGCAATAGCTGTTTACATGTCTTCTCTTGGCTTGAAGGGGCATGACTGTAAATCCATGGTCACAGGATCACACAAGAATGTACACAGAACACTTGGCACATTCTCGACATGACATCATGTGAGGAATTCAGTGCACAATGCCACACTGCTTTTGTGTTCTGGAACAAAGTACTCTTGCGTAACTTGCTGCGCCAAAAGATGTCATGTGAATCCATTCTCAACTCTGGAAGCAACTGAATGTCACAACAGATAACATTTGACGTACTCACCACCAGCCCCTTGTTTGTTCACGACCGGAGAAATGATTGTCTTGACACTGTATCAATTGTCGTCTTGGTTATCCAGAGACGTTCGTCTTGTGCACATCCTTTGGAAACCAGAGAAAAGCTGTAAATCCAAGTCCATTCAGGCTCTTGCCCCTTGCGACTGCGTCAAATATTTATGCCAGGGAATGCAGCATGTTGTAGCCGGAACGCTGCGTTTTCACAAGACAAACAATCCGGAGTTCTGCATGCAGCACTGGAGTGCACACACCACGGCCATATGGCTCACTCCGCCGCACATGTGTGATCTTCCTTGAACAGTTAATGCTAGCCGTATGTCCTGTCCACAAGTATTAGGTTTCAGAGAAACGCAAGATGTATTGCAAGGCTCTCCATTCGAAACCGCCTCCTTGAGCGTAAATCTCAGATCAATACGATTTATCACGCCGCAAATGAAGCGGCACAAACTACTGTGCTGTCCGTCAACAGCAGACAAAGGATTTGTAGAATTCCATTTCTATTGTGATCTGCTGTCTGTCCGCTGCACCGAGAAATGAATGACTTGCGTACATCACATGATTTCAGCAGCGGTGGATATTATAAACAGATCAGAGAGCAGTATGCGGCGCTGGGGATGAGTCATAGTGCTGAAACACTTGCAGCTTTGGTTTGGTGTCTGGGAATTCCAGGGATCCCGCCCCGCTTCACGCAGCTGTGCGGATGCGCGTCTTATCAGTACGCTCGTCAGCTCGCACGAACGGCAAGACGAACGTTCACCCGCATATCGGCTCATTGTTGACCCGGATAACGCGGATCACTTTTTGCTTGTTCCTCATGCAGTCGAGACCGCTTTAAGTGAAAAGAGGTGTTCTGACAAGCACAAGTCGCACGATGTTGTCGTTGTGTTGTTGTCTTTTCAAAATCGCGTGTCTGCAAAAGCACGAAAGCGTCAGGGTCGGAGGATGGGCTCTTGCGGTCGTGCAGCAGCCGCCCCCGTCAAGCAGCACGGCAACATGTTCCACCAATCGGGATGTTTCAACAGGTGGCAAATCAGTACACGCACTCTGCACCACCTGAAGCAATGTTGTGGTGTCAAGTGAACTGGGCATGATCCAATCTTTGACACTTTCATTCAAGTTTGTACAACTTTGTCAACGTTGTCCTCTGGTTCCCGTTCTCCGAGGTGAATTTGCCAGCACCAACAATCTGCTGGAGTTTCCACTGATGTCAGTTTTTTCACCTTGGCATCAACAACAATCAATTCGACTTTTGATCTTTGACTCGAGGACACAGCACTTGCAAGAAGCTCTCACTTTCTTGACGCCTTTCCGATTCTGTTTCCTCGTTGGGCGAATCTCCGATGCACCGTGAAACAGAAACTTTCCTGCACAAAAGGACACTGCACAAATGTCATTGTGAACCAGCAATGTTCATCATCATCATCACCTGAGCAAATGACACTTGACCGACGCTTGATAAGTATCTGCTGCCGCAGCCGATCTTGAATGTTCGAAGTGAAGCACAACATACCCACACCACAAAACCACAACCGTCTCACTGATGGAAGACTGCGTTTCTGACTGCAACATGAATGGGATCACTTTCCAAGGTATGCCATTACACCACTGACAGTGGTTTGACCCTCCAGTGCCCCTTTCCACCCTTTACAACTTGCAAGATGTTTATGCAGAATACCCGTACATATGATGATATATAGTCGGATCCTTTCTGGGTGTAATGCAGAGGATCAAACCCGTTGCTTGTTTTCCGCATCACAACAATGAAACTGCAGTATGGACTGCAACAAAAAGGACACAATTCATTGTTTGCGACTGTAGATCTATCGCACTTGAGAGACCTGGTGGTACCCATTCAAGGAAATCTGATATTTTTTGGTGATGGTCATGAGGCTATTGTCAAATTCCTCATGAAAGATCACATCACATGCAGTAATCGCACAGAAGACGAGACTTCCAAGGAAAGCAACAGCCGCTCTCTTCCCCCTCCCACTCATTTTAAAAACCCTGAAGTTCCTTGTGCATTGAGACACCGGTATGTCACAAACTGTTTTCAAAATGAGTGCTAGATGCATTGTTTCACTGGGACAACAATTAAAAAGATGACATATTCATACCTGTTTTGTATGTGCGGGAGATGTTGTTGGGAGGGGAAGGGTAACATGGTGAAACAGCAAAATTCATTGGAAAATGATCAGCATCAAATTCTGAGCACTGATGTTTTTCAGGGGGAAAGGGGGACACCCCCCCCCCTTGCAGTGACCATTACGGATACAGGGGTAAAACAAAATCATCCGACAAGCGGCTGATAAAAATCCGGTATTCTGACTGACCATTTGACAGGCGGAATGGAATTTAGAATGAGTAAAATTGCCGTTTCCCAAATTTTTACGTGCGAGTGTCAACTCGGTACAGCCCGCATCACGTAGCTCCTGTTTTCTCGTCAGGACAAGATGCACCGCGCAGGTAGGGCTCAAGCAGTGAACTGCGTCAATTTCAACAACAGGCCAACCAAGGGCCACGACAATGTAACCAACACAAGTATAAAATTTCATTTGACCGCAGATGCCTTTCCCAGTGATGATCTACAGCCTGGGGCACTGTTCCATGACAAAACGCACATCACACCGCATTTGTGTTACCTTTTCCAGAACAAATTTGAGTGCTTTTCACCGCGCTCAGAAAGTGGCGTCTGCATGCGTTCGCTCTGCAAGGTCATAATGCGGACCAGATTTTTTACAATGAAATATTTTACGACAACCCACTCAAAAAATCTCTGCAGTTGCGCAGAGGTTTTATCAATAGTGCACTCTTTGGATTTGTCCTATCAGTCTGTGTTTTCATTGCCAAGGAATCTCAGAGATAAAAGGACCACATGCGCAAGTGCCGGTACATGTTTCTTCTTCACGTGTACGAGTACGAGTACAAAAGCGGTAAAAATTTCTGGGGGCATTCGAAAGCCATCAGACGAAAAGGCAATATGATATAAATGTCCATGTGCACCAATATGACAAGAGCACGGTAAACAGCACAATCGATACTTGTTGACAGCAAAGAAATCAGTAAGAATGTGCCGTTTTGAATTCTTTGGGGCCCGACAGACACACAAGACCAAAGACAGGGTGTGTACGCTCATATGCACCCCGACCGTAAACTCGCAAGTCCCATTTGAGCATAAGACTACACCCCAAACAAGACAGTGCGTCTTTGTCACGGGCGGACACGGCACATACGCTCGTATTGCGACCAAAAGTGCAGAGAATTGTCCATTCTCAACACTACGTATGACGAAATTGTGGACACCAACCAACACCTGGCAAGTTCGGCATGTTCTCGGACTTGCCAGGACTCTGGTCCAACCCTGGGAAACGTTGTTGTTGTTTTTTTTTTTCACGCAAACCACGGGTCAAGTTGGGATCGTTCGACAAAAGTACCAGATTTTACTGTCCAAATGTTCAAAACTACCCCGCGAAAAAATAGGTTTCTACGCAAACTCAAGAGAAACATTTGTGCAAATGGCTCCACTAATTTCACACAAATTACAACGCAATGATTCGTACAGTTGTTCTGGTGAAGTTCTGGTGAAATAAAAACAAGCCAATGTTTGACGAAAGCACAGAATTTCACAAAGTTTGAGCTCAAAAAAGTTTACCTGGGGCCTTCTGAAATTATCAACGTTGGCTTTTTACAACCTGTTTATTTGGCTTGTGTCACAACCCGAACTGGTGGGCTGTTATTGCTTTGTGTGGCCAACAATAAAATTGACATTCTTTCGTTGATCATGATCTCATTTTGCGCAGATTTTGTAAATCAAACACTATCAGCAATCGAGTCATGCTTCCTTCCTCTGTTCTAGGATCTTCACGAGAACAATTTGAGTGTGGGTGAGTCAAGTGTGCAGAACGGGCCAAGCCTGTTGCACAAAGTCCTCAATTAGATGCTGTACGAATGACAGTCTGCGGATAATGTGAAACGAGAACCGTGCTTTTGAACTGCGGCCTCGAGTGACATCATAGAAGTTGGAGACTATCAAATGTTCTGTGCTGAAGGACAGAACAGGCATGAAAACAATTTCCATGCTGAACATGTCTATCAACTGCGACGTTAGTGCCGGGAGAGGGGCGTGGCATGTGCATGTTATAATAAAACTTGTGATCACACCACATCATTAAAATCTACTTGCTAATCTCAAATTCAACTTGCACCAATGCAAGTTGGAATCCACGAGACAAAGACAAGACAACTGCCAAAAGGATGCGTTACGTCGACAATTTTTCTCCAAGCAACAAGCCTTCATGACCCCATTGCAGAAATATTTTGCGACTGAGTGATTCATCATGACTGTAAACCACGATTCATGGGTGACGAGCGTGCGACTGGCACAAACATCCGAGCACTCTCTGCGAACTTGAAAGTTGCACCGTACGCAACAGGCCCAACGAAAGACTTATTGCAGATACAGAATGTGCAGTGATTGTTTGCAACAACGTCTTTTCCACTTGCTGCAGACATTTGCACTTGTGTGACCCATTTTCTTCAACGAGACAGGCAACACGCCCCCTTTTTGTCGAGCCAAAATCCAACCGGTCATTTTGCAGTGATGTTCAAGCTCTGTCAAGCAAAACAAAGTTGTTCACCCACCTTTCTGTGAAATCCACAAGAAACTGTTGTGTACGATCCTAAATCGATTGATGACAACAGAAAGCATGAAACAGCTTTTGCCAGGGAAATCCCTCAGCACATGAAAATGCATATATTTGGAGGTCTATGTGGGCCATCCCCTGCACTTGGTGTTTACGTTGTGAACGGATCCCAACTTCTCATTGGTTGCCTCTCAGTAGGCGGTTCTTTCTTCCATAAAAGGACATTTTACTTGCCACAGAAAAGGCAAGATGTAAATCTGGACAGTACTCGAACAAAAGAAGACAAATTCCTCGTCAGAAAAACTTTCCGTCATTTAGAACAGCACGTTTCAACCAATAACAGCAACAACAATGGACATTGTTTGTGCTTCGATTGCTGCGAACTTTCAGTGAAGGAAAGTCAACTGCGAGCAGTTACGAGATAGAGAGAGCTTTTGTCACTTTGGCCACTTTGCGGAGAAAGTGCTGTCCCAAGAAAGGAACGATGATCAAACCTGTTCCAGTCAAAGAGCCACAATGACTCAGACGAGTCAAACGCACAAACAAACCGTCAAACAAAACGTCAACAAAGAATACACTGACCAACCATTTGTTAGTTTCTTCCTGCTTACAGCCACCGTTTACACCCTGCCACATTGTCACATGTTACACGACCAGTGACTCATGTCGCTATTTTTACAGACAACAGTTTTTGAAGCGCAACACTTTTCAGCACAGAGCGCGCTAAAACTGAGGCGCAAAAGTTTGAAACCTGTGTCCAACTTGAAGCGCGCCATCCTTTGTCAGCTGTCGGAAAGGCGCCTTTTTAAAGCAAACAACCTCTTTTGATTGCGAAGGAAAATTGGGCAAATGCACATTGCAACGTCGAAGACAATGGCAGAGAAAATTTGCTGAACAACGGTGACTTCCAAATTCAAGAGCAACACGTTGAAAACTGTTGGAAATTTGGATTGTACCTGGTTGGAATCGTTCACAACCAGAAATGTCTTCACCACTGCACCAGGCCAACAAAAACTGGAAACGACAATACGTACCTGTCGCTGAACTAGAAATGTGTGACTACGAAACCTGGTGTTCAGTGCTGCAACCGACGCAGACGCGTTTGAAAGAAAAAATCACTTTGCAGGTTTCCTGTTGAAAATATCCACTTGCCAACACCCACAAGTCCTTCTTCAGTGTCACTTTCAGTTTTCGTCACCGTTTCTTGTAATTCTTCATTTTCTTCAGCAAGGAGGTCTTCAGCGCATTCTGCAGTGGCACGAAACGGCGATTTACTTCACACAACACGAGGTCACTTCAACAAGAATCCAATGCAATGAACAAGGGCACGTCTCCAAGAGAGCAATGTCCGTCAGAGTGACGGAGATCCTGGACACCACACTCCCACCGGATGATCAGAGGACGGGCATGGACACTGGACGTATTTCAGATGCCTTTGTCATCCTGATTGTCATTCAGGTGGTGTTGACAGAAATTGAATGTCCATCATCCCACCCCTGCCACTTGTAGATGGTCATCAGGGTGACAAACATCCAAAGATTTTTTCTATATCCATCACCTAAATGCATCAGATATGTGGGGGGGAAGGTGCACAATTGATGTTCTCACCGCCTTGTCCTGGTAGGACCGTTTGGCTTTCTGCTTGAACTTCTGCTTCATCATCACAAAGTTCTTCGTCTTTTTCTTCTCCTTGTTCGTGGTACTGGCGTGCGGGTTGGACCGCTTCTGCTTTGCGCCGAACTTTCCCCGTCCTTCTCGTCCAGCCTGCAAACACCAACGGCACCAGAGTTGTTGTCAGTCACACTCTGAGTCAATGTCACTGTGTGTGCATGTGCGTGTGTGTGTGTGATCAACAGATTCCCGTTCACCTGGCGAAAAACGAACACACCTTGATTGTCTCCACTTTCTCCTGTTTGGTTGATTTCGCTTTTTTGTGCAGCCTCTCGATAGCTGACAGCGTCACCAAGTTGCTGAAAATGTCAGAAAATACTTATTCTGCTGAACGTTCTGAAAAGATTTTTGCATCGAGGATGAGCAGCAAAGTTACAGTGGTTGTCAGTCTCAAATGAATTTTGCTCTGCAGTTGGTCTGTGCCACAAAGTTAGATCTGTTGATCAACCTTGTTGTGCGAAGTCCCTTCAGGGCGAAGCACCATGTGGTAGTGCAGTATATGGCAGGTTGGATGAAATGTCCCCTGCCCCCTCCCCCCAACCCCTCCTCCCCTGCCAGACCCCCCCCCCC
>JAAUXT010032550.1_pt1 | contig 11669 bp, 13 predicted proteins | sample 7278171 | NCBI WGS metagenome assembly JAAUXT01 (sample SAMN14350112, study PRJNA611818) | marine sediment metagenome | isolation source: surface marine sediment (1.8m) | place: French Polynesia: Moorea | collected 2018-08
CCCCCCCCCCCCCCCCCCCCCCCCCCCCCCCCCCCCCCCCCCCCCCCCCCCCCCCCCCCCCCCCCCCCCCCCCCCGCCCCCCCCCGCCAAACCTCGTTGGATCAGCATTAATAGAGATCCTGGTGGGGCGGAGCCAAGATTTGGTTCAGACAGGCTGGGGCGACACCAAACATCACTGGGTCCAGTTCTTACCTGACAGGGAGAACCAGATCCAAGCGGACCATGATATGATATTTTTCTCCAGGGTAGGGAGGGGGAGGGGGAACCGCCCACGCCTTGTGATCTTGCCCTGAATTTGGGAACCAGATCCAAAGTGGGGCTGAACCAGGATTTGGTGGTGGTGGTGTGTGTGTGTGGGGGGGGGGGGCGCCGCCGAACCCCTTTAGATCATCCCTGGTTCCAATGGCAACTGTGTTCGTGAGGGCGGAATCACAATTTTGGTGTGTGTGTGTGTGTGTGTGTGTGTGTGTGTGTGTGTGCGTGTGTGTGCTACCTCAACCCTCCTGGATCCGCCCTTGGATCGGTTCCTGGAAGAGAGAATGAGGTCTCTGACTGCAGGTGTGGTGAGGGTGTGGGTGTGAACCCGGGAGTATGTCATGAGAGAGGTGTTACTACACCTGAACCAGCTCCTGGATCAGTCCCCAGCTGGATCTGTTGTGAAACTGGAGGAATCTGGGTTCCGTGCAGGCCTGGACCAAACCGGAAGTGAAAGTGAAAGTGGAAACCGAAAGTGAAAGTGACACAGTGTTCCCTGGCCTGACGCAGATGTTGGATCGCGTGACATTGCTCGGTGCGTGTGGAATTGGGCTCCCCAGGGCAGCGGGGAAGCTGGAGAAATTGTCTGAGCCGCGATGTTCACATTGGCTGCGTCTTGCGTTTGCGTCTTTGTCTTGGACGTAGTTGGACACACACGGATTTCGCACAAAACACACACACACACACACACACACACAGACAACACATCAAATCACATATTTTGACACACACGCCTCTCTCTCCCTCTCCTTCCCCTCTCTGTCTCTCTCACAAGCGCGCGCACACATGCCCCCTCACTCCCCCTCCTTCTTTCTCTCTGTCTTTCTCACACACCACACACAGGCACACATACACACACACACACACAAACGCACAAACCACACGCCCATTCACACACACACACACACACACACACACGCACAGCTCCTGTGTCCTGAAGGCCTCGTTCCCCAGCTCGCCTCAGCTCCTCGCCCTGTCTCAGCCTCGGTGCACCAAGGTGACTCGGTGAGGCTTCCTCACATCAGCTGAGATGGTCCGGGCTGTGCTCACTGTGAGGCCACGCTCACACCGTTCACACTGGTTGCGTCACGTGTCGCAGGGGTGAGGCCTGTTTCACACTGGGTGCGTCACGTGTCACATGGGTGAGGCCTGTTTCACACTGGGTGCGTCACGTGTCACATGGGTGAGGCCTGTTTGACACTGGGTGCGTTACGTGTCACATGGGTGAGGCCTGTTTGACACTGGGTGCGTCACGTGTCACATGGGTGAGGCCTGTTTGACACTGGGTGCGTCACGTGTCGCAGGGGTGAGGCTTCTTTCACACCGTTCTCTCTGGGTGCATCACGTGTTACAACCACTGATTCACGCGTCACAGCCCCTTGGTGCGCCAGCGCAAGACGTACTGCTTTTTTGACATTACGCACCGTGTGTCAGCGCGCAGATGGGGTCAGAAAGATAAATTTCTGAGAGTCTTGCACCTCTGGGTCCACCTGTGGAGGTCCTTGGAACGGCCCCTGTGCCTGGATCCACCACTGGGTACAATCTTCCCGTGGATGTGCCCCAGTACTCGTGCCCCTTGGATCCACCCATGGAGCCCTAGTCCCGGGAACCGCTGCTGGCTGGATCCCTAGGGCCGGTAGCACATGGTGCAAAAACTGGTGTGTCCGTGTGAACGCGTGTGACCCATTTTGGTCCTGTGCGTGTGCGCGGGTAGATCTACATCCAATCGGATGCAACAGGCGCTGCGTTCACGTGCAACGCTTTGGGCGTGTATCCTGTGCACAGAGATGGGAGTTTTTGTAAGGAATGCCCAACGCTTCCAGTGAAGACACAGCCTCACCCCTGGATACGAGAACCCTGCATTACGTGATCCAGCCAGTGTGAACCCAGCCTCAGGTTTTGTCTTCGCTGTTGTTATGCAACAGACAATAGATCAGCTGTGTTGTGGTTGCGCAGCGACGGCAGGTATGTCGCTCGGCTCGTATCCAGGGCCGTACATCGTTCCTGGCAACAGAACAGAGCAACACCAGAGTCGGCCTGGCAACCAGGTACAACCAGGGTTCAGACATGTGGATCGGTAGAAGGAGCGCGAGTTGTAAACAAAGGGTGTGTGTGTGTACGTTTGTGTACGTGTGTGTACGTGTGTGTACGTGTGTGTACGTGTGTGTACGTGTGTGTACGTATGTGTACGTATGTGAGTGTGTGTGTGTACGTGTGTGTATTTCTCTGTGTGAGTGTTTGTACGTGGGTACTTCTGTGGAAGTGTGTTGTTCTTGTGTGTGAGTGTGTGTGACTCTGTGTAAGTGTGTGTCCATGTGTGTGTGTGTGCGTAACTCTGCAGCCACAAAACACGTGACGTCGGGTTGCAGCTCCCTCTCCTCATGGCGCTTCTTTACTGTGTGGCAGAAAGAGGAAGACACCTCTGCTGTGGCCCGTCGCCCCGTGGATTTCACTGTTACTATGGAGATACTCGTGTTTTCGTCTCCACGGAGATCCCTATTCTGGAACGCGTGCGCGCGTCCCTGGAACTAACCTGAGTGGACAGCGTCCTTAACGTTGGGCGTCACTGTGCGGGCCACACCTGATGAGACCACACAGGGCTGTACAGGCTTCCGGCCTGATTCACACTTTCACACTGGAAGCGCCATGCACCACGTCCCTGAGCTAATAAAAGCGCGACGCCGCAGAAGCCAAAATCATGTGCAGGCACGCAGTGTGGATCTTGTGTGAAACAGGTCTTGAAGATCTTGGGCCACGATGTTGCGCAGGCTGGGACCGGGGTCGGGGCAGGGAAACAGGGTTGGGTCAGGGCAGGGGGCGGGATGGGGCGGGTGGGGTCAGGGTTTGGGGCAGAAGGTTCAGGGTTGTTCACACTGCATGGGTGATGCGTCTCTTCCCTGCACAAAGCCACGCGTGTTGTGTGGTCGCCTGCGCCGTGCGCGTCAAATGTTCACGTCTCAGGACTTGGGAGATTCTGGACTGAGATGGAACTCGAGTGGTTCCGACTTCCGGTTGTTCCGATTCCCGAAGCGACCCCTACCCGGAGTACTCAGCTCCCGTTCACGAGTACTCACGTACTCACGAGTACTCGCGTCACTTGATGAATGAGCAGCTCGCGCAGTGGAGGGCTCGCGGGGTTCGCAACGGGGAGGGAACCAGGCGGGGTGGGTACCAGTGCCGGGAGCGATGGGACCAGGGGGGTACCAGGGGAGAGAACCAGGGAACCAGGGAGGGGGTACCAGTGACGGGAGCGAGGTGAGGGGGGAACCAGGTGGGTTCTGTGAGGGAACCAGGCGAGAGGGGGCTACCAGGGAGAGGGGTCAGGGGAGGGAACCAGATGGGAGGGAACCAGGAGGAGTGCAGTGGAGGGATCACAGGGTTCGCAAAGGCGAGGGAACCAGGGCAGAGGGAACCAGGGCGGAGGGAACCAGGCGGATCCTGTGGACGCAACCAGGGCAGAGAACAGGGGGAGGGAACCAGGGAGGGAGAAGGGGCAGGGAACAGGCAGGTCAGAGGGAACCCAGTGAAGAGTGAAGGAGCGAGGTTGGCTCCCAACACTGTGAACGTGTCCATGCTCCCCTGGGTTCGCGCTGACCCGGCAGTTCCCGATCCTCCCCGCCCGAGCCTCACCTCTCCACATGCCTCACCCTGACCCGGCGGGTCCTGACCCTCCCCGCCCGAGCCTCACCTCTCCACACTCTCACGACTCACCCACTCAAAACAAGAGAAACCGGGTTCTGAGCGGGGCTCACCTGGAACCCCGCCACCCTCCACCCTGGCTGTGAGGGGTGTGTTATCACAGGGTGCTTACTGCGCTGTTGGGAAACAGACAATAGAGTGAGTAACTGCGGACCTGCTTCACTACTAATCAGCATCCTGTTCAATGAGGTCGTGAGACGAAGGTTTCAATAATTATTGCTCTGCAGAAGATAGAGAGACAGGAAGATAGGAAGGAAAGGTTCCAGATAATCCACAGTCTACAGAGATTGAGACAAAGGGTGAACTGATCTTCACGTACACAAAGAGAAAGGGAAGAAAGGAGCGAAGAGGGAGCTTCTGACACCAGAGAGATACAGAGACTGAGGGAGGCAGAGATTTATAGAGAGAAGAATCCTCGATGCATAAGATGGAAGGAGTGCGGAAGAGGAGGAGGATGAATATGGGACGACTCAACAACGCTGCGGCCCGCGTTAACGGCACACGTACGTCGCGTCTGGTTTTTCTGACGTCACGTCATATTTCCTGACGTTGCGTCTTGTTTTCTGACGTAGCGTCTTGTGTTTTCTGACCTTGCGTCTTGTTTTTGGGATTTTTGTGACGTCATATTGGTGTCTGATGTCACGTCCTTTGTTTCGAAAGCGTTGCGTCTCATTTTCTGAGGTTGCGTCTGGATTTTGTGACGTTACGTCTTGATTCTGTGATGTTGCGTCCTTGTGCTGTCGCCCCTGCGTCTCATTCGTTGGTTTCCTGGATCAGCTGGACACTCTACCACCCTGAATCTGCATGTTGGAATGAAATGGATTTCTCGTGGAACCTGGAGTCGCTTCGAGCGAGATTGAGCGAAGTCAGATCGAGGGTGGGGAGGGGGGGGGAGAAGACGCTGGTGACAGAGACAGGATATGGATGTCGTTACGTGACAAATTAGTTTCTATTTCTGGTTGCGGTGCAGGGTGGATCCAGGGTTCAGTCAAGTTACCTCCAAGGGGGCGGAGTCTTCATGGCAGAGTGAGGGGCTGTTTTGCTGGTGTGAGAGGTGTGCGTGTGTGTGTAGAGGAGGGAGGCAGGCTGGGTCCACCATGGCGGTGTGTGAAGATCTGGCCCTGTAGATCTGCCCAGGCACAAGCGAGACGGAGCAGGTGGTGAGGTGGGGAAGTAGAGAATGGAGCTGGGACCCCATTGTAGTGCTGTGAGGATGGCACCGTGAGGCTGGCGCTGTGAGAACTGCACTGTAAGAACTGCGCTGTAAGGATGGCGTTCAGGACGGTGCTGTGAGGATGGCGCTGTGAGGATGGCGCTGTGAGGATGATGCTATGAGGATGGTGCTGTGAGGATGTTGCTGTGGCACTGTGAGGATGTTGCTGTGAGGATGGTGTTGTGAGGACGGCGCTGTGAGGACAGCGCTGCTGTAGAAACGCTCCGAGTCTGGATGCTATTTCTGGCGTCGTGCCTTGTTTCCCTGGGGACAGAGACACCGATGTAAACGAGCCTTGTGTTTCCTCGGAGCCGTTTCACACCGGACGCGCCACGCGTTACACACCCAACAGCAGCAGGCAATGGGTTCAGTGTGAGCCACGCATAAACGGGCGTGTTCCCTTCACAGGGTAGTGGCGCGTCTCTGCCCTATGGGGGGGGGGGGCGTTGTCTGCCGCAAGAAAGCGACGTAGACGCAGGACGCACCCTACATGTGGCGTCGCTGCGCCCTGGATAGAGACACTTCGCCTGGGTGCATGGGCTGTGTGTGTGTGTGTGTGTGTGTGTGTGTGTGTGTGTGTGTGTGTGTGTGCGTGTGTGTGTGTGTGTGTGCGTGTGTCCGTGCCTCGGGACACCGAACGCGTCACGTCTCTGAGGGCGCAGCGCCCGGTGACCTTGCTCAAGGTCAAAACGTGTGACGTGTGCGGTGTGAGGCAAGCCACGTGTTGAACAGAGGAGGTTCACGCGCTCGTGGTGGGAAAGATTTCAGCTGTTTGGACAAAGGAAGAGGGGCCTTGGGCCCTGACCTTCAGTGTACAAGCTTCAGTCGTCTCCAGTCTCGTGGTTCCGCCGACTCCCGTGTTGGTCTTGCGTGTTGCCAGACTCAATGAGAATTTCCACATGTTTGTGAACGGGGCAGCAGCTGAGGTTTGTGATGATTCAGCAGTCAGCTGATGGAACCGTGCTGCAGTTGGGTTGGCTGCGTGGTGAGTCAACGGACCAAGGGGCAGACTCTCAGAGTTGTGAAATCCTTGTTTGTGCAGAAGTCGACTCTTTTGTGATGAGTCAGCAATCAGCTGATCAGAGGGTGCTGAGTCAGCATGCAGTCAGCTGACAGCTCCGTGCAGTTCGGGTGACGGTGGCGTGACCAGCCCTGACGCAGTTGCACCGGCGCAGCACCTGTTGTGCAATAAGCTCTGGGTGGAGAAGCTCTTATCCCGAGATTATCTACCGCAGTGCAGGGCGGACCCCACAACAACTAGCAACGCGCTCAGCGATGGCAGGCTCCGTCCCAGGTGTTCTTTGCAGCCAGCAGTGGAATCTCATGCCTGAAGCAACAGCCCTGTTGCACGTTCTGTGATATCGCGTACGAACACACACGCACACACACACACACACACACACACACACACACATCTGTTTACGGACACAAACCAATGCAGCACATGCACAGACACAGACCACACACGTGCGCACAGACACAGACACAGACACACTCACACACAAACACACACACACACACTCTGTCTGTCTGTCTGTCTGTCTGTCTGTCTGTCTGTCTCTCACACACACACACTCTGTCTCACACTCACACTCACATACACACACACACACACACACACACACACACACACTTGTGGACGGGCTCAGGTCGTGTGGCCCTGTCCTGCATGTCACTCGGGTCACTTGTACCTGTGAGTGGGACAGATAAGCTCGTTATACTCACGTGTCGTCACACTGCTGGAGCGCCGTCCTCGCAGTGCGTGCGTCAGGATACGGCTGGCTCCACGTGTGTGTGTGTGTGTGTGTGTGTGTGTGTGTGGTCTGTGTCTGTGCCTGTGCTGCCTTTGTTTGTGTCTATACGTGAGTGAATGTCCAGATGTGTGTGTGTGTGTGTGTGTGTGTGTGTGTGTGTGTGTGTGTGTGTGTGTGGAGGCGGCCACTGTTTACACGTGCAGCTCCTGTCTCCAGGTGTGTGCCCTGCGAGGACGGCGCTGTACCTGGTGCGCGATGTGCTGGGTCTGGCGAAGATGATCTCTTCAGCGCGTCTCTGTTCTCTCGGCACGCAGACGCAGACGGAGATTCACCGTGCTCTCTTGTCCCCGCAGACGCAGACAGAGATTCACCGTGCTCTCTTCCTCACGCAGACAGAGATTCACTGTGCTCTCTTCCTCACGCAGACGCAGACAGGGATTCACTGTGCTCTCTTCTCCCCGCAGACGCAGACAGGGATTGACTCTGCTCTCTTGTTGACGCAGACGCAGACAGGGATTGACTGTGCTCTCTTCCTCACGCAGACGCAGACGGAGACGCAGACTCGCCCCCGCTCTCCTCCCCGGGATTCAACCCGCACAAACTCACGTTTCCGAAGCACATCTCCAGCCCGATGGACGACAAGTTCGAGGTGAGTAAGGGTTATGTGGACCTGCTGCGCAGAGTCAGCACTATTTAAAATGAGGGCTGCAGAGTAAGCACAGTTCGAGTTCCGTAGATCTTTTGCGAAGAGAAAGGAGACTTTAAGGAAAGCTGAGAACACGCAAGATTTCAAGCAAGCAGTGCCCAAGACTCGCACTGTGCGATGTCAGAGTTCGAGGCAGAACATGTGGTTTGGGGAACCACAGACACAGCCAGGTGTTCGAGAAGAGTGAAATACAGCGAAACCTGTGCGAATCATCTGGGGCCAAAAGTTTTGTGCAAGGCAACTGGCTTCCTGTGAAAGAAAACAGGAAGGTGGCATTCTTATGGTTGTTTTCAGATCTGACTGTGCGTATTCGTTTTTGAGGAGCTGGCTGGTTCGATTCTCCAGTCGTGTGTGCGTGTGTGTGCGGTGTGCGTGCGTGCGTGCGTGTGTGTGAGGTGTGCGTGCGTGTGTTGGCTGAGATCTGACTGTGCACGTTCGTTTTGCAGGAGCTGGCTGGTTCGATTTTCCAGTCGTGTGTGCGTGTGTGTGCGGTGTGCGTGCGTGCGTGCGTGTGTGTGAGGTGTGCGTGCGTGTGTGCGTGCGTGTGAGGTGTGCGTGTGTGTGAGGTGTGCGTGCGTGTGTTGGCTGAGATCTGACTGTGCACGTTCGTTTTGCAGGAGCTGGCTGGTTCGATTTTCCAGTCGTGTAACGACGCGATAGAGAAGGAGACGGGCGCCCCGTACGAACTGCCCCAGTACCCGATCGAGGAGTACCAGCGCAAAGTTCATGAGGTCGAGCGACAGATGACGCACCGGTACGTGTGCGTGCGTGTGTGCGTGTGTGACCAAGGGTCCGGTAAGCAAGGCGAGTGTTGCGGTTGTACGAGGAGCTCCAGCACAAAGCGGTCCCAGTGGATTTTCATACGCACAAACACAGACACACACATCCACACACACACACACACACGTGATTCCAGTTTCCAGTTTCTTCTTTTCCTTCTTCAACTCGTTCTGATAATTTTGCGTAGCGATTACCAGGTGGTCTTCTTTTTCTTTTGTCAGTTTGGTCCTTGTTTCTGTTCGTTTTTCTGTCATATTCATATTTTTACACGCGCCGAGCCTGGCGACAACGGCCCCCGTCTTTCCGTGACGTCAGTCCGTGCGGAACGCGGAAACAGACCCTCAGGGGGTGTGACTGCCAGAGTGTCGTTTGAAAAGTGATTAATTTTACAGTTTTGCTCAGAAAATTTGTCTTTTTCCGGGGGTGGAGGGGGTGGGGCATCTAGAATTGCGTTCGGCCTCTTTCAAAAAGTGTGCAAAAGTGTTGCCAAATGTCTTTGGTCTGGTTCTCCCACAATGCCTCACGAATTCAAGACAGCGGCCACCGGAGCCGCTTGGCGCGGCGCGTGTCCACACCGACAGCTGTTCTTGTTAGTAGATTTCTCTTCGTTTCTTTCACAGCGTCTTTTTTCTTCGCATTTTTTTCACAGTTTTATGAAGAACGCGCGATTCGATGCAGAGTAAGTTGCGTCGCGCCTGCGTCACACTGGATGCGTCACTCGTTGCGTCAAATGCGTCACACGAGCTGACGCTACAGCCGGTGACGCAACGCGTGTCGTCTTCAATGTGAAACAGGCCTCAGCCCTACCCAATTTTTAGTGCTATTTTTTGCACCCAGGTGTTGGGTTGCCCCACCCAACTGCTTTGTCCACGGTTGGTTAAGCAACCCAAATATGGGTGGGGATTAACCTTCCAGCTTCACTCACCATTTTGTGGCCCTTGCTTTTCTTGATTTTTGACTTGTTTGAACACCTCCCGATAACCCACGAGAAGCCAATGGAAGGAGAAAACGGATGTGCGTCATTCCCCGGAGGCGCGTGACACAAACGTTGTGCCCGTTCACACGTGTACAGGGATGTAGTGCCCATTGACTTGTGCAGGGATGTAGTGCCCATTGACTTGTGCAGGGATGCAGCACCCTTTGACTTGTGCAGGGATACAGCACCCATTGACTTGTGCAGGGATGCAGCTCCCATTGACTTGTGCAGGGATGCAACCCCCATTGACTTGTGCAGGGATGCAGCTCCCATTGTCTTGTACAGGGATGCAGCACCCATTGACTTGTGCAGGGAGGCAGCACCCATTGACTTGTGCAGGGACGCAGCACCCATTGACTTGTACAGGGATGCGACACCCATTGACTTGTACAGGGATGCAGCACCCATTGACTTGTACAGGGATGCAGCACCCTTTGACTTGTGCAGGGATACAGCTCCCATTGACTCGTATACAGGGACGCAGCACCCATTGACTTGTACAGGGACGCAGCACCCATTGACTTGTGCAGGGACGCAGCACCCATTCTGAAACGGACCCCATCTCCATAGTGATTTGTGCCGTGTCGTAGCGACCCACCTCGGAACCTCGCTCTCAGCCCGTATTTCCGCCATTAACCTCGCTTCTCATCTCGAGTGTTGACAGAAGCGACCGCACTCCAGCTCCTCCAGTCCGCGCGGATAAACCTCCTCATCCTCTCCTCAGGGGCTCGGCCGGGGGCGGAGCCGCGGTGGGGGGGGGGCAGGTCGGGCAGCCCCCGGGGGGGACCTGGGGGCAGGTCGACAGGGGAAGCCGCCCCCCCCCACCCCTGGGTGGGTTGAATGTAGTCCTTTTGGGGAAGGTCCTGGGCGGGGGCGGATAGGGCAAGGGGGGGGGGGTCCTCTTGGGTCGGTCGACACGGGCAGCCCCCCGGGTTGGATTGACTCCTTTTGGGGAAGGGCCCTGTGGGGTGGGCACCTGGTGCTGGCCAGTCAGCTTGTCAAAAAAGTAGATTTTTTTGGGGGGGGGGAGGGGGCGCGGCACCATGGGGTTGATCCACGATGTGGTGCTGGCCTGGCAGTCTTCCCAAAAGTTCCAAACTTTCAAAACAATTTCTGTTTCAAAGGGACACAAATTTTGCAACTGACAGGACAGAAAGTGGCGAAAGAAAAAAGTTCTCCCCTTTGGGGAGGGGGGGTCAGGGGCGCCCCCTCCCCAATCCGCTTCTTTGAAACATGCTGACACTCTGCTTGAGCTTCAAGTACACTGCCATAAGTACACCACCATAAGTACACCACCAAGTATCAACTTGTGGACTGATTTGTCCGTGGCCTTCCTCATAAGAACAAAGTGGGCGGGGTCACACTGGGTACGTGGTGCGGAACAACACTGCGTCGTCACTTCTGAGCCACAATGAACACCTGCGTCAAGCGTTGCGTCGCGAAACGTCACTACACGCTGATGACGTCATAGCCACGTCAGCTTGTGTGAGGACGCAGCGAATGACGCACACATGAGAGACGCGACGTGCGACGCGTTCTGTGTAAAGCTGATTCGCACAGAACGCGTCACGTGCCAAGGGACGCGGAACGCCCTGTTGACCTGCACAGGGACGCAACTCACGACGCATCCATGGACAGGACACGTCGTGCGTGGTGTCTCCCGGTGCAGCCCCGCGTACGCTGGCGCTACTGAGCCATGACAACCACGTGCGTCACACGTTGCGTCTGCACAATGCTGACGTCACAGTGACGTCGGCTTGACGCATGCAGTTCCGCGCGCGCTGGTGTGACGAGGACGACGCAGCGTCCGTTGACCTGCGCACCCAGTGTGAACCCGGCCCCTCGGATGATACAACATGGCGGCCCCTGGATCTCAAGGATAAGGCTTTACTTCCCATAAAGATTAAGTGGAGCAGATCAAGGAGAAGATTAAGGATTAACAGAGATAATCTTCATCACGGGTTGAGCGAGTGCGCGCGACCACGAAGACCCCCCCCCTCCCTGCCGCGCTGGTTCGAGAGTTCAATGGGTGCGGCCGCCCATGTAACAACAAGCACAATCAAGGCCTTGATTTCCGCAGATAAGTTCAAGTTTAGGTTTACGAGCATTTGATACCGTCTCTCGAGGTCCAGGGTCTGGAGACGATGCTGTGTGGTGTGGTGATCCCCCTGCACCTGATGAACCTATCAGAACGAGGATCTGCCTGTGTAATTCTCACTCGCGCGCGCACGCGTCAGACGGGTCCTCGTACTGCCCAGCTCTGCGCTGTGGGGTGGGGTAGAACCA
>JAAUXT010059991.1_pt1 | contig 11664 bp, 9 predicted proteins | sample 7278171 | NCBI WGS metagenome assembly JAAUXT01 (sample SAMN14350112, study PRJNA611818) | marine sediment metagenome | isolation source: surface marine sediment (1.8m) | place: French Polynesia: Moorea | collected 2018-08
GTTTTCACACGGGGTCAGAACCACCCATCGAGCGTTTTGGCACGGACGACCGTCGAGTGGAAAGTGCTGATAGGTAGTTTTGACTACCCTACCCTTCTGACACTCCGACAGCGTCTTTTCCCAGAGGGCCCAAGCACAAAAAAGGCTTTGCTGCTGAATGCAGCGTTGACTTCTCAAATGGTGAGGGTGCGACACAGTTGGGTGCACTCGCAGTCTCTGCGCTGCGCTGAACGAACATTGCAAAGTCGTTGATTTGATGCTGGATTGTGCGGTGTGGGGAACAGAGGTCAGGTGAGTGTTTTGTTCTGGGACTGTAAACTCACGCACTGATGCAGTGGAACAGCAGACACCGCTGACGTATTTTGGCTTCCTGACAATGGATCTGGATGACAAATGGGATTGTTGTTTGCACCGGTTCTTGTTTGCACTGGTGTGGCGACCTTGGTACATTGGCGTGCCTGCCGATCCGCTCAGTTCAGCACTCCCTCTCGCGCGTGGAGTGGCCCTGTGGTCTGGCGATATGTACTGCTGTTGCATTGTTTGATTGAAGCCAAGTATCGCCATCGAGTTGGCCACACAAAGAGCAGATCTCTTCGTTTTATGGAACACCACAGAGTTGAGGTCCTTACCACACAAAACATTCGCGAAAAATGTGTGGTTGTCCTTCACGAGGTAATTTGGCTCTTGTGGTGGGCACTTGGTTTTGATGGTCAGGGTCAAGCAGCACTTTCCGACAGCAAATGGTTACAAATACCTTTTTTTGGCTGCGCTCTTGTACCTCAGCGGTGGCTAATGTGTGTGTTTACCTGGGTGTACACACAACGTGACAAACGTGGCAGCCGCCGCGCTGCTGCTTGGGCGCTACAGTGCACTGCACCCATAGAAAGTAGAGCAGTTCAAGGTGCGCGTGTTACCCTTGGCTGCACCCAAGGCAAACATCGCGGAGAAACTGCTGTTTGGGTGTCACAGTTGGCTGCACCCACATGAACACACAGAAAAAGTTTCTGCCTGCTGCTGTGTTTGCTATGTATGGCGTGGCACGATGACAGCCTGCTGGCGAAGAGCATCACGGTTGGGTGCACTCCACACACACACGCACACACACCCAGCGGATGATTGCTCGTGTTGTGGCCGTGTTGTGGATCACGTGTGGTGTTCAGTGTACATGTGCAAGTGTGCGTGGGTGTACGTGTGTTAGGGCTGAGACAATGACTGTGTTCAGCTTTGGCGTGCAACCGGACGTTGGTGAAGACGCACGACTTCGCCCCTTTGTTGGAGACGAACTCAGCCATTTTGACTCACAATGTCAACCAGACTGAAAAGGATTGTTCGTCAACGTGTCTGTTCAGAAAGTCTCTTTTGCCCAGACAGACAGCAGGTTTAGTTCCACGAGCATGATGATTGTGGTTGTCTGAAATGGGTTGGGTTCCCGAGAGTGACACCGACGATATTTTTTTTTTTGGGGGGGGGGGGCGAGTTCTGGTTGACAAAGTTACGCCTTGTTTTTTTTCCGCGAATGTCCACAACATTTCCTCGTTTTGGAACAAGGATGAAGTTTTCAGAAATGTGTTTCTCGACCAAGTTGCAAATCCTACGAGGGAGGTCCACGAATTGGCGGTTTCTGTCTAGTCTTTTTTTTCTGGAGTTTCCGGCACTCTCGAAAAGATCGCTACTTTGTGGACAGAAACCGCCAATTCGTGGACTTCCCTCGCAAACTTTGTCCTACTTTGCTTCAGGAAAAAAAATCAGTCCTGAAAGGGCTTCACGACGGCCGGTATCCAGAAGCGTGCTTGTTGACGAACATTTGATTCACCCCATACCACGAAGTGACTGCCTGAATCAGAAAGTAAATGACACAGTCTGTGTTAATTGATGAACTGCAGCGCTGACTTTGCACAAGTGAATTTGCAAGAACAGAGAATTTATCATGAAAACTTTGTGTTGTGGTACGTAAATCTACACAGCGAGAATGGCTGAACACTCCACCTTTGACGCGGACCATATTGTGAAAAAGTACAACGAATCAACAGTTCGACAGGATCAAATAGACTGTCTGAAGGAAATTGTTCAGAAATGACGAATTGAGGATGTGAGTGAATTTCTTGACAGAGCCACAGCTGATCTTCAAACAAAACCGACAGCACCAGACAATAGTGCAGACAAAACAGAAAGTGTCACATCAAGGGAATCGCAGTTGGTTAATACATTGCTTTTCTTGTCTGCTGATCACAAGAAGATTGACATTGTGAAGTTTCTGGTGGAAATAAAAGGAGCTGATGTGAACAGTGAGACCAAGGACATAGGGTTGCCCAGCTGTATTTTATATCCAATTGAAGCAGCAGCAAGGAAAGGCAGTGTTGAATGTCTGCAATACCTTGTTCAGAAAGGGGCTGCTGTGAATCCTGTCACACACAACAACCTCTCTGCACCTCTTGTGGCAGCTGCTGACCCAGAAGTTGGTGAAAATTTGGATTGTGTAAAACTGTTGCTGGAGGCAGGAGCCAATGTCAACCAGACTGACACTGATGGGAATACAGCACTTATTGCAACAGCATGCACAGGGGACACCAGCTGCTTGAAGTACTTGTTGGAAGCAGGAGGTGATGTCAATCATGTGGGGCAGGGTGGGACAACACCATTGATTGATGCAGCTGGTCAAGGGAATGCAGACAATGTGAAGTTGTTACTGGAGGCAGGAGCCGACGTGAACCAAACTGACTGTAATGCGTGGACAGCCTTAAATGCAGCTGCATACAGTTGTGGTTCAAATTTGTCAGCAGAAGAGTTCCAGAATGCATTAATGGCTGCAGTGAAGCCACAGAACATACCGCCAGAGATTAGAGTTGATGTTTGCAAGGATGTCTGCAAAGGGTCAGTTTCCCTGTTGGAAGAAGCTGCGCAACAGGCCCGAGAATGTGTGAAACTGTTGCTGGACAAGGGAGCCAATGTGAATCAGGTCGATTGTATCAAAGGATTCACACCACTGCTGCTTAGAACATTGTATGGTGACAATGAGTGCGTGGACTTGCTGTTGAAAGCTGGTGCTGAAGTGAACACAGCAGATCAGGGAGGGAGAACACCATTACATGTTGCAGTAATCATGGGTCATCTGACCTGTGTGCAATTGCTGCTGGAAGCTGGTGCTGAAGTGAACACAGCAGAGCAGGAAGGTAGAACACCATTACATGTTGCAGTATGGATGGGTCATTTCACCTGTATGGAACTGCTGCTGGAAGCTGGTGCTGAAGTGAACCCACAAGATCAGGAAGGAAGAACACCACTCGATGATGCAGCTCTTTTTGGACAATCAGAAGCCATGAAGCTGCTTTTAGAACACGGAGCTGATGTTAATCTGGTGGATCGGGAAGGAAAAACACCATTACATGATGCAGCAGGAATGGGTCATCTGACCTGCGTGAAACTGCTGCTAGAAGGTGGAGCTGATGTGAACCAGGTGAATCAGGACGGCAGAACACCATTACATCGTGCAGCACACAAGGGTCATTTCACCTGTATGGAACTGCTGCTGGAAGCTGGTGCTGAAGTGAACCCAAGTGATCAAAAGGAGCACACGCCACTTTCTATTGCAGCTTTGCATGGTCAGTCAGACTGCATGGAACTGCTTTTAGAAGGTGGAGCTGATGTGAACCAGGTTGACTGGTATCAACAGTCACCACTGTTCATGGCAGCATTCAAAGGCAATGCAGAGTGCACAAAACTTTTGATTGAGGGTGGAGCTGATGTGGAGCAGACTGAGAAAGGAGGTCACACAGCACTCTTTGCTGCAGCAAACCAAGGCAATGTGAGCTGTGTGAGGTTGTTGCTAGCTGCAGGAGCTGATGTCAACAATGCCTCTTGCTCTGAGGAAACATCATGGAGAGCAGCAGCTGCCAAAGCTATCTGTGGAATGAAAAGAACACGAAGAGCCTCTTCCTCTGAGGTGGATCGGAAAGGGAAAACACCATTATGGGTTGCAGCATGGAAGGGTCATCTCACCTGTATGGAACTGCTGTTGAAAGCTGGTGCTGAAGTGAACACAGCAGATCAGGAAGGTGTAACACCATTACATGTTGTAGCACGGGAGGGTCATTTCACCTGTATGGAACTGCTGCTGGAAGCTGGTGCTGAAGTGAACCCAGCAGATCAGAAAGGGAGAACACCGTTACATGATGCAGCAGGAATGGGTCATTTCACCTGTATGGAACTGCTGCTGGAAGCTGGTGCTGAAGTGAACCCACAAGATCAGGAAGGAAGAACACCACTCGATGTTGCAGCTCTTTTTGGACAATCAGAAGCCATGAAGCTGCTTTTAGAACACGGAGCTGATGTTAATCTGGTGGATCAGGAAGGGAAAACACCATTATGGTTTGCAGCACGGAATGGTCATCTAACCTGTGTGAAACTGCTGCTGGAAGCTGGTGCTGAAATGAACACAGCAGAGCATAAAGGACAAACACCATTACATGTTGCAGCATGGAAGGGTCATCTCACCTGTATGGAACTGCTGCTGGAAGCTGGTGCTGAAGTGAACCCACAAGATCAGGAAGGAATAACACCACTTGATTATGCAGCTTATTTTGGACAATCAGAAGCCATGAAGCTGCTTTTAGAACACGGAGCTGATGTTAATCCGGTGGATCAGGAAGGGAAAACACCATTACATGTTGCAGCAGAAAAGGGTCATCTCACCTGTATGGAACTGCTCCTGCAAGCTGGTGCTGAAGTGAACACAGCAGATCAGCAAGGGAGTACACCATTACATGTTGCAGCAGGAATGCTGCTGATTGAAGCTGGAGCTGACGTGAACAAGGCTGAGGGTGATGGGACAACGCCACTTGTGACAGGAGCATATCGAGACTATGTAAAGTGTGTGCAGTTGCTGCTGAATGTAGGTGCTGACACAAACCTGACTGATTCAAATGGGAAAACAGCTCTTGTTCGAGCAAAGGAGGGAGGTCACGCAGAATGTGTGAAGCTGTTGCAGGAAGCAGAAGCTGGAGTGAACAAAGATGAATCTCTTGGTGCAACGCCAATTTCGGAAGCAGCAGACCAAGGCAGTGGAGGCAGTGTGCAGCTGTTGATTGTCGGTGGGCCAGAAGAGAGAGGAGCAGGACGTTGTCCAGAAGGGAACGGCACAGGGCGGGGACTGGATTTGCCTGAAGTTCATCTGGGTCCCTTCTCTCGAACGAAAAACAATTCATCAGAGAGCAGGACTGCTCCAGCTAGAGGGGACCAATGAGAGTGCGAGACTATGGAGAGGTTCAGCACACCTAACATTTCGTACGTGCGATGCCTGAATTGCCAGATCGGTGGCACAGTTCCCTGAATTTGCACCTGACAGCCTGTAAGTGACCAAGTGGAATTTGTAGCACCGATCTGGCAAATGGGGCACGTCGGAAAAGGAGCGGGCATGTTTGCTGAACCTCCGCTCTGTCTGGTTGACGCTGTTTGGGAGGACCAACGACAATGCAAGACTATGTCTTGATCAGTCAGCTGGACATGACCATTTGAAGACCAGGACTGTATTCCAAGACAGCACCCACATGAACTGCCAACGGTCCACTGAACTTAGTCCACCGAACTCAGACAACCAGAACACCACCGCACGCACGAATGTGTACAAGAATGCTTGCGTTTTGAACACGGGCACTCGGATGAACGTGGTGGTGGTGGACCGAGCTGATACAACCACACGACGGCTGAAAGTCATGTCTTGCCCCGTTGAGCCGGATGACACTGGGTCCGCCTGCTGATGTTTTCGTCTCGATGTACAACAGAACTACATGTACCAGCTTCAAATATGAAAACGTTCGTGTTTTCGCCCTTTTTAGAAATCGTGCGGACTGTGGCACGAAATCCTACTTTTTGACTTGCAAGGTCCAGGGCAGGACCAAAGGACGGACTCGATACCAGGGTGTTGCCCGGTGGGCGCGTTCCATTCAAGTGTTGCGGGCAGCCGAGTGCGCCGAAATGGATGACAAGTTTGACGAACTTTACCCGAACTCCAACCCAGGGGCGAAGTTGCGCCACCTCGCCGCCGGCCAGCCGGACGCGTCAATGGAACATGGGCCAGTGTTAACTGCGTATCCATCCGTGGAAGATGGGACAAAAACCGACACGCAGTGCAGCAATATGAACACCCAGTGATCTGTCAGAAACATTTTCGATGAGCGCAATCCACAGTGTGTGACTTCGGAAAATTTGCTTCGTGTAGCCAAACGCGCTGAAGAAATGAACAGTTGGGGTCGAACATGCTGGTTCGCACGGTTGTATGTTTGATATCATGATTCTCGTAGGGGTTGGTTGGTGTTTTTCATTGATTCATGCATTTGCCTGAATTTCGAGGTTGAGAATATTCCTTTGTTGTGACCCAGTCTACATAGCGATTTTTCAAACTTGGTTTGTGTTTGATGTTCTTCAATTGGCATGCCGCATTCGCCATACTGTGCAATATACATTGTTCGCCTCGCAATTTTGCACCTGAAAGTGGTGACTTACGGTGTTGCTTGAAATAAGAGCCCTATTGTTTCAATGGGACAGCAAAACCAGAAATGAATTATTGTTCTTTGGGGAGCGCCTGTACAAATTCCATGTGACCAGTTGATTTGTGAATACGTATTCTAATGCTTTTGTGTTCGAGGGTGACAATTGTTGCCATTGTCTTGCAATCACTATGTGATATTGTCGACCTGGCGAAGCTCGAACAAGCCGATTTGCACGGGAATAATTTTTGCGTTGGCACGGACGATTGTCGTACCTGTTCAATTTCTGTATTTGTGGCAAAACGTCTTGAAGGTCAAACGTACACCGCCCTTTGCTGCAAAAACGACTGTGATACCAATGGTTTTATATTCATGTGAATATCAGAGTATTTGTCTGGGTCAACAAAGAAACGCACCACAAATATCGTAACTTTTGAAAATGACGCGTGTTCAACCGCCGATGTTGGAGCTTGCGACAAGTACGCTTCTGTCGATCTGCGCCAAATTCAATACCACATCGCTTGATCCGGATTCTTGTGAATACGTTTTTCCGTTACGTTGTTGAAAAATGTCGCTTTCACTTGAAATTGTACAAAGTCTTTGGGATGTTCAGATGTTCACCCGTCTACGCTTCGCAATCAGAATTGAACAGTTTTGGTTTGATCACTGTTTGCGGGTCTCCAAAATAGAACCCGACATCATACATACTGGATAAAATGTAATTGCAATGATACAATGCTTGTGAAGCTTTTTTCGCGTGTGCTTTCTTGGCTGACACTCCATTGCTTGGCTTATGTTGTAAGTTTTGTTCATGAGGGAATTTCGTTTGTATCAACCGCACAAAAACAATCTCGAAGTTAGACGTTTCCCAAATGTTGCGAAACAATGCGTGCAATCTTGACGAACCCCTTTCATGTACAATTCATGCTCACGAGTGACAATTGAAGCAAGAGCGTCTGTCTGTAAGAGATTGAATCAATTTGATCGCGTTTTGTAATTGCTTCCAATTTACTTGGCTTCTCGTGTTCGAATGCAAATCACGCGTGTTTGACGTCACGTTTTGGGAAATTCCCCGTTGCCAGATTGTCCAAAACTTGCAGTAAAAAATAAATGCTTGACGCTTCAAACCTCAGGATTTTGTCATTACTGCGTCTTTCCGCATTGTCTTCCCCTGTTTTGAAATTGTTCCGGTGGGTGAGGAGCGGAGTAGGGGACATCACCAAAATCACATTTGCAGCTGGACTGGTAATTTTTGTTTCGTCTCCGAGGTATCCAAACGAATCGGGTCAGAATTGAAGGATGTTCAGGTCATTTTGGGCAATGAACGGCGACGGGTTATTTTGAACACATCCCGCATTCGTGACAGAAGTGAAGGCGAAAAGTGACCACACGACGCTGTCAGTGGCCTGCATGCGAAGAAGCCACACCGTGCACGCACACATACACACACACACACAGTGGTGCAAGCCCATCAGATCACATGGCTGGGTGCAGTTTTGCCAAGTCATCACTTGCGAAGAAGAACTTCGTCAACGACGCCATGTTGCTCTGTTGTGCTGGCACGCCTCTCTCACAGCGTACGGAGCGAAGGCAGAAACCAGCAGCATCGACAACAACAAAGACGCAGCAGCCATAGTCAGTGAGGGTTGTGTCGCAGAGCATATGAGGTGCTATGTGTGACAACCCAACCATGTCCAGCTGCTACGCGGTCCTCACTGCCTGTTGTGGGGTTTACAAGCGGAGGCACGGTGTGTGTCGCCTGTACCAGCCGCACACCTGTCTTGTTGCGTACTGTGTTCAGTGGCTGCCGCTTGTGATACAGCCAGATACCACATTGGACCGCATGCGGCATGGTTGGCTGCACATTGCACATACAGTACACACAACACACAACCCAAACCTCGCTCGTTGCTGTTGCTGCATCTTGCACACAGAGAAGGCTGGGGAACACGCAGGACCCTGGGCACGGTTGACTGCACACATGCACAGAACGAACACCGCACTGGACTCGCCTTGTGGCTGCAGTGTCTCTGTGTATGTGTGATACGGTTGGGCGCATGCGCAGCCAGCACCCGCACCCGACACGCCACATACTGCATCGCTGCTGCTGGCAATACAAGCAAAGTAGGGACGTGGCACACGATGGAACCAATCTTCGTGTCTTTGTGAATTATTACGTCAATATATTTCTTCAAGAAAATCAGCAGTGTCCTGACTGACTTTGGATTACCACGTTCTGTTGTGAGACTTATTTCTGTGTGTGAGAAGTTCGCATCATGTGGACGTTGACTCAGACACAAAGGGGTGAAAGTCAAGTTGCGGGAGTTTTGACTCACAATATTGCACCAGAGGGAAGATAAAAAATATCGTGGTTGAAGATGGCAGCACTCTCTTCACTCGAAATGGAACGGATGATAAGTGACTACAATACAAAGACATATGCGCCAGAAAAAGAGTACATTTTGCAGGTCATCACCGAACGAGGATCTACAGATGAACTCAAGGCATTTTTAGCAGGACTGGAGGCGACTGGAGTTGATGCAGCCAGAACCCCACACGAGTTCAAAACCACAGTTTCTTAACTTCTGGTGTTGGCGTCACGCCTCGGGAAACTGGACAAGGTAAAGCTGCTGGTTGAGGAAAAAGGAGCTGATGTGAACCGCAAGTCCCGCGTGTGTGTATCGAAAACAGATTTGCACAATTCACCAACCCATGTGCCACAATTCCAAGTCCAAATAGAGAAATTCCCCGTGGAGGCTGCAGTATCTGGAGGCAATGTTGAGTGTCTGAAGTACTTGATGCAGAAAGGAGCTGAAGTGAACCCAATAGGTACAAATGACCTAGGTCCTCTGGGATGCGCAGCAACGAGTGGACATTTGGACTGTATGAAACTGCTGCTGGAAGCAGCAGCTGATGTGAATCAAGACAAACAGATTTACACAAAGCCTTTGAAATATGCAGTGGTCTCTGGAAATACGGAGTGTGTGAGACTCTTGTTGGCAGCTGGAGCTGATGTGAACTCAGTGTGGTATTCTGTGCTCAATAACAAAGACACAAGCTGTTTGAAGCTTCTTTTGGAAGCTGGAGCCAATGTGGACCTAACAACAGGCAATCATCCTCTCCAAATTGTTGCACGGGAAGGAAAGGAAGATTTTGTGAAAATGTTGTTGGAACATGGGGCTCCTGTGAACTTCCAAGACATTAAAGGTCAAACACCTCTTACGTCTGCAGCAGCAAATGGTCACCTGGGCTGTGTCCAGCTGTTGTTGGATGCAGGTGCCGATGTGAACCTGTCAGACAACTTTCACGGGTCACCATTGATGCTGGCAGGTCAATACTCGAACACACGATTTGCCCAATGTGTGAAGCTGCTGCTGGAGTCAGGGGCCAATGTGAACCACATTGACAATTCAGGAGCAACAGCTCTGGAACAAATAGCTTCACGTGACTTACGTGACAGACCAAAATTGGACTGGACGCAACAGGAGGCTGTGGTGAAGCTGCTACTTTCTGCAGGAGCCAAAGTGAACATGACCCACAAAATCACCGTCCATGATCCCTCTGCTGGTGAAAAGCGAGAGCCAGTTCTTCTGTTGATTTTTGCAGCTGGTGAAGAAACATTGATGTTCAGAACAACAGACAACTCCACCACTGAAACTCAGTTTTACCCTCCAGGATGGGAGGATCTGGATCTGTCGAACCAGTGCAGAAAGGTCATCCGGAAACACCTGCTGACCCTGGATCCCCACACCAACCTCTACATGAGGATCCCACTGCTGGAGATGACCAATGAGAGGCCTGGAATCCCCGACTATCTTGTTTCCTTTCTGCTGTTTGGTCCGAACCTGAATGTGGACTGGGAACAGCTGGAAGAGAAACACGAGTGATGCTCTCAGCAGGACAAGACAATGACAATTCGAGAGAGTTTTCCAGCAAGAAAAGGGGCTTCCGGTTCCAGAAGCGTACAACGTTATTGACGTGAATTTGTGCAAAGATCGCATGATCTGAGACGCAAACGGCTTCAAAACATTCCACAGAGGTGGGATCCTGAAATGCTGTCTTCCCTGCCATTCCAAGGGTTGCAGTGTGACCTGTGGTTCCCACGTGGTACTGTAGTGTGAGGTGAAGCAGAAATGCAGCACACCGCGGCTGCGTGCACCCACAGAATAACATGCAGTTGAGTGCATCACCATGAGTGCAACACACAGTTCGGCGCACCCACCCAGTAACACAAGGCGCAGGATCACTCGGTGTGCGGAAGCTTGCAGTTTGGTCGTGTCGAGCAAAGACGTTCAGCAAGGCCTCAACTGCCTGGCATGCGGGGTCGCAATTGCCAAACAACCAAATTCACCTCAAGGGCCAGTCTTGGTCACAATCTGGCAATTGGCGCACGCCGAACATCGAGTGGGCGTATATTTGGCCACTTGTTCAAAGGCTCTTTGCATCAGCACAGAGGACAATCAGCACAGAGGACATAACAGTTGCTGCTGTGGCACCACTGGCACGTTCACGAATGGAACACTTCAGTGCGCACGCTCCACAGCACAGCGCACAGCGAACAACACAGCACAGAGATTCCCAGTGGCTGCTGTGATACAGTTGGCTGGAGACGCGGCTCACAGCACATCAACCCACTGAGCAAACTGCAGACTGAATCACAGAGAAACACACGGGGACAGGTATCAAGCAGCACTGAACCCGAGGAACAAGCTCAACAGACTAAGAGCAAGGATAGGTCATTCAGTGACTGAAACATTAATGTGTGAGATAGGAAAATCAACAAACAAGTGCCCTTCGACCCCATCGCTTTCTTCGAGTATTTGGGTGGGGGGAGGTTGTTTTTTTTTGAGGAAGATGTCAGCAAAATACGACTGGCACTGTTGATCGTGTTGGCGAGTTGAGCATCAGACCAGACATTTACGACATCATACTTTGACAACCCGCGTGAGCACACAAACGTTAACATTCTGATGGGCCGCATTTGCGAACCATTCCGTGTGTTCCGTTTGCACGTTCCGGCACGTTGGCCAAAACAGGTAACTTCGCCCACTCCGCCCAACCTTTTTTGGCCGGGGGGGGGGGGAGTGGCGCCACTTCACTGCCGGCCAGCCACACACACTAACGGAACCCGTGTGAACATGAGAGTGAAGCTGGGTTCATTTTTCTTCACTTTTCACCCGAA
>JAAUXT010052421.1_pt1 | contig 11663 bp, 10 predicted proteins | sample 7278171 | NCBI WGS metagenome assembly JAAUXT01 (sample SAMN14350112, study PRJNA611818) | marine sediment metagenome | isolation source: surface marine sediment (1.8m) | place: French Polynesia: Moorea | collected 2018-08
CGGTGTGGTTCTCGGCAGGGATGTGTTCGGATGTGTACAGTCCTCTCTCTCTGCTCCCCAGGTGTGGTTCGCTGACAGGATGTGTTGGTTTGTGTACAGTCCTTGCTCTCTGCTCCCCAGGTGTGGTTCGCGGACGGGATGTGTTTGGATGTGTACAGACCTCGCTCTCTGCTCCCCAGGTGTGGTTCGCTGACGGGATGTGTTTGGATGTGTACAGACCTCGCTCTCTGCTCCTCAGGTGTGGTTCTCGGACGGGATGTGTTTGGATGTGTACAGACCTCGCTCTCTGCTCCTCAGGTGTGGTTCTCGGACGGGATGTGTTTGGATCTGTACACGCCTCGCTCTCTGCTCCCCAGGTGTGGTTCGCCGACCCGCTGCACTACGACGAGCCTCCGGTGGCGGCGCCGCTCCGGGTCCGAGTCCCCGAGGAGGACGGGGACGACGGGTCAGTACTCACGCATACTCACGACAATACTCACACGTACTGAGGACTCACGCATGACACTCGGTTTGGTTCTGGCCTTGTCCAAAACAGCAATGATCAGGTCAGATTGTGTGGATTTTGCAAAAAGAGACGAAAGTTCTCACGCCCACATGACATTCACACACACGCACACGCAAACACACACACACACACACACACACACACACACACACACACACACACAGAGTGAAGAACAGAAACATTAAGCGCTGTTTTCCTGATAGTGTGGATTCAGCAAAAAGGGATGAAAGTTCTCACGCCCACATGACATTCACACTTCACCCTGCCTCTCATTATGTTTAGCCCTGATTCACACTCCGTCTCAACGCCGCTCACACTCCGCCCTCACACCGTTCCCTATCCACGCGAAACGAGGCTAATCTGGCACCGCCTCACGACGACTGTCTTCATTACCACGGAGATAAAGCCAGACATCCGTCATTCCACGTCAATAACACAAAGAATAACAACGCTCCAGAAATAGCATCAGAAACAAATCAACAAGTCGCGTGCTACTTTTCATCTGAGCCAAATTGTCGTATCTTCCTTTGCTGGAAACGTCTTCAGGAAGAAAACCTCTGAAGAAACACCACTGCTTTCTAGTTAGCAGACTGTCCCAAGAGAAAAGGACATACCTTTCTGTGTGTTGCTCAACACACAAGCTACACCGACAAACCCACACCAATTCACATACGCTGCGGACGCGCCACGAACGACACTGGCCCAAACCACCCATTTTGGGCGGAACACTGACTTTACTGTGCGACTGATTTCAGGTACGGCTCGACGGACAACCTGAGCTCTGAGACCTGCTCGTCCAACTCGTCCATCCTGAACGGGGCGGCGCCTCCGCTCCCGGCCGCGCCGCCTCCCCCTCCCCCGGGGACCGCCGGACCCCCGCGGGCGGAGCCGGACCTCGTGCGCCCCGGACCTGGCCAGGCCGAGAGACCGGCGGTGAAGCCCAAGCCGATACTGCTGCCGAAACCGAAGCGACAGCCGACAGCGGGCAGCAGGTGAGTTCGGTGTTTGAGTGCGTCTTGTTTGTCGCACCGTGTAAATCTTTGGCTTTGGGTCATCCCTAAATCTGGAGAAACCAAATCTTTCCCAACTCGACTCCCGATCGGACCACCAAAGTCCAATCTAGGATCTGCTGGCTGACAGAAAACAGCATTCGCTGTCAACCTCAGGTAGCACAATCAATCAAGTATTTTGGTTGGAGGGTCTGAAAGGGACGGATTGTTTCACGAGAGTCGAGTCCGATGCAGGGAGCCACTCAGTCCCCGGCATGAGACCGCATGGTTCTCCAACACTCACAGATCTGCGCAAAACACAACGGGCATTGAGTTCAGCTGCTTCCTTTCAAGTGCAAATTCCTTTCATGCAATTCGGTGGCACTTTATTGACACACTCAAGAGACTTCATTGACTTTATCTGATTCGCTGGGAACCCGAACCGACTGATTCCACTTGACTGCGCGTAAATCGCTTCGCATTGTCTTTCAATCACAACTCACGTGATCTCGTCTCCAGAGAAACGCGTCTCTCACATTGCGCCAGTCTGCATAGTCTCAATCCATAAATTTCATGTGCGAGTACTTCAGAGTGGAGTTCCGTCTCAGGGCCGGATGTGCCGTGCACCATAAAGTTCTAACGTGACTCGACTGCAGATTGCTGCACTGAGAGTAAAAATTAACAAAAAATACGATTTTTTGCCTGGCCAGGCGTTTTGGTGACTGTTTGAGGTCAGTTTCTTGTGTGTGTTGCTTGAAGGACAATTTTTGCCACAAGCGCACTTCTACCAATATTGTGAAATTTACTTGAGTGTTTTCTTTTCGGTTCTGAAATTGCGTGTCGCACCATCATTTCACGTTCAGAAATATTGCTTCAGAATCCTAAGAGGAAATTTATGTACACAGTGCAGTCTGTAGTTTCCTTAAAAATGTCATTAAGTTCTATTAATTACAACAGCGCGCCTCTGTTGCTTAGGAACCGGCGCACTGTGTTTGGCTGTCGAGCCAAAACAGGAAATTCATGCGAGGAATGCTCATTTCAACTCAATGTGAAGCACATTGCATTCTTGCTCATTTTTCAACAATTGTGTTGAATTGCGAACATTTGGCCTCACAGCGGGAGAGACAGGAGGGACTGTGCACAAAAAGTTGTGGATGATCACGTTTTTGCAAGGTGTTTGGAAACCGCTGTATTCGGCTCTTTTTGTTGTCAAAACCACACACCTTGTCCGCGACAAGGGATCGCAATGCCGAAACAGCGAATTTGAAGTTGTTTGGACGCATAAATTGACAGTCAGAGGTGAAAGCGCAAGAAAAAGGGTCAACATTGCTAAAATGGAAGTGAGCGAATCTCAGTGTTGGAGTTTGGAAGTTGCTGGCAGTTTGCCTATTCACGTTTGTGTGTTTGGGCTTGTTCTCAAAATCTCTATCTGTGTGTGTGAAAATCCTGAGGTAAAATAGGGTTGTTGTTCTGAAATGGGAACAACTCGGAACATTTCGCCTCAGGATCACAACTTGTGTCGCTGCCAAGGAAAATGCAACGCTTCGTTCTTCAATAACTTCGACGCAATATTGATACCATGTTGAGGTAAAAAGTCAACGTTTTACTTCTTCCTCTGTGGCTTTTGACAAAAAGCGTGAATGTACATAAACTTGACAGGTGAGTTGTTGTGGGCGCCATATTCTCAACACACTTTTATTCACCTGTATTTCAGAGAAAACGAGGACTCGTCGCTGAAGACGAACTACGGATACGTACGTATGCAGCGCGTCCCGAGCTTCAGGAAGATGAACCAAGACCTGCGGAAACAGCAGCAGCTGGACCTGCAGAAGGGTCAGCTGGACCAGAGGGCAGCGGCCGCGGACACCGGGGCAGCGCGATCACAGGCCGGGGAGACGGGGGCTGCGGGGGGACGGAAGGACAGCGCATTACAGCGGAAACTTCAGGCTCTGTGTTTCGCTGAGGATACTGACAAGGACAGTGATAATGGGGGAGAAAGTGAACCACAAGCACAGGCAATTCGGAGTCAGGCCGCCGGGGAAAACCAACACACAGGCACAGGCAGTGAACAGCTGACTCCAGCCCCGCAGGAGAGGGCTGAAAAGAAAAGGGTCCAAGCTCACCACCAAAGGACGAACAGCTACGAGCTGGCCATAGACAGGTCTCTCACCCCGGTCCAGGAGCCACAGGGCGTGGTTAGTCAGGACCAAGGTGCTGGAGAAACTGAAATTTGTGGACCCAAAAACCCTGAAGCCTCAGGTCGAAACACAGTGGGGTTCAGCACAAGTCAAACCTACCACGAAGACCACGGACGTTACGAGAACGAGTCCACGCACACACACGCCCACGGCTTTGGGATGTCATCAGCAACGAACACTGCGTACCCTGGGCAAGACTATGAAGCCTCTGAACCCGAGGACCCACCCCACCGACACTACACATACGATCAGCGCGCTGTCCCCGTCAAGGGTATCCTGAAGAAAAGCAAGGACGCTCCGCATCTGAGCTACTCGTTTGACTCGTATGACCAGGAGCGGGGCTTTGCTATATCAGTGCACAACCAGAGTCAGGACCACGGGGATTCTAGTCAGGATTTCTTCCAGAAGGCAGCGGCGGGGTCCATCCCCCGGGGCGTGATCCCCGAGCCCCGGGGGGAGATGGAGCAGCCGCCGGGAGGGACGAAGGAGCTCGACTCGAAGCGGGTCGCGCAGATGGAGGCGGAGATGAACGGGTTGTACCAGCCATACCAGGAACCGGAAACCGTCATTAGGACGGAGCAGACCACCCCGGTCCACCGGATCCTCCTGGAGAGCGAGAGATACAGGAATCTCTACAACTCCAGCAAGAGCTCGCAGTTCCTTATGGAAAATTCCAATTTCACTGGTGATGCCTTTGATACATCAGACACAATGCATAGGAAGCAGATGAGGCAGGTAACGGAGCAAATGTACGGGAGTGTGGGCGGGAGGTCGAGTCCCCAGGGTCCGGTGAGGGCGAGAAGCCCGAGCCCCCAGCCCAACAACAGGACCCGCGGGCGGAACCACAGCCCCTCCCTCAGACAGGCCGCCCAGTCCCACGCCTTCGCCCACGCCTCAGCTGCAGGGTTCCGCGGCTCCCTGGAGGAGGTCCCGGAGGATGTGGAGCTGGACGGTGTTGTGCCGGGGGAGCCAATCAGGACTCATCTGCACCGCGAGGACAGTGTGACCAGCAGCTCCAGCAGCCTCTCCAGCATGTCCATCTACGAACGCTACAACGTGCCCCTGGACAATGCGTTGCTGTACAGAACCAACGCCTCCCCCAATATCCACATCAGACCCCCTTCTCCAGGGGGCACCAGTGACGCATCCACTAACGTTGACTCTGGGTTTAACGACACATTTGATGGGTTCCTCCCCCAGGACGGCGGCGGTGCTACGGCGAGGCCGGGGTCCCACCACAACCCCAAGCCGCACAAAGTTTCCAAGCTGGGAAACAAAATCCTCAGTTCCAGCGGCCTCAACATACTTTCCTCGCACAAACAACAAATGGACGATGAGTACAATAAGTATCTGAAGCTGCTAGGTCAGGTTCAGAGTGAACAAAAGCAGCAGAGAAGGACGTCTGCCCCGGTGATCTCACACCCTCTGGGGTTCCCTGCAGGGTCAGTAGGGTCCCTGCAGGGGCAGCCGCAGCAGCAGCAGCAGGCGACGGGCAGGCCCAGGTTCGTGAAGACTGCTGATCTGTTCCGAATGATGCAACAGAACGTGAGGCCGCCAACCCCACCCGTCAAAAAGTGAACAGTGCGGTGCAGGGTGTGGAGAAAAGGGGTCGGGTCAGGGGGAGTTTCCAAACAGGACTGCCTACCCCAGGGGTGGGGAGATGGAAAGTTAGGTGCACGGTGCAGTGGAAATGATCACGGGGAATGGGAGGCCCGACCACGAATAAAACGCACAAAGACACGTTTTGTGTAGAGTATCTCCGATTTGTCACCAACTACGTCCAAAACCTCAAATATATTTTGTGGAGTCATGTACGTATTCACTGTTGAAATAAATGGACTATATTTGATGTTTGTATTGTAAGAAGAAACGTGTTTATTTTCTCTGCTGTGGTCAACAATAACAACGTGTGAAGCAGTTTTCACACACAGAGGTCACAGCGAGTGAAAAACAGAAATACTCCTTTTGGAGCAGGTGGAAATTTATTTTTCTCATAGCCAAAGTTTCTCTTGGCAAAGGAAGCACCAGGTGCAAGGTGGCCGCTCCAAGCTGTGTGAAAACGGTGAATGGATGTCAGTTTTACGTTGTGTCCTTGTCAATGGGCGTTGCGTCGCTCGGGGCAACGCCCTTTGACAAACAACAGGGGACGCAACGAAACGTATATAAGGGTCTCAGTTGGCGAAGTCTGTCGCTCTGCACAATGAAAATTGATGCTTGCGGGACTGACGCCCCCCACGTGAAACGTGGACGTGAGTCAAATTCTGACGTCAATGGAAAACAAAGCAGCAGCGTGTGTTCGTGCTGAAGCTGGAAGCTGGAAATGACACGAGTATTTGGTACAAGTTTGGTTCTGGTCACATTTCTACACAGTGTCACGTATATTTACAAACAAAGCGCGCAACACACAACGTGAGCATCGAGCGCTCGGTTGAATTGACTTGACAGAGCGTGTGCACGTGTACTCTCTGAGGACCACACCACTCAATGAGACACATTCGATGAGAGATTTTGCGCTCGGGTCCGACCTCACGTGAAGGAAACTGAGATGTTAAATTTTGTTGCTGTGAATTCGCCACTGGCACCGGCCACGCAAGGGTGGACCGAAGTGCTAAATCTCCCCACAATGTTCTCACGAGGTACCCTGTTTTTGCATGGAAGGTTCAGCCAAACAATTCTTCCTGCTTAAAATTTCACGTGGAAGGGAAAGTTTTGACAAAGTTGAAAAGAATGGAACGAACCAACAATGTCCCATGGATTGAAGCTTCAACGACGGTCCACAAGATTTCCAAAAATGGTGACGTTTCAAACGTGACTTCTGGCGTAAACACAACACAAAGTACAATTTCCCTTTCCAGTGTCCAATTCATGACACACGAGCAAGGACAGTCATTCCTGGATAACACTACCCTCACACTAACTTCGTACGAGGACGCGTTACCTTGTAGAATCTGTTGTGTTGACATCGGTTCAACAATGTTGTGCACTTGTTGGTGCACTTTGTTTCGAGAGGTGAAACTTACGATCCGACATCTGATTCTTCAGGAACATCGGGTTCACACAAGACATATTTATCTGATTGGTCAAGAATAAAATATCAATGTCTCTCTGGAAGCACAGAAGAGCCACCAACAAACAACAAACAATGCATAAAGTGATAATCTCCCATTTGGCACCGTCAATGTCTGAAGTATCCCACATGTGTGTAAAATATCCTGCATAGCACATGTTGGTTGCAGTGAATGAAGTCTCCAATAGACAGCACCATCACAAGACACGTGGGCTGCTGCCTCAGACTCCTCCAGTGATGAGGTCCACGCTCCACCTCTACGCGAGTTCCACTCCACTTCTCCAGTGTCTCCGCACCTCGTGTCTCAAATAGACTGGATCAGCCGTGGATCATGCAAAGCTTTCTCTGATCACCATCCCAGGCACTCAGTAGCCTTTCCCTTGAATCAGCTTCAGCCCACTGTGGCCGAGCCACGTTTTCCAATGTTCTCGCTGCAGATTTAGATCCTCTGAAAATTCACGCCTTGCAGGCAACCCTCATCCACCATCGTTTCCATCAACATCACCGCACCTCATCCTCCACATTATTGCTTCCTTCAAAATTTCATGAGCATTTCCTTCCTGCACTGACGTCAGTGTGGTTGCATACAGTAAATCCTGGTCCACTGCTATTGTTTGCGGATGCAGTAGATGATGATGAGCATGATGAGGGTGACTCCGGCGAGGCACGCGATCACGATGCCCACGATCGCGCCTGTGCTCAGACCCGCATCATCTGCAACACAGACGCAGTCAGCTTCACTGTCGCAAATTGGCATAACGTTTGGAATGGTGATTGAAAGACTCTTCGTTGGTGGACACTGGGACGAGCTCACGCAATGGAACGGGACCCGTCCTTTGCACCCACTCAAACCAGCGCCACTTGTTTTGGATTGGTAGGTATGAGCATTGGTTCGTTTGCATTTGAGTCTGTGCTGTGGAACGTGGAAAGAACGTCTCACGTGGCAAAACTCTGCACTGCTCAAACTGTCTCAAGAACGGCACCAGAACTTGAGATCACACCAAAGATTGTGGTTTGGGTTGTTACTGCTGTCTATGGATCAGACGCACCTAGATCACAGTCGGCGAAGTCCATGGTGGGTTGGATCATGGCTCGGTGTGTCACGTACTGCCAGTCGGCGGCGCTCGCCCCGCAGCTCTTCTCCATCCCCCGCCACTGACACTTCAGGTACTTCCGAGTCACTCTGTGAGGAGAAACGTCACAAACGTACAGTGGAGGGCGCCACAACCAGGATTCGTCACTGTTTGGGAGCCAGTAGTGATCGTTGTTTCAGAAGAGCCCAGAGGACCTGCCAAAGAGTGGAGCCTTGTGCTTCCCTTTGAGTAATCAATGTGTCCTTTGCCAGACCAGGACAGCGCAGCCCCTGCTGGAATCCAACGCACTCAGAGTCAGATCCCAGAACCTATCCTGTCTGGAACCAAAGTCTATAGCCAAGACGAAGCACTGCTCCAGACCAAAGAACGTCCCCCAAGGACGGTCAAAGGACTACATCCCTGGCTAGAACCAGAAATATGCCAGAATCCCACGCACTCTAATCACAGCCAGAACCCATCCTGTCTGAAAACCGAAGTCTATAGCCAAGACGAAGCACAACTCCACCATCTCATTGACCCGTGGGACAAGTTAGTCAGACAGATGTGGAGCCGATACCATTCCTCCTGTCAGTGGATTCCTTTCCAAGCAGCACTTGGGCATCCAGCTTCAGAGTGCAGTGGATTTGACTGCGATGTTATCAGGTTCAAATGAGCCGGAGACTTTCCATAACGCGGCGGGGTCGGGTTCTGACTGCGTCACGAGGAGAATCGGCGGATCGGGAACTCGAGACGAGCTAATGATCGTCGGGTCGGATGACACAAGGGGGAGACGGCGCTGTGCGAGGAATACCAGTTCCGTATGTGTGTGTGATGCGCGACCCCCCCCACCCCCATTGCAAGTGCTGTCGTTCTATCATCTCAAAGCCAGACGTCTGAAGGGGGAGACGGGGCTGCACGAGGAATACCAGATCCACCGGTCCTGTCGTTGTCGTACGTGTGTGTGATGTGCGACCCCCCCCCCCCATTGCAAGTGCTGTCGTTCCATCATCTCAAAGCCAGACGTCTCTCCTCTCATTTGGGAATGCATCAATGAATCTCCACAGACAAAACGTGGGGAAGCACAGATCTGGAAGTTGTCAATTTCATTGGTTGGAAATTTGCTTCGGCGGTTTGTGGACTTGGGAGATGGTCTCTCGTACCCTTCTGACACGTAACGTTGTCCAGTTGCGCCCGACAACCAGCGCCAATGTCAACCACAAATTGGGAACAGGAACCATTTTCTTTCCGTAAGTTTGGCAAGTACAACAGGTCCTTTTCCGGCACGCCCCAATTGCCAGGTCGGTGACACAGATGCCATTTGGTCACTTGTCATTGGCTCTGAGTACACAATTGAGTTTTGAGTTTTCTAAACCACTGATCTGGCTGGCAATTGGGGCACCGCACACAGGGAAAATGAGGGCGTGCTGAAACTCCTCTTTGAGGCGAATGACGCCTTCCCCCGCGTGCTCCTGGATCCGTCGCAGTGAACTCACTTGCAGATCATCTTCATGCCTGTTTTGGGCGGCGCCCTGTTGACGTCGTTCATCTCGGAGACGTAGACGTTGACGCACTGCTGCTGGTCCTGGCGCACCGGGTTCTCCTGAGAACAGCGTCGGTACGACTCCTTCGCTGCAAGAAGAGCCAGGAAAAGTGACGAATTACCCGTCTTGTATCAAAGTGAAAGCCCCTCGCACAGTGCCAGTTTCGATCAGGGGAACCCCAAATTTCGCATGTGCAAAATGCCCCCCCCCCCCCGAGCCTCGTTTTGAGCGGTGTTGCATGTGACCCTGCACGTGCTCGTATTGGGGGACTGGGGCCCTGATCAGGTTCAGTGATGGCTGTGATTGTAGAAAAGGAAAGGAAGGAATTTAAGCAAAATCAGACCCAGCAAGTGAAGACTGATCGCTGCAGAGCTTCTCCAGAAGGAAGTACGAGTTCGTATATATCGGGGTAAAGAGACAGGAAGCCGACTCAAGCTTCATCACACTTCATCGCGATCACGATGGAGCAAACATGGAGTGGAGATAGCGTTTCACGAAGTGTCCCCAAGCGAAGGCTCATCTCAAGATTCACCAAGGAGACCCATCACCTGGATCCTCTCATGATTCCTGGAACTGATCTGGTGGATCCAGGATCAGAGGAGGGGCACCGTATCTTGATCCTGTTTTCGCTAAACACAGCAACTATGTCGCTGAGGAGCTCACGAAAAGTGGATTTGGGGGGCGGGATGAACGGGGGAGGGGATGTTGCCAATCCTGCCTGGCTTCCTTCATCCTTGTATGAAGGTTTATGGGGTTGGGGCGGGGCCGGGTGTCAAGACCTGGTTCCCTTGGTCCCTGGATCCACGCGACGGAAGACACCGTACAGCAGCGGCGGAGGGAGCGAGCGAGGGATGAATGGAGGTCCGCATCACAGTGATGGATGGAGGTGGATGGAGCTGCGCCTCCGCCGCTGTGCGGAGCGGAGATAGCGGCGGCGGGGTCCCTGAGGACGGCGGGGCGCAGCAGATAGGGACGCGCCGCCGCTGCCGGGAGGAGCCGCGGGGAGCGGGGCAGGGCTGCTGGGGGACAATAGAGGGAGCGATTCCAAGAACTGCGGGACCAATTCGATGGGGATGGAGAAGGAAGTTTTAACAGCAAGGAGTTGGGCGCAACGGATTTTGCTTGAAAGTTAGCTTCCTTTGACCCACGGATCAAGACAAGAACATGCCAGATCCACGACAATACAAAGGCTTCAAATTCTGTTCACGTTCACTGGTGAACGGGTTCCGGAGTGAAGTCCGAACACCCGAGTTGAGCCCGTGTGAAATTTGGAAACGAGTTGTCAAAAATTAAGAGTGGAATCTACACATGTATGTGTCTGAAAATACAAAGTGAGCAAATCACTGATCGACAAAAAACAAGCATCTCCTCCAGCAGATCCACCATGGACGGAGGAAAGGCCAACAGATCCAGACCCTGCAGGACCTTTGCAGACATTAGTGGAGAGGAGTTGAATTGAAGCAACAATTTTAGAAAGACAGTCACACCCCAAAGTCAATGTTTGCACCAAATTTGGACAACAATCTGGGCAGATTCGGGCTCTTCGTGCTCTAGATCCTGCAGTCGCACCTGCAGGTGCTGACGCTATTGAAAAGAACAACGAAGGTCTTGGAGACAAAGGACGAGAACAACAAGCGTTCAGAGCAGCTGCGGCGACCAGACCCATTCAGAGACACAGGGACCAAAAATCCATGCCACAGTCACCCAAAAGAGAAATACAAACAAGACAGATCATTGTCAGAATCCAAAGCAAAGACTAGTGTTTGTTTTCTCTCCTTTGATTTATGCAATACCTCGTTATCGGGAATGTGGTTTCGTTTAGCGCTGCTGGGTTCGCGGCAAGAGGGTTGGAGGTACTCGGTGTGAATCGACTCGCGGCCCGTGACGCGTGTGCACCGAGATATGGCTCAGTTTTGTACGTCGTTGCGTAACGATGGTCGTAAATTGGATGATGTGGAGCAGATGCAGCAATTTGAGGGTATTTTGCAGGTGATAAAGGGAGAAGGGTGAACGTTGGATTGACAGGGGAACTGAATGAAAAGGAACTCCAGAAAACCATGGTTTTCCTGGATTCCTGGATTCGGAGAGAGAGAGAGAGCGAGAGAGAGAGAGTGAGAGAGGGGAGGGAGATAATGAGACAGACAGACAGACAGACAGACAGACAGACAGACACACACACACACACACACACACACACACACCAAAAACCACACATCACTACATGCCCAAAGACACACAACACTTCCCTCCCTCCCTCCCTCCCTCCCTCCCTCCCTCCCTCCCTCCCTCC
>JAAUXT010141093.1_pt1 | contig 11663 bp, 9 predicted proteins | sample 7278171 | NCBI WGS metagenome assembly JAAUXT01 (sample SAMN14350112, study PRJNA611818) | marine sediment metagenome | isolation source: surface marine sediment (1.8m) | place: French Polynesia: Moorea | collected 2018-08
ACAGGAAATAGTAGCTAGGGCCATATCCTGTGTAGATCCAACCAAGCATGTGACAGTTTCTATTCAGGCACAAAGTTTATTGCCTGTGCACAATGGGGTTGTGTACATTTGTACATTGGCAAGGTGTGGAAGTCTAACATCATACTGATGCATTACAGAAGAAAGTACATGGTTTTGAGCGTACATAACAGTGTGTGCGTTTGTGACACTGCATGTGCGCGCCTGTCTGCAAGTGTATTCTCTCACCGTGGTGCCGTGTAGTTTGGGTTCCGCTGCAGCAAGTTTTTCCTTCAGCTCCGATTTGGCCGCCTCCTCATCACAGCTCTTATCTTTGGCGTACGCCTTCGCCAGTTCGTTGATCAGCGGTTCCAGCTCCTTGACCGTTATCGTTCTGAGCAAGATCAAGAAAACTAATGCATGTGCTAGAGATCTCTTCCGCATGCACCGCGGTCAACGTAATCTGTGGCCCACATCGCAACGTTGCTTGCAAATGAGAAGTAGTTCTTGTACAAAAGCGATGTTGGCCGCAAAAGTACACTGCACTTACGTTTTTCCTTTGGGTTTCACTTTGGAAAAAGCGATATCCAAGTTGTTTGAGCTGCAGTTTTTGCCGAATATGTTCGCGTCGGTGCACCACTTCGTCATATCTTTGCTCGTTGCTTCTCGTTTCTCCGCCTTGGTCGCCCATTTGCCGAATGAGCCCTTCACACCACCCCCACTTGCCATTTTCGGAGCACTGAAAAAAGCCTTGTTAGTTTGTTCACTCCGCCTTTGACAAACCAGAGTCGAAAGCTGCATGGCCGCGGTCCTGCCGCTTCCAATCGAGCGGTTCCGTCGAATCAAAACATTGATGCATGTTCCAAAAATAGATGAGAAGGGTGTTTTATGAATTAATTACCGTACAATAATGCAGACAGCGCACAGAAAAGTGGAAAGCGAACAAAAAAGCAGGATGAAACGAGTTCGTTTGTGTATTCGCTCAGCTTCAGCAAACGATTTTCACAGAAAATGGAAACCTGAACCTAAAATGTCAGAATTTTGACGCTTTCTTCCAGTCTGCATGGCCTGCAACACATCCTGCAGGACCCGTGCCGCTTCGCTTCAAAAAGCAAGCTCCAAGACTTGCAATCCGAAAAATCGTACCAGGTTGGATGTTTTTCATGGTGTTGCACATTGATCAGAGGAATCGCACTTCACTCCTTGAATGAAACGTGGTTTCTTTTTTGCACAGCTATTTTCATTCTCACAGAAATCTGGGGAGAGAAAGGCTTGAGACGCCTATGTCATGCAGTGAGACACACATCAGATCCATTACACCCCCAGTAATGTGATCAGAGGGTTGTTCTTGCGGAAATTTTCAGCACGTATGCTGTGCCTTCGAGTGAGGTCAAAGCTATATTGCTTTCTAATTTTCCTGTTGCAGCAAATCGAGACGGTGCACCTTTGTTCAGTGCTGCACGCGCGCTTGTGCTCAGGGAACTTCGCATCTTTCTCACTTTCTGCTCTTGTTTTCAGCTGACATTTTCAGCTGACATTCTTTGTTTCTCGGTTTCAAGTCTTCTCATTGAAGAAAATGCACCCAGAACACCCTGTTCTGTCTTGGTCCATGGGGGTGATTTTGACTGAGTTGCCATGCTTTCTGCTGTTTGCTGGCACACCGCAAACAAATATGGAATCTTGCCAATTTCTCTTCCACGGTTTCATTCGTAGCGCACACAGTTGCTCACTTTTTGCAGCCTCTCAGTTTTCTCTTTGCAAGAAGTGTGAAACGAAATGATCTGCTCCTCTTTATAGTCTCAAGGGAACTGTCTTGAAGGCGAGACGTTTCAACTCGTTTACGTTGTTCTTGGCCATGGATGCAGTGTTCTGGCACTCGTATCTACAAGACATGCATGTCAAGAGAGCCGACTGCGAGCGTGTTGTTTTGAACATAGGTGAAGCACCATGGCAGTCAACGAACATCACAAGCACGCAGGCTTCATTTCGAAACACCGGGTGTCACACAAAAGAGCCAAAATGTCAATGCCTTGCAGAAAATTTTTCACGTGCATTGCAAATGTATAATTTCGCTCTCGGGGCGGAACCATGTTGGGCCGCAGGACCGCGCCCCCTGACCACAACTCTGTTTTTATTAATTTCCGTTTCCCCTTGTAAATTTTTCAAAGCTGAAATTGCAATGGGTCGGACCAGAGGTCAATTGCACACGTAAGCACGTCGATCAGACTCTTCCATGGCGTGTGGACTGAGTTTTGTTTTGTTTTTACGAGTCGAGATTGTGCGCTATGTTCGCGAAGTGATGACAGCCAAAGGTGCGTGGTCCTTCGACGTACTCGTACACACGTGTGCACACATGCTTCGTTTTGTTCTGAAACTGTCGCCCCCCAAGACATCATGCTGCAGTGAACACAGAAACTTTCGTGATGAAACAGTGGAATTTCCGAAACCCTTTCTGGCACTGAGGTCCTGTCAACTCAGCATTTCCCCTTCTTTTGATGCTCAATTTGGGGATAAACAGGGGGCGTATTTTACACGGGTGAATACTGTAGTGCAATCTGGATCCAATTTGACCTGCAAACAAAGAAAGCGAAGATTTTTCTGATCAAACTAACCGTTCGCTGATTCCGGCGCAGTTATCCTCAACTGTTTATCGTTTTTGTGGGAGGAGACTTGCAATCCTTACACACTCTCTCAAATATAGCAGCCAGCAGACGTCTGATCGCTGAGTCAGTCTGGAATCAAACTGGTTTCGCAGCGATGCCGACGCCAAGTTGTAGCTGTAACAGCAGCAATGCTGATTGCCACGCCACAGAGATAGCTGCGATCGGAAGGCTCAATTGTACACACGAGTTTGCATTGTGCCACACACTGCTAAATATGGGTGTCGCAAACTTGATGGATTGCGCTTCTCTTTCAGCTTGTGATGCGGTTTTTGTTGAGATCGTCGTGTGCATGTTGTCCACGAAGACTCAAAAGGACCCGGCCCAGACCGACTCGCAGAAAAAAAAGAACTGGCGATATTTCTTCCAAAAAAGAAAATACGAGGCAGTTTTCTGAACTATTGATTCCTCGGCTTGTGTACTCATGACAATTTGAGAAAATTCTGACAAGAGTTTCTCACAGCCATAGTCATAACCTTCATGTGTATAACAAGACAACAATTACAAAATCATCACTGAGGGTATAATTGAAGTCTGAAAAATAGTTAATTGATATGTGTTGCTAAAAATCAAACAAAATTCAAGGTATTTTGAAGTTTTTCTCTAATTCTTTTTGATGAAATTTTCCTGATTGTTGCTATGTAAAAAATCATTCTCATGTAGTGATATTACAAATGATCATGTTGGTATCTCAGAAGAGACTGACTTCTAAGGTGCAAATCTCCTTATTTATTGTGCCATCTTGTGGTGGTGGTTCTAACAATCAGTCAGGTATATCACACCACATTCCTTCCACACCAGGGGGTGCTGGCCTCAGTAGCCATTTTTTACATTTCATCATAATTTCACAAGAATCATCCATATACAGCAATTTGCCTTTTAAGGTTGATTTTCTTGAAATCTGATTGAATTGGCTGATCCCCTCCCCCAGGGGAGAGCCCAGGGGAACCAGAGTGATATCACATAACTGGAGAAACCCAACCACATGACCTCTTTTGACCACAATGGATGCTGTGACTGCTGATATTTGGGGATTCTTTAAACAAAACATATTTAGAAAACTGTATGAGGAGAGTTCAAAATAAGTGAGGCCAGTGACTCACCCTGCAGTGAGAGCAGCTACAGTTCACTAATTCAACCTTGGGCCCATGAGGCATCAACATTTTGAAGCATATGTACTGCACATCACACAGTCCCTGTGAGGTAAGTCATTTTTGGTAGTTCTTTTAACTCAAGTCACTCCACATCAGATATTTTGGAAGCAGTAGTATCCCATTTAAATATGATATTCAAATCTTAGTGATTATTTTCAGATACTGGAGACTCTAACTTCTTTCTCTTTTGTTATTAGAAAACTTATTTGTATATATATTTTGTAAAGCATTGAAAATGTTCCCATCAGTTTGTAGTAATTTTCATCAGTTTCATGGTCAAGGAATCAATACTTATGAAAACAGCTACGTACATGTCAAGTTGGGGTTGGACACCCAAGTTGGCCAGACCCAGGTCCTGGATCCATGTGCCCGGTCTTCGAGATGCACATGCAGAGGCAAGCAATTTCAGTTTGTGTGTCAAAAACTCATCATCAAGCTCCGTATGATCGTGTTTGTTGCGTGCACGTGAATTCGATTGCGGGTTCTAGCCACATTCAACACCTCTTCCACTTGCGTGCACGCTGTGTGCAGATTCCAGAAAAATAAAAAGAACCATCCTTCAAAGAAGCAGATCGAGTTGTTTCCAACAAATCACACTGTGCTTTGCAACACTGCACGCTGATTTCCACTCACACACGCATAAAGAACATTGCGCGTGTCTCAAATAACAGACATTCTGAAACCTCTTTTTTTTTGTATTGAGCTGCATCACAACCAGTTTCAAATGGTTTCAGCAACTCGTGAGACAAGAACACCACGGGGCAAAAGACGCCCAGCCTGCGTGAACCTTGCAGGCATGCGCGCCGCAAGCAAAAGACATTCCTTGTGCAAGCAATGCAAAAGATCTTGTCAGGTAAGAGATCGGAGACCAGACAGCGTGCGCCATGTGACACTCGAAATCTTCCCTGCGCCAAATTGTCTTTGAGAAAGTTAGTCCCTGAAAATCCTGTGAGCAGCAAGAAATGATTCCTATATATATTTTCAAAAAGAAACTTTCTTGAAAACAATGAAAGTACGTGCAGACCTCAACCCCGCAACAGACAATGAGAATCATTTCTGTCCATGCATTCACAAGAACAGTGTAGTTTGGACCATCCCCCCCCCCCACCACAATGTTGTTTTTTTTTTTCTCCTTCTCGAGACATCACCGGTTGTTATTGCAACAAGCGCTCAGCGTCGACAGCGGGGCGAGCAGCACGCTTTGAAACAAGAAGGCCACGCCCAAAAAGCGCGCGGTTCACGCCAAGCGTTACCAGTTATGGGCCATATTAAGTTACAGGGGGAAAGGAGTCACTCAACATGGGCAAAAAAATGAAAAAAGCTTAAAATGGCCTGAAAATGCTCCTGGCTCATTTTCACCTGTTGAGTTACCCACCCCCCATAACTCAACATAGGCAAAAAAATGAAAAAAAGCTTAAAATGGCCTAAAAATGATCCTGGCTAATTTTCACCAGGTTGAGTTACCCCTCTGGTAACTCAACATGTACACACACATACATACGTACATACATACAGACTGATGGTGATTACAATAAGTGCGCGGAAGGCCGAACCGCGCGCTCAAAAATCTGGGAACGAAAACGTTTTTGTGGGGAGACTCATGGATGGACTCGGAAATTCACTGCGGTTTCGATCGTGCATGTTTAGCTGCACACACATGCACATACACACACATACACACAAAACGACGTCGCAGTTCTGGGATCTGAAATCCTCGTGGAGAGATCCAACCATGTGCACTGGTACATCGTTTCCTAAAGGACGCCGTTGTTCCAAGATCAATACGAGGTTGTTCAGAATGCACAGATCCTCAACAGCTTCGGTGTGGATTACCATGGCAATAACACTTGGAACAGTGTCATTGTTAGTGCACCGGTTCATTATGATCAAAAGGTGACAACAAGCATTGAATTTGGCCATCAATAATACAGCAAATACCAATGGGCGCTCCGCACATGGATCGTTCGTTCGAATGCGTTTATCCCTTGTTGTTTGGCAGCCTTCCACAAAAGACATGAAAATGGCTTTGCCACACGAGCACTCATTTCCAAGCAGCTGTAACGCCAACTGCGAAACAGTTTTGCCAACATCACTATCGACCTTCCTTCAATTTGTTTTCACTGGCCATCTGTCTCCGCTCAAGAACGAGTTGCCAAGACCTGTGCGAAAATGACACAAAAAACCGGTTCGCCGAGAAACACGCAACACTTTTTGGCTTTTCATTCCTCAAAATGAAGGTTTATATATTCGCAAAAACCAGTACAAAACGGGGTTTTCTCAAACCACGTTGATAAAACCAACAAGCATCAAACCCGAGTATTCAGAATGTCCGACGGTGTTCATTGGATTGATCTTGTCAATCTGCAACAGAAAGCAGCGACTAAACTTGTGTCCATCAAATTGTTCCAAGTTCTCAATGCTACTGCAAACAGACTGGAGTTCTTTGAAACGACGGAAGATGGTCTTACTCGGACTCGTGTTTGTTGATGATCGCCTGGAACTCGCTGACCTCGGGCGCTCTGCCCATCATGTGCAGAACTCGGACGTACAGCACCATCGTCGAGCGCATCAACCAAACCTTCCAACTTTCTGACCTGTACGAATCGAACAAAAAAACTCCACAAACTTTCAATGACAAGTTTTTGTGTGTCCTACAGACTCGAATTCTCCTTGGGACACGGAGTGTGTTCGACAAGTTCGTACCACCGCGATGAAAACGCGCAGTGATCACTGCTCGATTCCCACACACTTATGTCAGTGCGGTGTTTTGGAGCTTGGCGTACCCTTGTGAAACTGTGTGTGTTGGGTGGGTGGGGGCAACACAGTGAGACTTGTATCCAGACACATCTGCACCTTCAGACAAATTTGCGCTCCGCCTGAGATGTCGAGTGCAGACACAAGGAAGAACACGGCGACCCTTACTTGATTTTGTAGGCGAACAAGACGTACTGCCACGCAGCTTTCAGTCTGGCTCTGATCCCACTGATGTGCTCACCTTTCCCTGCACCGGAAACAGCACTGCAATTTTAAAACGTCGTGAGAAGCGACAAACAAAACTGTCGAAAGGCAAAACAGAGTGGTATGGAAGTGAAAGGCCATTACCTCCACGCCATGATGGAAAACCTATCCACTGGATGACCATGAAGATGCGTGATGGCTCGTATTGTGTTGATATTCCTGCAAAAACAAACAACATGACGTCACACAGCGCAACGCTCCCTCACACATAAAGATGTCGGCAAACATTCATTTCCAAGTGGGAGAGGGAGGATACGCCTCTCCCTTCCCAGTTTGAAGTGTGCACTGTGTCTTTCTCACAGGTCTCCAAAACACATCAACGTGCATCTGGTTTTGTCAATTGCAAAGGACTGAGATGGCGAAGTGAAACAAATGACGAAATGTCATTTTGCAAAAAGCGAAAAGCATTTGAAATGATAATCAACAAAAGGCAGCCAGATGACTGTTTTGAAGTTGTGAATTTAGAATGGCTAAAATCACGTATGAAAAAAGACACGGGATGATTTTTAATTCGCTGTCGCAGAGACGTACCTAATAAGCAGAAGAACCTGTCTTGGGCAAGCCTTTAGAACTGCCATGATCCTGTCAAAATGCTTCTGAGCCATGACAGTCATGTATTTCAAATCCTCCTTGATCATTCGACTGGGAAGGTGGAAGCTGGGTCTGTCAATGGGCCTCTGGACCAGAATTTCACAAAAAATGTTGTGATCTGAAAGTACACCCATCGGCTGTCTTAGTCCTCTGGCTGTTGACACTTGAGTTGCCCGCCGAACAAACAGCGTGAAATTTTGGATCACTGCCCCGGAGTAAATTTTGACAAAACCCCCACCGAAGCCTGTTTTTCCGCACGGACCTCATCCTGCCTCCCCATATCAGATGGGCTTGTGAGGAGGCGGGGCGGGGTTCACACAAAAACACCAAACAGTTTCTTTCTTTTTCTGAACGAATCTTCGATCAACGCAGGCAGTCGGTTTTTCACGTTGTGTGCTCATTTGCACGGGACAACTCTTATTGTACAGAGATGTGTCATTTACCTAAACGTAAGCCACAGCGGTTTCGGCATTTGCCTTAGAACTCTGTTGAATCCTTCGTACATGTCTTTGTGAAAGGCTTTCAGTTCGTCTTTCTGTTCAGGCGTGAGATTCCTGAAAAACTCCCGCCCAAACTTGTGCCTGGTGGCATCACGATCAACGAACGACAGCTTCGGAGAAGCTTTGAGCCTGAGCAGTGGTCGCTGCACGATCATGCAGCAAAAGAGATACCAATCTGAAACATCGATTCAAAACACTGTGCAAGAGGAAAAATAGCGCTGCAGCTCTTGCGAGTACGAGTGCAAAGTGGGATCACACTCGCAATGAAAACCCAGAACGATTTCCACAACGGCACTGGACAGTCAGTTACCTTTGGTTTCAGAGGAGTAAAATGTCAAAACTTTGGTACCTTCCACGCCCATTTCGTTGGAATGCTGCACCATTCGATCTTCATCTCGCAGGATGATGGCTCGGTAGAGATTGCACAGTGAAACCCTGTCCTTGTGGAAGACAAACTCGTACAAGCCGTGATCCAACAAAACCAGCTCTGCATTGCCATCTCCGCCTTTTCTGACAAAAACTACAAATGAAAACAAAAGCGTCGATGGCAACGACATTCATTCCTGTTCTGAAACTAACAGCACATTGCACATACGTTTGGTCTGTGTCTTGATCATTTTTATGGCACAATGCATGCACCGTTTCCAAAAGTTTGAACTTACTGTTGCCGGGATGAGGATCAGCATGAACGAAACCGGTGTGGAAAATCTGGTGCGAAAATGCTTCCACCAACTTCTGGTCAACCTGCCCACAAAAACAAAAGACCGTCTCAAATCGCTAACCTTCGCTTTGAGAACATGAATTCGAGTTTCAGTTTTCCTGCACTGAAGCAGTTATTCAACCACAGGTCATCAGAAAACTCACATCTTTCAGTGACAAGCCCATGTTTTTGATTTCTTTCACATTGCTGATTTTGCAGCCATCAATGAATTCAGTTGTCAATACCCGCTGAAAGGCAACAGCGCAACGTAACTGCCAAGTGAAATACATCCGGCAAATTTTCCTGCAGGTCTGTTGCACACAGGGATGAGACCAACAGAAGTACCTTGCTCGTTTTACTCCAGTCGATCTTTGGCACATAAATATGCTTGAACTGACTGAGTTCTCTGGCACATCGTTCGCCACTGTGACCTTCGTGTTCAAAATCCAACTCCTCAGCCAAAGTCTTTTTCATGTAAGTGAAGACCCACTTGAAGCCAAAACTGGGATGCATCCAGGCCACAAGGTCCAGCAGAATCTCAATGGTTCTGATGTCACCTGAGTAGCGGTCGCGCAAATCAATGTACTGAACCTGAAACGCGATTCAAAGCAGTTCTTCAAATAAATAGAAAAATAAGGCCGACGCAAATTTGAGGCAATCTGAATAGATTTCATTCTGCTCTGGTGGACCTGGTGTGTTCTTTGCTCGGTGGTACAAAACACTCACTTTCACGGCAACCTTTTCGCCGTCGTGGGTCACAGCTTTGTGAACCTGAGCAAGACTTGCAGCAGCGATTGGCTCGTCGTCGAACTCCTTGAATAGTTCATTCGGTGGTTTCCCAAAGTCTTCCATAAAAAGCTGCTCCACCTGTTGCGTCAATCACGAGAATTCAGTTTCGACCCGAAACCACACATTCATTTAACAGCTGGGCGAGCCCCAGAGGCACAAAAATAGAAGACAAAACAAAGGCAACTCACATCACCCTTTCCACGTGGTAGCACTCTGTCCTGCAATACTTCAAGTGTTGATGTGTATTCTTTCGGCAGGATGTGATTCATTGACACAAGGCCCTGACCCAGCTTCACGTACAGGCCTCCATTCTTGAGACACCCCTGCAGAATCCTGGACGCGGACCTTTGATGAACAGTTGGGGCCAGTTGGTCCCACTCGTCAGAATCCTGCAATAATTTATTTTCATTGCTTCTGCAATGAATCCGATCTTCACTTTGGTCACAAGTGAACAAATTAATCAGGTTTTGTCAAGTATCTCACTTCATCGACACGATACAATGTCCACTTGTAGTCCAAAGAAATCATAGCACCAATGTAGACGGACCTAAAATGTTCAGGCTCTGTCAAACAAAATAGCTACGAAATCAATTCCATAATTTCACAAATTTTCTGCAGAACTTCGCATTCAGAAGTTGGACAAATACGTGCAGCAGCTGCACGGAGAAAATCAGGGCATGTTTGTTGAACTGTGGATGAATCCACAGATGATGTTCGCGCCCTCACCGAATAAATCTTACGCCGCCTTGAAGAGTGACGCGCACTTTCCTCCGGTTGGGCTGGTCAAGTGAAACGTAGTAACCCAGCCCTGCCACAATTGGCAACGCGAACAAACCCACGAGCCATTTTCTCTTGACTTTCTTTCGTTTGACGAGAACCGAAGAAGTTCGGTTTGACGGTCGGGTCCGAAAGACATTGTGAAACAACTGCAATCAAATTGATCAGTATGGATAGCAGTGGAGCAAATCAAAAGGAATTGCTCCAACAAGTGTCTGTTGGTCAAACAATCACAGACAAGATCCAGTCGTGCTTGTGCTGACACTAGCGCCGCCGTAAGTTTTCATTTCGTGGCATTCTCGTACTTTTCCCAAAGTAAAATTGAACACAATTTTGGTGGTTTGGTCGTGCGCCGCTTTGAAGCAGGTGCGTCCGCGCTCCGCGCGGTTAGAGCGCGTTGCGTCGTGACGTAATTACATCGGCTCCTGCTGCTGGGTAATGGCCTTGGTGTTGGGGGGGGGGGGGCTATGGCCCAGTGGTGTAATGGCCTGGGCAGGGGTGGGTAATGGCCTCCGAAGGGACACAATGGCCTGGCCCGGGAAGGGGGGGGGCAATATCCTCAGAGGGGATCCTCAGAGGGGGCTAGTCTGATGGCTCAGGGGAGGGAGAGGCAGGAAAAGTGGACAGACGCACACACGAATGCTACTGTTTTCAAGCCGTTTGTTTCGTTTGGTAGATGCCCGCTACGCGATCGTCAACCAACCGCGAAATTTGGAATTGGAACTCCCAACTTTGTATTTCAAAAACAGCAACAAACTGAGCAGTGTTCCCACGTGAATTGTGAAATGCGATATATCACACGAAAAGGCCACGGAATTTGCAACAACTTGCATTACTTGGCAGCAGAGTGTCAGACCGAGCAGAAAGCCTGCGATGTAGACTCTGTACCGACTGCACACAAAATTAACCAGGTCTACTGATCTAGATGTCCAGATTCAAACCTCGCGAGCTTGCAGTGACATTTGGAAGCAAAACTGAACACACGAGTTAAAATGTCGGCATTCGAACAAACAGCTACAATTCCAACCTGTCTTTTTCCAGGCACTGTGGAGTTCTGTCTCAGAAACAAAGGGTCAACTGGGCTTCGTGTGATGTGAGACAACCTTGTCTGCAACAGACGAAAACATCTCAAACAGAATCCGTCCATGTTCTCCCTGTATTGACAGTACACAGCAACTTTACAGCCTGTTGTCATTTGTAGAACTTTTGTCGAAGTCGGACCATCTCTGGTGGACAATATATTTTGCTTGCTTTGTTTTTGTTTTGTTTTTTTGCTTTATTTATTTTGGTCAAGCAGATTTTTTGACAATTCAACTGTTTAATATTTCAACATTTATGCCAGCTGGCACAAAAAAAAAAAAAAAAAAAAAAAAAAAAAAATAGAACTGTGTAATTTTAATGTGAGTTTTTTCAAGGTGGGCCATAGCGATTGGCAAATTCATAATTTACAGAATTGTTTTCCACACAAGATGCCAAA
>JAAUXT010013908.1_pt1 | contig 11659 bp, 12 predicted proteins | sample 7278171 | NCBI WGS metagenome assembly JAAUXT01 (sample SAMN14350112, study PRJNA611818) | marine sediment metagenome | isolation source: surface marine sediment (1.8m) | place: French Polynesia: Moorea | collected 2018-08
AGCACTTGTCCACTGCACAAGGCATTTAACCGGTATTTAGGTCGGTCGAGTTCAAATTAGCATGCCAAGTCAACATGCAGCGCGCATCAGAAGTGGAAAGAGCCTCGTACTTCTATTTTGTGTCGGATCACTGGCACACACACACACATGTGAAGTTTGTACATTTGTGCCCAACGAACGACCAGAGGCTGCCTTTGATATTTGTACACATCAAACAGATACAAGATCGATCGACCTCTACGTCAACGTGGATCAATAGTTTACTCAAAGAGGACGCTTGGAGTTTCCTTCACTTTTTCGATGAGCAGAAAATGTAGCTGCATGGCGGTACGTCAGTATCCGTGGTCGACGTTTAATTTTTCCACGGGCGCGTCCTTCGGGTTGAGCCTGTTGTGTTGTGCAATGGCAACAGCGAGAGGCTTCACGAGTACTGGTGGGTGGGTGGGGGAGTACCTGAAGCCCTTCACCCCCTGGTAGGACTTGCCCAAAATCACAGTGGGTCCCACCCCCAGACTTACAGTGACAGACAATGCAATGAGGTCCCCGTCTTGAGCGCCCTACAATGGAGGTCGAACCACACAGAAGGGTGATTGTGATGTGGTTTACAAACTTGGACAGGTGACTGGCCACAAGTGGCTTGTTTGGGCTTTTCAATGGTCGACAAAGATGGATTGCTTTTCAGTCGTACGAGTTCTTGCTTCTGCCAGTCTTTCCTTTTCGGTTTCCCAGACTCTGGTCAGAGTCCGATCACCTTGGGAACAGCTCTGTACGAGTGTGCATCTGGGAAGATGTCACTTCAACTTCTGTCCTGAAAGGGTCCACTCCAGTTCTTGCAACCACAAGAACAATCCAAGAACTGCTTTTCAGACCAATTTCCTGGGCCATTGTTGTTTTGTTTTGAGGTGACTACGACCATGGATGCTTTTCCATTGCAGGAAGATGACAACATGCGAAGACGGAAACTTGGCCGAGTTTCTTCGCTGCAACGAATCCCTCTGAAAAATATCGGAAAAGTTGAAAGGTGAGGGTCAATGTGACCTTTTGAAATGCTAATGATCAGGAGATGTCCGAGATCTGCAGCGTCGTTGCCAGTTCCTCTCCAGCTCTTTGTTGGAAGCTGTAATTGGGACAAATATTTCCCGCTACTGACCATCGCCCCGAGCTGCGTTGTCTGGCCTCGCAGGTGAAAGAAATGTAGGCCTCCTGTGGTTTGGCGTTTGAAAGTTTCTTTTGTGTCTCGTACGAAACGTCGTGGTCGACACATCAGGCACGACATCTCAGCAGGGAACACCACAAGACTCTCACGAGAAGATCTATTGAACGGTACGTGCGGGAATTAGGATGCGCTTTTTCCTTTCAGTGTTGACCAAGAAGAACCGCCACCGGTGGAAGACTTGATCGGATCCTCCAACCTTGGGTCCTTCTTACACAAACTGCATCATGACGAAGACGACGCCTATTACTACGTCCCTGAGCACGGAAACATTTGCGCGGTCACTCTGCAGAAAGCGTTCAAGGTGAATGTTACACAGGGCATTTCTTGTCGACTCACAGAGCTGTTTCTAACGAAAAGTTCTCACAAATTCTCGGGACATTTTTGTGGAGTTCAAAGTTCAAAGCACAAACGACAGATTCTTATGCCTGCCAAGACTTCCAGGATCCCACTTGAATCAGACTTCCGTCACAGTTGTTGTCGTACTTTTGCCAAGGTTGTGGAGCCGGGGAACCACGTGTGCCGAATCCACGCGGATCGCGGCAGCAACTTCCTGCACTGTCAGGATGGGGTGCCCATCGGACGGAAGTACGCCGAGCTCCGGAGCCTTCTCGAGTACCAGGTGCGGCTTGACTCGGCAGATATGAGTGTCAAATACTGGCTTGAGAACAAGAATTTGTGTTCCTGCGAGTGTCTATGTGCACATGCTTGCACGCCACAGATTGTTCGCAAAATCTTCTTGTTCATTGAAACAGGCTAAAATGGAGCTGTCTCGGGACTTGATTGCGCGAGTCCAGGCCGCTTCCATGTTCGTCAAGGAATTGGAGCTGATGGCGAAACAAGAGCACACGACGTGGTACGAGGTAAGCGCGATTGGTTTCATTGGTTTCATAGCTTTGGCTTACTTACGAAGCAGGTGACAAGCTTTTTGGTTGTAGTCTGTGCAGAATTTGTGGTGGAGTTTGTTTGCCAGAGTGAAGAAAGGACCAATTAGTTGTTTCAATCAAACCAGTTTGGAAATGTGATCTCTGGCTGCTTCGTGTGAGAATGTACCAGTCGATGTTTCTGTTGCAGATCTCTCACGACTCGCTCTCCTCTGCACCGCGAACGCAACTTGAATTCCTGACGGCAATCTGTGAAGACTTGCACGTGCACATGAACCACTGGAACTCGATCAAGCAGATCGTGCACACGGACGAGTGGCTGCATCCCATGTTGCCGGCGTTTGCGACGCAGATGGACGCTGCGCGACGCTGCTTCTTCCAGCTGCGCGACTCCGCCCTCTGGTGGATCGACAAACTCATCCGCGTCGGACTACAAGTCAGTCAAGCACAGTTTTTTCTTTTCGACTGGTCCATTCCAACAGATTTGTTTGTCAGACAACATGTTGGAAAATCGAGCTTCTGTTGACGTTGTTTTGCTATTATTTCCACAGGTGCTGGCACATGTAGATTTCGATGGGTTGAGCCACGATGCATTGTGGGACATCACTCGAGGATTAGAAGACTTCAACAGTATTGTTGCATCCATTCGCTTTACTAATTCACAGGAGAATTGCCTTCCAAGTAACTTTATGCACAACACAGTTCCGCACCACATGATAGCTTTGCGAAACAATAGTCTCACTGGTTTCACTGCGCCGCCAGCTGCGGCAGTGGGACTTCTCAACTTTGAAAGCCTGGAGTTGGATACTGTGATACATAACTCGTTTAGGAATGTCGGGGATACCATAAAGCCTATTCCCTTCCTGAAGGTGCTCAATATTTTGGCGAAGGAACGTTCAAGGTACATTGCAGTTCTCACTCACCGAGTGCTTACCTCCAACGAAGACTTCCTGCATTTGGCTCACACCGTGAGGAAAAAGGATTTCTCGTGGATTACGGATCCCCGTGTGTCTGGAGCTGTGAAGTGGCAAAGTGATAAGAGTCACCTTGCGCCTAGTGCGAGCAACACTTCGGATTATCACAGCGCCTCGGGAAGTTCGTTCAGTGCGTCGTTCAGTTCGAACTCGTTACCTCGATTAGGCAAGGTCGTCCTGCCCACACTCAACCAGGACGTCATCGCCATCGGAGAATTCGTCATTCGCGAGCAAGAGTTCGCTGCCAAGTTCCTGCAGATCGTGTGTCACTCGACCAACTTCGTCAAACGGACCCTCAACGGCAAACACTTCAAGGTGACCTTCGAAGCATCCCCAACAAAAACACCAACCAAACTGAAAGCCATATCAGGCATTCCACTCAGCACCCCGTCCCCGTTTGGCAGCCCGAGTGATTCACCGATATCCTCCAGTTCAAAACGTCAGGGCAGAAAAGGGTCTGCATCAGAACGTTTATCCAGAAGGGCGTCGGCATCGGAGGGAGAGGTGAAAAAATCCGTTTGCTTCGCGGACTCTGCGGATTATTCAGTGATGGTGCAGCTGACACAGCTCTACATGGACGCGTTGTGGAAGTGTTTCAACGGGCACCTGCTCGAGCACCTGAATGACGTGGCGTGGGGAGGCACGGACGCCGTGCGTCACCAGCTCGGCTGTCTCTACCACTGTGACGACATCGTCGCCATGCTCGTCGTGCGCATGCTGCAGCAACTCAGCGTCAACGGTGAGTGTAAGTCGTGTGTTTGAAGCTGCAGCATGCGTGCACAACGTGCTTCCTGTGGCTTCACGAAGGGAACTTCGTTTCATTTATGAGAGTAAATTTCAGGTGAACTTGGAAATACACTTCTGGAATGAAACGTATTTCTTCTGTTTGCGCGGTGCGCTGCAGACCACAAAAATCGACTGCAAGGTTGCTCACATCTTATTTCTAAAATCTTATCTGCAAAAAATAATTGCCCTGTCTTTGTTGTGGGGTTGTGCACAGTGGAAAATAAGACGCGATGCCTTTTGTGACAAAGAAATCAGATCTACATGCCATTCCAAGTGTGAGATGAGCTGAAGCATCTGAGGATCACAACCATTGTGGCTTGTCTTGTGATAGTTTCTGTCCACAAGGGGAACTGGTCAAGGAACGAACAACTGGAGGACAAGAGTCGTGGTCCTTGGCATTTTTTTGCGGCACGCCCTTACCTCAGAATTTCTAACGGAATCGTTTGTGTTGTTTTCTTGCGCGTTGTTTTTGGTAGATTTTCTGTCCCGAACTGTTGGAGGGAAATTAAGGAATTCCACTTCGGTATGCGATACTAGGCAACAAATTGCGTGTTTGAAAGCAAGTGATTAAGTTTGGTGGGGCCGCCTCCCCTGCAGCATTCCATCGTCGCAGGATTGCCTCCTACGAGGCGATTTCCACTTCTGATGCGCGCTGCATGTTGATATCAGGGTATGTACCCGGAGATGATGTAAGGCATTTAACCCGCATTCTCCCGTGCAAGAAGGAGCACCTTTTGTGCGCAACCAAAACAAAAACAGACACTGTTTGGCAACAATGAACACCCTGTCAAAACAGGTTTATTTCAGTCTCTGCCTTTGAAGTAGTCGCCATTCCGGTGCACACAACGCGCCCATCTCTTGGGCCATTTCTTCAACATTGTTTCTCTGTATTCTGCTGCAGGAATGAGCCCGATCTGGCGTGTCACCTCCTCTTCTAATGCATCCAAAGAAGGGAATTGGCGACCCCTGAGAGGAAGTTTGAGGCGGGGGAACAACCAGTAGTCCGAGGGGGCTAAATCCGGAGACAGAGTGGGGTGTGGCACAGTTCTCTGACCAGTCAGCAGGAGATGGAGCCTGGTATCCCTGGCCATATATGCGGGCGCATTGTCCATGTGTAAATACTGTCTCTGTCTTGGTCTTTTCACCCTGAGTGACTCCCTGAAGCGGCCAAGTATTCCCAGGAAGGTGGGTGTATCCACAGTTCCACCTCTCAGGAATTCAAAATGTACCATGCCTCGGAAGTCAAAAAAGGCGACCAACATCACCTTCTTGACAGATATTGTTCTCCTCACATGAACTGGCCTTGGCTCTCCAGGAGCTAACCACTGGGAGGCTTGCCCTTTGAGCTCCAGGTCATACTGATAGCACCATGCCTCATCCATTGTGATGATCTTCTTGAGGAATGAGGGATTCTGTCTGATCCTGTTCAGCATGTCAGAAGAGTGTTGGAAGCACTGGACGATGTATCGAGGGGTTAGGAAGTTGGGCAGAAACTTGGCACTGCGCAGTTTGAGACCCAGCTCCTTGGTGACAATGCGATGAACAGAGGTTTGGCTGAGTCCAGTTTGGGTCATCAGAGCTGCAAATGTGATGGATTTATCCTGCTCAATCATCCTTCTGACTGTCTCCACATTGTCAGCAGAAGTTCCAGTTCTGGATCTGGGTGCTCTCTGAAGGTCCACCACACTGGTTCGCCCTTCCCTGAACGCCTTGTACCATCTCCTGGTGGTTGACTTGTCCAAAGTTGTGCCCTCAAACACTTTCTCCAAGGCGGCATGGTACTGGGTGTGCGACCAACCCAGCTTGAAGCAAAAGAACACATTGATGCACTGCTGCAGCTTGAGATCAAGTTCAAGTGTTCTCCCCATCGTGGCACAGGCGGAAAAGGACACCTTTTTGGAGATTTGGTTGCCTTCACATTCGTACAGAGTATTGACCCAATCAAAGGCAATCACCTGTGAAATCGATTGGTTGCATAATCGTGACCTGTTCAGGTCAATTCGGCATGATACATCAACATGCAGCGCGCATCAGAAGTGGAAATCGCCTCGTACAAGTCATTTAACTTTTCCAAATTAAGTCGCTTCATAGCGACAAGAAAGTTGTCTGCTGGCGACTTTTCTGGCTTAACTGTTGGGGTTGAGGAACAAGCTTCTTTTCTGTGAGTAATGCCAAAGTGCTACTTCATCAAATATTGATTCATCACGCTGCTCCACCCCAAGGGTCCTGGCGGCCAGTGGCACTGTAGATTAGAACTGTCCCAGGCCTTATTAATCTTACCTTATGCAGACAGCATGCGGTCCACTGCAGGAAGAGGAGTACAGATGACTTGTGATAGGGCCCTTTCGAATCAGGAACATTGGGGACAAGCTTTCAAAAGAGACAAGAGCTGTTTGTCTTTGTGAAAAGTGGTTGAACGCACAAAACTCGAAAGAGCAACCTTCTTTCATACATGCAGCACGCTGTCCCTTTTCTTTTCAGAAAACGAGGGAAGTAGACCATCCAGTTCTTGCGCGAGACTTTGCGAATAGAATGCGATTGTCTCAGTTCCGCGATCGATGGCTGATCGAAAATGGTTACCCTGTGTGCAAACCAAACCACCTGGATTGGGTTGGGGTCAGACATGCATTCACATGGGACCTGCCCTTGGAAACGAATTTTTGCCGCAAAAGTTCTACCCAAGGAAAATTTTGCGTTGAAAATGAAGCAAAGCAATCGACGTTAATAAATAAATACTCAAATAAAATTCAGACTTTCAAAAATTGTCACCTCAAGTTTGGAGTTTACGTGGACTCACAAATGCTCACGGTAATCGCAGAACTTTGCGTCAGTGTTTTTGAGGATTTTTTGTCCAGACGTATTTGTCATGTTACAGGTAATAATGGAGAACAGGAGATTAATGAATCCGAGGCAAAGCCGAGGATTTGATTTGTCTCCTTTTTCTGTTGGTTTCCTTTTGCAAGGCACTAGTTAGGGTTACCAAAAGTGCAAAAGTGTCAAACCACTGGCAATTGGAGACTACTTGTTTCAAATCTCCTGTTGAGAACAAAGGTTGCCCCTGCCGACGTGCCTTACTGACCAGTTTTTCAACATGTGAACGTCCCAGCGAACTGGACTGGCTCTTTCAAACTCATGGTCAATTCTACCAGCAGCTGGCAGCAGCCAGTGGGTCCAAGAAAGTTTGGCGTGGTTTTGAAGCTCGCGCAATTTCATGTCAAAAGTTGTCCGCTGTTTCGGGAAAGATTCTGTTTTGTGGCATCTCTGACGGGTGATGTTGGATGCAGTGTGAGAGGAAGTGTCACAGAGTCGGAGGCAAATCTCCGTGCCTAAAAAGCTGTCTGAAAACCACAATTACTCATTAGTCCAGTCGGACAGCCTCAAATCGCAAATTACTTGGCATGAAAATTAGGTTTGCCAAATTCTTCGAGCTTACGAGCGAGAAATTACCAATTTGTGTTGGTCGCCTGAAGCATTGCTGTTCGGTGTGGCCAAGGAAAAGGTGCCACAATCGGAAAGTGAGTGTCGGGTGGAAGATGACAAGTACGCGCCATGAGTGTTTGCGTGACAGTTACACGTACCTGGTACAAAGATTGGTGAAGGAACACGGGTGAACAGATGAATGTCCAACCTGACGTGCGGTGAAAGAGTACCAAAGATCAACCAAATGAAGGTGTTGTCTAGAAACCCACCGACCACAACAGCAGAAAAATCAACGAAACAATCATCGAAAGCAGGCGCAGAAGTGATTGGTTCTGTTCCGCGAGGTACAACGTTTCAGGCCCAGTTCAGGCGTTGCAGCTGCATGTTCCTGATTGGACCTGTTCCCTAAATTGAGTGCAGGCCGAACCTAGTCTTCGAGAAAGGAAGGAAAAAATCATGTGCATTCATTCTTTCCAGAGGAGCTGACGCTTCCTGCGGGCGAGTGCATGGCGACGGTGGCGAAGAAACTGGAGATCCATCGGGCCTGGGCGGCCTGGGACTCAGGTGAGTATACAGGCTCAGTGACAAACCACAAGTGAACACTGCAGGGTTGGTGAAAATAATGCATGTTGTGGACTCTTTTGGTGCTATTTTGTGCGACTTAGTACCACAAGTTTCAATCTCTTGTCAACTGGGAGGGCATTTCACGAACCTGCGTGAGTTCCGACTGGGAGAAGAATGCTGAATTTTACGAGTCGGTGTTGTTTGTGGCTTTCGAGCATATTTGCCAAAGAATTCTCTGAATGGGCATCGAGGTGTCGACTCTGATCCACAAACGTCTTTGTCCCGGAAGGAGTCCTGCAAAACAGTGTCCCGAACAGCTCGTACCAGTGAACAATGATGTTGACATTCCGCCTGCACCCTTGGACAAGTTGTTTGCGTTTCTCTGGACGATGGACATGGCGAGTGTTCCATGAAAATCGATCTGTTGCTGTTTTGGCTGGATTGAAACCCGATCAAATTTCGTTTTTGTTGTTTTTGAGAGGAGACTCTGGAGTAGGTCTGCAGATCTTTTCCTCAATCCAGCTTTGCTCAACTGTTTTGATGATTGCCGGAGCGTCCCCAGTGCAACTTTGTAGCAATCAATGGAAAACACTTTCGAGAAGACGGCGGTGGAAGAAGTTGGAATTTTTGCCGTCGCATCGAACTGAAGGCCTGACGCAGGTTGCTGGTCCGTTGGACGTCTTTTTCTGCCGCGTTCCGATTGATTAGTACTTTTGAAATGCCAAGGCTACTGATTACTTTGATGTAACTTTGAGGAAAACGAAAGAGATAATTGACGTTTTTCTCGGCATTAGATTTTGCTTTGGGCTAAAAATTGATTTCAGTGAATTGTCTGTCGTGGTTGCGGCGCCTTCATGTTTCAATTGTTTAAAATCTCCATTTCTGTGGCCCTGAGTTCGCAGCGGACCATTCGAACAACTCACAGTGCGTTGGGTTTTTGTGGTGATTCGTCTTCTGTATGTCGTGGTCTCCTGCAAAATTAAATTTCCGCTGCTGTCAATCGAAACGCTGAACTCTCTTCCTGTCTGGTGACGAAGCGATCTCGGCTCATTTCCCAGTCACTGACCTGGTCCGACCTGCTGCTTCAAGATTCTTTTTTGTGCAAAAAGACAATTTTTCTTGGCTGAATCAAATCTGTTGTGTTGCCGGTAACTCTGTCCAGATGGCACGACCTGAAGTTCTTGTCCAGTGCTGCGAACACAAACGGTGCCTTCTTGGGGTGGGAACTGACTTGTTCAGAAATGGAGGTAGTGCAAGACTTCTGGGCAAAAACACAATTGAAGAGGCCTTGTGTGTTATTTTCTATTTTACACGCTGTCGTTGCAGCCTTCTGCGTGGTACTGGCGAGCAAAAGCGTGGACAAGTGTCATCCGGTTCCACTGGCCAACAATGAATACTCGACGAGGACAGCGCACCTGCTGAAGGAGGCGTTCGGGCCGCTGCACTACGTTCTCGGATGCCTTCACCCCCATCCCAACTCAAACAACAAAGGCAAGAGCACAGTCAGAACAGCTGATACCTTGCCACCATTTTTTTTTCTGCCGCACACGTCTTGAATTTGTGAGGACAGCCAGGCGGTTTCGCAATCTTTGAAAAGCAATGTGTCTTGGCTTTTCAGCAAACGGAATCGTGACCACTGTGCCGAAGGCGAAGTCGACGTCGCTGGTGGAGCCGACGCTGCAGAGATTAATTCAGACCTGTGATACTGCTGTGCTGTGGTGCAACACCAAGGCGTACCAGTTCCTGTCCTCGTGGGCGCTCGGCACCTTTCTCTTGGTCACCCAGAGTGACCTGAAGGTGAGAACCTTGTGAACACCACACTTTCAGCGCTTCTGAAGCTGTGAACGAGCTGGTCTGGAGCGTGACGTCACGTGCGCTTTGCATGCGGCTTCAAATCTGAAAGAAATTGAAACACTTGAGTCCAAAAAAATGACCTGGATTTTGAACGTGTACAATTCCCATTCTTTCAGATGCTTGGAGACGAGATCACGAGAGCTGTGTACGCGTCACAAGCGCTGTGTACGCAGTCCAAGGAGAGCAGCAGCGCTGCCGATCACCTCCTCCAGCAACAGCTGTCCCTCCAGTGGACCCGCCTCAATGACTGCAACGCACACATGCAGGTCCGTCTTCTGTTTCCATCCACAGCCACAAACGCTTCTGTCCTTCCAGTTGATGACAGTCACGCGAGTCAAATGAAAGGAAGGAAACTTTTTGGCGCTTCTTTCCGTTGCAACTGTGTGTTTTCCGCTTCACAGCTTGTTTTGAGAAAGGTATCGGACATCGTGATTTGCCGCACCGCAGTTCGCTGGTTCGCGTCAGTGGCAAAGTGTCGGCTTTAAAGCCTGCAACAGTTTGTGATCTTGAGTAACCTCGCTTTGATCACGATTCAGCATGAAAAAATAATGAATGACGCCGAAGTGCCGATGCCGGTAACAACTGTGGCCTCCAGCGCCTTGAACTCAGATGACACTCGCAACGCAGATGAAAATGGCGAACTGTAGTCTGATGCGTATGTGTCGACCTTCCAGTGGTGACTCTTCCACGAGTAGTGCTTTTCTATTTCAGACCCTGGCAGGCTCTACAGTGAAGATGTTTTCCACAAAATGTCAAGGAGAAGCTCGAGAGTTCTTCGAGGAAGCCATGCCGACTGGGAAGGTGTGGAAACGGAAACCGAATCCGGGTACGGCGGATCTCCTGTTTTGCTTCAATAAGATGCTGTGAGAACTAAAGTGCAAAGAGAATTGTGAAATTGGAGCGTAATTACAACAATGGCTGGTGCAATGAGAAAACGATACGAAGTACATGTTGTTCATGTTATATTTGGGTAGGAAAGTGTTGTATGCTGCGACAAATGCAAGATGTAGACGGGCAAGATGGTAGATATCCAGACAATATTGTCGTTCTGAGTCGCATTTTCCAGCGGACACACGTGTGTTTCTTGTCGCTCGTGCCGAGACCAGTGGAAAATTTTGGGCCAGGGCAAATTTGTTTGAGAGCAGAAACACAGTTGTGTTCGAAAGGGGAAAGGTCGGCTGTTCTTGTTTTGTGGAAGTTTGTTGCTCCCGAAATTGTTCGCCTTCGATTTGGCTTCTCACTGCCATGTTTGGTGCGACTCTGAAAGTTCAACGCATGGGACCAGGTGTCTATCTGCATGGTTAGATTTTGTGCATTTGCACAGTTAGCGGGTTGATTTCAAGTTTGAAGGTTTGTTGAGCAGGCACAAGGCAAATGTCAACAAAAACATTCAGAGGACGAGTAACATACGAGTGGCGAATGCCACAATGTGTTGCGAATTCTAACATGAGAAAAAGGCAAACCGCAAACAGAATCTCTGATCAGAATGCTCAAAACGAATACCTTGCATGAAATTTTTGTGGTCTGAACGTTGACACAAAACTGTCTCTGAACCAACGGTCTGAAGTTACTGTCGTTGACATCCATGTTGCTGTCATCTTTGACTTCGTCCCCCGATTTTGAATTGGTCACTGTCTTTCTTTTCTTCTTCTGTCCATCTGGACCACTCCGTCGCCCCACAGCAATTGCAGCATTTCTGGCTGTGTGTTGCAGATCTGCCGACGGAACCGAACTCGTACGTGGAGCTGGCGCTGGACGGCCTGATCGACCCTGTGGTGGCGGGTGTGAGCAAACTGCGCACCACGTCGCAGATCAGCGCTATCTCGATGGTGGTCAACGCCATGTGCGAGGCTTGGACGCAACACATACTCAAGCAGAAGTTCAGATTCAGGTCAGTGTCTGTCCAGCGCTGGGTGGGGGGGGGGGCAAAGCGGGGGGGGGAGGGTTGTTGAGTTTTGGTCGGG